>Ga0182027_10015690_pt1 | contig 10395 bp, 7 predicted proteins | sample 712E1DmetaG_FD_121300 | JGI IMG/M metagenome (GOLD analysis project Ga0182027, IMG submission 121300) | Permafrost microbial communities from Stordalen Mire, Sweden - 712E1D metaG (Illumina Assembly) | ecosystem: Environmental > Terrestrial > Soil > Wetlands > Permafrost | place: Sweden... | reverse complement strand
TCTATCAGGCTCACAAAATTCGGCAGTACGATACCCAGCTGATCGGCGATCTTTTTTCCACCCTGTCGATTCGCGATCAGGCCGCCGCCGACAAGATCACTGAAGGCTACAAGAGCCATGTGCAGAAGTGGAATCAGGATCTGACCGAGACCCAGGACAAGGCCCAGGAAATGCAGGCTGAAGTCGCACGCGCAGAGCGTCGCGCCGATCGGTTCGATCTTTCCGAGGCGCTGCTCGAAATCGGCCTTGTCGTCACCTCCATCACTCTCCTCGCTCGCCAGCGGGCCTACTGGTACATGGGCCTTGGCTTCGGCGTCGCCGGCATCATCACCGCCGCGCTGGCTTTCACTATCCGCTGATGTTCCTGGCCCGAAGCAAAGTCATGCTGCGCTCCTCTATCATGTCTCGGTCGGAAAATATCCTCTCCGCGGAGTCCGCTATGAAGTTTGCGCAACGTCTGCTCGCTGTCCTCGCCCTCCTTGTCGTTTCCTGCACACTTCTCCGCGCTCAAAGATCCGGCGACCTCAAGGTTTTCGTCATCGACGTCGAGGGCGGCCAGTCCACGCTCTTTGTCACACCCGACCACCACTCCCTCCTCATCGACACCGGCTGGCCCGGCAACAACGGCCGCGACGCCGACCGTATCGTCGCCGCCGCCAAAAAGGCCGGCCTCACCCGCATCGACTTCGTTCTGCTCACTCACTATCACGTCGATCACACGGGTGGCGTCCCACAGCTCGTCGACCGCATTCCCGTCGGCACCTTTATCGACCACGGCCCTCTCCGCGAGCCCGGCGACAAACCCACCCTCGACGCCTACGATGCCTACCAGAAAGTCCTCGCCACCGGGAAGTACGAGCACATCCTGGCGAAGCCCGGCATGATGCTCCCCATCCCCGGCCTCACCGCTGAGGTCCTCACTGCCGATGGCAATTTCCTCGACAAACCGCTGCCCGGCGCCGGCCAGCCTAACCCGTTCTGCCAGCAATCGGAACATCGCCCTGCCGACCAGACCGAGAACGCCCGTTCAGTCGGCACCCTTCTTACCTGGGGCAAAGTCCGCATCCTCGATCTCGGCGATCTCACCTGGGATAAAGAGATGGACTTCCTTTGCCCCAACAACCGCATCGGCCACGTCGACATCCTCATCGTCTCGCACCACGGCTGGAATCAAAGCTCCAGCCCGGCTCTGGTCGATGCCATTACGCCACGCATCGCCGTTATGGATAACGGCGCTACCAAAGGCGGATCGAAACCTACCGTTGAGACGCTCCGCAAGATCCCCGGCCTCGAAGCGCTCTGGCAGCTCCACTACTCAGAGGAAGCCGGCCCCGACAACGTGCCCGAGAAGTTCATCGCCAATCTCCACGGACCGGACACGGGCTACGGTCTCGAACTGACCGTATCGCCAGGCGGAAGCTTCTCCGTCACCAACGCCCGCACCCAGGCCACGGCGGACTACGCTGCTCATTAGGGCCCGCGCTGCCGCGGTTCTGCAACCTTCCGAGGCTTGCGACGGCTTTCGTTGCCCATGCCGTTTTCTGCAACGTATAGGTCGCCATCCTCACCCGAGTCTCTGAGCTTGATGCCCAGGCCAGGAACCGCTTCCCGGTGCTCGGTGCCCTGAGCCCTGTGCTCTGAGCCTTGCTCCTGATATCCTCTGCGCAAAGGCTCTTCTCGCTCGCTCCGTCTCCCGAGGAACTACGTGCCCGGTCAACAGGAAGTGCGATGGTCACAACTGAAAGTGGGCGTTCTGGTGATCGTCGCTCTTTGCGCTCTCATCGCGCTCATCTTCCTCATGTCCGGCAATACGGGCGGCTTCTGGTCGGGCCACCTCGTCGTGCGTTCTTACTTTGAGAATTCCGCCGGCCTCAAGGTCGGTGCGCCGGTCACGCTGGAAGGCGTAAGCGTCGGCAACGTTTCCCAAATCCACATCGTCCCCGAGCGCGCCCCCACCCCTGTTGAAGTCGAGATGGAGATCAACAAGCACTACCAGAACGCCATTCGCGAGGGTTCAAGAACCAGCCTCACCACCCAGGGCGTTCTCGGCGACACTCTCGTCGATATCGATATGAAGTTCGCCAAAGGCGGCCCGGTGCAAAATCACGGCGAGTTGCCGACCACTGAATCGCCCAACCTCCAGGACGTTATCCAGGCCAGCCAGGGCACCATCGAGCGCCTCGATACCATCCTCGATCAGGTGAATCAGATTGCGACCACGCTAAATTCCAAAAATGGCTCGGTCGGTCTCCTCATCAACGACCCCACCCTCTATAAGCGCGCCCTCACCACCGTCAATGAGCTGTCTTCCATCGTCGATCAGATCAACAACGGCCAGGGCTCCATCGGCAAGCTCCTCAAGGACGACTCCATGTACACCCGCCTCAACGACATGATCGCCAAAGCCGACGACATCACGACGAAGCTGGACCAGGGGCAGGGAACTGCGGGCAAACTCCTCAAGGACGATACCCTCTACAACGATCTCAAGGACACGACCCACAACCTGAATCAGATCACCGCTTCGATCAATTCAGGCCAGGGCACGCTCGGCATGCTGACCAAAGATCCGAAGACCGCCGCCAAACTGTCCGACACGATCGACAAGATGAACGCGATGCTCACCCAGATCAACGAGGGCCAGGGCACGCTGGGCGCATTGTTCAAAGACCGCAAGCTCTACGACCATATCGACAGCCTGATGACCGACTCGATCGACCTGGTCACCGCCATCCGCAAAGACCCCAAAAAGTACCTCAACATCCGCGTCCACATCTTCTAAACGTCATCCCGCACGATGCAACTCGTGTCCCCGGACGCTGGCATGCGGGAATCTCTTTCTGTACCCTGTTCCCTGCACCCTGTTGCTTCGAGGAGTCTCATGCGCATCGTTCCATCGTTCTGGCGCTAGGCCATCACCCTGCTTCTCGTCAGTCCCGTCGCCCTGTCCGCTCAGCAGATGCTCTCCGCTTCGGACACCTCGCAGGCGCCCGTCGAGCCCAAAGCTCCGCACAGCTTCGACCTCGGTGCCATCGACAAGACCGTCGACCCCTGCGTTGACTTCTACCAGTACGCCTGCGGCAACTGGCGCAAGGACAACCCCATCCCCGCGGACCAGTCGCGCTGGGGCCGCTTCAACGAGCTCTCCGAGCGCAATCGCTACCTCCTCTACGTCGACCTGAAGAAGGCCGCCGACGCCCCGAAAACGCCTCTCCAGCGAAAATACGGCGACTTCTTCGCCGCCTGCATGGATACCGGCCTCGCCGACAAGCTCGGCGACAAACCCGTCCAGCCTCTCCTGGCCCGCATCGATGCCATCAAAGACAAGAAGGACATCGCCGCCGTCGTCGCTTACCTCGGCTCCAGAACTCCCACCAGCATCTTCTTCGGCTTCGGCGTCGAGCAGGACCAGAAAGATTCAACAAAGCAGATTGAGGGCATCCGCCAGGGCGGCCTCACCCTGCCCGACCGCGACTATTACCTGCAGGACGATCCGCATATGCTCGCGATTCGCGCCAAATACCACGACTACATCGCCGCCGTCCTGAAACTCACCGGTGAGTCCGAGGATCAGGCAAAGGCCGATGCGGACCACGTCCTCGAAATCGAAACTGCGTTGGCCAAAGGCGCAACACCGCGTCGCGACCTGCGCGATCCCGAGCGGCGCTACCACATCATGACCCTCGCGGAACTCGACGGCCTCGAGCCCAACTTCGAATGGTCTGTTTACTTCGCCGGCATCGATGCACCGAAGGTCGAGGACCTCAATGTTGGGCAGCCCGGCTTCTTCAAAGCGGAAAATCAGGCACTCGCGGACCAGAGCCTCGACGCCCTCAAAGCCTATTTGAAATTCCACACCCTCAACGGCGTCGCTCCCTGGCTCTCCCAGCCCTTTCAGGATGCCAGCTTCGACTTCTTCCAGAAGACCCTGCAGGGCCAGGCCGAACAAACCGCCCGCTGGAAGCGCTGCACCGCCGTCACCGATCGCGCTCTCGGGGAGGCGGTCGGGCAGGACTGGGTCAAAGAAAATTTCCCCCCTCAGGCAAAACAAAATATGGAGCAGCTCGTCGCAGCTCTGAAGACCGCCCTCGGTCAGGACATTCAGTCCCTGCCCTGGATGAGCGACGACACGAAGAAGCAGGCCGAACAGAAGCTCGCCGACTTCCGCCAAAAAATCGGCTACCCCGACAAATGGCGCGACTACTCGAAATTCGAGGTTACGCGCACCAATTTTGTCGAGGACCTCGACCACTCGGCGGCATTTCAGTTCGATTACGAGCTGAACAAAGTCGGCAAACCCGTCGACGAAAAAGAGTGGGGCATGACTCCGCCCACCGTCAACGCGTACTACGATCCGCCGATGAACGACATCAACTTTCCCGCCGGCATCCTCCAGCCCCCGTTTTATGACTTCAGCAAGGATCCCGCCGTCAATTTCGGCGGCATCGGCGTCGTTATCGGTCATGAGATGACGCACGGCTTCGATGACGAGGGCAGCAAGTACGACGGTCAGGGCAACGTCAAACCGTGGTGGACCGACACCGACCGCGCCGCCTTCCAGAAGCGCCTCGATTGCGAGATCGACGAATACGGCGGCTTCCAGCCTGTTCCCGGCGTTCATATCGATGGCAAACTCACCCTCGGTGAAAACACCGCCGACAATGGCGGCATCCGCATCGCCTGGCAGGCGCTGCTCGCCACGCTCGCCCAACAGGGCAAGAGCGTCGACGACAAGATCGACGGCTACACCGAAGCCCAGCGCTACTTCATCGGCTTTGCTCAGGTGTGGTGTGAGAATCGCACCGAGCAAGTCTCCCGCGTCGCTGCCAAAACCGATCCGCACTCCCCCGGCATGTTTCGCGCCAACGGGACCGTCCGCAACTTCGACGAGTTCGGTAAAGCCTTCGGCTGCCATGTCGGCCAGCCCATGATGCCGGAAAACGCCTGCCGGGTTTGGTAATCAAGCCTGGTGATTTCGTCTGGTGATCTCCCCGTCGCCTTCGCGTCTAATGTCCATGAACGAGCCATCGTGTCCCCCGCGCATGGCTCGGTTTCGCTGATGCGGCGCAACATGCCCGTTCCATTTACAATGGTTCGGGATTATCCCTACAGCTTTGTCCGAGCCTCCTCCCTGGCGGTTCGGCGTGAAGGAAGCGCATGAAGTTTAGGAAACTCGGCCGGATTGCCCTGGCCACGGCGGCATCCCTGTTCATCGGGTTCGGCACCCAGTCCTGCTACTACTACACTGAGGCCTACATCATCGTCACCGGTTCGCAGTACAACCAGGTGGCGTCTTACCGGGAACAGAATCAGACTGGCGTCCTGACCCAGGCGCCGCACAGTCCGCTCAGTTCCGGCGGCAACAATCCCATCCGCGCTCTCCTGCTCAACGGCGGCCGCTACGTTTACGTGCTCAACCAGGGAACCCCCAAGCCCAACGCCGATGGCTCCCTTACCTGGAGCGGCGCCAGCATTGCCGAGTTCAGCATCGGTGGCGACGGCTCTCTGTCCTTCCAGCAGAATTACTTCAGCCAGGGCCGCGGATCGCTCCGCCTCGCGCTTTCCACCACCGGCACTTATCTCTACGTCCTCGATCAGTACCAGCCCGCCGGCAGCGATCCCAACACCACGCCCGCTTCAGCCAGCCCCGGCACCTATCCCTGCTATGACTCGACGGCAGGCGTCTATCGCCCCGCTGGCGATATTACGGTGTTCAGTATCGACACCAATACCGGCCGCCTCTTTCTCGTCCAGAACCAGCAGACGCAGAACGCCTTCGGAACTCCGTTGACCTACTTCCCCGTCGGCTGTGGTGCCATCGACTTCCATCTCCTGGCCAGCTATCTCTACACCGCCGAGAACAGCGATCCGACCAACCCGAGCATCCCTGGACAGGTCATCTACGCGTACAGCGTGAACCCGTCGAACGGTCAGCTCACCCAGGTGGCTGGCGGTTCGCAGCCCGTTCCCGGCGCCACCAACATCGGCGTGCTTGGCACCAGTGCCAGCGGCACCTACCTCTATGTGCTCGATAACGGCACCAACCAAATCTTCACCTTCACCAACAATGGTGGCAATGGCCTGCTCTCGGCGATCTCCACCGGCGCTGTCACCAACGTGCCCAATACCGCCGGTATGACCGCGCTCACCACCGACAGCAGCAACAAATACCTCTACGTCACAAATACCCAGTCCACGGCCCTCGGATCGTCCGCCAGCGTCATCGCGGCATTCACCATCACATCCGGCACGGGTACGCTCACGCCGTTCGGTGTCAATCAGAACAATGCCCCGGTCTTTGGAGTGGGCTCCAATCCCGTATGCATCTTCGAGGACCCGTCCCACCAGTACGTCTACACCGCCAACGCGGGTACCAGTGACATTACCGGCGCCAAACTCTTTCCCAATACTGGAACGCTGACCACCCTCTCCAAGGGGTCGACCTTCAAAACCGTGGGAACTCCAACCTGGTGCCTCTACAGCTCCAATACAGACTGATGCAAGCAGGACTTCGACAAAAGCAGTGGAATCAAATCGGCAGGCGGCTCCTGGCCATCGCGTCGGTGACCGCCGTGTCGGCGCTCGGCCTCTCCTGTACCGCCAGCAATACCATCGACTTTCTCTACGTCACCAGCAACATCCAGAATCCCGGCCAGATCAACGTCTACGAGGTCGATTCCGAGTCCGGTCAGCTCTTCCAGATCGCCGACTCGCCCTATCCCTCCGGCGGCCGTAATCCTGTCGACGAGGTCGCCTCGCCCAACGGCAAGAACCTCTACGTCGTCAACCACGACGACAACACCATCGTCGAGTTCGCCATCGGGACCGACGGCAAGCTGTATCCCATCGAGACGGTCAATACCCCCGGCACCGAGCCCGTTGCCCTGGCCCTCAATGCCGCCGGTACGCAGCTTTACGTGCTCGACTACTACGCGCCCTCTGCCCCTGGCCAACCGTCCTATACCGACCTCAACCCGGGTCCCGGCGCACTCGTCGCCTATCCCATCACTATCGATTCCAAAAGCGGCCTCGGCAGCATCGGCTCACCGGAGGCCATCGGCCCGGCCAATTACCTCCCGGTCCAGTGTTTTCCCAACAATCTCAGCGTCACTCCCAACGGCAGCTACATCTACGTGACGAACACCAATGCCGTGGTTGTCACCACATCTCCGCCCGTCACCGGAACGGTGCCGACTCTGCCCGCTTCCTGCCCGGCCTCCGGCACCGTGTCCGCGTTCGCTGTGAGCTCCTCTTCGATCACCGAAGTTCCCGGCAGCCCCTTCACCACCGGCGCCGGCTCTGAACCCACCGGCGTCATTGCCGATCCCGGCAATTCCGCCGTCTATGTCACCGACGCCGCCCTCAATCAGCTCTATACGTTTTCCATCCAGTCCGGCGGCGCCATCTCCCTGGCGGCCACCATTGCTACCGGCAATTTGCCCATGAGCGGCACCGTCGTCAGTCCGGTCTCCGGCAAAAAGTTCCTCTACGTCACGAACTACACCGACGGATCGCTGAGCGTTTATTCCCTCGCTTCCGGCTTGCCTTCGCCCATTACCACCAGCAATGCCGGAGCCTCCGGACCCCTCTGTGTCCTCGCGGATCCCCATGTCAACCGCTTCCTCTACTCTGCCGATTACATCGGCGGCACCATCGGCGGCGCGGAACTGGATCCCTCCAGCGGGGCCCTCATCACCAACAAGAATTCCCCCTATCCCACCTCGGGGCAGCCGACCTGCATCGCAGCCATCACCCACGCCGGCGGCAACCCGAATGGCCTCTAGGCGGCCTGCATGACACTTTTCGCCCAGAGTGTTCTCCGGCCCGGACGCCGGGATTCTAGAATGGACGTACTTCCCGCAAGGGACGAAGGACAAGCATGAAGTTGACACGAATCGGTCAGGGTTTGCTTGCTGCTGCAGCCTCGCTGGGGCTCGGCTTCGGCATCGCCTCCTGCAGCCCCAGCCAGACTATCGACTATCTCTTTGTTACCTCCAACAGCGCCGCTTCCGGATCCAACGGGGATGGGCAAATCACCTCCTATCACGTGGACTCCGACACCGGGGCCATCACCCAGGTCGCCGGCACACCCGTCGACTCCAAAGGCGCCAATCCGGTCTCCGCGGTCACTTCGCCCAACGGACAGTTCCTCTACGTTGCCAACCACGGCAGCAACAATGTCGCCGAATTCGCCATCGGTACCGATGGCCAGCTCTCTTTCGGCCACACCTATACGACCGCCGGCTCCGAACCGGTTTCCCTGGCCATCAACAACGCCGGAACTCTGCTCTTTGTGCTCGATTACTATGGCCCGGGCTTCTCTGACACCACGCCTGGTCCCGGCATCCTTACGGTCTGGCCCATTAATGCCGACGGCTCCCTCGGCTCGCCCGTTGCCAGCGGAGGTCAGTCCTATACCACGCTGCAGTGCTTCCCCGGCGCCGTCGCCGTCTCGGCCAACGGCAGCTACGCCTACGTCAGCAACACCAACTCTGTCGTCGTGACTACCGCCCCGCCGTCCACGCCAACGCCACCCGCCACCCCTTCCACCTGCCCCTCGCAGGGAACCATCTCCGGCTTTACGGTCGGCTCCTCCGGAGCTCTGACCCAGATCGCGGGCAGCCCATTCCCGGCGGGAACGACGCCCACCGCCATCGCCATCGACCTCACCAGCCGCTTCGTCTACACCACCGACAGCGTGCAGAACCAGATCATCGTCTACAGCATCCTCGGCGGCGGCACGCTCGTGCCTCTTACCAACGGACCCTTCTCTACGGGAACCTTCCCGGTGGGCATTGTCATCGATCCGCGCGACGAGTACATGTACATTACGAATTACAATTCCTCCACCATCAGCGCCTACACCATCTCCCAGGCCAGCGGCCAGCCCTCGGGTCTGGCCACTTCCAGCTTCGATACCCACGGCGCCAGTCCCACCTGCATTCTGGTGGATCCGGCTTTCGGCCGCTTCGTCTATACCTCCCTGTCGCATGACAACCTTGTCGCCGCCGCCAGGCTCGACCCGAACACCGGGGAACTCACCGGCGTCCCGAACTCTCCCTATACCGTCAGCGGTACGGCAACCTGCGTCGCCGCGGTCCCGCACGGAAACCACTCCAACCAATACGTTACGGCGTTCCCCGGCCAATAAAGAGCCGCAGCCGCAAAGCAAAGGCCGCCTTCATCGGCGGCCTCCTGAGCGATCCGTCCGATAGTTAGCGCGCTCTCTCTTCGCGTGCTGAGCTCATCCAGACGCGAGTGAAGGATCTGCTTCTCCCCGGATTCGCTAAAGCCCCTTGCTCTTCCGGAATTCCCGCACCACATCTGCCGGATCGCGATGTTCCCCGTCCACCGCTTCATTCATCGCGCGCATATCCCTGGCTGTGATCTTGCCCGCCAGCGACTGGATCGCTTCGCCAATCGCCGGCCATCGCTGCAGCGCCTTGTCCTGCACCAGCGGCACCGCCTGATACGGCGGGAAATACTTCTTGTCGTCCTCAAGTACCGTCAGCCCCAGTGTTTGAATGGGCCCGTCCGTCGAGTTCCCCGCAATCATGTCCACCTGACGCGCCTCCAGCGCGCGATAGAGCAGCCCCAGATCCATCGTCCGCGGTGGCCCCAGGAACTTTAGCCCGTACGCGGCACTGAGTCCTGGCAGCCCATCCGGCCGCTGTTCGAATTCATATCCAACACCCAGGCGCCATTGCGGCGTATACTGCGCCGCCTGGCTCAGCGTTGTCAGGTGCAGACGCTGCGCGTCGTCTCCCCGGATCACCATCGCGAAGGTATTCTCAAACCCCAGCGGTGGCCCCACCGTAATTTGATACTTCGACTGATACAGATTCCGCACCGTCGCCAGCACCCGCTGCGGATCCCGCTCCACCGGCTGCTTCAGGATCGCCGTCAGCGCCGTCCCCGTGTACTCCACGTACGCGTCGATCCGCCCTGCTGCCAGCGCCTGCTGGCAGATGTAACTGCCGGCAAGATAAAACCGCCGCTCCACATCCACATCCGACCTGGACTCGATCTCCTGGGCCAGCAGCTCCCCCAACACCACCTGCTCGGTGAAATTCTTCGCCCCGATCACCGGATGATCCGGCCGCGGCGCCGAACATCCGGCCGCCAGCGCGCACACTACCGCCAATGCGAGCGCTATGTCCCGCCTCATGCCCGCGACCCCTGGCCCGGGACCCGGAACCACCGCTCCACCAAGCCCAGCGCTCCATCGCACCCCAGCGCCAGCAGCGCCGCCGGAATCGCCCCCGCCAGCACCAGCTCATTGTCGATCGATGCCACTCCGCGAAAGATCAACTCGCCCAGCCCGCCCGCTCCCACCGCAGCTGCAATCGTCGCAATCCCCACACACGTGACGGTCGCCGTCCGCAGCCCGGCCAG
>Ga0182027_10015688_pt1 | contig 10396 bp, 5 predicted proteins | sample 712E1DmetaG_FD_121300 | JGI IMG/M metagenome (GOLD analysis project Ga0182027, IMG submission 121300) | Permafrost microbial communities from Stordalen Mire, Sweden - 712E1D metaG (Illumina Assembly) | ecosystem: Environmental > Terrestrial > Soil > Wetlands > Permafrost | place: Sweden... | reverse complement strand
TGATCCTCACCGACTCCGGCGGCATTCAGGAAGAGGCCTCCAGCCTCGGCAAGCCGGTGCTGGTGATGCGCGAGACCACCGAGCGGCAGGAAGCGATCGAAGCGGGCACCGCGTGCCTGGTCGGGACCTCGCGCGAATGCATCACGCAGGGAACCCTGCGCCTCCTCGACAACTCCGCGGCTTACCGGGTGATGGCCGGCGCCGGCAGTCCTTTCGGTGATGGCAGGGCGGCGGAGCGTATCGTCGCCCATTGTTGCGCCTATCTGGAGACGCAGAACAAGAGCAAGAGGGCGACGGCGCCGGGAAAACCATCTAAAACCAAGGGCACGGAATGAGGGCTGTCGTCTCCACTTTCTGGATCTCACTTCGCTGGTTTCTGGTCACCGCCGTTTTTCCGGCCGGCGTGTTTTTCGCTGCGCCCACCCCGGCAGCCGAGATTCCCGAAGTCCCGGGCTTCCATGTGGACGCCAAACAACCCACCGCCTGGCCCGATATCCTGCATAGCTTTGGACTGCAGGAGCAGGCGGCCGAGGGGGCCCGGGTCGTGGTTCTGCCCGAACCGAATGGCCCGGCGCCCGAGGCCTGGCTGGCTCAATTGCCGGCCGGCCGGATTCTGATCCTCGAAGGCGACTCGCCGTTGGCGCGGACGCTGGGCATCCACGTCACCTCGCGCCGCGTTCGGGTGCGCGGGGTACGCGACCTGCACCAACCCTCCCTGCCGATCGTTTGGGAGGAGGCCATGCAGGTCCCGGTCTTCGAGGTCCCCGCCGAGGCCAAGGTCCTCGTCCGGGACCGCAGTCATCAGGCGCCCCTGATGGCGGTTTTGCGGCGCGACTCCGGCGGCGTACTCTGGCTCGCCGTCCCACCCGGAACGGAGGGCTATGAGCGTTTTCCTTTCCTTTTGCAGGCCCTGTCCGAGCTTGGGCTGCGCCCGCTGTTGGAGTCGCGCCGCCTCTGGGCTTTTTTCGATTCCGCTTTCCAGCGGGACCGGGACATCGACGAACTCGCCCGCGAGTGGCGTCAGATGGGGCTGGCCGCCATCCATGTCGGCGCGTGGGACTATTTCGAACCCCATGATGGGGAAGACGCGCGTTTGCGTAAGTTGATCGAAGCCTGCCACCGCGAGGGCATCCTCGTCTATGCCTGGCTGGAACTGCCGAACGTCAGCACGGAGTTCTGGGTTCATCACCCGGAATGGCGCGAAAAGACGGCCCTGCTGAAGGACGCCAAAGTCGATTGGCGTCTGCTGATGAACCTGGTCAATCCAGACTGCCAGCGCGCCGTGATTGCCGGCGTCCGCAGCACGCTGGAACGATTTGACTGGGACGGGGTGAACTTTGCCGAGCTCTACTTCGATGGCGTGCAGGGGATCAGCAACCTTGATGAATTTACCCCCCTAAATTCCGACGTGCGCCGCGAAATGCAGCGCCTCTATGGCTTCGATCCCATGGAACTCTTCCGCGGCTGGCGGCCGGATGCCAAGAAACTGCGTGTCTTTCTCGACTACCGCGCTGATCTGGTTGCCCGGCTCCAGGAGCTCTGGATCGACGAGCTGGAGAAAAGTCGCGCCACCAAACCGTACCTCGATCAGGTCCTCACCCAGGTGGATGATCGCTTCGACACCAACATGCGCGACGCCCTCGGCGCCGACGCGGCGCGCGTCCTCCGCCAGTTCGAACGCCATGACCTGACTTTCATCATCGAAGATCCGGCGACAGTCTGGAATATGGGCCCGAAACGCTACGCGGAGATTGCCGCCTGTTATCGTCCGCTCACGCCCCGGCAGGATCGCCTGGGGGTCGACATCAACCTCGTCGAGCGCGAAAAAGTCCATCCCACCAAGCAGCAGACGGGCGTGGAACTCGCTCAATTGATTCATACCGCCGCGGAGTCATTCCCCACGGTCATGTACTACTACACCGGCTCCATCACTCCGATGGACGCCCCGCTGTTGCCCATCGCCTCGGCCGTGGTGACGCGCTGCGAACGCTCCGCCGACGGGCTGCTGATCGAGTCACCTTCCGGTGTCGGTGTACGCTGGTCCGGTGGAGTCACCCTCGACGGGGTGGACTGGCCGGTGCGGGATACGGAACGTGTTTGGGTGCCCGCGGGCCAACACATCTTGCGTCCGGCGGCAACCAATCAAGCCGCGACGGTGATGGACTTCACGGGAAATCTTGAAAACGCCGCGCGAGAACCTGATGGCGTGGAGCTCGTCTATGAGAGTCGATCGCGGGCCTTCGCCCGGCTGAATCGCCCACCGGTACGGCTGGTCGTGGATGGACAGGAAGCCAAACTGGAAGTGACCGGCGAGTATATGGTCCGGCTGCCTCGCGGCCACCACACGGCGCGGATTACGTGGTGAGCACGGAGCAGCGGGGACCGGGGAACGATATTCGCGAACAATGGCGCACGCCCTGAAAAACCGTGTATCGGTTGTGCCTGCCGCTGTAACTTTGGCTATATGCCAAATCAAAACCTGTAAGTCGTTTGTTTTTAATTATATCCAATTTGGTGCCCGGGGCCGGACTCGAACCGGCAAGCCTTTCGGCAAGGGCTTCTAAGACCCTCGTGTCTGCCAATTTCACCACCCGGGCAGGGGTCGATTGTCGAATGCAGATTGCCGATTTCCGATTCCCAAACAAGCGGCAAATCCAACCCGGTTTTGACCACGGATTGCTCGGATTTCGCGGATGGGGATTGGCTTGATCGCGGTAATCAACTCAAGTTTTGCGGCGAGGCAACCGGGTCCATGGAAAATGGCTTCGCTCCCCGCCCCGGCTTGGGTCGCACGGTCGAGCTGGAGTTTTCCACGCCGCCCGCCGCGGGCTTTACGGTGCCGCCGCTCCGAGCCGCTCACCCATCTTCGCGTAGGTCTCGCGGTGCTGTGCGCTTTGCTCGATCAGATCGGCGTCAAACCGGATCCGCCCCCGGGCAAAGACGGTGATCACGCACGATCCGCCAAAAGCGAAGAGTCCCTTCTCCTCGCCCTTCTTCACCGGGCGATTCGGGACGTACAGCTGCTTGATGCGGCCGACGTTGGTCGCCCCCACCTCGATCATCGCGACGGGCCCGAACTCCGGCGCGTCGATCAGCGTCACCATCCGTTTGTTTTCCACCAGGTATCGGACATGGCGGCGCAGTGCCACGGGATGCACCGAGTAGAGCCAGCCCCGGACCCGCCGCGCCTCGTCCGGCGTGCCGGCCACCGGAAAATGAAACCGGTGGTAGTCGGGCGGCGCGAGACGTGAGATAAGCATGGCGCCGCCGGCGAACTTGCGCGCCAGGACCTGCTGCTCGGGAGCCTCGGCGAACAGCTCGGCGAGCGTAAACTTCGCGCCCTTCACGTAGAATCCGTCGGCCCGGTCGACATCGGGGAAAACCAGGTGACGCCCGTCGGCCGGCAGCACGGCGACGTCGGCGCCCGCCGCGATCGGGCGCGCGCCGGGCTTGAGCGCGCGCGTGAAAAACTCGTTGAAGGAGCGGAAGGCGTAGGGCGACTTCGCGAACTCCTGAAAGTCGAGATCGTAATCGATGATGAACGGCAGAACCTTGGTCGCGCTGAGCGGACGGCCCATGCGCCAGCCGTAGTAGAGCGAAAAGACCGCGCGCCGTACCAGCAGCCAGAGCGCGAAGCGTCCCACCGGGTTTTCATACGTGAACCGCAGCCAGGGCTCGCCGTAGATTTTTTCGGTTTCGACGGTCTGCTTGGCGCGGTGCCAGTATTGGATGGGTGCGGCGGGCATGAGGCGGAAGCTTGCTGGCAGGCGACCGAATATCGGCCCGGACCGACCTGACCTGCAAGCTCTGACGCACCGGTCTGAGCCGACGCGCAGGCCCCGAGGACGCCTCCGGTCGTCGAGAAGATCCTGCGGCTCGCGGCGTGACCATGGAACGTTCCTGTAGCCGGGGTCGGTGACCCCGGAAAACCGGCCTCGACGAGGCCGGCTACAAGTCTCCCCCAGCCGCCGCCATCGCCCGGCCGGCGTGCCAGCCGGTCGTCCACGCGGCCTGAAAATTGAAGCCGCCAGTGAGGCCGTCGATGTCGAGCACCTCGCCGGCCAGGTACAGCCCGGGACACACCCGGCTCTCCATCGTGGCGAAGTCGACCTCGGACAGCCGCACGCCGCCGCACGTGACGAATTCCTCCTTGTGCACACTGCGGCCCGTCACCACAAACTCTCCCGCCGTGAGTTGGGCGATGAGCGTCCGCAGCGCCTGGTTCGACACGCCTGCCCAGACGACGTCGGCGGCCAGGCCCGCCGCCGCCGACAGCCGGCTCCAGAGCCGCGCCGGGAGCGCGAAGGGATTCCCCGTGTCCACTTGGCGACGGGGATGGGCCTGACGCATGGCGGCCAGCTCTCCCTGCACCTGGGCGGGCGTCCGCGGTGCCGCCCAGTTGATCCGCAGCGTGGCGTGGTAGCCGGCCGCGTGCAACTCGCGTGCGCCCCATGCGGACAGGCGGAGGATGACCGGCCCGCTTAATCCCCAATGCGTCACCAGCGCCGCGCCGCTCTCCCGCAACTTCGTGCCGGCAATGGACGCTTCCGCCCACGGCACGGACACACCGGCCAACCCGCGCAGCCGGTCGTCGTCGATGCGCAGCGTGAACAGCGACGGCACTGGTGGCTCGATCGCATGCCCGAGCGCCCGGGCGATCTCCATGCCCCCGCTCCCTTGACTGCCGCCAGTTGCGACCAGCACCTGTTCGCACTCCACTTCACCACCGCGCGCCAGCCCCACCACCCAACCGTGCCTGAACGACCGTCGGACGATCCGCGTCACCCCGCAACCGGTCACCACCTCCACCCCGGCCCGGGCCGCGGCGGATTGAAGACAGTTGACCACCGTCGCCGAGTCGTCGGTGACGGGGAATACGCGTCCGTCCCCCTCGGTCTTCAATTCCACCCCGCGCGCGGCGAACCAATCCATCGTTTCGCGGGGACCGAAGCGGGTCATTGGTCCGAGCAGTTCGCGCGCCCCGCGCGGATATCGGGTCACCAGTTCCCGCGGCTCGAAGCAGGCGTGGGTGACATTGCAGCGCCCGCCGCCCGAAATGCCCACCTTCGCCAGGGGATGCCCGGTCGCCTCGTAGATGGTGACCCGGGCGCCCGGCGCTGCTTCCGCGCATGCGATGGCGCCGAAAAAGCCCGCGGCGCCCCCGCCGGCAATCACAATGCGATACGGTTCCACGGCCGCCGAGTCTGCGCCAACCGCCGCCCGGCGAAAGCGAAAACAGCGCAACGGCGGGAACCACAGATTCTCGCTGGGGCCATGCCGTTGAGGTAGGGCGCGTTTTCCGTAACGCGCCGTTCTTCGTCCTCCAATGGGTCGGCAGGTTGGGGATAACCCGCCCTACCATTTGGTTGGCTATTCATCCGAGGAAGTCTCGGTGCAACCGTTTCGCTCTCGACCTTACCCCATCACCAGTTCGTCGCCCTTGACCTTGAAGGTCACGGTCGAGTCCTCCGCGATGTCGCCGCTGATGAGGGCGCGGGCGAGCTTCGTCTCAATCTGCCGTTGCAGAAAGCGCTTGAGCGGCCGCGCACCGAAGACGGGATCATAGCCCTTTTCCGCCGCCCACTCCCGCGCCTTCGCGTCGAGCTTTACCGTGACGCGGCGGTCGGCCAGCCGCTTGTTCAGATCGATCAGCAGCAGGTCGACGATGCGGGTGATCTCTTCGAGGGTCAGCGGCTTGAAGAGGATGGTCTCATCGATCCGGTTGAGAAACTCGGGCCGGAACGTGCTGCGCACCTCGGCCATGACACTCTCACGCACGCTCTCGGGGATGGTCTCGCCCGTCACGCCCTCGAGCAGGTGCCGGCTGCCCAGGTTCGAGGTCATGATGACGATGGTGTTCTTGAAGTCGACTGTGCGGCCCTGCGCGTCGGTGATCCGGCCGTCGTCCAGCACCTGCAGCAGCACGTTGAACACGTCCGGGTGCGCCTTTTCCACCTCGTCGAAAAGGATGACCGCATACGGCTTCCGGCGCACGGCCTCGGTCAGCTGGCCGCCCTCGTCGTAGCCGACGTAGCCCGGCGGCGCGCCGATCAGGCGCGAGACGGCGTGCTTTTCCATGTACTCGGACATGTCGATGCGGATGAGCGCGGCCTCGGAGTCGAAGAGCGCCTCCGCCAGCGTCTTGGCCAGCTCGGTCTTGCCGACGCCGGTCGGGCCGAGGAAGAGGAAGCTGCCGATGGGCCGGCGCGGGTCCTTGATGCCCGACCGCGCCCGCAGAATGGCCTCCGCCGTGAGCTGCACGGCCTCGTCCTGCCCGACGACACGCCGGTGGAGCACGTCCTCCAGCCGCAGCAGTTTCTGCTTCTCGCCTTCGAGCAGCCGGGTAACGGGGACGCCCGTCCACTTGGCCACAACCGCAGCGATCTCGTCCTGCGAGACCTCCTCCTTCACCAGGGCGCGTTCGCGGCTTTTCTTTTCCAAGGCGGTCAACTCGCGTTCGAGCTGCGGCAGGCGGCCGTGGCGCAACTCGGCCATGCGGTTGAGGTCGTACGCCCGTTCGGCGCGCTCCATCTCCCGCTTCACCTGTTCAATTTCCTCGCGCACCTTGCGCACCTTATCGACCGCCTTCTTCTCGGCCTCCCACTTCGCCCGCAGGGCGTTGGTCTGTTCGCGCAGGTTGGCCAGTTCCTTGCGCAGCGCCTCGAGGCGCTGCCGGCTCGCCTCGTCCTTCTCCAGCTTCAACGCCGCCTCCTCGATTTCGAGCTGGAGCACGCGCCGGGTCAGCTCGTCGAGCTCGGTCGGCATCGAGTCCATCTCCGTGCGGATCATGGCGCAGGCCTCGTCCACGAGGTCGATCGCCTTGTCGGGCAGGAAGCGGTCGGAAATGTAGCGGTTGGACAGCACGACGGCGCTCACGAGCGCGTTGTCCTGGATGCGCACGCCGTGGTGAACCTCGAAGCGCTCCCGCAGTCCGCGCAGGATGGAGATCGCGTCCTCGACGGACGGTGGTTCGACCAGAATTGGCTGGAAGCGGCGCTCGAGCGCGGCGTCCTTCTCCAAGTGCCGGCGGTATTCGTCGAGGGTGGTGGCGCCGATGCAGTGCAGCTCGCCGCGGGCGAGCATGGGCTTGAGCATGTTGCCGGCGTCCATTGCACCCTCGGCCTTGCCCGTGCCGACAATGTTGTGCAGCTCGTCGATGAAAAGGATGATGCGGCCGTTGCTCTGCTTGATCTCGTGCAACACCGCCTTGAGGCGTTCCTCGAACTCGCCCCGGTACTTGGCACCGGCCAGCAGGGAGCCCATGTCGAGGGCGAACACCGTCTTGTCCTTCAGCCCCTCCGGCACGTCGCCGCGCAGAATGCGCTGGGCCAGGCCCTCGACAATCGCCGTCTTGCCCACGCCCGGCTCGCCGATGAGCACCGGGTTGTTTTTGGTCTTGCGCGAAAGGATGCGGATGGTGCGGCGGATCTCGTCGTCGCGGCCGATGACCGGGTCCAATTTCCCGAGGCGGGCCTGTTGCACCAGATCGATGCCGTATTTTTCGAGCGCCTGGTAGGTGACCTCCGGATTGTCCGAAGTCACGCGCTGGTTGCCGCGGATTTCGCTCAGCGCCCGCAGTACCCGGGACCGGTCGAGTCCAAAACTCTTCAGGTATTTCGCGAACGCCTCGGGCTTGGCGACCTCGACCAAGCCGAGCAGGAGGTGCTCGGTGCTGACGTACTCGTCCTTGAGCTTCGCCGCCTCTGCCTCGGCGCGGGTGAGGACCTCGTTGACGGCCTGGGTGACGTAGATCTTCGACACGTCGACACTGCCGCTGACCTTCGGCAACCGGTCCAGTTCGCGCTCGGCCGCGAGCTGCAGTGCGCTGACGGTCAGGCCGAGTTTATCGACCAGGCCGGGCACGGTGCCGCCCTCTTGCGCGAGCAGGGCCGCGAGCAGGTGCCAGGTGTCCACCTCCTGGTTAGAACGGCGGCGGGCCTCGTTCTGCGCCTCGGTGACGGCCTGGCGCGACATGACCGTAAGCTTGTTAGAATCCATGATTTTTCTCCGTGCATGCCGCGGGCCATGCCTCCTACGAGGATAATCCGCCGGGCAGGAGTGTCAACGGTGGGACAGGTTGGCCGCCGGCGCGACGATACGGCATGCTTGGGGAGTCGGGCGGACTCCGTTCTCCAATCTGCTGTTCAGGGTCTCGTTGATTCAAACGGATTCTCGCAGACCTTGGAGGGGCACGCGCCGTCGTGCCCGCATTGCCGATCGCGGCGCCGACGGAGCGGTGCCCTCCAATCGCGTACGCCAATTCCCAAATCGCCTGGGATAATCTGGATGTTCTCCAACCGGGGAGAAGCTCGTGCCCATTCGGTTGCCTGGAGCCGCGGCGCCCCCGCCGCGCCCTTCCGGGGAAACGCGACGAGCGCGTCGCGCCTCCCCCAAACCCCGGTCGGCGGTCGACCTCAGCGCGGGAGCCGGATGATGGCGTTCAGCGGCCGATCCGCGCGATGTTCGCCGCGGGCCTCACCGGTTCCGCTGAGGAGGCGGTACTCGCCCTCGAACGCGTGCGGCACCACCAATCGCCCCTCCGCATCGGTGCGGAATTCTCCCCGAGTGCGCCACGTCTGGTTGATCAAGCGGTCCAGACGGAACCAGGCCGGCTTGGGCGAGCCGTCCGGGCGCAGCAACCCAACCGGGCACCCCAGCCAGGCGGACCGGTCGGCGTAGTCCCAGTAGACGATACCCGCCGCCGCCGGGTGGCTATAGACGAGACGATAGAATTGTTCGAGGTCGTCGGCCTGGGCCGCTTCGCCTTCTGGCGTGGTCGGCCACGGTGGGTTGGCCGGTCGGAAATTGAACGCACGCGGCGCGCCAGAGCTGACGCTGAGCTCGGTGAAATACACCGGGCGCCCCAGCAGGGCGAGACGGTTGAGCACCATCCACAGCTGGGCAACCGGCCAGACCCCGCCCTGCATGTGGCTCTGCAGGCCGATGGCGTCGACCGGTCCGCCGGCGTCGATGACGTCGCGCAGAAGCCAGTAGTAGGCGGGCGAAGTGTCGTAGTCGTTGATCATGGCAGCGACGCCGGGGTTGAGGCCCTTGAACCGTCGCAGGTACTCGGCCATGACGGCGGCCTTGCCGCTGCCCGCCAGGACCGCGGTCATCGGCGTGGAAAAACGATCCCATGCCACGACCTCATTGAACACCACCACCCGGGAGAATCGCGGCAGGATCGTGTTCGAGGCATGTGCCAGAAGGCGGTCCATCCACCGCCGCACCTGGTCCTTCGTTGGAGCGGCCTGGGCGAGCCAGGGCGGCGAGGTCAGGTTCCAGAAGAGCGGATGGCCAGCGATGCGCAGGCCTTGAGTTTCGAGCCACCCGATGGCCTGGAGGCACTCGGCGTCGCGATAGACTCCGGGCTCGGACTCGTAGTATTCGGACTGGAACTGCACGGTGGCGGCATTGAAGAGCCGCAAGAACCCCTCACGGTGAAGTTCGTCCACCCGGGTTTCCCCGTGCCCGGGGAGTAGATTCCAGTCGAAACCCGCGCCGAACCAGAACAGTTGCCGAACGTGCTCCACGCGCACCCGGGCTCCCGCCGCGGGTTGTCCGGCGGCATCCATGACGTAAACTGACAGCGGCGCTGTGCGGCTCGCCTGGATCCGGGCGTCGGTTTCCGCCAACACCCGCGCCTCGTCGACTGGCGGCAGCGCTGGACCGAGGAGGCGCTCCACCCGGGCGCGCTCGGTTGGTGCCAAACCGTGTTCGTCCACGGGCTCCAAGCCGGCCGCGGCGATCCACATCGTGCCGGGGTCGTTGAACAGGAGGACGAAGAGACACTCCCCCGCCCCCGGGGGCACGCGGGCGTATCCGACAACGTCGCGCCACTCGCCGGCGGGCGGCGTCTCTTGCGCATTGCCCCAGGTGGTCCAGGCCTCGCCGGGCGTGCGCAGCACAACTTCGACCTGTACCGCGCCGGACACGCGAACCCGCGCCCGCATCCGGTACAATCCTGGCGGCGGGGCAACGACGGTCTGCCTCAGGCGAAAGCGCCCGCCCTGGAGCGGCCCAAGCACGATCTTCTGGCACGACCGCCCATCCGGCCCCTCCGCGGTGAAACTGAAATCCGCGGGCCGCGGCAGCGCGCTGGAGCCATCGCTCCAGCCGTCGGCCAGATGCCCGTCTGCCGACGTGGCGAAGTCCGGATTGCGCAGCAGCTCCGCGGCGTGCAGCGCAGCCGCCGGCGCCGGAAGGAGCAGCGCCAGCAGGGTCAGAAGGAGGCGAAGGCGGACGTTCAAGGACTTAGCCTGCATATTCCACACCCGCGCATGGTCGATTCACACACCCCGTCGCTTCGCGCCACCCCTCTCGGTAGAGGGGACTCGGAGCACCGCAGGCGAAATCCCCTCTGGAGAGGGGTGCCCGACAGGGCGGGGTGTGTCGG
>Ga0182027_10015686_pt1 | contig 10398 bp, 13 predicted proteins | sample 712E1DmetaG_FD_121300 | JGI IMG/M metagenome (GOLD analysis project Ga0182027, IMG submission 121300) | Permafrost microbial communities from Stordalen Mire, Sweden - 712E1D metaG (Illumina Assembly) | ecosystem: Environmental > Terrestrial > Soil > Wetlands > Permafrost | place: Sweden... | reverse complement strand
GGTGTTGCGTGATATGAGCCGAATTATTCGCCAGATTGGGACACCCGCCCCTGCGCCCAAACCCCGAGGTATATCCCCCGGCAGGCGCAAAGGCGCAAAACTCAGCCCGAGAATCCGCCAACCAGTGATGAAAAAGGCCTCGCCCTGAGAAATTCCGGTTCGGTTATAGTGTTGTTAAGGTGCTTCCTTGTTTTACTTCGCAAACAAGGTTCGTTGAATTTGTCTAAAGTCCAACTCTTGGAAAAACGGGAAATATATTGGGAGCTCCCTTACTCGCCAAGAACGACCGATCCATAGGCCGTTTTGAGTTTAAAAACTCCCAGCACATTAAAAATCCGTACAGCTCCTACCTGCACTCAATAAAAAATAGCTAAACAGCTCTTAAATGTCTCCGCTTTGGAAACAAGAACTGTTTGCTAATATTGAGCGGCGGGTCATTTCGGCATAGACCCAAGAAAAACTTACGGGTTTACCCCTGCGGGAACAGAGGTGTCGGGTGAAACAATTAACATGATTTTCACCGTCTTCGAATCAACCTGCCCCGCGCCGACAGCTACCCAGTGACCGTCAACCACTTCATTGCCGGTATTAACCGTTCCGGTTGATACCACGAAATGGTTTTCCATCCATTGAGCGATAGCGTCGCCGTAGATCGCGCTGACGACTTTCATAGCCTTAACTAGACAAGGACCAGCAGACTCAGCGGTCATCAAATATATAATTCTGAGCTGACCGTCATTGTAAATGGCTGCGTTCATGATGACAAAACCGCCGCTATCGATTTCCATCAATGAGTACCCTTTGCATGGGGTGCCGCAGCTGGACTCAAGGCTTGAGTTGGCCGTAAACCCCAGCCCGGTCAGAATTTCGTCCGCCGATGGTTTGGGCGTAGCCGTGTCGGTGGGTATGGGAGTGGGAGTGTCCGTGGGAATGGGCGTGAGAGTTGCGGTTGGTGTTGATGTGCTTGTTGGTGTGGCAGTGGCGAAAATACTGGTTACTGCGTTGCAAGCCATCAAAGTTATTGCTATGATCGTTATCAACGTGAGCGTACTTCTCTTGTTCATTTTTTTCTCCAATTCTTGAAGTTTTTTTGTTTTTTTGGTAGTGGTCACAAAGTAAGCGATGTGAGTTGTTTTCTGGTCAGGTTGTAATCAACGATGAACCACTTGGTAACCATGTGATGAAACGCATCCCGCTTTGAAAACGAAAGGGCCTTGCGAACATAGCGAGCCTGATGTTGGCGCAAAGTACAATACCAACGTTCCATGTGAGACACCTGACCACTCTCTTTGCCAACCGCATGATGAGTTTCCTGTGAGAGAACTTTTTGATAAGCCTCCCAGAAATCGCTTAGGAAATGCAACTGCGCAACCCGGGTAATTTACTTCACTTTGACGGTAATTACCTTCGGCTTAACTTCCTCTGCCTTGGGCAGGGTGATGGTCAAAATATCATCCTCAAACTCGGCCCTGGCCTTGTCGGAGACAACCGAAGTGCGAAGCCATCGGCGATTACGGCGTGCCCTGTGAGACAAGATCATGTTTTTTCGCGGCGAAAATCCACGAAGCGGTATCCCACACCGCGCTCCGTCAAAATATATTTGGGGTCGGCAGGGTCCTTCTCCAGCTTCTGACGCAAGTAATTGATGTACAGCCGAACGTAATGCGGCTCATCGCGATACTCATAACCCCACACTTTTTGCAATAACTGGTCGTGCGAAACGACCCAGCCTGCATTCTGAACGAGGTGAAAGAGCAGGCGATATTCCGTTGGGCGCAGTTTGACGAGCTTGCCCTCCAGCCAGATTTCGCGGCGGTCAAAGTCAATTTTCAAGCGGCTATCCACTTCGATCAAGCCATGCATGGAACCGGTTGCGCCTTCCGTACGGCGCAGGACCGCCTTGACACGACTCACCAATTCACGCGGGCTGAAGGGTTTGGTGATGTAGTCGTCCGCGCCCAATTCCAGGCCACGCACACGATCATCCTCCTCGCCCTTGGCGGTCAGCATGATCACCGGAACATTCGTGACTTCGCGGACGGTCTCCAAAACTTCAAAGCCATCCAAATCGGGCATCATCACATCCAGCAGGATGAGATCGGGAGTATCCCGCAGTTTATCAATCGCCTGTTTTCCATTGAATGCTTCCGTGACTAGAAATCCGTCATGCTCCAAATTCATGCGGATAAAACGAACCATGCGTTCCTCATCATCCACAACGAGGATGCGGCGGCGGTCAAATTCTTCAGGCATGTCATTCCCTCACAAAACCAATGATCTTATCTTCTTCCTGGCTTTCCAATATCTCAATCAGGTTGACCCGAGCCAAGGGGAAAATGACCTTGACCACGTTGGCTTCCAGGTAATGCAAATCCTTTCCATCGCGCTGGCGTGGATTGGCAACGATCACGTTGGTATCGGTTGGTTTGGGCAGTTCGTCCACTTCGCCGAGAACGGGCAGATCGCCCAAAATATGCAGGATGACAGTATAAGCCATGGTAACCCTTTCTGTGTTCAGGATATTTTCAAGAGAACTTGCATTTTCAATTTTCCAAGGGAAATAATATCCCCGTTATTGACCGTTTGCTCCACATTGGGATTCAACCGTTTGCCATTGACATACGTTCCATTGACCGACCCCAGGTCCATGACCAAAACGTGATGACTGGCCTGTTTGATCACGGCGTGCAATCTGGATACACCATGCGCATACGCCTGATAAGGCGAGAGGTCAATATCCGGCATGATGGGCTGGCCATCGCTGATGCGCCCCAGCGTAAACTCGCTGCGGTCATTCAAGGGGATCACCTGACCGGTATCCATCAAATGAAGCGTGATCCATGTATTCAACGCAACCGCAGCAGGCTGGGAGGATGGAATTTTCTGGGGCGCAGTCTCCTGCCCCTGACCCGTATCCATGTTTTGTGTAGTGAGTATATCCGCACCGGCTAATTGCGCTCCGCACTCCATGCAGAACATGCTGCCAGCCATATTGGAATGCTTGCAATTTGGACAAATGATCATTTCGCTTCCTCCGAGGCCGACAGGAGCAATGCCCGTGTGCCATATTTAATTTCCTTGCCACCGTTTTTGCTGAGAGCTTGCATATGCTCCAGATTATTCGCTTCGAGCAGAGCAGTCTTGGCCAATTCTTTTTCGCCCTGCGAGAGAAGGTGCTGCGCCAGGTTTTTCAGGTGGCGGGTGGCGCTTTCATAATGACCTGCCTGCGCTTCTTCGCGCGCCCGTTCCTGCAGGCGATAAAGAGTCAGACGCGAGAGAGCACGTAATATGCCGACGGGCGGAGGAGCATCCCCAGCCGTGTCGGCCGCGTCCCGTTCGAACCGGATCCGGAGCGGAGGAACCGGAGTTGGCCGGGCAGCGATCGCGGCCTTAAGAGATCCATCCAGCAGTCTAACCCGCTCAGGTTTGGAGGCGGCAGGAAGGATCACAAATTCGAATATCACCGTAAGAGGCGTATCGCGCAGGATGGGGCCAAGGTGTACCGGGTTTTCCAAGGTAAGAGGCCCTCCCTCCGGCTGCAGACGGAAGGCGAAATTCAGGTTGATGTTTTCCTGTGGTTTGAATTCGAGCAGTACAGCCTCTGAAATGGCATTGGTGATGGCTGCAAATTTATTCATCAATAATTGCTTGATATCCTGGTGCCTGGAAATGTAAATGCTGTTGGAGCCGGTGCGGCTGGTCAATGCATCGAGAAAGATATCGTTCCAATCACTGCCAATGCCCAAACCGCTTATGCTGATCTTCTGACGCGCGGCTTCTTCTGCCAATTGCAGGCAGGCCGGTTCATCGCCATAGGTGTGGCCATCGGTAAGCAGAATGAGGTGATTCACATGCTGTGGGTTAAGGTTGCGGCGGATTTCCTGCAGGCCCGTTTCCAGTCCCTGATAAATTTCGGTTGCGCCGCCGGTCTGTATCATCTGGATTCGGTTCTCGAACTTTGCGCGATCCGCCTGAAACGCAGCCGGGATGATCACTTCGGCGCGGTCGCTGAAAGCCACGACGCTGAAGATATCCTGAGGGCGCAGAGCGCGCATCAACTGCGAAGCGGCCCCTTTGACCACATCCATTTTCTCGCCCTCCATCGAGGTTGAGCGATCCAGCACGAGACAGATGTTCAGCGGCGGAGCCTGGATCTGTTCGCCGGTACTGAGCGGGACAATCTCCAGCAAAACATAGGCTAATTGCGGCTCATCCAGATGGACGAGATTCGGGCGGCTGTATTCGACTGTATATTGGATGAACGATGGAGCTTCCTCCCTGGAAAGGGTGGCATCGTATTGAGCGCGGCGCTTTGGGTTGGATAAAACTTCATACGCCCTTTGAACTTCTAAGAACAATTCGGTTTCCCCGGCAGCCCGGTTCCTATCCGGGTGCAATCGCTGAGCCGCTTCATAATAAGCGTGCTTGATCGCCTCTTGAGAAGCATCGCGTAGAATGCCAAGCAGAAAGTAGTAATCCATGCGCTCTGAGGCCATATTCATCCGATCATTTGAGCAAGGACCACAGTAATATTATCCGGACCACCGGCGGTATTGGCGGCATCCACCATATTCTGGCAGGCGCGCTGCAGAGTGGGCGCATTGCTGATGGAACGCAGGATCTCCTGATCGGTCACCACACCCCATAGTCCATCACTGCACAACATCAAATATCCGTTTCGAGGAAAAGGCACCGTGAAGACATCAATCTCCAGGGTTTCTCCCTGGCCCAGGGCGCGGATCAATACATTGCGGTGTGGGAAGTTGGCGGCCTCCTCCTTATTGAGATGTCCCAACTCTTCGAGTCGTTTTACCAGTGAATGATCGTGCGTCAACTGCTCAATCCGTCCAGCAGGATAAACGGCGTATGCGCGGCTGTCGCCCACATGGCCGATCGTGATCTGCTGCCCCACGACGAGCGCGGCTGTGAGGGTTGTACCGCTCCCCGGCGCTTCGCGCTGAACAAGACGATGGGCGTCCTGGAAGGCGGTTTCCATGATCTCTTGCAGGGGATCGTCCGGCTGCTGAGTCGGCACACTGAAAAGGAACGAGTGAAATTTCCGCATGATCTCGCCAGCCAAGACGTGGATGGCGGCGTTGCTGGCGACTTCACCGAATTGATGGCCGCCCATGCCATCCGCCACCACATACAGACCAAAGGGTATGCCGGCCGTATTTCCAGCCAGCGTGGCGGTAATGGCGACCAGGCTATCTTCATTATGTTCGCGCTGTTTGCCCACCGACTGACCCACCGCGGAGGTCAACTGCTGAGTTGCAACCTGTGCGGCCTGGCCGTTGATAATGGATTCGATTTGCTGGTCGGATAAGGGCGCCGTGGTCGCACTATCACTTCGATTGGTAAGCGAACGTTTCGATTTAGCTCCGAACAATTTGCGAAAAAATTCAGCCATGAAAGCTCCTTGGCTCAGGCCAGCAAAGCATAAACCTGATGGTCGGTTGACCCGATATAAACAATATCATCAAAGATGACGGGCGTGCCGGTGATGGCGCCCCCGGTTTTAAACCTCCAGCGCTCGCGGCCGGAGCGATATTCCAAACAGTATAAGTTCCCGTCCACAGAACCGCAATAGACGCAATCCTTATAAATGACGGGCGACCCGCTGACTTGGTTTTCGGTTCGGAAACGCCACATTTCCTTGCCGGTGCCAGCCTCCACACCATAGATGAATCCATCTGCCGCACCGACAAATACCAATTCATCCGCGATGGCAGGAGAAGAAACGGAGCCTTTCCCCAGCCGGAAACGCCAAACCGCCCAGCCGTTGCGCGCATCCAGACAGTACAGCGTTCGATCCGTAGAAGCAAAGAAGATGCTATGGCCTGCGACCACAGGGGAGGATGTGACGGCGCGTTTGGCCTGGTAACGCCACTTCATAGCGCCATGAAAATCCACTGCATAAAAGTCGCCGCTTTCACATCCAAAATAAACAAGTTCATTGGCCACAAAGGGTGTGGATCGAACCTGGTCGGCGGAGGTAAATTGCCATACGCTCCGACCGGTATTCAGGTTGACCGCATGAAGCACATGGTCATCGGAACCTATGAAGATATGCCCTTCCGCAACGCGCGGCGAGGAACGGATCGGCCCACCGGTATAGTAGGTCCATATCAACTTGCCCGTCCGCGAGTTGACGACATGCAGGCGTTTGTCCTCGGAGCCAAAAAAAAGACTATTTTCATAGGCGGCCGGCCGCGATACCACGCCGCCATCCGTTGGATATTTCCATTGGAATTTTCCTTCAGCGGCATTCAGGGCGTAGAGATTATTGTCATAACAGCCGACATATACCATGCCTTGATACACCAGCGGCGTGCCGCGCACTTCATCCTCACATTTAAAGGCCCAAATGGGTTTAATCCCGCCAGCCGACATGATGGAAGTGGCTGCGATTTTCGACAATGCGCCGGTCTTACGCGCGGCAGCAACCAGTGCATTCTTCATTTCGAGCGCGCTCGAGAACCGTTCGCCGGGATTATATTGCAAAGCGTTATTGATGACCGCTTCCACTTCCAGAGAAACACGGGAATTGATGCGGCGGATGGGGCGCTCTGCATAGGAAAAAGGCGGCTCCAAACGCGGATCGCGGCGGGTAAGCGCATGATGAAGGGTGGCACCCAAGGCATAGATATCCGCCAGAGGGGAGGCTTCGCCGCGATATTGTTCCGGCGGCGAATAACCTTCCGTGCCGATCATGGTGCCTTTTTGCCCGGTCTGAAAGGTTCTGGCAATGCCAAAATCCACAAGCACCACATCGCCGCTGCTGTTGACCATGATGTTCGAGGCTTCATATCACGGAAGACGATGGGATCCGGTTTGTGATTGTGCAGGAAATCCAGCACTTCGCACAATTGAATCCCCCATGCCAAAACCCGTTCCTCAGGCAAAAAGCCCCCGGTATCGTTAATGATCGCCTCCAGGTCTTTACCGTGAATGAATTCCAGGACCAAATAGGAACGGTCTTCCTCGGAAAAATAATCGTAAATGCGCGGGATGGATGGATGGTTCAACGTTGCCAGAATATTGGCTTCGCGCTCGAAATTGTGGATGACCGTCATGCGCGTGTTGGGGTCCGGTGCAATATTGAGCATCTCCTTGACAGCCACCAGCTTGGTGACATTGGGAAAATGCATATCGCGGGCGCGATAAACCGATCCCATGCCGCCAACGCCGATCACTTCCTGAATATGATACCGGTTGACCAGCGTTGTGCCGGACTGCAACTGCCGATGGGAGCGATGAGCAGGCTCTTCGCCCACAGGCTGTGTGAGGTTATGTTCGTTCAGACGGCATCTCCTTTCCCAAAATTATAGTGTGCGTTGACAGGATTGGCAACATCCGAACTATAACATACACATTTGAAAGTTTCAACAAAGTTACAATGTTCGAAGATTCGAAGGTTTGAAGGCTTACTTTAGCAACGGGAACCGGTGGGATAGATCCCAGCCTCAGTTCATGATAGTCGGATGAAGCCAATTCCGCAAGAGAGGGTGCGCTCAAACATGACCGCCCCGAAATTAGTCTTTCAAGCTTTTAGCCACGGATTTCACCGATTTGCACGAAAAAATCCGATCTTTTGACCGGGTCAGTTTTTCATTCAGCCCATTTCCGGCAATTCTTCAAAATCCTGCAGCTATCCGCCACATTCCTTAAGTTCGAGGGTAAACATGTTGGTATACATTGGCGAAAATCATACCGAAGCGTTGAGAAACAAGTTACAAGGTTTGAGCGCTCCATTTACCAGATTTCCCCTTGCGCGAGGACCCTTTCTGCGGCACAATGTATTGCTATCATGAAGATTCTTGCGCTCAGCGATGAGGTAGAGGAACGCGTTTACAGCCTGGCCGGACTGGGACACTTCCGGGATGTTAAAATGATCCTGGGCTGCGGCGACCTTCCCTATACCTATTTGGAATACCTGGTGTCGGTGTTGAACGTACCGATGTTTTATGTGCCCGGCAACCATGACCCGGAAGAAAATCCAAGGTTCGTTTCAACGCGCGCCGAAGGCGGCTCCAACCTGGACTTGAAATGTGAGCGCACCAAAGGTCTCCTGCTGGCCGGGTTCGGCGGCTCGATCCGTTACCTTCCAAACGGAGTCAATCAATATTCCCAAGCCGAAGCGTTCCAACGCGCGATGCGATTGACACCCGGACTGTTGTGGAATCGGATCCGTTACGGCCGCGCCCTGGATATCCTCATCACTCATTCCCCGCCGTTTGGCATCCACGATGAGAAAACGCAGGCACATTGCGGACTGAAAGCCATCAATTGGATCTTGTCCTGGGCGCGGCCGCGTTATCACTTTCATGGACACACGCATTTTTATCGTCGAAATTTGGAACAGGCTGTGACCCAACTGGGTCCAACCGCTATTATGAATATATTTCCTTATCAAGTGATCGAGATTGAAAATGTCAAATGAACTTACTTCCCGTGTGCACGCCGATTTCAGCCGGGCGCGCTTCAAAGCCTTTCTTAATCGTGCCTTTGCCGCGCTTTCCGGACAGCCGACCACCCTGCTCTCTTACGATGAGATCAAACAAAGCCTGCATATCGGCGGGCCAATCTATCGCGGTGTGCATACCGTACGCCTCGACCAGATCGTGGGCAGCCTGAACCGGTACCACGAATTCGACCGCGCCTTCCTGCCCGCAGAGGATCAATTGGCCGCGCGCTGGAAAAATATAGACTCAGCTTTTTATAAAGATATCAGCCTGCCACCGGTCGTGCTTTACAAAGTCGGACAGGTCTATTTTGTGGTGGATGGACACCATCGCGTTTCAGTGGCACGCCAACAAGGCCAGGAATTCATCGAAGCCGAAATCCGCGAGTGTTCCACCAAGGTCAACATTACACCCGACCTCAAAACCGAAGATTTGAAGATCCTCGGACAAAAAGTCCGCTTCCTCGAGCGCACCCGCCTCGACAGTTTGCGCCCGAAAGCCAAGATCCGCCTGACCATCCCGGATGGCTTTGACCGCATGTTGGAACATATCGCCGTACACCGTTACTTCATGGGACTGGATTGGAAGCGCGATATTTCGGAAGAGGAAGCCATCACGCACTGGTACGACACGGTATATACCCCCATTATCCAGGTGGTCCGTCAAAGCAAAATCTTAAAGGATTTTCCCGGCAAGACCGAAGGCGATCTGTATTTGTGGGTACTCGATCATCAGCGCTATCTTGCAGACGAAGAGGGGCAAACCCTCCGGCCGCCGGAAGAGGCCGCGCGGGAATTCATCGAAGAACATGAGGAATGAGCGGGGTCCGAAGTCTCTGACTTCGGTGCAAAATCTGGCCGCCCTTCGGGGATGCTTCGCGAAGATTTTGCACTCCGTTTGAGATTTTGCGCTCCATTTGCAATTCTAATTTTTCATAATCGGAGATCTTATGACTCAACATCCATTGGCCGGTGTGTACGCTGCGGCGGTCACCCCATTGAAATCAGACCTCTTGCCCGATCTTGATGCAGTCGTTCCATTCCTGACTTTTCTGGCCTCGCGAGGCTGTGACGGCGCACTGATCTTCGGTACGACGGGTGAAGGCCCATCTTTTTCACTGAAAGAACGTGAGATGGTTTGGAAAACCGCCATTCGAGTGCGTGAAGCATACCCGAATTTCCGGTTATTGGCCGGAACCGGAACGCCGAGCCTTGGCGAAACCATTGACTTGACCAAACTTGCTTTCGATCTTGGCTTCGATGCCGTCGTTACCCTGCCGCCCTATTATTTCCGCAAAGTAAACGATGACGGGTTGTTCAATTGGTTTGAGCAAGTCATCCATAAATCAATTCCATCGGATGGATTTTTATTTGGTTATCACATCCCCGGCACAGCTGGGATTGGCTTCTCGCTGGATTTGATCGCCCGCTTAAAAGATTCTTTCCCATCCCAATTTGCAGGTATCAAAGACTCATCGCACGATCAAGGCTTTACTCGTGCGCTGGGTGAAAAATTCGGCGCAGATTTGACTGTGTTCAATGGCACCGATTCGGATTTCACCCTGGCGTTGCAAAACCACGCCGCAGGCTGCATCACAGCCCTCGCCAACATCATCTCGCCCAGCCTGCGAGAGATTTACGATCTATTTATCCAGGGCAAGGATACTTTTGCCGCGCAAGCTAGGATCAGCGAACAGCGGCATCTCCTCGAGAAATATCAACCGTTTCCTCCATTGCTCAAAGCCCTGTTGGCGCGTTACCATCATCAACCGCGTTGGCCGGTCCACCCGCCGCTGGTGGAATTGTCAAAAGAGGATGAAGAAAAAGTTGTCCGCGAGTTTGCAGTTTGACGCTCAATTTGAAACGGCTTATACTTTAAGCGTTATATGCCTGCCATTTCCATCTTCGAGGTATCAAGATTTCAATGTTCTATC
>Ga0182027_10015683_pt1 | contig 10400 bp, 8 predicted proteins | sample 712E1DmetaG_FD_121300 | JGI IMG/M metagenome (GOLD analysis project Ga0182027, IMG submission 121300) | Permafrost microbial communities from Stordalen Mire, Sweden - 712E1D metaG (Illumina Assembly) | ecosystem: Environmental > Terrestrial > Soil > Wetlands > Permafrost | place: Sweden... | reverse complement strand
TCCCGGGAAGAGCTGCCTGAATTGGCAGCAATCTGCAAACGGCTTTCCGAATCCACCAGGAAGGTACCCGCGGCAACGACGGTCTCACCTTCTTTCAATCCCTTCACAATCTGCACGCGATCATTCAGGCGCCACCCGGTTTCTACCTCGCGTGTTTCAAAATGGTTTGACGATGTCTCGACGAATACACGCTTTGACATTCCGGAATCCACAACTGCGTCGGCAGGCACCGAAAGGCCAGTTGGCAGTGAAACAGTCAATTCGACATTCACAAACATATCCGGACGCAGCTTGAAGCCTGGGTTATCGACTTCCAAACGGGGTCTCAGAAAGCGAGTCGCTGGATCAACCTCCGGCAGTACATTGCTCACTTTGGCTTGGAAGGTTTCGCCGGTGTCTGGGAGGGTTACGCGAGCCCGTGCACCGGGACGGAACGCCTCCGCATCCTTGCCAAAGACCTCGGCGAGAATCCAAACCCGGCTCAGATTAGCAATGGTGTACATGTCTGTGTATCTTTCGAAGCGAACGCCCGGCGATATGCTTCTGGAAAGAATGAATCCGTCCGTCGGCGAGACGACGTAAATATTCTCTGGGATCTTGTGGTTTGCGCTTATCTCGTCGATTTGGGAGTCGCTCATGCCAAGATTGCGCAGCCGGTCAGCCCGGGCTTGAGAACTGGCGGCCCCTTGCGTAATCGATGGTACGGAATTATCCTTAGGCGTGCCGTAGCCCCCCGAGCCACGCTCGTTTGCAGAGAGATAACCGCCCGCCACAGAGAGAAACTCCGGGGAATAGATAATGGCCAGATGTTGATCCTTCTTGACATAATTTCCGATGGCGTCGTTATATGTTTCCTTCACGAAGCCATCAGTACCAAGATTGACCCGATAAACGAGGGTTTGGTCGGCGGCAACCCTGCCGAAGACTCTAATCGTGCCTTTTCCTGTGTCCCTTTCGACTTTCGCTAGCCTGATTCCATACAAATGCTGAGATGCCGGATCGATTTGCACCGTTTCTGGCATTGAATCTTCGGAAGGGAGCAGTGACTTGCTCACTTCTTCGGCATACACAGGTTCCAACGCCATTCCGCAATCGGGAGCTGTACCTGGCTTATCAGAGCGATAGGCCGGATGCATTGGGTCAACCCAGTAGAGAACCCGGCGCCCTGGCGAAGGTCCATGTCTTGGCCGAAGAATGCCAAATGCCAATCCGGCGATCAAAACAGCCACGATCGGAACGAGATAGAGCCGATTGCGTATCACTCAAAGCCTCCTTGATGGTGCGAGCATCTTGCAGGTTCTTCCCTTTGTTCGCCATTAGCTCTGCCTTCCGAAGGTGTATGTTCCCACCCAATCGCAATAGCGTTGGAAAGCTGATAGATCATCCCGTGCTTCAGAACCGGTGTCTTTGCTTTCGAGCAAACATATCTATCACATTGCTCTTGAACAAGCGGAGCAGCCTCTTCTTTTTTTCAGCAGACCGAGCCGTCTTTGCGCTAGAACAAACTGTGCAAAGCCATCTTGGGTTTAAATTACGGTCCTCAAGATTCGCTTAGGAGAGGCTTTCAAAAAAAACAATGCGAACCAATAAAAAAAGTATAGAGGTGTGCAATCTTAGCTTGACGCGCCGTGGAACCTCTGCTAAGATAAATAAAGCTGTACGGCTGTTTTTCCCCATACATTCTCAAAGACTGCTTTCTTCACTTCATGGCGAGTTCCGCGAGCGCAGTTTCACAGACAGCAAAACAGTGCAAGAGCCAGTACTCAGGGTTGTACACAGAAGCAAACTCCGTAGCGTTTCGACTTATGAATTCCGGGGGCGGACATTCCCTGCCGCTCTTGAATCCAGGAAAGGCAGCTGTGCCTCGGATGGGGGATTCGATGGTGCAGCCCGAAAGTGCTTGTTATGGAGGGGCACGTGGCGACAGTACGTATGTCGGTAGATCGTCAGGGCGTTGGGGGGCTACAAACAATCGATTCCAACATCGCGGAGCGCATCGTTCTGATGTGTGCTTCTGCGCTCTTCACCGGCTTGTCAGAGCGTGAATGTGTGGAGATTGCTTCGTGCGCGAAGGCGCGAACCTATGCGCGCGACGAGCTCCTTTTTATGCAAGGACAGCCGGTCCGTAATCTGGTGTTCATCCAGTCAGGCAGTGTCAAGAGTACCCAACTCAGTCCGAACGGCAATGAAGTCATCCTCTGGATGAACGGGTCGGGCGATGCGATAGGCGTACCTTCTGATACCGCAACTTGCAGTCATACTTGCTCTGCTCGTGCAATCGAGCATTGCAGGGCATTGACATGGGAATATACGAGACTTCAAAACCTGTTGGCGGAATATCCGCAGATCAGGAAGAACATCAGCCAAATTCTATCCAGCCGGCTCAACGAACTCGAGGAACGGTTCCGCGAGGTGGCCACCGAAAAAGTGGCCAAGCGGGTTGCTCTGGCTCTCCTGAGACTGCTCAAGCAGGTCGGTAAGCAGTCCCCGGCTGGAATCGAGGTTTCGCTCTCTCGTGAGGAACTTGCTCAAATGACTGGCACAACTCTGTTCACCATCAGCCGCCTCCTTTCCAAGTGGGGTGAAGCGGGTTTTGTCTTGCCCCGCAGAGAAGCGGTCTTGGTACGCGATCCTCAGCGACTCGTGCAGTTGGGCGACGAAGAAGACAGCTGATACCTGCGCCGCCAGGCGCGTATCGGCCATCTCTGTCGTGCTATCCGGATCGGCGCTGCAAGGGAACGGCAATGACCGACCAGGCACGCTGTCCGCCTCCAAAGCTTGTTAGACCTTGCGGGAGCGGTGAGTGCGGCCATCCTGGATTTTGAGGATGTGCGCGCACATGACGATCGCACTTTTCCAGCTCTGGTCGAGATACACTCCTTGCGCAATCTGCCCAACCGAGTCCGATCCTTGTGAGTTGTGGTTTCAATGCCAGGCGTCAGTACCGGTCCGCGAAATAACCTAATAACTGGTTCCCATGTCACCCCGCACGATCAAGCACATTGACAGTTGAGCGCGGGCCCCAGATGTATCTTTGCGGCGTGCTAGTTATGGTACAAGATGAACGTGGGCAGCTGTTAGTAACCGCGGGACACTGCCCATGCTTTTTTCTGATGTGGAAGGAGAATGCAATGCGCCCATTACATGTGATCTTCAGGAGTATTCCAGGCCGATTAGTGATCCTGAGCTTCCTGACCCTGTTGTACTGCGGTTCCCTCTACGCGCAACAGGCGGGCGATCGGACGGCCGTCGACCAGCAATCGTTGGAACTCTTGCTTAAGAGAATTAATCAGTTGGAAGCCAGGGTCAGCCAGTTGGAGGCCGACAAACAACGTGCTTGCGCTGCCAATCTCGCATTTCCTCCCACTGAGGCGAATCCGCGGTTAGCAACACCTGCCGTATCGACTCCGGCGCTGCCCGTCCTTGCCGTCCAGCCATCTGTCGCCTCCCAGACACCTCCAGCTCCCCAGGAATCCGAGCAAACACAATCGGAAAATGCGATGGCCGAGAGAATGGACCTTAGCAAGACCCTGTTGCGCATTCGCGGATTTGGAGATATTTCGCTGCATGGCGATACGCAGAAGGGTGATACCACCTCCTTCTCGCTCGGGCAGCTTGATCTGTTCGTCACCTCGGACATTTCTGAAAAGTTCAAATTCCTCAGCGAAATTGTCTTTGAAGCGGGGCCCAACGATTTTTACGGCGTAACCAGCGGATCGGAGAACTCCTTCGGAGTGGATATCGAACGTTATCTCCTGCAGTATTCCCACAACGATTACCTGAATATTGCCGCGGGTAGAGGACACACCGCCATTGGCTACTACAACACCGCCTATCACCACAGCACGTGGTTGCAAACAACCACGGGCCGGCCTTTCCTGTTTGCCTTCGAGGACGAAGGAGGAATTCTGCCTATTCACATCGTCGGTGTAACTGCCTCCGGCCTCGTCCCCTCTGGATCGCTAGGATTGCATTACGTTGCTGAAGTGGGAAACGGGCGTGAATCGCGAAACCCGCTGGTGGATGAGCCGGTCCAAAACGAGGTCGACGACACGAACCACAAAGCCTTCAACCTCGCGGTATTTGCCAGGCCTGAAGAGGTTCGCGGTCTCCAGACCGGCTTCTCTGTTTATCACGACGTTCTTGTTCCTGCCAACGCGCCCAGAATCTCGGAGACAATCCTTGCCGCTCACGCGGTTCTCATCCGTCCAAAGTACGAATGGTTGAATGAAGCCTTGCTTGATCGCCACGCTTCCGCTGGATCCTCCACTACCTTCAATACTCCAGGGTTCTATACCCAGATATCCCGGCAATTCGCCATTTACCGGCCCTATTTTCGCTATCAGTACGTGAACGCCGCCAACAACGAACCGGTGTTCCCGGACGTAGCCTTGCGGCACGGACCCTCCTTGGGCCTGCGCTTCGATGCCAGCGAGTCTGTGGCCCTGAAGTTTCAATACGATTACACGTTCTTGCGCAACCAGCCGGGTGTGAATGGGCTCAATCTGCAAGTTGGATTTACCTTTTAGTGGGATAACATCCATGTTAAGACGCCTGATAACGAGTCTGATTGCAGTAGCGCTGGCTGTGGGTCCGCAGGCGGACGCGGCGCGAGCGCATGAGTTCGCGCCGGAACTGCCTTTTGCACAGCAGAGCGCGGCCTCTGAGCCGCTCGTGATCGTCGTAAACCGTAGGAACCCTGTGGATGACCTCTCCCTCGCCGAACTGCGCAGGATCTTCCTGGGTAACCGAAGCTACTGGGCAAACGGCAGGCGGATCACCCTCGTGATGCGCGATCCAGGGGAACCCGAGCGCAAGATCATCCTTCGCGATGTCTGCGGCATGAATGAAGACCAGTTGAAAAATCATTTTCTTCACGGCCTGTTTACGGGCGAGATATTGGTGACTCCCAAAACCCTCGCTACACCCACAGGTGTCCGCAAGTTCATATTCAACGTCCCCGGAGCCATTGGTTATTTGCGCATAAGCGACGTGGATGCCTCGGTAAAAGTCGTGCGGATCGATAGTCTTCTCCCGGGCGACAAGAGCTACAAACTTCACGTGCAATTTCAGGCGGCCAATGAAGGTGAATAAGCAGCTCAAACTCGCGCTGAACCGCCGTTTCGGTCAGGCGCTGCGAATCCTGGACTGTTTTTTAAGCGCCGCCTTGCGCCACAATGCTGGTCTCTTCCTCTTGCTGGTTTGTTGTGGGGTTGCTGTTGTAGGTGCGTTTGTTATCCGGGATTTGCAGGCCGGGAGAGCCGAAGCACAGAGAATGTACACAGGTTCCGTGTACGGCCTTCAACGGATCGGGGAGTTGCAATATGATGCCCAGGAGACACGCCGCGCCACACTCTACGCCTTGACGACGAGTGACAGCAACCTCCAGGTTGAATATGCCGACCAATCGCGGGATGCCGATCAGCGCGTGAAAGACGGCATCGCGGAGTATCTTCGCCATGCAAGGCAGCCCGCGGAAATTGCGCTCGCCAACCGTCTCATCCGCGATTGGGCCAGTTACCTCAATGTTCGGGACGAAGTTCTCGCTTCGATTCTCGAGGGAAGTACCAAAGAAGCAGTCAATCTAGATCTCTCTGGAGGCGTGCCCGCGTTCGAACTAGTCCGTCGGGATTTGAACGAGGTCAAGTACCTTTATGACGAAGATGCCTCCCACCGCCTTGCAAATCTTGTTAGCTCCTCGCGCCGCTCCTCCTGGAGACTGATCGGACTCCTTGGTTTTACATTTCTACTGTCCGGTGGCGCCGTCTGGGCCATTCAAAGAAGTCGGATGTTGAGTCACATCCAGTTGGCTAAACTGCAAATGGAATTTGTTGCTTCTGTCTCGCACGAGTTGCGCACACCGCTGGCAGTGCTGAGATCGGCGGCAGATAACATTGCCGATGGTCTGATTGAGGAGAAGGGCGCACTGCAGAAATATGGCGCAGTACTGCAAAATCAAAGCCGCCGTATGGGCAGACTGGTTGACGAGATTCTGCTTTTTGCCTCCACCGAGGATCACAAGAACCGCTACGTCTTACAGCCCCTTCAGGTCTCATCGATCATCGACTCCGTTGTGAACAGTTCGGAAGGACTGTTCAAAGAATCAGGCTTTGTCCTTGACTTATACGTTGAGTCCAACCTCCCTCTTGTCATTGGAGATTCTTCTGGAATATCACAGTGCTTGCAAAACTTGATTGGAAACGCCTTAAAATACAGCGGCGACAATCGACAGATCGCTCTTCGTGCGTTTGCCGCACCTTTGGAGTATGGATCCGGCCGGGAAGTGCTAATCTCAGTTGTTGATCGCGGCATCGGAATCGACCCCTCCGAACTCGCTCGCATCTTTGATCCGTTCTATCGCAGTCCTCGCGTAAATGCAGCGCAGATTCATGGAGCCGGCCTGGGGTTGTCCCTTGCCAAGAGAATTGCGGAATCCATGGGTGGAAAACTTTCCGTTATAAGCGAGCTTTCAGTTGGTAGTACATTTTCCTTGCACCTTCAAATTGCGGAAGGAGACGACTTGCAGACAGCCGTGGCAACTTTTCGGCCGGCTCCAATGTCACACCTATGAACGAGAGCATACTAATCGTCGAAGACGAACAGGAATTATGCATGACTCTTGGAGACCGCCTCCGGAGTGAAGGCTACGTGGTGGACTTTGCGGTTGATGGTAATGCTGGGTTGGAGAAAGCCACCCATCTCCCCTTCGATTTGATCATCCTTGACATCATGCTGCCCTTCAGGAGCGGGCTTGATCTCTGCACCGACATTCGTCGCACCGGATTGGCCACTCCCATTCTCCTGTTGACTGCCCGCAGCCAGACTGTCGAGAAGGTTGTTGGCCTCAAGCTTGGCGCAGACGACTATGTCACAAAGCCCTTCGACACGCTCGAACTCATGGCGCGTATCGAGGCCCTGCTTCGCCGTTCTACAATCAAGACGGATTCTGCCCACTCAAGCGGCCCGGACCTCTACCAATTAGGCTCCATTGTTCTGGATATCCGCAAAACCAAGGTAACCCACGACGGCAAGCCTGTTTATTTAACTGCGCGTGAGTTTCATTTGCTAAGCTACTTCGCCAAGCATGAAGGGATCACACTTTCGCGCGATGAATTACTGCGGGAGGTCTGGGGCCATAAGGTTGGCACATTCACTCGCACCGTAGATGTACATGTCGCGAGTATCCGCCAGAAGTTGGAGCATTCCCCCAGAAATCCCGAGATGATCATAACCGTCCCCGGAATCGGATATCGCTTTCAAAGCGGACGTTGAGAGATTTATGGATGACTGGTGGAGTGGCTCGGAGACGATGTTTGTAATTAATAGTGAATTTTGTTTGCGGCATGAAACACAATCAAATGCGGCAGCTGGATGAATCAGGTGAAAATGGCGGTAAGCTCCTTCAACCGCTGATCCTGTGTCAGTATAGAATAGGCATTGTCGTGTCTCTGTGCAGCGGAGTCTTGTTCGGAACTGCTGCGCTTATCGCATAAGAGTTGCGGTTCTGTGGAAGTTTACAAGTAGCTAGGCCAAATGTAATCTTAGCTGCAAACTAGGCATGTCGATGCACTTGCAACACAGCCACGGCGTGTTTGTGATGCTCCTCTGTATACCAGGCTGTACTCTTCTAATAATTCATACAACTCCTCTAAGAACTTGTTGAAATAGGTACCTTGTGGCGTCGCGTTGAAGATGTAGGTCGTCTAACAGACATGCGTGGAGAACCCTTCATCCAGGGGCGACTTGTGGTCTTCTTCCCTGGTACTTACGACCAGAACAACTACCGCTTGCTCGACGCTCGCGATGGATGGAATTATCTCGCTGTCCCTATCACGCTTCATTCCGCAGGAGGATATTGATCCCTATGCTCATTCGAGACACACTATTCCGCGATCCTTCGAAGGAGGGCTTGGTCAACAATGGACAGGCTCGTATCACCAACGAGAGTGCAGACGAGAACGTTGGGAAGGAGCTGCGCGGCGAGCTCTCCACATTCGTTTGTGAGGGTCAATATGCAGAGGGCATCATAAACATCCTCACGTCGTTCCTCGGAAGTCGCAACCAGACCCATCAGAAAGCAGCCTGGGTGAGCGGCTTCTTCGGCAGCGGTAAATCGCATCTGTTGAAGATGCTCTGTCATCTGTGGGAAGACACACAGTTCTCGGATGGAGCGACGGCCAGAAGTCTTGTCAGTGAGCTTCCGCAGGAGGTGCGGAATCTTCTTCGAGAACTAGACGTAGCGGGCAAACGCTCGGGCGGATTGCCAGGGCTCTCCAGCAGGCCGCGCAGTTGCTCGAGCCCAAGATTCAGTTTGTCTCGATTGAGCGCAAGGTGTTGCGGACGGAAGCCGACGTGGATTCCTGGTCTGCCGAACAGAAGAAACGCCTCATTGCGGCCCTCAAAACCGGGCCGGTGCAGATCCACTAGGAGCACGAGATGACCGCGCTGAGCAAAGAACACCGCAAGCTGCTCGAAAACACTGTCGCCCAAGTCCGTGCCATCGCAGTCAAGGGAGCCACTACTGTCCTGCGCGATCAATTTGCCGTGGGCGAGCCCTCTGCCTGGCCGCATATGTCGCCTGCGGAATGCGCTCTGCGCAGCGAGCTGCGCGCCCACGGTCGGCAACTCGGGGACAAACGCGATAGCCATCGCAATACGCAGGAACTCGGCCATCTCATCCAGGCTTGCGCCTACGAGCACTGGCACCGCATGCTCTTCGCCCGCTTTCTGGCAGAGAACGACCTGTTGCTCGACACCGAGCACGGCATGGCCATGTCACTCGACGAGATTCGCGAGCTTGCCCGCGAGCAGCAGCGTGACTGGCAGGAGCTTGCCGCCGAACTGGCGCAGCGCATGTTGCTCTCCGTCTTCCGTCCGGAAGACCCCGTCCTGCGCGTTACTCTGCCGCAGGAGACGCGCCTCGAACTCGAAGCGAAGCTCGAATCTCTGCCGGCCCAGATCTTCACCGCAGATGATAGCCTCGGCTGGGTCTACCAGTTCTGGCAGCGTGACGAAAAGAAGAGGATTAACGATTCTGAGGTGAAAATCGCCGCCGATGAGTTGCCTGCCGTTACGCAGCTCTTCACCGAGGACTCCCGCCCTTCCGTAGCGCCGACCACTGCATTCTCGATTAAGTCAGGCCGGCCCGACCCTAATGCCCTTAGGTAGAGCCTGGTCACGATAACGACCCTGGCGGCGACGAACGGCAGGGGGACGCGAGATCGCGAAGACCACGGGTCACAAGTCGCGGTGTAAATTGCGGCGTTGCATTCGTTCGGGCCAGCTGTTCCGCGAAAACGCAGCTGCAAATCTCGGCCTCTGATCCCAATTCGAGCCCACATTCGCCAGTCTCGCGGGCAGAGAATTTCCTCAATTATTCACTGAAGATTCGCCTTTCTCCAATCGACAATTTCCCGGTGAATTTACCCCGAATTAGCCCCCTTAGCCGCTGAATCTTAGTGGTTTTGATGCGCAGATGTTCGCTTGACTTTATGGCCAAGCAGAGCGGAATTGGACATGCCGCGAAGGAGGTAAGTCCATGGAGAAGAATAAGATAAATAAACCAAGACCCACCAAGCAGCAGGTGGTTGACCGACTTTTGGAACAGCTGCCGACAATGGAGCGGAAGGAGCTCCTGAAGCTTTGGCGCGATCTATTCGACCGGGTGCCCAGCCCGGCTCTGCGCCGCGAAACGCTGATCCCGATCCTGGCCTACCGCATTCAGGAGAAGGCTTTCGGCGGGCTCAAGGAGTCCACCGTACACAAGCTGCGCGAGTTGGCCGACGAAACCATCCTTGGTGAGACGTCTGTCCAGAAAAGCCTGCGTCCGAAGATCGGCACCCGCTACGTCCGCGAGCACGCTGGCAAGCTGCACGAGGTCACGGTCCTCGAAGCTGCCTATGAATACGAGGGGGCGACCTACCGCAGCCTCTCCGAGATTGCGCGAGCCATCACCGGCACCAAGTGGTCCGGGCCGGCTTTCTTCGGTCTGAAGCGCAGGGCAAGGAGACTAGCGGCATGAACCCACGTACTCGTTGCGCTATCTACACCCGCAAGTCCTCGGAAGAAGGCCTGGAGCAATCCTTCAACTCGCTCGATGCCCAGCGCGAAGCCGGCGAGGCCTATGTAAAAAGCCAGCAGCACGAGGGCTGGCAACTGATCGCCACGCACTACGACGACGGTGGTTTCTCTGGCGGCAATATGGACCGGCCCGCGTTGAAGCAACTAATGGCCGACATTCACGCCGGCAAGGTCTCGGTCGTGGTTGTTTACAAGGTTGACCGGCTGACCCGCTCGCTGGCAGACTTCGCCAAACTCGTCGAGCAATTCGATAAGTTCGGTGTCAGCTTCGTTTCAGTCACGCAGCAGTTCAATACCATGAGCTCGATGGGCCGACTCAC
>Ga0182027_10015682_pt1 | contig 10401 bp, 10 predicted proteins | sample 712E1DmetaG_FD_121300 | JGI IMG/M metagenome (GOLD analysis project Ga0182027, IMG submission 121300) | Permafrost microbial communities from Stordalen Mire, Sweden - 712E1D metaG (Illumina Assembly) | ecosystem: Environmental > Terrestrial > Soil > Wetlands > Permafrost | place: Sweden... | reverse complement strand
GGAGATATTTCGCATTCGTTTGCTGGAGCCGATCTTCAATGACGCGGCGCAGCCATCCTACGACCAGTTGATTGACCAATTCGGCCTGAAGTCTCCAACGGACGCTTCCAATACGCTCTTGAGCGCCAAGCGCATCTTCAAGGCTCACTTGAGCAAAGTGATTAAGGAATATGCGGGACAAGATGCCGCCGCAGCCGCCGAGATTCAGGCGCTGGAAGATTTCCTTGTTCGATTGGCAAAACGGGGTTGAAAAAAGTATGCAAGATGCTAGGAAGCCATCTGTAAGAGATGATAGAACTGATATGTCTGACTTTGACTCTTCGGCGGCGGTGTTCAAAAGCCGCGCGAAAAAGCTGGCCACATTGATGGCGACAGGTGAAGAACGCGCCAAACTTTGGCGTCCCGATGAATTGGCGGCGATATTCCGACACCAGATGTCCGCGCCGATGTTGGTGGACTTGGGAACTTTTGATTTACGCACCGCAACGAGGTTAAGAACCTTGAGTGAAGCCCAGGGTTTGCTTTTGAAAAGTTTTGCCGACCTCTTTCACCATCCGGCCCCGCTGATTGAACTTTTGGAACTGGTCAAGGATTTTGCCAAGGCAAACATGGATCATCCTGAGAGTGGCCTGCCGGACGAAATTGCCACTATGCTTTACTACACGAGCATCGCCGCCGCGCTGGTCCGTCTTGACGCGCGTATTTCTCAGTTACCTGATGCCGATTTACTGCGCGGCTTGCGCTGGACAATGGAGCAAGCCTGGCTTGATGAAAAAACAAAAGAATTGCTCGCCAAAGCGTTGGAAAAAATATCTGGCGGCCAGAAAGGAGCCGTGTCATGAACGAAGACGCGCCCAAGGAATCCCCGTCGGCGTTTATGCCACCCGTCTCATCATTCACGGGGCCGATTGCCGAGTTGATCGCCCAGCGAATGCTTTTTCCGCCGCCACGGCCGGGTTTGCTGGCCGTTCTGGATCAATTTGAAATCCTGCGCGTGCTCGGTGGCGGTGGTATGGGCATTGTTCTGCTGGCGCGGGATTCGGATACCGGTCGGGATGTGGCAATCAAACTGGTCAAATCCGACTTGGTGACCAATCAAAATGTCGTTCACCGTTTTCTCAAGGAGGCAGGGCACCTGAAACGGTTGCGGCACACGAATGTGGTGCCAGTGCAGGACATTTCAGACCGGGCGGAAGGTCCCTACTTCGTCATGCCTTATTTTGAAAAAGGCAGCCTGGCCAACCGGATCAAACCCGGACAACCCCTGGACAGCGAGTCCATTTTGGACATTGCCGCGCAGGTTGCCGAAGGGTTGAGCTTCGCGCATCGCAGTGGCATTATTCACCGCGACTTGAAGCCGGCCAACATCCTGTTGACGGCGGATGGCAGGGCTTGTCTGGCTGATTTTGGTCTGGCGCGAACGCTCTTCAATGACACGATGGTAGATGTGGAAAGCCGGAGTTGGGAGGGAACATCACCTTACATGTCACCGGCAGTTGCGGCTGGTGACGCCGAAGACACGCGCTGCGATATTTATTCCTTCGGAGCATTGCTTTACGAAATGCTGACCGGACACCCGCCCTACCAAGGCCGGGGCACAAAGGAAATCCTGGATCAAATTGTTGCGGGCCCGCCCAAGCCGATCACCAGCTTGAATCCCAATGCAGATCGTGGTTTGGTTGCTGTGGTGGAAGGTTGCATGGCAAGAGAACTACGCGATCGTTATGCCGACATGCGGGATGTCCTGAAGGACTTGCAGCGAATCAAGGAAAACAAACAACCAATAGGACAACGCAGATTAAAAGGTGTGGCAGGTGACAGGCCGTCCCAAGTTCATCGCGTGCTGAAAGTCATTTGGGTTCCGGCGTGCTTGGCGGCGATTGCATTGCTGGGTTGGGTGTTTTGGCGCGAACGCTCTCGAACTGTTATTCTACCGCCTATTGCAATTCCTGCTGCTTCCAGCCTATCGGGATTGAACATAACCACACTGGCCGGACAGGTCGGGATTGACGGTTACGCTGATGGTGCCGGAAACCAGGCTCAATTTCGGCTGCCAAACAGTGTTGCTGTGGATAGTGCCGGGAATGTTTATGTTTCGGACACTGCCAACAACACGATCCGAAAAATTACCCAAAATGGAGTGGTAAGCACATTGGCTGGAGTTTCTGGAAGTCACGGCAGTGCCGACGGCATCGGCGGTAATGCGCGATTCTGGGCTCCGTTTAGCATTGCGGTGGACCGTTCCGGTTATGTTTATGTGGCCGACAGTGGCAACAATACAATTCGGAAGATCACTCCGAATGGCGTCGTGAGCACTTTGGCCGGACTTGCAGGCCATCCCGGTAGCAAAGATGGTATCGGAACGAATGCGCGGTTTCGCAATCCTTGGGGCGTCGCAGTGGACGGCATGGGCAACGTCTTTGTGGCAGACATGAGTAACGACACCATTCGGAAAATCACACCAACCGGTGTGGTGAGCACGTTGGCCGGTCAAACGGGGATAAGTGGCAGTCTTGATGGTGTCGGCACCAGCGCGCAGTTCAACAATCCATTTGCCATAGCAGTGGACAACGCAGATAACATTTATGTTTCGGACACCGCCAACAACACGATCCGAAAAATTACCCAAAATGGAGTGGTAGGCACACTTGCTGGTCTGTCGGGACGTGCTGGTAGCAGCGATGGGGACGGCCATGACGGGCGGTTTTGTAATCCCCAAGGTCTGGCGATTGACGACAAAGGAAATATCTATGTGGCGGACACTGGCAACAACACAATCAGGAAAATCACGCCAATTGGAGTGGTGACCACATTGGCCGGACTGGCTGGAGCCAGCGGCACCACTAACAGAGTTGGTGAGAGCGCACGATTTAACAGTCCCGGCGGAGTGGCGGTGGACAACGCAGGAAACGTCTATGTGGCGGACACCAACAACCACGCTGTCCGCAAAATAGCCTTTTCACATTGAAGCCTTCTTGAAGATTTGAATCTGCCAAAGGCTGCGCAAGCATTCTGAACAGTACAGTCGGGCTGTCCTAAAAACTTTCAATTTTCCTGCAAGGTCTCACGAGATGAACTGTAACGGGCAATGAGGCCATGCTGTCAACGACGTAGCCCCTGTTAAAAACATAAAAAAATGAAACTTATGAAAACCAAATTATTTCTCACGGCTGCCCTGATTAGCGCGGCAACCTTGTCTGCCCAGGCCGGAGTTCGCTTCGGCTTTTCGTTCGGTCTGCCGCTGCCAGTGCCCGTCGTGGTGACGGCTCCCATTGTGCCGGTTGTTGTGAATGCGCCTGTCGTCACCGTGCCGTCAGTGGTGGTGACAACTCCGGCCTATCCGGCACCTGGTTACGTTTGGGCGCCAGGTTATTGGTCGGTCAGCGGTTACAGCCGCGTGTGGGTTCCCAGCTGCTGGCAATACCGTCCAGTGCATATTATGTATTCCCATCCGCATGATTGGCATCGTTGGTAACGGGAGTCGTGGTTGCGGGCCTCCCTGCCAACGCCGAGACAAGGAAGTCGTCACTGGTGTGTCCGGCGTCGGTTTTGTCTGGATTCTAGGAATTTGGGGTTGGGAGGAACGATGGGTATGGGAGGGTGGGCATTGGCCCCACCCCCCATACCTGGGTGCAGTGTGGGTGCCGCACCGGCGTCCATGTTTCGCGGCGGTTGAGGATAATTATTTACATGATTGCATCTAATGCAGATTGGTTTTTCTGACAAATTTGGTGTTGCAAAATGCTGGCGAGGGGATAACGTTGCAAACCATGCAAATGGGCTCTGTCTCAGAGGGCAATGCAAACTCTCTTTCAGCTAAAGCAGGCGTCTCGAAAGCGGATTTAGCCGCGCCGAAAACCACGAGCGCCATCGGTGCCATGATATGGCCCTTCTGGGTGGATATTCTCGGTGCTTATTGGTTTTCCAGGGCTCTACCGTTCAGATGAAGATTCCTACCCTGATAATTGTGTGCGACAGACCGACAGTTTTGGCTGTCACCGGTCGCTCAATCATTTCGTCAGTGCCATGAAGACATTCGATTTATCAGCACGCTTCACATTGCAAATAACCTGCAAGATTTCACGGTTGAAAAAGTATAGGCCAATGAGGCCGCACAAATGAAGCAGGCCAACAAGAAACTGGAAACTAAAAACTGGAGAACAATAGTTATGAAAAACAAAAAACTAACAAACCTGAAGGCGACCACGAAGGTCGCCTTTGCCTGCGTCGCCATCGGCTGGATGTGTTGGAGCGTCGGTAACGTATGTAACGCCCAAACCCCGCCGTCAAATTTGTCACCGGACTTGCAAGAAGTGGTTAAACTGTCCCAATCGCACATGGGCGATGAGGTTATCGTGAATTACATCAAGAATTCGGGGAAATCTTACAAGCTGGGCGTGGACGACATCCTTTATCTGAACAGCCAGGGGGTGTCTCAAGGCATCATCGGTGCATTACAAACTCAAACTGCCTCATCCGCTAACCCTCCCACGGCACCATTGCCTGCACAGCCTCCTTCATCACCCGTCACTGCTGCTCCGGTTCCGCCCGCGCCAGCATCTTCGCAGCCCGCTCCTGTGCAAATTATTATTAATCAAAATACGCCATCTGCACCACAACCAGCACCACAGATTACCCAAACACCGCCTGCACTCCCAACCGAAGTTCCACCCCAAGGAGGACCGGAGATAAACTTTAATTATTTTCACGATCAACTTGCGCCCTTCGGCTCTTGGGTGGATGTAGGAGGCTCGATGTATTGGCGCCCAGATTCCTGCCTCGCCGCAAATCCCGACTGGCGTCCCTATTATGATATGGGGCAATGGGTGCAAACTGACAATGGGTTATTTTGGCAATCAGAATATACCTGGGGTGACATTCCTTTTCACTATGGCCGTTGGGTCAGAAATCCGGTTTATGGCTGGCTTTGGGCACCGGATTATACATGGGGCCCGTCCTGGGTTTTTTGGCGCCATGGGGAAGTTGATGGAGTCATCGGGTGGGCACCCTTGCCGGTCGGAGCGGTTTTTGTGGGTAGCGCTTTGATGTTCAACGGAGTCGCAGTGGGCGTTGATTTTGATTTTGGCCTGGGCGAAGACTATTTCACGTTTGTTGATCACAACCACTTCCATGAAAGTTTTTTCAGGATGCGTGGGCATGAATTTCATTATCACATGGACCGGGAACACATGCATGGCTTCTATGGAAGAACCATGCTCCACAATGAATTCCATAGAGACGCCCACGGTTATGTTTCCAACGAAGGAATCGGGCGCGAAAAGATGGAACGCTTGACTAAAGTGGAACACGCGGGGCGCTTTGAGGAGAGATCTCCGGTTGGAGACCGTAAGGCACTTGAAGTAGCTCGCAATCATCAGGGTGGGCCTGGCAACACGGGTGGGCAAGGGCATGGACAGCCTGGTAACACGGGTGGGCAAGGGCATGGACAGCCTGGTAACACGGGTGGGCAAGGGCATGGACAGCCTGGCAACACGGGTGGGCAAGGGCATGGACAGCCTGGCAGCAAGAATGAACCAGCGGCTCCAGCATCTGTTAATAAAGTTTTTAGGCCTCCGACGCCGACACAAAAAACAGCCCCGGCTGCACCACAAAAACAGGCCCAAGCCCCGCAACAAAAACCGAAAAATAGCAAACCGTCGAATTAGGTTTAGGAAATAACGAGCCATTAAGAATGCAAAAGTCAAAGAAAGCGAGAAAACCTATGAAAATCATTTGTCGGACTATTGGTGTAACGGTTGTGTCTTTGGTACTCGTGCTGACGACCGGTTGTGTGAACCCGGATGGCACGCAAAACAATACTGGAACGGGCGCTTTTTTTGGCGCTTTGACAGGTGCAGTAGTGGGCGGGCTTACAGGCAATGGACGGGATGCTGCCACAAGGGCCGTGATTGGTGGGGTGGCGGGAGCAATAGCAGGCGGGTTGGTCGGTAATATGATTGATCAGCAGCAGCAGCAACATTTACAGCAACAGGCACCACAAACGTGGAATACTATCCAGCATAATGATCAGGTGCTTCAGCAGCAGTCATCCCAGTCGCAGACTCAGTCGGCCTCAACGCCGCCACAGACAACGGAAAACCTCACCCCGATCACCGTGGACGACATCAAGGCACTTACTGGAGCCGGTGTTAAAAAAGAGGCCATCGCTAAAGAGATTGACATGTCGCAGTCCAAATATAGCCAGCAGGACATCGAGGCAGCGCAACAAGCCAATGTTGATCCAGTCGTCATCGAATGCATGAAGAGTCACCTCAGTTAAACAACACTTGCCCACAGGTGAAAAATGACTCGATTTAAAGCAGCGCCAGTTGTTGTCCATTCGACAACAACGACGCTGCGCCGAATGCCGAAGGTTGAGATCGCAGTGCCGTGAAAACAATTCCATCAAAATTGAATTGGAAGACATTATTGACTGACAAACAATCAGAAATGTAAAAACAACAGAAAACGAAAATCCTATGAAAATCATGTCTGGAACCATTAATGTAGTAGTTATGTCTGCGGGACTCGTGCTAGCAACCGGATGTGCCGTTCAGAATGGGGCGCTTGTGTTCAATCCCAATCCCCTTATCGTCAGGACTCCGAATGTCGTCGTAAACAACTCCACCGATAACTATCAAATCCAAATATTAAAACAAAAAGCCGTGCAAGGCGACGCAGTAGCGCAGTGTACTTTGGGCTCCTGCTATGCGAGTGGTAGAGGCGTTGCGCGAAACCACATGGAAGCCGTGAAGTGGTATCGCCTCTCAGCTGAACAAGGCTATGCAACGGCGCAAAATCGCTTGGGCGTCTGTTATGCGGGTGGTAGAGGTGTTGTGCGAAACTACATGGAAGCCGTGAAGTGGTATCGCAAGGCCGCTGAGCAAGGCAACGCATTCGCACAAAATAACTTAGGCGACTGCTACACCAGAGGCCACGGCGTTGCGCCAGATTACGCGGAAGCCGTGAAATGGTATCGCAAAGCCGCCGACCAAGGCAACCTGGCGGCGCAAAATAACTTGCGTCTATACGTCAATAACGGCGGTGGGGTTAAAACCCCCGAGCCAAATAATCCAACGGCACAGAATCCGCCCTCAGCCGAACCAATTGACTCAACGGCACAAAATCCGTTCACATTGGACGATATTAAGGCGGCCAGCAATGCTGGCACTAAACCCGACTTCCTCATCAGCCAAATCAACGAATCGAATTCCATATTTAGCCCGCAGGACATCGCCGCAGCCCAACAAGCCAATGTTGATCCAGCCGTTATCGAATGCATGAAGAGTCACTAAAATTAGGCGGTATCAGATAACATGTAGCACCACACAACTAAAATGGGGAAAATTATTACACGCCGAAGATTTGGAACCGGCGGTTAAAAGTGTAGCGGAATCACGGATGTGACGGAGCGGCCGAAAACTGTGGCACTTTCATTAACAATGAAAGGTTGTACACTATCAAAATATAAAAAACGAGAAAACCATGAATATTATGTATCGATTTATTGCTGTCGTGCTCGTCTCATTGGAACTAGTGTTGACGACCGGACAAGCAGCCGGCGGAGTCGGTCCCGATGGCTGCATTCGGCCCGAGAGGCCGTCAACCCCGATCACTGTGGACGACATCAAGGCACTTACTGCGACCGGTGTTAAACCAGATGCCATCACTAAAGAGATTGACATATCGCAGTCCAAATTTAGTCCACAGGACATCACCACAGCGCAACAAGCCAATCCTCCTGTTAATGCAGACGTCATCGCATACATGAAGAATCACCCAAAAGAACTCAACACCGGCATCGGCGACAATTCCGCTGCCAATGCACAACGAGAACGACAGCAATTCCAAAGTGGCAATTCCGAGGTGCTGACCAACAATTCAATTGTGGAACTGGTGAAAGCTGGTATGTCAGAGGAGATCGTCATTAGTATGATAAAAACTCAACCGACGAAGTTCGATGTCGGCGTCGGTGGGGTTCTATTACTGAAAAGCAACAGCGTCAGCGACACAATTATCAATGAAATGGTGGTGCGTGGACAAGGAGCAATCGTAGCTCCGGCAACACGTGTCATTAGCGATCCCGTAGTTGAGAAACTTTGTGAGTCTCTTGAACAAGACAATCCAGGCAAAGTGATTGCTGCCCTTAAGACACTTCGTAACTTGAAAGCAACCGAGGCCGCCTCGAGAATCTTACCCTGCCTCACGGACTCAAATCCAAATGTTGTTCGCGAAACCTGTCGCACCCTAGTGGTTATCGGCAATCAGGAAGCTGTTCCTGCCATCACGCCATTATTGATGCATGAAAGGCCAGATATTATCCGTGAAGCCTGTCGAACTATCGCGCTTATCGGTAACAATGACGCCATTGCTGCCATCGAACCATTATTGATGAACTCAAGGTCGGATATTAGGGAGGAGGCGTATAAAGCCATCAAAAAATTGCAGGCTCAGTCGGCCGAGGCTATCACTCCGGTTACCGTAGAAGATGTCAAGACACTTGCTGCGGCCGGCGTCAAAACTGATGCCATTAAACAAGAAATTGAGACATCGAAGTCCAAGTTTAGCGCACAGGACATCGTTGCAGCACAACAAGCCCATGTTGATCCAGCCGTGATCGAATGCATGAAGAGTCACTCATATTAGGCGGCATCAGATAAAACATGCAATACCACGCATAATAAAATGAAAAAAATACTCAAACTCGTTCCACTCATCTCTCTTGGCTCGCTTTTTTTGCTACTTCCTGCATGTTCTAATAGCCACGTGCGAATTGGGACGGATTACAAAAACAACAAAGATTCAGACTTGCAGGGGTCTGCTTTCAGTTCCACGATTTATGTATTTTTTAGTGACCATGTAGTATCCGTTTACAAAGAGATAAGCGCCAAAGGTGACATTGCTCGCTTGAAAAGCAATGGAACATTACAATCGTCGTCAGACCGTTGGGATTTGCGCATCGGTGCGCCCAAAGGCGCCTCGCTTAGCAAAGGCACAGACGAGACAACAAGTATGGAAGTCCTTTTCGGGCCGGGAGACCGTATGCCAGTCTTGGAATATGCTACATACAAGATTGAGGGCACATCAATTTATATAGACTGGAGTCAGCACCACAGCGAGTATTTCGCCTTGAGTAGTTGTAGTTCTGGTTCCGAGGTCTTCACGATAAAGAACGATGGTCTCGTACTGGAGTCCGCAACGTCTCCAGGATTCACTCTCACGCTAGATGCGAGTGGGAAGAGCCACGCTCTTTCTTCGACAGATGAAAAGATGAATCAATTGGCAGCAGACTACCAAGAACAGTCCCGAATAGCAATAAAACGGGAGCAGGAAGCTATAAAACGAGCGCATGAGGCTCGATAACAGCTGCGATTACTTCAGGAGAATGACCGCCACCAATGCTGTTCAACGCATCCAATGCTTGGAAGGGATAATTTCAATAAGCAGTCTTGCGAAAAGTGGAAGCAGCCGAATACATCGTTAAATTATGCCACCCAAGAAACGAAATTTTATTTTTGTAATAAGTCAGAATCTCAACCGCTGTGACCAACTCGCTTTTATGCTTCAGTTCACCGGCTGTTGGTCGGCCCTTTTCCCCTTACGACCGCGCGGGCTCCCTTCCGCAAAAAGCGCGCTCGTCACAAGCGGCATCCGCACAATGCCGAATGATCGGCGCGCTTCCGCCTGCGGCACGGCGACGGTCGTTTCGCTCCGGCTCCGTTCCTGCGTCTCTGCGCCTGCGCTCCACTTACCCGTTCACCGAACCGCAGGCCGAAGCCACGAGTTGATGAATTGATGATCAATTAAGCTGACTCGGTTCAGCACCCGGCTTGATTTCCGTGACCACAATGTCCCGAATCTTCGGCTGGCCGTCGGGCACCAGCGGGTGATATTTCGCCGGCAACGTGGTGATGAATGACAATTCCAGCCGGTGCAATGCGGTTTCAATCCGGCGGAGCGCGTGGCCGCGAACCATGATTTCATGCGTTGCGAACGACAGATGGAGCAGTTGCTCCTTGCCGTCGGTGTCAAATTCGGCAAACGCGAATTGATCCAGCGGCAGCAGGAGTATGCGCCCTTTCGGTATTTCAACGCGTAGACAGCGCGCCTGCGGGTCAGTGGTGTAACATTCGGGTGATTTTGTGTTCATATTTTTGTTGGTGTTTATGACTGCGGGATTTTTTCAGGCGGCAAAAGGTATCGGCAGCCCGCTGGCCGAAGCGGAGAAGATAACCATGCAGCCGGTCCCAAAGCCGGTTTGCATGGCGCGGACGAATACCGTGCGCCAGTTCCAATGCCAGCGGCCTGTGGCCGGAGCGAACCAGGTTCTCACGCAGTTGAATTTTATCCGGCGTGAAAATGCGGATGCCGCGCCGACCGCGTGAAATGGTGACATACCAT
>Ga0182027_10015681_pt1 | contig 10401 bp, 10 predicted proteins | sample 712E1DmetaG_FD_121300 | JGI IMG/M metagenome (GOLD analysis project Ga0182027, IMG submission 121300) | Permafrost microbial communities from Stordalen Mire, Sweden - 712E1D metaG (Illumina Assembly) | ecosystem: Environmental > Terrestrial > Soil > Wetlands > Permafrost | place: Sweden... | reverse complement strand
GCTCGGCTTTGACATAGCCAGAGCAGGGGGGTGGGAACGCGGCTCGCCGGGAGGTTCACCCTCCAAACGACCGAATCCACGGCGACAGAGCGCCGTCGCTACAAGGGCTCTTCGACGGGTTCGACGGTTCGGCAGGCTCACCGCAGGCGGGCAGGGCAGGCGGGGGGGGGTACTCCCCATATATGTGTTTCTGCCAAACGAAGCCAATTTTTTGGAGTATTGCGCGATGTGGATTAGCTTGAGGGACAATGTGTTAGAAGTCCAAGTGTGCCATTTTGTCACATGGCTTCGTTTGGGGGGTCGGACGCAACAACAATGGCTGTGAATAACCCGTGAACAAGTCGACTCGATCTGCCGTCAGTGCTTGGGAGCGGAGTAGCCGTTGCCTTCGTCGAAGTAGGTGGTGCCGCTGAATTCGGTGACGTGCAGGTATTGGTGCCAGACGGTGTTGCTGGAATCGCAACTGGTGTCCAAGGTGCGCACCTCGATGGAGGACAGTTTGGAGGGCACCGACACCATGGCTTCGGTCAGGACGCGTCCATCCATTTTGTCGGGTGGCGAGACACCGAGCAGCTGGAGGATGGTCGGGGCGAGGTCAACGTTGCCCGAGGGCAATTCGTCGATCCAGCCGTGACGGAAATCGGGGCCGGCAGCGACGAGGGTGTTGCGCATGTCGAACGGGCTGAGGCTGGAGTGCATTCCCAGTCTCGCGCCGAAGGCGCCATCCGAGGGCACCGAGCCGGGGACACCGACATCGTTTTTCTCGTCGGACCAACGATAGGAGATGACGATGTCGGGCGCGTCCGGTGTGTTGATGAGGACCTGATCGAGAGTGAATGTCCCGTTCATCGGTTCGCGCGTGAAAATGACGCCTGTAAAATCCTGTTGTTGCAGGTGGGTGACGATCCGCTGCACGAGTTTGGGATCGTGGCCGATCACGTACAACAATGACGCTCCGCCGTTGACAACCGAGCAGATATCGCCGTTGGCCGGCGGCTGCTTGAAGTCGTGCGCCGCGTGGAAGCCGGCTTTGTTCAAGCTGTCCATAGCGCTGACGAAGCGCGAAATCTGGGAGAAGCCATGATCGGAGACGACAAAGACATCGGTTTTATCGCGGACACCGCGCGCGTCCAGTTCTTTGAGCACGCGGGCGAGATTGCTGTCGGAGCCTCGCAGCGCCTGGAGCGCGGCGGCCGAGCCCAGCCCGGTCGTATGCTGCGCGAAGTCCGGTTCGCTGAGCCACAGCAGCGAAAACGCGGGGACTTCCTTGTCCCACAAGGGGCCGATCAACGCCTGGGTGGTCGCCTGATCCTCGCGCGTGTTCGGGGTTTCTCGGGGCGTGACCGGCGGCAGGTTGAGCCGTTCGATGGCGGAAGCCGGGACGGTGTTGTGATTAAACAGATCGACGCAATCGCCGCAGGCGCGGCCCGTTTCCAGACGATCGAACAGAATGGCGACAGGCTTGGTCCCCGCGATGGCGGTGCGTTTGCCGGCGTGCTGCAGGATCTCCGCAATGGTGGGCAATTGCAGGTAATGGTTGTGGGTGGCCTCGTCGCCTTTGCGAATCGCGTCGAGGGACTGGACTTCGACAGGCTTAAGCGGGTCAATGTTGGGTCGGTACTCGCGATTGCCGAGGATGCCACTGCGGTTCGGGTACGCGCCCGTGGCCATGGCGGTGGCGTTGACTTCCGTCGAACTGAGATAGACCGCGTGATGGTTCTGGAAGAACACGCCGTCGCGCGCGAGCTGATACAGCGTGGGGGTGTTCGACTGCGTCACGAAATCGGGCCGCATCCCGTCCCAGACCACCATGACGATGTGCTCGGCCTTGCCAGCCGCAAACGCTGTGGCGGCGGAGAGCAGTATTGCCAGAACGATGGAGAGAGAACGCATGGCACGACATTGTACCGTCGATTTTCTGGGCTGCAACGGCAAAGCGCTTCGTGGTAAATTCGCACGATGCAGATTTTGGTGACAGGAGGCGCGGGGTTCATCGGCTCGCACGTGGTCGATGGGGTGCTGGCCCGCGGGCACAGGGTCGTGGTCGTCGACGATTTCAATGATTTTTACGATCCGGCGCTGAAACGACGTAACACGGCTGGATTTGGCGAACGCGCGAACGTGGTGGTGGCGGATATTCGCGACACCGCATCGTTGCGGTCGTTGTTCGAGAAGCATCGATTTGATGCCATTCTGCATCTGGCGGCGCGAGCGGGGATCCGGCCGTCCACCGTCCACGTGCGACTCTATGCCGAGGTCAATGTGCTTGGCACGCTGGAGGTGCTCGAGTTCGCGCGCGAGTTTGGCGTGAAGAAGTTCGTCTTCGCTTCCTCATCGAGCGTGTACGGGATCAACCAGCCGGCGCCGTTCCGTGAGGACGCCGCTCTGCTGCAGCCGATCTCGCCCTACGCGGCCACCAAACTGTCGGCCGAAGCGTTGTGCCGTGTGTATCACCATCTTCATGGGCTGGACGTGGTTTGCCTGCGGCTCTTTACGGCGTACGGCCCGCGTCAACGCCCCGATCTGGCGATTCACAAGTTCACCAGCGCGATCTGGCGCGGCGAGTCGGTGGAGGTGTACGGCGACGGCACAACGGCACGGGATTACACGTACACCGACGACATCGTGCGGGGTTTCCTGGCGTGCCTCGACCGCGAATTTGGTTTTGAGATCATCAACCTTGGCGAATCGCGGACGGTTGAGTTGCGCGAACTGGTGCGACTGATCGAGAAAGCGGTCGGGAAGAAGGCGCGCCTGCGGCAGTTGCCGCCCCAGCCGGGCGACGTGCCGATCACGTACGCCGACATTTCGAAGGCGAAACAGCTGCTCGGTTACAACCCGCGCGTGGGCATCGAGGAGGGAATTGGCCGGTTTGCGGATTGGTTCCGAGAACAGATATGAAAATCCAGTTGCCCGAAGGACAATTCGACGCCTACATCTTTGACTGCGACGGCACGCTTGCGGATACGATGCCCTTGCACTACCAAGCGTGGTGCGCGGCATTGAAGGAGCACGAGTGCGATTTCCCCGAAGCGCTGTTTTACGAACTCGGCGGCGTGCCGACCGAGCGGATCGTCGAGATCCTCAACGAACGTCACGGCTATTCGTTGCCCGTGCACGAGACCGCGGTTTACAAGGATCAGTTGTTCATCCAGATGATCCCGCAGACAATGCCGATCAAGCCGGTGGTAGAACTCGTACATGAGTTCCACGGGTTGAAACCGCTGGCGGTTGCCTCGGGCGGCAAACGCGAGATTGTCAGGAAGACCCTCGACGCGCTGGGAATCCTGGGGAAGTTTCAGGCCATCGTCACTGTGGAAGATTATCGCCACGGCAAACCGGCACCGGACCCGTTCCTCGAAGCCGCGCGGCAACTCGGCATCACCCCCGAGAAGTGCCTGGTGTTCGAGGACACAACGGCGGGAATCGCGTCCGCCAGGGCCGCCAACATGCAATGGGTGCTTGTCCAACCACCCGTCCACAAACCATGAACCACGAGCAAATCACGCAGTTGCTGCAAGACCTGGTGCGGATACCGAGCGTGAGTCCGCTAGGCGACCCCGGCACGGCGGCAAAGAACACGGGGGAGGCGCGCATCGCCGAGTACGTCGCCGACTTTCTTCGCAAGCTTGCGCTCGACGTGAAGCTCCACGACGTCGAGCCGGGCCGCCCAAACGTCGTCGGCAGGTTTTCCTCACGCGGCGCGCGCAAGTCGGTTGCCTTCGCGCCGCACACCGACACCGTCAGCGTGGCCGGCATGACGATTGACCCGTTTGGCGGCGAAATTCGCGACGGAAGACTTTATGGCCGTGGCGCGTGCGACACAAAAGGTTCGCTGGCCGCCATGCTGGCGGCGGTGGCGAACGTGGTTCGTCAGAAAGAGTTTCGCGAAGGAGACCTCGACATTTGCTTCTGCGCGCTGATGGGGGAGGAAAGCGGCAGTCACGGCGCCCGCGCGCTGCTACAGCGAGGGTTTCGCGCCGATTTCGCCGTTGCCGGCGAGCCGACGAACTGCCGCGTGGTTCACACGCACAAGGGCGCGATCGCGTTCAAGGTCATCACGCGCGGCAAGAGCGTCCACAGTTCCATGCCGGAGCGGGGCGAAAGCGCGATCAAGAAAATGGCCGGTGTTGTGGAGTATCTGCTCGGGGAGTACACCGACTCGCTCAAGCGAATCCATAACCCGATCCTCGGCTCACCCACGACCAATGTCGGCATCATCCGTGGCGGTTCGCAAACAAACATTGTGCCGGAGTACTGCGAAATCGAAGTCGACCGCCGCACGGTGCCCGGGGAAGATCACGAGGAAATCCTGCGGCAGTTGCGCGAACGTTTGTCCGTGGAAGTCGAGATGATCGGTGTCTGCGGGCCGTTGTACACCGACCCGCAGAATCCTTTCATCCGCGCGCTTGGCCAGGAAACCGTTGGCGCGCCGTGGTTTTGTGACGCGGCTTTTTTTGCGGAATACGGCATTCCCGCCGTCGCATTCGGCCCCGGCAGCGTGGCCCAAGCCCACACAGCCGATGAGTTTGTCGAGTTGGACGAGGTGTTCCGAGCGGCGCAAATCATCGAAGGATTTCTACTGACTTGTTGCCGGACTGCCGAACGCGCGTGATCGAAACCAACGCGGCTATTAACGGTTTTGCAATTCGTGGTGCAAAATGCTGAGCGTGTAGATCGCGGCGGTCTCGGCGCGGAGCACAAGCGGACCCAGCGAGAGCGGCAGGCAGCCGGCGGATTTCGCAAGGTTGATTTCCGCGGGGGTGAAATCGCCTTCGGGGCCGATGAGAACCAAGACGGAGGAAGCACCTGGGTGCCCAAGTGCCGAAGCTCCGGGGAGAATCGTCTTGAGCGGTTTTGCATCCGGCTGCAGCGAGGCGATGAGTTTGAGGTCGAAATTCGGCAACGCTCCAAGAAAATCGCGCAGCTTCCGGGGTGGTTGGATCTCCGGCAGCCAGTTGTTGCCGCATTGCTTGCAGGATTCGAGGGCGATCTCGCGCCAGCGATCCATTTTCTTGGAATCGTCGTCAAGTTTCACGAGGGTACGTTCCGAAGCCAGCGGCACGATGGACGCCACACCTAATTCCGTCGCCTTCTGCACGATCAGGTCCATGGTCTTTTTCGGGATGGCTTGCGCGAGGGTGATGCGGAAGGGAAGTGCGGATGTGGCGGACCGGGCCAGGACCTTTAGACGAACTGTATCTTTCGAAATCTCCGCAATCGCGCATTGCGCCTCGTGGCCGCGTCCATCGAACACGTTCAACGTATCGCCGACCTTGAGACGAAGCACGTGCAATGCGTGATGGGCTTCGGCGGCGCCAAGAACTGGTTGCTGAAGATTGGGGAGGAAGAAACGGTGCATGATTTAGACGCCGCTTCTTCTAACGTGTCACTTCCCGCCAAAAAACCGCTTGGCTTTGTCGAGGAAGGATTTCAACTGCGGGTAGGAATCGTTGTTGGGGAGCGCGGCGAATTCGTCGAGTTTCTCGCGTTGGGCGTGGGAGAGGCGCGTGGGCACTTCGACCATCACGTGGACATGCTGATCGCCGTGACCGTGGCCGTGGACGTTGGGCATGCCTTTGCCGCGCAGGCGAAAGAGAGTGCCGCTTTGGGTGCCGGTGGGAATTTTCAACCGCGCCGCACCGTTGAGCGTCGGAACCTCGATCTCACCGCCCAACGCTGCTGTCGGGAAATCAATCGGCACCTCACACAACAGATCGTCGCCGTGCCGTGTGAAGATGTCATGTTCGTGGACGTGGACAACGACGTAGAGGTCGCCGGCGGGCCCGCCACGCACACCCGCTTCGCCGTTGCCCGAGCTGCGCAAGCGCGAACCGTCCTCGATGCCGGCGGGGATGCGCACCTTCAGTTTGGTGCGATGGTGCATGCGGCCCTCGCCGCCGCAGCGTTTGCAGGGATTGGTGACAATCTGCCCGGCACCATTGCACCGCGGGCAGGCGGACGCGACCGTGAAAAACCCGCGCGAGTGGGCCACTTGTCCCTGACCGTGACACGTCGGGCAGGTCTCGGCCTGCGACCCGTCGCTCGCCCCGCGCCCGTGGCACTCGAGACAGGTGTCGAGCTTGTTGAACGTGATCTCCTTCTCGATGCCGCGCGCCGCTTCTTCGAGATCGATCTCCAAATCGTAGCGCAGGTCGTTACCGCCCTGCGCGCCGCCTCGGGAACGGCGGCTGCCGGCGCCGCCGCCGAAAGCCTGTTCAAAGAAATCGTCGAAGACGCCGCCGCCACCACCGAAAACGTCGCGGAAGATCTCAAACGGATCGTGGAACCCGCCACCCGGATATTGGCCGCCGGCCCCCGCACCGCTGCCCGGCCCGAACGCCGCATGGCCAAAGCGGTCGTAGGTGGCGCGTTTTTGCTGATCGCTGAGGACTTCGTAGGCTTCACCGAGTTCCTTGAATTTTTCTTCGGCTTCTTTGTCGCCGGGATTCTTGTCGGGATGGTACTTGAGCGCGAGCTTGCGATAGGCCCGCTTGATTTCCTCTTCTGTAGCCTCGCGCCCGACGCCCAGCACCTCGTAGTAGTCGCGCTTGGTCATTCGGGACTCTCGGGAGGCGTACCGGTACTTGCGGTGGGCTCGGCTTCGGCGGCCGTGCCTTTGCTGACGACGACGCGGGCGGGACGCAGGAGCCGGTCGGCGAGTTTGTACCCGCGTTGAAGCTGTTCGACCACGTGGCCTTCGGGATGTTCGCCAGACTCGATGTGGCTGACAGCCTCGTGGAGGCTGGGATCGAACGGATGGCCCGCGTTGGCGGTGACTTCCTGGAGGCCGAACTCGATGAGCGAGCGGCGGAACTGGTTGTACACCTGTGTGATGCCGTCCAGCAGCGAAGCATTGTCCGCGCCGTGTTTTTGCGCGGCGTTGATGGCGCGCTCGAGATTGTCGAGCACCGGCAGCAGCGCAGACACGACGCGTTCGGTCGTGTACCGGGCGAGTTCTTCTTTCTCTCGCGCGACGCGCTTGCGATAGTTATCAAGCTCCGCAGCCGCGCGCAGGTATTTGTCCCAGTTCTCGTCGGCCTTTGCGGCCCTGGCCTTCAAGTTCTCCAATTCTTCCACGGAAATGGAGTCGATCACGACTGGTTCGGTCTTCGCCGCGACCTCACCCTCGGCGGTGGAGGCGGGATCGGCCGGCGCACGCTTTATGTGTTTGTTCTTGGCGGTCATAAGAAACTCGCGGACTACAATGGGGCAGAGTTAGACCTTTTTCAAGTATTTGACCATTCGCAGGGTGTTGCCGGTCTGGTCATTGGAGTTGTACTGCACTTCAGACATGAAATTGCGCATGATGAAGATGCCGCAGCCGTTGTGTTTCATTTCGCGCAGACGGTCCTCGATGTCAACAGGACGGTAATTGGCGAAATCGAAGCGTTCGAAAATCTTTCATACCGGCTGCTTCCTCCCGTTGGCTCGCTGACCGTCACGCGGATGCCTCGTCGCCGGCGTCACGCGATTTCCTCCATAAGGTAGTTATTTCTTGGTCTCCTGGTTTCGGCGCCGGCGCTCGATGGACTCGCGCAGGAATCGGGTCAACTCCCGGAACTTCGGCGCGTTGTGTTTATCGGCGCGTACGAGATTGTCATGCGCCTCGATCATTAAATCCGTGGTCTCGTCCTTGCCCAGCGGGTGGGTGAGTTGCGTGAGATCGGTATCAGGCAACTGACGATAATCGGCTTCTGCCAGGGGCGGGGGCGTGCTCGAGTTCATGGCAAACAGCCGGTCCAGACCAAGCGTTTGCAGCAATTCCAGGTTGCGTGTGCTGATGTTGACGATATGAACGGTGGCCAACTTTCCATTTTGCCGCAGGCGCAAGCCAATGCCCGCCAGCACCCCGAGAAACGTGCTGTCCATGCCCTGACACTGGCCGAGGTCCATGACAAATTCCCGCTGCCCCTGGTCGATCTTCTGCAGGGCGAACAGTCGCAACGGCTGGCTGTTCTGAAACGTTCCACGTCCGATGACGCGAACATAGACCCGATTTCCGGCGCAGCCGACAGAAATACCTTTGAACGGCTCATTCACTATGCGACCCCTATCATTCTAGTCGGTTACGATACAGTGGAACAAACCTGGACGAAAGAGCGAATTTGGATACGTCATCGTGTCCGGCAAGGCGGCCATGTCCAATGAGAGGTGCGCGCGACCGTCACTAAGGATTGGGCGCCTTCGACTCCGCGGCATGGTAGCCGGTGCAAATCAACAGATAGACCTGACGATTCAGCCCCCGATATCTTGGCACCCGAAGCTGTTGTGGTTCTCCAACCCGCTCGAAATGCTGACGAAGCTGTGACATCAAATCCGCGCTGGGCTTGGGGACGACAGCAATCGCCGGTCGGCCCTCGAATCTCGCCAGGTCCGTCCAATAGCGATAGCCCAGACCCTGTCCGCCTGTGGCGAACATGTTGACGCAGTCGTTCGGGTCGTGCAGGTGGAAGCCAAGTTCGGCGGCGATGTTGTACTTGTCCATCCCCAGCAGGAACGGCTCCTGTTTGGTTTCGTCCCGCACCTTGACGCGCGCGGCATCCACCCGTTCCGAGACCGCCCGCCAACCACCGGCATGAGCGTAGGCGAAGGACTTTGGAATCCCCCACGCCAGACTCGTATGCCCGAACACGATGGCCAGGCCGCAGAGCCCAACCGTCACCCATGCGCCCCATCGCCAGCGTTTCGCCCGCGCCGGCTGGTCGCTTTCGAGACCATCGAGTGCCATCACCGACGCGCCCAGTGACAGCGACAGGAAAGCGGGCGCCGTCCAATTGACGTGGATCTGCGTCTTGAAACTGGCGGCGGCAAAGAGAAAGAACAACGGCAGCGAGAACGACGCGACGAAGTTCCAGTTGTCGTCGCGCTGCCACCAACCGCGCCGCACCCCGCGCGCCGCGGCGCTGGCGAACAACGCGAACAGCAGCGGTGTGAGGACCCCGAGCTGGACAAGCCAGAAGAGCAGGACATCTCGCAGCGTGCTCTTCGATGTACCAGCCGTGCGCGAGGATTGAAAGAGGAACGAAGCCCACTCATGGTGTGAGTTCCAGATGATCACCGGACTGAACACCGCCAACGCGATGGGCAACGCCAGCCACGGTTCGGCACGACGGAGCCAGTGACGGTGGTTCGGCGAAAGCAACAGGAACCACAACAGCGACGGCGCCATGAGCAGCGCATAGTACTTGGAGAGCAGCGCGCCGCCGAACGTGACGCCCGCCAGCAACCAGTACCAGCCGCGCCCCGTATGCAGGGCCTTGGAAATCAGGTACAGCGTCACCACCCAGAAAAACAGCAGCGGTGCGTCCGGCGTCACGAGCAACCCCGTGCCGACGTAGACCGGCAACAGCGTGAACATCAACGTCGCCAGCAGCGCCACTCGCTTCCCGAACCACATCCGCCCCGTCAGGAACAACAGCCCGGCCGTTGCCACCCACAGCAGGATCGTCATGATGCGAACACCCATGGCCGTATCGCCCAGCATCGCGGTTCCCAAAGTGACGAACCACGCCACCATCGGCGGATGATCGAAGTAGCCGAGCGCGAGATGTTTCGCGTACGTCCAGTAGTACGCCTCTTCGGGAATGAGTTCGATCACGCCGCACAGCAGAAACCGCAGCAGCGTTAACCCCGCGACCATCGCAATGACCGCAACGCACAAACCGTTACCCGGCCTGCGCGATGTTGCGGCCGCTGTGGTTTCAAGTTGTTCGGGCATGATCACGCAATCGACAGCACGCCGCATACTGGCACGCTCAATTTGGCTCCGTCGAGACGGAAACTCACTCGAATTCCCCTCCCAAACCCCTTCGGCACGACCCAAACACCCTAAAACGAAGCCATTTTTGGACAAACGAAGCCATGTGACAAAATGGCACACCTGGACTCCTAACACATTGTACCTCAAGACAATACACACCGTCTAACACTCCAAAAAATTGGCTTCGTTTGGCAGAAACACCCTTTTGCGTAGCACCGTCTCTCTGTAGCGGCGGTCTATGACCGCCGGTCGTTCTGCCGCGCACGGCGAGCACGGACCGTCCGTCCGCTTGTAGGACAGCCGGCCTGTCCTGAGCGGAGTCGAAGGGCCTGCGGTGAGCCTGCCGAACCGTCGAACCCGTCGAAGGGCCCTTGTAGCGACGGCGCTCTGTCGCCGTGGATTCGGTCGTTTGGAGGGTGAACCTCCCGGCGAGCCGCGTTCCCACCCCCCTGCTCTGGCTATGTCAAAGCCGAGCGGCGAGGGTAGCCGCGAGACGAGGCCGTGTCGTTTCGGCACCCGAAGGGCGACGCGAACGGGCGTGAGCGGAGTCAACCAAGCCGCTGGGAGCGGCGCGACGCAACGCCGCAGGTTTACCCCGACTCCGAGGTCGGGGCGGCCCGTCAGGGCGAGCCGAGCGG
>Ga0182027_10015680_pt1 | contig 10402 bp, 7 predicted proteins | sample 712E1DmetaG_FD_121300 | JGI IMG/M metagenome (GOLD analysis project Ga0182027, IMG submission 121300) | Permafrost microbial communities from Stordalen Mire, Sweden - 712E1D metaG (Illumina Assembly) | ecosystem: Environmental > Terrestrial > Soil > Wetlands > Permafrost | place: Sweden... | reverse complement strand
TCATGGCAGGTAGATTCCCTTCTGAATAGGTTTTTGTGTCAACTTAATCTTATCAGTTTAGGGGCTACCTGTCTTCTATAAATTTGTAAAGGTCCTATTTACCAATTCTGAACCGTGCCGAAATTTGATATTGCGAGCGCGAAGAGCTTGCAATATCAAATTTCGCATCTTTTCCCCTTTCCGAAGAGAAGGGGGCAGGGGGGAAAGTGCCCCAAAGTGGTATGGGCGCGACGTGTAAATTCCGAAAACTATACGCAGGCTTCTGCACTCGCAGAATCATCCAAGTTCAGGTAGAATAGATTATCGACCTGCCTCCAGGCGGGTAATCGGGATCTCTGTTCTAGAAATGGACGGGTAAACCTATGTCAGTTAATGATACTATCGAGTCTTACCGCAAGCGCCGCAACCAAATGACGCCGCTGATTCTTGGCAGCGTAGCGGTGCTGTTGGTAGTCGTCGGAATCATTATCGTGGTAACCTCCATGAACGGGGGCGGCCTGGCCAGGCTGATCGCCACCAAGACCCCCACGCCCACCATTACCCCAACGGTAACCAACACCCCTGTCCCAACCGATACCATGACGATCACTGCCTCTCCAACGATCACGTTTACCAGCACTCCCTCCGGCCCGCAAAACTACGTGGTCGCGGAAGGGGATACCCTCACATCGATCGTCAACACGCACAACCTGGGCGACAATGGCTTGATCCTGATCTATCTGCTTAACCCACTGGTCAAAGATGCCACCACCGGCGCGACCACCGGGATTGATCCCGCCACCGGTTTCATTACGGTTGGGCAGACCATTGTCATCCCGAACCCGGGCATGAAACTACCCACCTCCACCCCGCTGCCCACCGGCCTGTTCCCCGGATCGCGCATTACCTACCAGGTTCTGCCGGGTGATAGTCTGGCCGGAATTGCCAACAAAATGAATTCCACGGTCGCCGGCATTGTAGCCGCCAACCAGTCGATCATGAAAACAGACGGAGCCAATACCGTGCTCTACCAGGGCGAACTGATCGTGGTGCCGATAGATCTGGTCACTCCCGTTCCCACCAAAGCGGTGACTGTCACCCAGACCCCAACCGCCACACCCTAAAGGCAAACGCAGAAGTCCGGTCCGACCCACCGGACTTCTCTTTTCTATTTCCTGCTGCAGCCGATTCCCCTGAACTGCCATACCGGGGCATTAACAAAGAGGGGGGGTTGGGCATGGCCGGCAGGCTTTGCCTGCCGGCCATGCCCAAAGATCTTATTTTTCCCGCCGCATGCCCTGTTCCTTTTACCGGGTGGGTGGGAGTCAGATATTTGGGATGAGTCGGCTTTCAGAATGGTTGAAGGCCGTCAAAACATGCCCCAAGCTGGTTTACAGATTCACAAAATTGGCAGTAAAATGAATAATAGCTTGCTCATCTCATATACATTGAGATGGAAATAATTGCTACCATTCCAAACCCTGTAAGGAGAGACCGTGAGCAACTGGCCTGGCAAATATGTGATTGGTTTAACCGGCAACATCGCCACGGGTAAAAGCGTTGTCCGCAAGATGCTCGAACATCTTGGGGCCTATAGTATCGACGCAGACGCTCTTTCGCATCGCGCCATCGCCAAAGGCGCGCCTGGATATCAAAGGGTGATCGATACTTTTGGCAAATGGATCGTGGGTGCTGATGGTGAGATCGACCGGGCAAAACTCGGACGCCTGGTCTTTAATGATCCGGAGGCCCTCCAGCAATTGGAAGCAATTGTCCATCCGTTGGTGGAACAGGCTGTGGATATTATGATCAAACGCGCCGGCCAGCTTGTCATCGTGGTGGAGGCCATCAAATTACTCGAAGGAAAGCTGGCAGCCGGTTGTGATTCGATCTGGGTGGTAGTCGCCCCGGAAGCTGTGCAGAAAACCCGCCTGATCCAGAAGCGCAAAATGAGCGAAAAGGATGCCCTACAGAGGATCCATGCACAGCCCGACCAGGAAATAAAAACCGCCGCCGCCAAGGTGGTAATTCAAAACAGCGGTTCGTTCGAGGATACCTGGAAACAGGTTGTGGCGGCCTGGAAAATTGTCTCGCCGGTTACCGACACCAGCCCGGTGGTCAACCGCAAAGCCACTGATGGCGAGTTATCGGTGCAGCGCGGGCGCCCGCGCGATTCGGCCAATATCGCGGCTTTGATCACGCGTCTCGCCAAGGGCAGCCGTCCCCAGACCCAGAATGATATCATGGCCGCGTTTGGCGAAAAGGCCTTCCTTTTACTCATGTCAGATAAACAGTTGGTCGGGCTGGTGGGCTGGCAGGTGGAAAACCTGGTTGCCCGTACCACCGACCTATATATTGAAGCCGGCATCCCCTTCGAGCGGGCTTTGAAGATCCTGGTTACCGAAGTCGAACGCGCCTCGCAGGATCTGCAATGTGAGGCTTCCTTGTTTTTCCTGCCGCCGCAAGTGGTCGGCCAGGAGTCGATCTGGCAGGGATTGGGATATGCCCGTCGCACGCCGCAGACTCTGGGTGTGCAGGCCTGGCGGGATGCTGCCATAGAATCGCAGCCGCCCAATACCATTATGCTTTTCAAACAACTCCGTCAGGACCGCGTTCTGCGTCCCATTTAGCCGAGCGACCGGGCCTTACGGTGAGACGGTAGCTTTCACGCTCCGGAGCGCCGCATCCCGGTTGCCTGAAGTTTCAGGTTCCATCCGAAAATTATAGAAGTAGCGCATTTTGAATGCCTGCAATCAAAATGCGAATGACTGAATTTTCGGGACGATTTAAACCATTGCTGTGACAGAATTCTTAAACAACATTCTTTTCATCTTTCAACGCCTTAACTGGCTGGGTATCATTGATATCCTGCTGGTTACATTGATCTTCTTTGGCATTCTCTATCTCGTCCGGGATACGCAGGCCATGGTACTCCTGCGAGGCATCATCGTGATCCTGGTTCTGGTGGCCCTGCTGACCAGCTTGGTTAACCTGCCGGCGCTTTCCTGGCTCATCCGGACGGTGTTGCCTGCCATGGTTGTGGCCATTCCGGTGATTTTTGCGCCCGAGCTTCGGCGCGCCCTCGAGAGGATCGGCCGGGCCGGTACTTTCTTCCGCGTATCCAATAAAAGCGGCAGCCAGGAGATCCAGCAAACCATCCAGGCAGTGGTGGCAGCCTCCGCCCGTCTGTCGGCCCGCCAGCATGGCGCCCTGATCATTTTGGAACGCTTCGACCACCTGGATGAATATATCCGCACCGGCGTTTTGATCCAGGCCGAAGTAACTCCCGAGCTGTTATTGCAAATTTTCTATCCCAATACACCTCTGCATGATGGCGCAGTGATCATTTCTGACAACAAGATTTTCGCGGCAGCCTGTGTGATGCCGTTATCCTCCAGCGGCATTCTGGCGCGCTCCCCCGAAAGGCAGATGGGGTTGCGCCATCGCGCCGCGGTCGGCATCTCCGAAGTGTCGGATTCTATTGCAGTGGTTGTCTCCGAGGAGACAGGCGCCATCTCGATTGCACACGCCGGGCGGATCATCCGCCGCCTGGATGTCGAGCGGCTCGAAAACATCCTGGTCGCCTTCTATAATCCAGACAAAGCCCCCAAGGAAAATTTCTTCCAGCGGCATTTTCCTTACCTTTTTCCCCATAAGGACGAGTGATATGCTTCGCTGGTTAGCAACCAATCTGCGCACCTTTTTACTGGCATTCGCCCTGGCTCTGGTCGTCTGGGTGACGGCTGTCACTGCCGCGAATCCTGATGAGACCCTGACCTATCCCAGCCCCATCCCAATTGAATTCATCGGCCAGGATCCCAGCCTCGTCATGATCGGAACCGTCACACGGCAGGTGCAAGTGACCCTGCGAGCCCCGCAATCGATCTGGCAAACTTTGACCTCTGGCGAAGTACCAATTCATGCCATTGTTGACCTGACCGGTGTAAAGGCCGGTACTCACACGGTGGTGGTACAGGTACAGATAGCCACCCAGCCGATCCGTATCATCTCGGTCACCCCCGCGAAATTTGACTTGGGCCTCGAACAGCTGGTGACTATGACCCTGCCGGTGGAATTGAGCTTTAACGGCCAACCCGCCGTCGGCTATAAAGCCGGGGATGTTGTTTTAGATCCGACGGAGGTGGCCGTCTCGGGTCCGCAATCATTTGTGGCCCAGGTTAAGCATATCCGCGCAGCTCTGGATGTAACCAATTCACGCCAGAATATTGATGTGACCCTTCCCATCAGCGCCGTTACGGAGAACGGCGTAGAAGTGACGGGCATTACCGTTCAACCCAATAGTGTTCATGTCAGTCTGCCGATCGCCCAGCAGGGTGGTTACCGTGACCTGGCGGTAAAAGTGATGATAACCGGCAAACTTGCCAGTGGCTACCGGCTCAATAATATAACGGCTGCACCGCTTACCGTCACAGTGTATTCGGAAAATATCCCGTTGATCGAAAGCCTGCCGGGTTACCTGGAGACTTCCACGCTTGACATTTCAGGTGCGTCCAATAATATCAATACGCAATTATCCCTGAATCTGCCGAATGGCGTCTTATTGATCGGCGATCAGGCTGTCTCTGTACAGATCGAAGTTGTCCCAATCGAAGATAGCCGCCCGGTGGCTTTCCGGCAGGTGGAAGTGATTGGTTTGGAGCCCGGTCTGAATGCCGTTATTTCACCGGCCACTGTGGATGTGATCCTGGCTGGCCCCTTGCCAGTGTTGAACGCCCTCCAGCCTGACGATATCCACGTACGGGTGGATCTGACCGGCCTGGCAGTGGGTACCTACCAGTTGGTCCCTGATGTGTTGGTTGCGGACCTGGGGGTGACCGTCCAGTCCATTCTACCCGGGACGGTGGAAGTGACCATCGCCAAGGGGACACCCACCCCGCCTTTGCCCACGCTCACTACCACCCCGGCTGCCACGCCGACCAAATAACCTTGCCTTTTTAAGAAAAGAAAGATTCGGATTTACATGCCTAAACCAGTTGTAGCATTAGTAGGACGTCCCAATGTAGGGAAAAGTACGCTCTTTAACCGCCTGGCCGGAGAACGTCTGGCCATAGTGGATGATGTCCCCGGGACCACGCGTGACCGCCTGGTGGCCGAGACAGAGTGGAATGATTTTATCTTCAACATAATCGATACGGGCGGCATTGACCCAACCCATGGCGGCAAAACGCCGCTCTCGGTTGGCTCGGCTGATTTTATCGAGGAAATTCGCGAGCAGGCTTTAATGGCTGTCAATGAGGCGGATGCAGTCCTTTTTATCACAGATGGCAGCGTGGGTATCACCCCGCCTGACCGGGAGGTGGCCGGGATCTTGCGGCGCTATCAAAAGAAGGGGGATGATGACCAGCGCTGGCCGCCCATATTTGTGGTGGTAAATAAATGCGAGAACGAAAAATTACGGGCCAATGCGGCGGAATTCTTTGAATTGGGTCTGGGTGACCCTTATCCCGTCTCAGCCATTCATGGCACTGGCACCGGCGACCTGCTGGATGCAGTGGTAGCCTCGTTCCCTGCCAAGGTGGAAGCAGAGGAAGACGATTCGGTCAAGATCGCCATCGTAGGCAAGCCCAATGCCGGGAAATCCTCCCTGCTTAATAAATTGGTCGGCCAGGAACGCGCCATCGTCAGTCCCATTCCCGGCACCACGCGTGACGCGGTCGATACCCGCATCGATGTTAATGGACTGCCGGTTACCTTGATCGACACGGCCGGCATCCGGCGGCGTGGCAAGATCGAGCAGGGCGTCGAGAAGTTCAGCGTGCTACGCTCTTTCAAGGCCATCGAACGGGCCGATGTGGCCCTGCTGATCGTGGATGCGGAAGCAGGGATAACTACCCAGGATACCCATATTGCCGGTTTTATCCTGGAAGCCTGGAAGAGCACGGTGGTATTGGTCAATAAATGGGATGCCATCGAGAAAGACTCTTTTACGATGGATCAGTACACCCAACACGTCCGGCAGGAACTCAATTTCATGGATTATGTACCCCTGATCTTCATCTCGGCCAAAACCGGCCAGCGCGTGGATCAAGTGCTGCCAATGGCCTTGCGCGTTCAGGAGGAACGCCTGGCTCGCATCACCACCGCCATGCTGAACCGGGTTTTGCGGGATGCCCAGGATAAGCATCCCGCGCCATCCCATGCCGGGCACCAGTTGAAAATCTATTATGGTTCCCAGGTCAGGGTGGATCCGCCGACTTTTGTCTTGCACGTCAATGATGAGAAATTGTTCCATTTTTCCTATATGCGCTACCTGGAAAATCAATTCCGGGAAACGTATGGTTTCCTGGGCACTCCCATCAAGATCATTGCCCATGGGCACAAAGAAGAGAAATTCTAAGAGTTCCACTATCATTTAAACGGCAAACCGGACTGCACCAAAATTGTGCAGTCCGGTTTTTATTAAATCCTGGCCGGGGTTGTATTTCTCCCGGCTGTCTGAGGATGAGACCGCTTTGGTCTCATCCTCAGGTTGAAACATCTACATCAATTTATGGCATGGCTCGCCGTTGTCACGCTGGAATTATAGTTGAAATCGCTGCCGTAATTAGCCGTGATGGTTGCGCTGCCGGTGCTGATGAAGATCAAATTACAACTACCGGTTCCACCTACGATCGAAATGGTGCAGCCGGGTGAGCCGCCGCCTACGCTGGTGATGAAAACATTCCCGGTTGGAGTGGCGCCCGCACCGGTTACGGTAACGGTTACCACGACCGATCCACCAACTGCAGAAGGATTGGGGTTGGCACTCAGGATGGTAGTAACTGTGGATCCCTTGTCGACAGTATGGGTGGTATTGGCTGTACTGGTCGCATAGTTCATGTCACCGCTATAAGTAGCCGTAATGGTATAGGGGCTACTGGTAACGGTATTGAAGACCACGTTGCAACTGCCACTGCCACCGGATAGCGTTACGGTGCAATTAATATCTGCGCCGGTGATGGCCACCGTGCCAGTCGGTGTATCACCTGCTCCGGCCACATGAACGCTCACTGTAACTGATTGGCCGGGAGTGGATGGATCGGGTGCTTCGGCTGTGATCGTGGTAGTGGAAGAACCCGGGGTCACGGTGTGGCTTTCAGAATCCGAACCGGTGGTGTAGTTTGCATCGCCGCTGTAGCTAGCCTTAATGGTCTTGGCGCCGGTGTTGTTGAACACTATATTACAACTGCCACTGCCACCCGCAAGGGTGATGGTGCAGTTGGTATCCGCGCCGGTGATTGCCACCGTTCCGGTCGGGGTGACGCCCGTGCTTGACACCATGACGCCCACCACTACTGATTGTCCGGGAGTGGAAGGATCAGGTACATCACCTGTGATGGTTACTGTCGGAACAAGTTTAGCCGGGACGACTGTCTCGCTCGAAGTACCCGAACTGACGGCATAGTTCCCATCGCCATTGTATGCAGCCGTGATGGTCTTGGCGCCTGCCGTGTTGAAAACTACCGTGTTGCAACTGCCGCTGCCGGCTGAGAGTGTAATGTTGCAATTCGTGTCTGCACCAGAGATTGACACGGTTCCGGTCGGGGTTAGCCCGGCCCCGGTTACGGTGACATTCACGGTAATGGCCTGCCCGGTAGTGGCTGGATTGGGCGTATTGGTCGTGATGACAGTCGCAGTCGGGCCCTTGTTCACGGTATGGCTGGCGGTTGTCGAACTGCCAGCGTAGCTGGAACTGCCACTGTACGAAGCTGTCAAGGTCTTGGCGCCGGCTGTATTGAAAGATACATTACAAGTGCCGCTTCCGGCGGTTAGGGTAATGGTGCAGTTGCCGTCTGCGCCGGTGATTGCCACCGTTCCCGTCGGTGTTCCGGATGACCCGCCTACGGTAACGGTCACTGCAACCGCCTGCCCGGGGATGGATGGATTGGGCGTATGGGCCGTAATGGTTGTCGTGGATGGAGTCGTAGCGGTGGTCACCGTATGGCTCACGCTGGTTGAACTGCTGGCGTTGGATCCATCCCCACTGTATACGGCCGAGATGGTCTTGGTGCCATTCGAGTTGAAGACCACATTACAACTGCCACTCCCGCCTGAAAGCGTGATAGTGCAGTTGCTATCCGCGCCAGAGAGTGCCACGGTTCCGGTTGGGGTCGGTCCCGATCCGCTCACTGTTACGCTCACTGCAACTGCCTGTCCGGGTGTGGAGGGGTTGGGCGTGTGGGCGGTAATGGTTGTGGTTGTGGCAGTCGAGGTGGCGGAGACCGTATGACTCACGCTGTTCGAACTGCCGGCATAGTTTCCATCTCCACTGTACACAGCAGTAATAGTCCTACTGCCTGCGACATTGAAGACCACATTACAACTGCCGCTCCCGCCTGAAAGTGTCATTGTGCAATTGCTATCCGCGCCAGAGAGTGCCACGGTTCCAGTTGGGGTCGCACCTGACCCGCTCACGGTAACGTTCACTGCAACTGCCTGGCCGGGTGTGGAGGGGTTGGGCGTGTGGGCGGTAATGGTTGTCGTGCTCGAATTGAGCCCTGAATTCGATACGTAGATATCTGCGAAGAAAGTGATCATGCCGCTTCCCACGCCGAACTGGTTGGCGGATGCATCCTGGAAGCGCCAGTAGCTGCGGTAATGACCGGCGACGCTTGGCGCAACCATATTAACCGAGAAATCTGCGGTCGCTCCGGGAGCTACCGAGGCTGGTAGATAGAGCGGTGAAGATGCACCCAACGGGTTTCCAAATACATACACCAAGGCATAGCTGGTAGTCCAAGTGCATGAGCCGTTGTTCCTGATCTCCCAAGTCTTGGTAAAGGGCGTGCCGGGGGCCAGTACCGTCCCGTCCGGGATGGTCACATCCGTTACAAAATAACCCAAATTGCAAGTGCTACTAGGCGGGATGGGGATTGGGGTCCCTGAATTGCCGGCAATCCTCGTTTCCACCCACTCTGCGCGGTCACCGGATGGCGTACCGTGCCCACTGACATCTGCGGTATACAGAATAAAGTTAACGCTCTGTCCGGCCAGAGAGCTCAGGTCCAGGTTAAAGCGGTAGTACAGACCATCGTAACGCTCATTGAATGACCAGAGGGTCTGCACCGGACCGGAACCGATCTGGTACATCAACCGGAAATTAACGTAACAACTGGGGGAATTAAAGGTGCAGTTGATGATGCCCTGGAAGTGATCGCCGGACTGAACCGTGTAAGCCGGGTAAACTCCCTGGATATATCCGCCGGTCACTTGCTGTGGGTTCACTACCACGCCGGGATTCGGGTCAACCGTGCCATTCTCCAATTGCGGGGAGCTGACAGGGAGAGCAAACCCCCGAGTATCTCCATCCGTTCCAGGGCAGGGCAGTGCGCCTGCCCCGCTTGACCAGGCCGCTGAGCAGGCATTGGTCATAAAATCATAGCTGGTGGAAGTGGTGTACGTGCCGCTGACATAAATATCCACCCAAAAGATGGAATTGGCGTAGGTGCCGACACCAAAAATATTGCCTGAACCATCGCGAAGTTTCCAGTTCCCACGGTAATGCCCTGAAGAGGATGGGGCGGTCAAATTGACCGAGAGATCCACGGTCGCACCCGGGGCTACGCTCGTCGGCATGTTGACCACTGCGGGGGCGCCTAATTGATCGCCACTGGTGAACACCGCCGAGAAGGAGGTGGTCCATGTGCAGGAACCGTTATTCTCCAATCGCCATGTTTTGACGAATGTTGAACCTGGAGCTACAACGGTGCCGTCTGGAATGGTTACATCGGCAACAAACAGTGCCGAATCACAGGCTTGTGCTGCCACCGGGCGCGGAGCGAACATTGTTCCCGGGACAAATTGCAGTAGCAGCGTCAATGCCAAAGCAACTGGAAAGAAAATTCTTTTTAGGGACATCTCAACCTCCTTACGATAGACGAGTGGCACAGATTTACGCGAGTATACGCATAGCCTGGGCCTGCGAATAGAGTTCAGACGAATAATAGCCTGAAAAAGTTCCCTTCTTTATATAATAGCGCATAACCTTATTAATAGCATACCATATTTTCATGGTAAACGTACTGACATTTTGCAGATTATTGGGGTACCTTAGTAGGAGAAAGGACGGTTTTAGGCTGACCATGCTCGCCTGCCCGCTCCTTTTTACCCCAAAACCTAATCATATCCATTATAACTAATTCTACGCTTATTGTATGGATTTAGTTTTGTCATGTTTAGTTTTGTCATGTGGAGAGGTAAAATCCTGAGAATTTGAATGCCAGGGCCAAGAAAGCGTGCCATATGCACCGGCTTTATATGTAGACGAGAAAACCTGAAGAAAACTTCGTGCATCTCCTTTCTACGCGGTGATATTTCCATCCTGATGAAATTTTTTAGAAAGCCATGACAGCACGGCAACTTTGAAAAAAGACATTTTCGTTCTTGGATGTGACCCCTACTTTGTGGAAGACCTGCTCTTATC
>Ga0182027_10015678_pt1 | contig 10403 bp, 13 predicted proteins | sample 712E1DmetaG_FD_121300 | JGI IMG/M metagenome (GOLD analysis project Ga0182027, IMG submission 121300) | Permafrost microbial communities from Stordalen Mire, Sweden - 712E1D metaG (Illumina Assembly) | ecosystem: Environmental > Terrestrial > Soil > Wetlands > Permafrost | place: Sweden... | reverse complement strand
TCGCGCGCCCACACGATGTCGTAGATCGAGTCCACGTCCTGCAAAAACTGCGCAATGCGCTCCATGCCGTAGGTGAGCTCGGCCGAGATGGGGTCGAGATCGAGCCCCCCGCACTGCTGGAAATACGTGAACTGTGTAATCTCAAGGCCGTCCAGCATCACCTGCCAGCCCACGCCCCACGCGCCGCCCGCGGGCCACTCCCAGTTGTCTTCTTCGAACTTCAGGTCGTGGTGCTTCAGGTCGATGCCCAGGCTCAAGAGCGATTCGAGATAGAGCTCCTGCACATTCTTGGGCGGCGGTTTCAGGATCAGTTGGAACTGGGTGTGCTTGAAGAGCCGGTTGGGATTTTCGCCGTAGCGGCCGTCGGCGGGACGGCGCGAGGGCTGCGCGTAGCCGACCTTATAGCGCTTTGGCCCGAGCACGCGCAGAAACGTCTCCGGCGCCATGGTGCCCGCGCCCACTTCCACGTCGTAAGGCTGCTGCAACACGCATCCGCGCTCTGCCCAGAACGCCTGCAGGCGGAACAGCAAATCCTGAAAGGTGAGCGAGGTGGGCTTTACTCGCGGTGCGGCTTGGACAGCGGACACAGGCTTTTCTCTCTCATCGGAACTAAAGATCGATTTTAGCAGTTGGGGCAAGTGCCGGATTGGGAGCAAAATAACAGAGTAGGAGGGCAAGGCCATTGAGCGAAGCAAGGAATGCGGTCAACTTCAAGGAATTTCCCAAGCCTTGCTACGTCATATTGCACATCGGGAGGGGGCCAACACTAGCGCAAGATGCAGACGGCTTCCAATTAATTGTCTCCGACGGCGCGCGCTTTCAGCTACGTGAGGACATTTGGATTGAGAGGCTCGACGAATCGACTGCCAAAAATGTCCAGAGGGCGTGCGAGCCGGCTCATTACAAGATCGACAGGGAAATATTGGACAGGCACCTGTACGCGTTCGTCATGCAAGTTCCCCATCGACAGCAAACGCGGTACGACGGGCTGGATACGCTCCACGCTGTGGTCTCGCTGTCCCGCTTGGTAAATCCAACAAGTACCGGCGGCCGTTATTGCGCGCAAATAATGCACTTTGGATTGAGGGATTCGGCGATCCTTGCAGTCGAGTACAGAGGGGCGAGCTTGGACGTGACCCTCGGACCCCGTGATCGGGACTGGCTGTCGCGCGAAGATGGCGAGACACTTCTGAAACTGATGCCATGGACCGTAAAGGACAAAATGATGCACCCCCGCGTGCACCGTGCCTATTGGAATCACGAATACGCGATGCGCACAAGTTATATAGACCTCCGATGGACGATTGTGGTCGCCGGGCTCGAGGCATTGATAAACGTCGAGAAGAGCAATAACAGGGACCAGTTTTGGAGACGCGCGCAGAAGCTGGCCAGCTATTTCAACATCCCCGCGACCGAGGATGAACTGAAGGGCGCGTACGATATGCGATCAAAGCTCATCCATGCCGAGAGTTTTCTCTTTGGTTTGGACAGTATTCTTCCGAGGGCCGAACACAATCCGCTATACGAGAAACTTGAATTGGTATTGAGGAGTACAGTTCGAGCAGCTCTGCTCGATGAGAACTTCGGCTCTTCCTTCAAAGACGATAAATCTGTCCTCGCCAATTGGAGTCCGTAATAGGCCTCGATGCGTCACTTCCGCGCTGGCGGACTGCGACAAAACATTGCTGTTCGAGAATTCCGCAAACTTCCGAGCCTGAGAGGACTCGCAGTTTACCCAACGGGCACCTCAACCTGCGTGACAAAAACCTCGCCGTGCAGCCGGCATGCGACCTCTGAAGGGGAAGCAGTCTCGAAGAAGAGGGCCAGGGCCTCGATGAGATTGGCGCGCGCCTCTTCAATCGTCGAGCCTTGGCTGGCGATGTCGAGCTCAGGGCAGAACGAGACGAAACCGTCGTCTTCACGCTCGATGATCGCCGTCATTCGCCTGTTCAGCATACTCAGATTCTAAGCCATTCTTGAGCTTGCATCGATACTCGGCTGCGCCGCGCCACCCGGACCGGACAGCACGACCGCCCTAAGCCGACCTTTCCCGCCTGCGGCCCTTGCGATCTGCCGCCGGGAGCCGCACCACGCCGGCCTTCTTCTTCCCCAGCGAGCTATGAACCATATACGCGGAACGCGTAAGCCGCGCGGCTCGGGCGAAGCTATCGATTTCCGAGAGCTGGTTTTCGCGCGCCGTAATGTTGATGCGGACCGTCCTCTCAGGCTCGGCAGCCTCCACCAGAAACGCAACCGCGCCCTTCATCGCAGGATCGTTGCGGAGTTCATCGAGAGTCGAAGGCCTGGGCAGGCGCTCTCCGTCTTGTCTCATCCCCGCAATGTGGAGCGAAAGGGCTTCGGCGGCCATGCGGCGCGCTTCTTCGAGCGACGTTCCCGCCGTGATGCAACCGGGAAAATCGGGAAAGCTGACGCCGTAATCCGACTTCTTGTCCTTGTGAAGATACGCGATATATTCCATGTGCCCCCTTACTTGCCGAGCTTCAAACCCGCTTGTTTCTCGATGGAGCGAAGGGTCCCGATCGGCACGTCCTTGCGCGGGAACGGGACCGTCACCCGGCCTGGTTTCGTCGCGTGTTTGAACTGCTTGTGGCTTCCCTCGTGGGCAACCTCGAACCATCCATCGGCCTTCAACCTCCTGATGATTTCGCGGCTGTCCATCGATCTTGCTCCCGGAAGCTGATTTCAGAATACACACTGCATCCACACCGGACAAGCGCAGTTTCACCCGCCCAGCCTCGCCAGCGCCTCTGCGCTCTTGAGCTTGCGCTCCAGATGCCGCTCCAGCGTCTGCAAGGTGAAGCGCCGCAAATCCTGCCCGCGTTTGCGCGGCCATAACTCAGTGGTAAAGGCGGACGCCGGCGCGCGCAACATGCGCTGCGCCAGTTGCCACGAGTCGGCTGAGAGCGCGCTCGCCGAACCGTTCGCATGCAGCCCACAAAACAACCCGTCCGCGGAACTCGAAAACGAAACCTCCGCCCCACGCAGTGCCTCGCCGCAGACGAGGCAGCGGCCGATGTCGGGCAGCAGACCCATCAGGCGCGTCATCCACAGCGAGAAATAGGTGAGCGGCATCCACGGCCCGGCCGATGGGGGCCCGGAAGGTTGGGACTGGACAATATTGGACGGCGAGGGATTGGACTCACCGAGTTCCGCCTGGGCGGCGCTGGTTCGGACGGCATGGGTGTGCTCCAGCACCGAGACAAGTAGCCGAAAAACCGTCTCCTGCGGATCGTGCTCGGGCATCGCCTCGTCGATCACCTCGGCATAGAAGCTGAGCACGGCCATGCGCGCGTGGTCCACGGGCGCCGAGAGCGGCGAGCGGAGAATCTCCAACTGGTCCAGGCGGACCAGTTCCTGCCGTGGCCGCTCGGCGAACCAGGCGCGGGCCAGGGTCATCGGCTCCAATGCCCCGCCAAAGCGTTTGCGGCTCTTGAGCGCCGCTTTGGCCACGCCCTTCACCCGGCCGTAATCGCGCGTAAAAAAGCTCACGATCAGGTCGGCCTCGCGCAACGGCCAGGTGCGCAGAACTACGGCTTCCGAGGTGAGGACGCTCATGCATCTTCATCATCGCACTTACCACTGTGCGCCAGTCTGGATTTATGATAGAATGTAAGGAAATATCTAGAATGTAAGGAACCATTCGCATTGGGAAGGGAATGCAGCAATGTTCAGAGCAAAAATGACGTCGAAAGGCCAAATCACGATCCCCGCAGAAGTTAGAAAGACAATGGGATTGAAACCAGGGGAAAAGGTCGCCTTTTTCGAGGGCGAAGACGGTGAGTTCAAATTGCGGAGGGTCGGTTCGATCAAGGATTTGCGTGGATGCCTCGCAGGGCTCGTACCGCCGATGACAATCGAGGAAATGGATAAGGCGATTGGCGAGGCGGTCACTGAAAGTTATTTGAGAAGCGTAGGTGAGCTCACCCCAGACCATTCCGTGAGCGATTCAAAGGATGAAGCGGCGTGATTGGAATCGATACGAACGTGCTTGTCCGATATTTTATTGAGGACCACCCGGCTCAAAGCCGTCTCGTGGATGCCTTTTTTGGTTCCCTGTCAAGCGCCGAGCCTGGATGGATAAGTCAGGCGACTATCCTGGAGTTCGTCTGGGTCATGCAGTCCGTTAGGCGGCTGGATCGAAAAACCGTTGCCCTGATGTTGGGCAATTTATTGATGCTCGACTCCATCGTTGTTGAACGAGTAGACATCGTCGAAAAGGCGCTGCAACGATATCGCAATGGCAAGGCGGAGTTTGCCGATTGCCTGATCGCGGCTGCGGCGCGAGCTGCGGGGTGCAGCAAAACGGTGACGTTCGACAAAACTGCGGCTCGTGATGCCGGGATGGAATTGCTCGCATAGCGCTCCTCGCTGCTTGTTGCGTGCGGTCCCACGTGGATCTCTCAAGCAATTACCGCACAGACACAAACGCGCGTCCCGCACGGGCAGGACACACGTTGTGAGACGGTTCGGGTGTATTGGAGCAGGCGCGCTTGTTCAGCGGCCGAAGTGCTTGGCGTTCTTCTCGGTAAAGTGGGCCCACTTCTCCGGCAGGTCGTCCTGCGCGAAGATTGCCGAGACCGGGCAGACCGGGACGCAGGCGCCGCAGTCGATGCACTCGACCGGGTCGATGAACAACTGATCGGCCTCGCCGTGACCGGCCTCATCTTTCTTGGGGTGGATGCAATCGACAGGACAAGCGTCTACGCAGGCGGTGTCCTTGGTGCCGATACAGGGTTCTGCAATAACGTATGCCATCGCTGCACTCTCCGGGAAATTCGTGCGGCCTCGCGAGCGAGTTCCGATTTGAACTTCACGACGCTGATAGTAGCATAAGGCCCCACGGGCTGAATTGCACGCCCGGCAGGGACAAGGGACCAATGGAACGAGTAAACCCGGTTATCTTCACAGGCGACAACTTTGGAGCACCATCAGCCGATCTGCAGACCGCAACAAGAATCGAGAGTTTGAAGGCTGGGGCTTCGCAACGCTCAGGCGCCGCTTTCTTGTTCCCTCGGTCCCTTGTTCCCTCGTTGCCTGCTTTTTGCAAACTCTTTGGGCGTGAGGATCGGCGAGAGATTGCGGCCCGCGAACATATCGCTGAAAAACCCGGTGAGCTCTTCGTGGATCAATCCGTTTGACGCCAGGACCTCACGGCTGTTGAGCCGGAAATGCCGGCCCGCGAAGTCCGTTACGCGGCCGCCTGCCTCTTCCACCAGCAAGATCCCGGCAGCCGTGTCCCAGGGATTGAGATTGAACTCCCAAAACCCGTCCATGCGGCCGCAGGCCACATACGCCAGATCGAGGGCGGCCGAGCCTGCCCGCCGCACGCCGTGCGAGCGCAGCGTGAACTCCTGGTAGAAGTGAATGTTGGGATTGGCATGTCGCTTGTGGCTGGGGAAGCCGGTTGCCAGAAGCGCTTCGGCCAAATGCCCGATGCGAGAGACCCTCACCGGTTTCCCGTTCAGCGTGGCGCCGCGCCCGCGCTCGGCTGTAAACAACTCGTTGCGCATGGGATCGTAGATGACCGCGGCCACGAGAGATCCGTCGTCTTCCGCTTTCAATCCAGCGGGGCGGTGTTCCAGTCCCATCGAAACCGCGAACTGCGGGAATCCGTGGGCGAAGTTGGTGGTTCCGTCCAGCGGGTCAACGTACCAGCGGAACTCGCCATCCATCCGTTCGCGCGTGCCCTCTTCGCCATAGATTCCGTGCTCTGGGAAGGTCTCGCCCAGTCGGCTGCGGATAAGTTTTTCCACCGCGCGGTCGGCTACGGTCACCAGATCCGCGTCACCCTTGTATTCGGTCTCGACGCCCTTGGAGAAGTACTCGCGCAGGCGCGCGCCCGCCTCGAGCGCAATCTCTGCGGCCCTGGGAACGTAAACGAAATCGGTCGCGATCGCAGTCGCCGCCCGACCGCTCACAATCCCGCCTCGTTCGGACCCGGTGCGTCCACAGTTTCGTAGCGCGTCGGCCGGCGCCGGCCTGCTTCGCTGATGGTGCGGATCTGGTTCTTGTAGATGAAGAGATTCGGCTGCCCCTCGCGCGTCAGGCGCAACATGGAGTCGTCAAAGTACTCGATCCAGCCGCGCACTGTCTCGCCGTCGCGCAGTTTGATGGAGACAATCACCTGGCGCTCGCTGAGAGAGCGCAGGTAGAGGCCCTCCTGGCCGGTTTCGCCGGGCGGAGGCGTCTTGGAGCGGTGGCGCGATGATAGTGGAGAGGTCATAGTGCCATTGTAGATGCAAGCTGGCGAACGCCGACGCTGTTTTGCGGAAGGAATCATCGCTGCATTCTGTGTCGAGCCAATTTGCGAATAGCCAACCACCCACCCCCGGGGCCGAAGAGAATGGCGGAAATGCTCGAGGAGGGCTTTGGGCTGAAGGCGCCAGTTGGGACAGGTCCCAGAGATCGACTCGCGGGCTCCATGTTCTCTTCCCGAGGCCCTCTTTTGTCGGAAAGCAACGGTAATAAGACGCGCGACAAGGGCGCGTCAGGAATGGGTTTGCTGTGAGTCTCTCTGGTTCCGTTTAGGGACAGACCAGTCCCTAGGCCTTTGACAACTTGATTTTGCACCATCCTGGGGTGGAGATCTCGATTTTGAGACCCGGGATGCTGGGACGCCAATGTACGAATTCATGTTGTCAGAGACCTGGATAGGAAGTCGTATGCTCCCACGCAGCGTTGCCGGGCTTTTGCCGCTCGCTGATTAAAGGGAAACGGGTAACCGCCGATATCGCAACAAGAGCCAACCCGGAATGAAATCAATCCGCCGGATGCGGTTCTTGGGAGGTCTGCTCGAGACGTCGTGCGCCTGGTCCAAGGGCCGGCGGGAGATTGCGCCTATCGGGCCGTCGCTGCAAGCCGTTCAATTGAGGAGAATCACAATGAAGCCGACATTACTCAGATGCATTGCCGGAGTATGGCTCGCGGCGTTCACAGTTTCGGTGTGCCTGCACGCGCAGGAGTTCAACGTCTTCAATCGCTCGGTGCAGGTTCATGGATTCGCGACGCAGGGGTACGTCAAGACCAACGACAACAACTGGCTCACGATGAACACCAGCGGCGGGGGAGCCGGAACGTTTACCGACATGGGCTTGAACATCGGTATGGAGATCAACTCGAAACTGCGTATCGGTGGGCAGTTTTACGACCGGAAGCTCGGCAACCTTGGGGATTGGGAACCGCTGATGGACTGGGCCATGGTCGATTATCACCCAAAGCCGTGGCTGGGATTCCGCGCAGGCAAGGTGAAGACCGTCCTGGGGCTCTTTACGGACACCCAGGATATGGACTTCGCCAACACCTTCGCCCTGCTGCCGCAGAGCGTATATCCGATCGACTTGCGTGACGCGACCATCGCGCACGAGGGCGGCGACATCTACGGGAAAGAAAAGCTGCCGCACAACCTTGGCTCCGTTGCCTACACCGCCTACGGCGGCCGCCGCTCCGACAATATGCATAGCGGCTACCCGTTTCTGCTGAGCAGCTACGGGCTCTTCCTGACGAGCTACGGGGGGCCGGTGTATGGCGGCGATTTCCGCTGGAAGCCTGCACTGCGCGGACTGACTCTCGGCATCTCGCGTCTCGACCAGGAGATCACGGGCAACGGTACCTTCATGGGCACGCCCTACGAGGAAGACTCGAAGCATGACTGGACCAACCAGTATTACGGCCAGTTCGCCAGAGATAAGTTCGAGTTCGATTCCGAGTACAAGCGTTACCTGCGCGTTCAGGACATCTTCAGCGGCACCTTCGAGGTCCAAACCGATGTCCGCGGCTGGTACGTGGCCGGGGCATACCACGTGAATCGATGGCTCGAAGCCGGATCGTACTTCTCGCATTATCGGATCTTCCCGGTGGTAGCGTCGGGGGTATATACAGATCCTGAAACGCACGATTATGACAAAGTCGTGACCGCCAAGTTCACGGTCAAGCAGTACACAACGATCAAGGTCGAGGGGCACTTCATGGCCGGCAACGGCTCGAGTCTTTATCCGGACGGCTTTTACGGCAATGTGAATCCGAATGGCTTCGCCGACAATACCAAAGCGCTGGTTGTACGGACCGGCTTCAGCTTTTAGAAAGGAGGCTCACGATGAAACGACTCTTGTTTGCATTCTTGTTTGCTTTTGGGTCTCTGGCGCTGGCAGCCACGGCCCAGGCTCAGGTATTGGTTATCGCCAACCCCAGCGTCAAGTCCGCAGTTGTCTCGAAGAGCGATTTGCGCGATGCCTTCTCGGGAAACGCGTCGTGCCTGTCGGACGGCTCTCAGGTGACTCCTGTGCTGCTAAAAGGCGGGGCCGTAAATGACGCGTTCCTTTCGACTTACATCGGCAAGAACGATACCACCTTCCGCGCCAGCTGGCGCAGCCTGGTCTTCTCCGGGCAGGGGTCGATGCCCAAATCGCTGGACACGGAGGCGGCCATGGTCGACTACGTGGCGCACAACGCAGGCGCCATCGGCTACATCGGCAAAACCACACCGCACGAGGGCGTAAGAGTACTCACAGTTAGGTGACTCCATGTTCGGCAGAATGAAGATCAAGACGAGAATCCTGAGCACGCTGGCCGTGCTTGCTGGTGGCTACCTGCTGTTGCTGGCGATGGTGCAGGTTTCGGCCAGCGCCACGCACAGCAGAATGTCGGAGATTTCCGCTTCGCTGTTTCCCGCCGCTCTGAAGATGCAGGAGTCTCAAGCTTCCTTCGAGCGGATGAAGAAGCACTACCAGGACGCCGTAGTGCTGCAGGATGCCGGTTCGCTCAAGGAGGCGGAAGCCGACGCCCAGCAGACCGCGGGGTCGCTTGAGGATGTGAAGAACCTGCTGGCCTCCTCGCCGGAGATGGGTAAACAGGCCGACGCATTGCTTGTCCGGTTTTCCGATCTCCATTCCCGCGATCACGACACGTACTCGGCAATCCTGGCAGCCACGGGCGGGCCCAGCGACGAATTGATGGCGCGTGTGGGCGCATTGGGGAAAGAGAACACAGCTCTGACCGACGCCATGAGCGGCTTCGACAAAGCCATTGCCGCAAGTTTCCAGAAGCAACTCGACCTGGTGGATACGTGGTCCCTACGCAGCCGCCTTACCGGGTTGCTGATGCTCATCTTCGCCGCACTCAGTTGTACGGCGGCCTGGTGGGTCGTACAGTCGAAGGTCGTGCGTCCGCTGTGCTCGCTGGCCATTCGTTTGCAGGACATTGCGGAAGGCGACGGCGACCTGACGCGCCGCATCGAGGTGAATGGGAACGACGAGATCGACGAAGTGGGCAAATGGTTCAATGTTTTCATTGGACGCATCGAGGAGATTGTGCAGCGCGTGATTGCACATGCCCAGACTCTGGGTACGGCGGCGACGGAATTGGCTTTAACCGCCCAGGAGACCGCGGCGCAGGCCAAGGCGCAGCAGGAGCAGGCATCCCGCATCAGCGTCACAATGAACGGAATGTCATCGGCGATCGACGAGATCAGCCAGACCACACAAAACGCCGCTGTTGATGCCCGCAAAGCCGAGAAGAGCGCGCACTCGGGCGGAGAGACGGTTCACTCCACGGTCGAGACCATCGCGGAAGTGTTGAAAGCCAACCAGGAGACATCGTCGCGAATCGAGGAGCTCGGACGCTCCAGCGACGCCATAGGAAAGATCGTCAACGTGATTAACGGGATCGCCGGCCAGACCAACCTTCTGGCCCTGAACGCTTCCATTGAAGCAGCGCGTGCCGGCGAGCAAGGGCGGGGCTTCGCGGTTGTTGCAGGCGAAGTGCGCCGGCTGGCCGAGAGAACCAGTGAGGCCACCAAAGAGATCGACCAGACCATCCGCAGCATCCAAGTCGGCACTGCTGAAGCGGTTGAAGCCATGCGCGCCACCATGGCCCATGTGGAGAGTGGCGTGAAGTCCGCACGCTCAGCGGGCGAAGCGCTCGACAGCATCATCCACGGCTCCGAATCGGTGCAGAAGATGGTGACGCAGATTGCTTCGGCCGCCACCGAGCAATCCCATTCCACGCAATCCGTCGTGGCCGGCGTGAATGAGATTGCGTCGATTATCGCGCGCACCGCAGCGGGCTCGGAGCAGTCGGTGGTGGCTTGCGAACAACTTTCAAATCTCGCCAACCAGCTGACTAACCTTGTGGGATCGTTCAAAGTCGGACAGAACCCCGGCGGCCGCAGTGCATCGGAGCCGCCTGGTGCAGCGCGTCGAGAGGCGGGTTCGACCAAGCTGCCGCCGGGCTTTAGCCGCCCGGCGGTCGCTGTGCACGCCTGACGAACGGACGCAAAAGCGCTTCCGGCCCAGCGAATCCGATGGCAGAGTTGGGCCGGGAGAGCTTCATTTAAGACATCGAATCTGGGGTGTCCCGCAACGGCAAAAAAGCGTAGCTCTGCTGCG
>Ga0182027_10015677_pt1 | contig 10403 bp, 7 predicted proteins | sample 712E1DmetaG_FD_121300 | JGI IMG/M metagenome (GOLD analysis project Ga0182027, IMG submission 121300) | Permafrost microbial communities from Stordalen Mire, Sweden - 712E1D metaG (Illumina Assembly) | ecosystem: Environmental > Terrestrial > Soil > Wetlands > Permafrost | place: Sweden... | reverse complement strand
TTGATGCACGCGAAGCGTGCAACATTATCAGGCTTCCAGCCCTTCGGAAGGTATCATGGCAAAGACAGAGTCATATGGCAATAGTACTGACAAACAACTAATCGATGAAGGTTTTAGAAATGCTAAAACCTAAGATTAGAAGAGAAATAATAGTAAGGCATATATCGTGAAGAACGATAGAGCATATAATAGATGGCCGCGAGAGCCGATGCAAAGCAATCCGAAAGTTTTAAGAAAAGATTGCTTCGACAGAATAATAGTAAGATTCCCACTTAAAACGAGTGGGAATGACAGTACTTTTTGTCATTCCCGAATGCTTCTATCGGGAATCTTAAGTCCGCCTCTTGGCAACCCTCCGACTGGTTTTTCGGAATTGGATATTGGAGAGCCTCCGGATGTGGAATGCGATATCGGCCTGAAAGTTATGAGGGAGATATTCTCTCGAATAACGTTGATTGAATTTCCTCGGGAGTACAACTCCCTCGGAACTTCAAATGATGAAGTCCATCATGGCTATTGTCTTGCTGTAGACAGTACAAGGTTTCAGACTTGCCCTGAGCTCGTCGAAGGGTGTCATATTTAGTAAATATGAAAAGGCAGTCATCGTGAAAAACGATAGAAGGACATACAGGCGTCCACGCGAGCCGGTGAATACAAGTAGGTTCGCATGGAAACCTTCCGAAGGAAATGATGTTGATGCACGCGAAGCGTGCAACATTATCAGGCTTCCAGCCCTTCGGAAGGTGACAGAAAAGCCACCGACTGGTTTTTCGGAATCGGATGTTGGTAAATCGCCGGGTGTAGAATGCGATGTTAGTCGTTTTACAGATGACGCAACATTATATGATACAGAAACAACCAAATTTACAAATACTGTAATTCATCACAGTTGTAAGCTTGATATGGAACAGGTGCTTCCGGAACAGAGTAGACTACCCGATTGGGATATCGGCAAATATTCTCAGACGGTTGGTAATCGGTATCGAGAAGCATACAGGTCTGTTCAGGTACCTCAAGTGAGAAATGTTTCTCTCTCGTGGATGACAGGACAAATCCATAATGCCAATGAAGCGGCTTTTGGAAATGAGGAAATGAAACAAAAAGAATTAGATAGACTTCAGCTTGAAGTCGGAGAGTCATATTCTAATAAACTGCTAAGTTCAAGATCATCTACTGATCCACCTTGGCACCATTTAATGGAATCTGATTCATCCGCGGCAGATGACTTTGCCGGACCACCATTGAGCTGGAGGTTTAGATATTGGTATAACGATCACTGTTGGCAGAATGATGTTTTGCCAATGCCCCTATCCGTTCGTTGTTTGGCGGAGTGGGAGTCGGTTATGGTCGAATCAGTTAGACTCGTTTTGCAGCGCTGGAGAGGAGTTTGCTCCTTCTCTCAGACCATGCGCAGTACCGGAGCGATGAAGAAAGTCATTTGGTGTATGACCTTCGCTCCCAAAAACGAAGTCGGCCCAGAGAATGATTTGCTCAGATCATACTCAAAGGTTCAAAAATATGATGACATCAGCATCACGTAGTGTGATATGATTACAGAGAGAGGGCGAGTTTACCTCCTTCTCGTCCTCTCTCCGGTCATCGTTGAAATAAAGGTGTGTGTTAGGAGTAGTTGTGCATAAAAGTTTAGCGAGTATTAAAAATATGGAAAAGGTCACAAGCGGATATTTAAAGAATTGGTTGGGAAATGTGCCGACTTGATAAAGGAATGAGTAGTGGAAAATATTGAGAAACAAATAAAAATATGCTTCTCGAAAATTGCTGAATTGACGCCATTGCAGGTGTCTATTATAATAACGAGGATGAAGAAGTTTCTCGGAACTTTTTGAAGGATAGCGGCTGAGCTGGAATGTTGTAACGAGAGAAAATTATATGAATGGGTGTAAACCAAAATATTGGTCAACGAGATGGTTCAATTGTATCCCAGTTTCTTGGAGGAGAAGGCAATGAATACGCCTGACTCAAAACGAGCAATGAGGATAAGATGGTACCGATTATGGTTGGTCCGAAAAATATGCTGGTATGCATTCAACTATATAATGAAAATAAGCATAGATCATGTATATCTATGCTTATCAGGAATGGAACTCCTTTACGACAGGAGAAAAGGATTGTCATTCCGTGATGTCCGTTTCGATTCATCGAATCGAAACGTGATCGCGATCCCATTAAAAATGGATCGAACTTTTACACGGAATCTTATGAAAGGCGAAGAAAGATTCCCACTTAAAACGAGTGGGAATGACAGTACTTTTTGTCATTCCCGAATGTTGTTATCGGGAATCTTGGAAAGCAGTAAGAGTAAAATTCCCGTTTACCTGCCTGCGTGCCGAAGACACTTCGGCACGCAGGAAATCTGCGGGAATGACTATTCTTTAAAAGTGGAATATAAAATAAATGGTTAAAAACGAATCACAAATATCTATTCACTGAAAGAAAGGAGAAAATTATGCGAATACGAAATCATGCACCAATATAAATGCAGTAATCACAGTGTTGTCTCTTTGAGCAAGGGCAACAAAACAAACATTATTATTTAAACAGAGGTAGAGTTAAAATGATCGATAGGATCGAGTCATGAAAACCAAGTTCCAGATTTTATTTCAGGGGCAAAATGTGCCCTTGTTCAAGAAATTGGATAAAAACAATATTTATGGAGCACAGCAATGAAAAAAATAATAGGTAGCAGATGCTTGGGTAGAGGAATTATCCCACTGCTCACTCTTGCCGTCGCCGCTTCACTTGCAGTGGGGCAAAATTTAAACATAGGCGCGGGAGGAGCATTTACAGGAAATGGTCAATATCATATCGCTGGCAATATAACCAGTGCTGCTTCCGCTTCGATAGCAGGGACGGTTACTTTGGATGGCGGCGCCCAAAGCATCTCAGGAGGCGCTATAACATTTAATAATCTGACTGTTGCAGGTACTGATGTTAAGAATGCAGATGCAGATATAGCGGTTCAAGGTCATCTGACAGTGAACCAGAATCTTAATATGAATACCGCCAATAATCGTGTTTTGACGATGAAGGATGCGGCAAAGTCAACACAGCCATCGTTCGCCGGTGTTAAAGAAGTTACTGGAAATATGAAATGGGAGGCATTTTCCGCCCAGTCCTATACTTTTAATAACGCTTCAAGCCTTGTAAGCTTTAGCAGTGCTGATGGAGCGCGCACATTCCAATTGAAAGTTCAACCAGCAATAAATCCGTCAGGATATCAGCTGGCAACTTCTGTCAATAGAAAGATCAATGCAACATATGCAGGTTGGTCTACCGGCACGGCAGATATACAATTGGCATATCAAAATGCTGAAGTTGATGGAAGCTTGGTTCAAACCAAATTGAAAGAGTTTCACACAACCGTTGTGTCAACAAACAAGTTGGGAGGATCAACGACAATTACTCGCTTGCCTTCAGGTGCCGGATCGTTTGGTTACGTAAAGCAAACGAACCTGGCTAGCGCAACTTTTGCAAGCGGTGATGAATTGGTTCTTGATACGCGATTTAGTGCATTCATTTCCATCCTGGCTCAAAATTGGAATTTGCCTGGAACCTGGGATGTAGGAGCAGTGCCATCAGGCTTAGATGATGTCGAAATTAACACAAAGGTTACCGTTCCAGACGGAGTCGCCGCAGTTGCAAGTTCAGTCTTAATTGATGAAGGTACTGCAAAAGGTCTGACTGTCGGTGGCGGTACTACTGGTACGCTTTCGGTCGGCACAGGTGGAATACTAAATAATAATAGTGCTGGAGATGGACTTACAGTTGCACCGGGTGCAAATGTCACAATCACCAGTGGCATTATGAACAATAATGGTGCGATTACAAACGCTGGAACAATTAGAGTTCAATAACCTGGAAGCAATGCGGTAAAATGGATAACTCGAAAAACTATAATGCGATGATGACCGGAAATGATTCACAGAAGCCTTGCTGTGCTCCTCTTGTTGAATCTCTCGGCATCAGCACTTGGTTCCGGACAGGAAATCCATCTGAAAAGGTTTTTATGATGCTTGGATTTGACATTGATCAAAATCGAAATAACTTGGAAAGAGAACTCTGCTCAAGTTCTTTCTCTGAAATGCTCATAGATCAAGATGGAAGGCGGGTAAATTCCTGCCCGTCTTCCATGAGTTTCGACATGAAGTTGCGGCAAATATGGAATAACAAAAGAAAGATTTACAAGACGAAGTATCTGGTTTCTCAAGCGTACCAAAAAATTCATAGTACTGTTTATCAAAGTTATTTACACAAAACGACCCTGATAAATATTGCTTTAATAAAAGAGAATTTTCGTCTCAACTTTTCAATGAATAAGAGACTTATATGAGGGTGACTCAAATGGTCGCTATACTAAATAAATTAAAACCGCAATGTCTCACCAGACACAGAGTCTGGCAGGCACGAAGCAGCCGGGTTGCATTGGCAATGGCGTTATTTTTCTTAACGTACAATGCACAATCACAAGATTTTGTAAATGGGAAAAAAGGTACCTACAAAGGTCCCGGGCTCTTCCAGGTAAAAGGTCAGGCGACCGGTTTGCCCGATACAGTAACCGGTACATTCGAATATTTTGGAACAGATACACAACAAGTTGTAGCCAAGAATTATGAAAATCTTCTGCTCACGGGAAATGGCGGTGTAAAGAAAACAACAACAGATGATGTGAATATTCTTCACTCCGTTGCGGTTACTAATGGTGTGAAATTAGATGTTACTTCAACACTGATATTGGAAAAAATCGCAGGACGGATAACAAATGAAAGCGGATATATCGCTGGGAAAGTCAAAAAAACGGTAGATCTCAGTAATATAACCTCCAACTCATCGGATTTTGGAGGAATTGGCGCAACGATTTCTTGGAACGGCACAAATCCCGGTCTTACTACAATCACCCGGACATCGGGTACAGCATTATCAGTTAATGGAAAGTCATCTATCCAGCGATTCCTCGATATTAATGCGACTACCGATACATCGCTTAGCGCGAACCTCACGTTTAGCTATAATACGAGTGAACTTCAAGGGCAGAATCAATCTACATTGGATCTCTGGCGTTCACCCGACGGCGGAGCTTCATGGCGTCGGCAGCGAGTGGCTCAAAATGGAAATACGCTCATGCGTTCCAATATCGTTTCGTTTGGGTCCAATGGACGCTGGACAGCTGCGGATACAAACAATCTGCTCGGAATTGCGAAATATGAATGGGAAGCAGATTCTTTAAAAACCCTTGCTGGAAACAAGCAAAATGGGCGTGTGAGGAGACAATCAGATACAGCATTCGTAGCGAGGGTTGTTGATGCGTTTAATCAATCAGTGCGTGGTCAGAACGTCCAATTTGCGTTTTTAAATACTCCGGCTGGTGCTACCGGACAATCATTATCAGCGACATCAGCTACTTCAGACGCAACAGGTCAAGTTCAGACGAAGATTACCTTTGGAAGTCTCAAGGGTGATTATCGTGTTCTGGCATTTGTGCCGGGTGTACCAGCTGCTGTTGATACTTTTATGGCGACAGCAAAAACGTCAATTACTTCGTTGATGGCAACTCAAATCCCAAGAACATCGGATTCCGTCAAAGCGGTTATTGCGCCGATTATCTTTGTTGCAAAAGATCAGGATAGTCTCACCGTGAACCAGGCACCCATCGCGTTCAAAATTGCTGGACCGGATACGAATTACAGAGCAGATAAAGATACGGTGGTGACAGATGCGAATGGTAAAGCTCCTTTGAATATCACATTTGGAAAAAAGAGCGGATCGGTAATTGTCAGTGCAGTTTCCATAGAAGATCCATCAGTAAAAACATCGTTAGACTTGAACGCAACTCCTGGAAGTGCTGCAAAAATTAACAATATACTTGTTGGCGGACTGGCACAAGATACAGTGATGAAGGTGAAGCAGTTTGCCATCAATCTTTATGATTCTGAACTTAATCCAAAACAGGGAGACACCGTACTCATTTCTTTGACGAAGCAAACCAGCTCCACACATGATAGTCTTCTTACACCATTCGTCGTTATTGATACAAACAAAACAGTGATGGCAAGTGCCAGGCTCGGTGAGAAGATCGGCACGTATACATTAACAGCTCAAGCAAAGAATAGTTTAGCTTTGTCTTCTTCACAAATTCTCACAGCAACTCCAGATGTTCCGGCGAAAATGATTGCCGGGACGAATTCCTTCGAAGATACGATTGGAACTGTGGTTCCTCAATTATCCGCGCTGCTGAGTGATAAATATGATAATTCAATATCGAATGCACTCGTGAGATATTCTGCGGACACGACAATTGCTGGTGTTATCGATAGCACTATTGTCCACACGAATGCATCGGGCAAAGCATCCAATAGATTTACCTTTGGCACGAAAACAGGTACATACAATATCTATGCAACTCTGAATGGCCTGCAGGATACATTTAAGATTATAGTAAAGCCAGGTGTGGTGCAGAATATTCTTATAGCTGGCGGTATTGGTCAGGGCAAAGAAATTTTACAACCGCTTGATTCAGTCTTTACAGTCAAACTGACGGACCGGGCAGGTAATTCGAGACCGAACGATACAGTATTCTTTGAGATAACAGATGCACCGTTGAACACGAAAGGTGTTTCGCTCAGTAATACACTTGCACTCACCGATGCAAATGGTATTGCTTCCACAAAGTTAACGCTTGGTGATAAAGTTGGATCCTATAAAATAAAAGCGAGTTCGCGGCAGTTGAGTGCGCCGGTAGCGTTCCTGGCGACTGCTATCAATGGTTCAGCGAAAACACTCGCGTATCAAATGGGCAGAGGTCAGCAACAACAAATTCTCAAGCAACTTGATACAGCCTTTGTTGTGCAGATTCGAGATCTCGGCGGTAATCCGGTCCCGAGTAAGCCAGTAAAATTTGTCATTGATACTATCCCAACAGGCGCATGGGGTTACGCATTGACTGACAGTATCAGTACCACCGATTCATCCGGGTATGCAAGAACATGGTTGAAGTTTGGGTCTAAAGTCGGCACATATAGTGTGAGTGCGAAATCAACAGCGTTATCGTACGATACAACTGTTAAGTTCAACGCACGTGCATACCATGGTTTCGCAAAGACTCTGGCGCATCAGTCCGGCAACGGGCAAGTAGGTCAAATTGGTGACACCTTAAGTCCATTTATCGTGGCGGTAAATGATACAGGAGGCAATCCCGTACCAAGCACGCTTGTGGCATTCTCGATTTTGCCGAAAGATACACTAGCAAAAAATGACACATTGACAATCTCAGCCGCTGCGACCGATTCAAATGGTTATGCTTCTACTACATTGGTCCTGGGCAATAGACCGGGTCTCTATATGGTGAAAGCATCCGCGCCAGGTGTAAAGGATACAATTTTTGTTGCTGAAGCTATCACACTCTATGCGGATGTGAACCATGATAATTATCGTAACATTGGCGACCTGACTGCGATCATAGATCATGTCCTAGGCAGGAAGCTATTGACCGGATACGAATTTATTAATGGTGATATGTACCCACGTCATGCAGATGGAACGATAGGTGATGGAAATGTCGATATTCGAGATGCGCAAGCATGTCTTGATAGTTTGCTCAATGAAGGATGGAATCCGATGAGCAATAGTTTGAAGAAATATGTTAGTTCATTGTCGAAGATCGAAGGAGGTCCGGTACCGTTGAATGCAGGATCAACTTTCTTGACATCAAAGACAGACTCGTGCTATGTGCAAACGACATACATTGGTTCGCGTTTCTCGTTGAAAAATACCATACCTATCAAAGGCTTGCAGGCAGTCATCTACATGAAGAATATCGCTTCTCTTGATACCGCTGATTTTGTTTTCCCGCGTGCAAGCATGATGAAAGCGGATGTGAAGAGCGTGGGGAAAGAAGTGAGTGTTATATTATGGAATGTCAATAACACACCTATTGAACCGGGTGACTCTGCAATCTTCCGTCTGCCGATTCAACTAACGAATAATAATGTCGACTCGATTCATGTGCTTATGAGTTCAGGTATCAATAATGAGGTCTCGCTTGTAAATTCTAAACAGCAGGACATCAGAAATTCAATACCGCGCGATTGGATGTTGTATCAAAATTATCCCAATCCGTTTAATCCGACCACAACAATTGAATTTGACGTGCCGGAAGTGGCTGGTAAGATACCGCGTGCAGCAGTACAAATTTTCAATATCCTTGGCCAGCATATTATGACACTCGAACGTGGTATTCATGACGCAGGACGGTATTCTGTCGTATGGAATGGAATGAATACAAACGGTGTTCGTGTTGCAAGTGGTGTGTATTTCTATCGATTACTCGCTGGAGAATATGTGAGCACGAAGAAAATGGTTATGTTGAAATAATGCCAGTTCATAACAGGCGGAGCAGAATCATCCCAAACGTGCCGATAGTGTAGCTCGGGCTTTGGTGCCGGAATTATTTCCGGCTGACTCTCGGTGACACGAGATGGAACGTAAGGGATTTTTGACTGAGATCAGATACACAGAAGTCACACGAAAATGTTGGCGGGATATATGCAAGTCAGATGTTAAGCAATTAAAAAGTTTATAAAAATGTCATTACTATTATTTGACTATATTGTCAAAAGATAAAATAAAGAAGAAGCGTATGAAAATAAAAATTATCCAATTTGCAGCTATTATGACCCTTTCTGGGATTATGATGTCTTGTGTAACTACGAGCCAATATAGTCCTGGAACCGGTAATAAGTATCAATACGTCTACAAGATGGTATACCCAGTGAAGAATTCAAGCCTCTTGTTTCAGGACGACAGCATCATTATTCAATTCAAGTTTGATGAGTCAGCGGTTCGATTTCAATTGCAAAATATTTCTGAATCTTCTATCACTCTTGACTGGAACAGGGCATCAATTGGCATCAATGGTAGGTACTTTGCAGTCCGGCATGCCAGTAACTTTTATGGAGACACACTTTTCTCGAATTCCATCATTATGCCGCCACTCGGATATCTTCGCGATGTCGTCATTCCGCGCGAAAACATCTATAACGATGGCGACAAATGGGTGGAATTGGATTTGCTGCCGACGACCGATCATCGTTCTTCGCAGCTGCAGGAATCAATTAAAAAAAATGCGGGTAAACGAATAAGTCTTATTTTTCCTATCCTCTTTGGATCGACAACAAAGAATTATAGGTTTGATTTTCAAATAGATACTGTAAAACGAATTGCCTGGAAAGACTATGCACCTTTAAAACGAGTTCCGGGCCCGCCCCCGCCTGTACATCCTGTTACAGCATTGGATAATGTGACAACCGCCGTTATTATGGTTGGTGTTTTGGGATTTTCTGCATACGTATTATCGATTAAAAAAAATCCACCTACTGAATAAAAAAAAATCATAACAACCTCTGGATAATCTAATCTGCAATATTCGCTGTAAATATCCGATGAGATGGAACTGAGTGAAAACTTCTGTTTCCTCAAAATCTTATTTATACTTTGGATGTTGAATCAAGTTCAGCATGATAATGCTTCCATTTTTGAAATAGATTCTAAACAAGAATCAATTTCTCGTCAATATATTGTATTCAGGATACTCCATCGAGTACTCTTGAAGCCCAACCATATTATCCCTACTTTTAAAATCATCACTTACATCTCTCGGAACAGAGCACATGAAATCTTTCAAAGAACGGCTTCAAAACGAAATCATTGTATTTGACGGCGGCACTGGAACCTATCTATACGATAAGGGTGTCTTCATTAACCGCTGTTTTGAAGAAATGAATATCACGAATCCGGAATTGGTAACAGAAGTACATCGAGATTATATCAACGCTGGTGCCGATGTCATTGAAACGAATACATTCGGTGCAAACAGATACCGGCTAGCAACACAGGGACTTGAATCAAAAGTGTACGAGCTCAATTTCAAAGGCGCTCAGTTGGCGAAATCAGTTGCAAATGATAATGTGCTTGTCGCCGGAGCAATTGGTCCGCTTGGTATTCAAATTGAACCGTTAGGGAAACTTTCATACGATGGAGCGAAAGATGCTTTTACAGAACAGGTCAGAGGATTGCTCGATGGGGGAGTCGATATTATCATTTTCGAAACATTCAGCATGATAGAAGAAATTGTGCAGGGTGTGCGTGCAGTACGTGAGCTGAATGCGGATATTCCCATTATCGCACAGGTCACAATCAACAGCGAGGGCAACTTGCTCTCAGGCGAGACACTGGAAAGATTTGTGGAGACGATTTCTCACTATCATGTCGATGCGATTGGAATGAATTGCTCGGAAGGTCCCAAACTTATGCTGGAATCGCTTGAGCATTTGCGGGGGCTCACAACGCTTCCGCTTTCTGTTCAGCCAAATGCCGGACTTCCTCAGAAC
>Ga0182027_10015676_pt1 | contig 10403 bp, 8 predicted proteins | sample 712E1DmetaG_FD_121300 | JGI IMG/M metagenome (GOLD analysis project Ga0182027, IMG submission 121300) | Permafrost microbial communities from Stordalen Mire, Sweden - 712E1D metaG (Illumina Assembly) | ecosystem: Environmental > Terrestrial > Soil > Wetlands > Permafrost | place: Sweden... | reverse complement strand
TTTAGGAGAAAAAAATGGGAAAAATAAGCCAGCAACTCAAGAAAGCCATTAATTATGTTTTAGGTCTTTTCTCTAATGATATGGGGATTGATTTAGGTACCGCCACGACCTTAGTTTTTGTTAAGGGTGAAGGGGTGGTGCTTTGTGAGCCTTCAGTGGTTGCTATTGAAAGAGGTACTTCGCACGTTTTAGCCGTAGGAGAGGAAGCCAAGCGCATGCTCGGTCGTACTCCCGGCAATATTATTGCTATTCGGCCGATGAAAGACGGAGTTATTTCGGATTTTGAAATTACCGAAGCGATGTTGCGCTATTTTATTAAAAAGGTGCATCATCGTAAGGTTTTAGTCAGGCCCAGAATTGTGATTGCTATCCCTTCGGGTATTACCGAGGTAGAAAAACGGGCAGTGAAGGATTCAGCGGAGCGCGCTGGAGCCCGGGAAGTGTTTTTGATTGAAGAGCCCATTGCCGCAGCCATTGGTGTTGGCTTGCCCATACAAGAGCCCATTGGTAATATGATTATCGATATCGGAGGCGGCACTACCGAGATTGCGGTAATTTCACTTTGTGGCACAGTATTCTCCAAGTCCATTCGTATCGGTGGCGACGAAATGAATGAAGCAGTCATTGAGTATCTCAAGAAAACCTATAACTTGATGGTCGGTGAGCGTACTTCCGAAGAGATTAAGATTAAAATTGGTTCGGCTTATCCTTTAGAAGAAGAGATGAGTATGGAAGTAAAAGGAAGGGATTTGGTGGCGGGTTTACCGAAAACCGTTACGATCACCAGTGAAGAGATTCGTGAATCCCTGCAAGAGCCATTGCGGGCTATATTGGAAGTTATAAAAATATCCTTAGAAAGAACTCCTCCGGAATTAGCTGCTGATCTTATTGATCATGGCATTGTGATGGCTGGAGGTGGTTCATTATTACGAGGGTTGGATAAATTAATTTCCGAAGAGACCGGCTTGCCAGTGCACATTACTGATGATCCGGTTACTGCGGTAGCTAATGGAACAGGCGTTGTTTTAAGCGAGATTCAGTATCTTAAGAAGGTGACCGTACCGGTTAAAACCGAAGTACGTAATTAGCCACGAGGCTACACCAACGCAATTTCCGACACAGGCGGATACCCGCGCAATTCAGCTTAGCGCGGTGTGCCTATTAGCGTTGGGTGTTGTGATTAACGCCGCGTGCATAGCCAACCATCGTTTGTTAATTAAATGTGTTTAAGCTACCCCGTAAAACCCTAATTAATTTTATTCTTTCGGCTTGCGCCGTGTTTCTGGTAGCCAATTCTTTATCCTGTTTAAAAAATCCCGCTCAAAAAATTTTTAAACCCCATCTTTCCTTCATCGGCTTAATTAAGCGCGAGTTTTCCGGTATTATTTTTTATCATCGTAATATGATGCAGGCGGAAAGCTTGCAAAGCGATGTTGATTTACTACGTTGGCGTTTATTTGATTTACGCGAACTTAGCCAAGAAAATGACCGGCTCAAAGATTTGCTTAACTTTAAGCAGAAATCTCCCTTGCGCCTGGTGGCGGCTAGAGTAATTGGCCGTTCTGCTGACAGCTGGAGTTCTAGTGTAATTATCGATAAGGGTAGGTATAGCGGGATTAAACCCGGGATGGTAGTAATTACCTCTTGGGGATTAGTCGGCAGTATTGTTGAAAGTACGCAGGATGCCAGTAAAGTATTATTAATTAACGATCCTAACCAGGGGATCTCAAGTATTGTGCAGCGCAGTCGGCAGGAAGGATTAGTTAGTGGAACCTTAGGCACGAATTTAATTATGCGCTATCTTCCGGATGATGCGCAGATTGTGATTGGGGATGTTATTGTTACTTCCGAGCTTAGCCGGATTTATCCTAAAGGATTACTTATCGGGCGGGTGGTGAATATCGGCCGTGAGTTTAGCGGCCTTAACCGGTATGCATTGGTTAAGCCGGTAGTGGATTTGGCTAACCTGGAAGAAGTATTGGTGGTTCTTCCATGAAAAGAATATTATTTTTCCTGGCCATTATAGTTTTGGCAACCTTAGAATTAAATTGGCCTAGTTTTTTAAATTTTTTTTATTGTAAGCCGGACCTGCTTCTAATTTTCATGGTGGCCTTAGTTTTTTTTACCGATTTTAAAACGGCATTAATATTCGGTATTCTAGCCGGATTGGCTAAAGATGTGTTTTTACCAGCGTCGTGGGGAATAAATACAATTTGTTTTAGTATTTGGAGCTATTTGCTATACCGGCTTAGCCGTCAAATATCAGCGGAAGAAAATTACGTGCGTTTGGCTATCGTTTTAGCGGTAGCTTTGTTAAATAATTTTGTCATCGGTTTACAAAGTGTGGCACCCGGAAATATTATGCCGCCAGGCATTTTTTTGCGTAATCTGATTATTATCAGTGTTTATACGACGCTTTTGTCACCCTTAATCTTTAAACTCACGAAAAGAATAGCCGCATAGTCCTAAATCATGGAAAGAAAAATTATTTTAAATTTAGCCGTTATCCTAATGTTTGTTTTTTTAATTACTGGGCTTTTGAGCCTTAGTATAATACAAGGGGATAAATTTCGCCGCCAAAGCGATAGTAACTGCATACGCCTGATATCACAATCCGGCAGCCGCGGTAATATTCTGGATCGTAATGGTGAAATTATCGTGGATAACAAGATTTCTTATGATGTAATGATTTTACCCCAAGACTTAGATCATATCGACCAGGTTTTTACGCTGATTAGCCGTATTTTAGGGGTGGAAGTAAAAGAGTTAAGAGCGACCTTTAAGAAGAATTTTATTTCTTCCAGCGTGCCGATAACTGTAGCTACAAATATTGAACTTAAAAGTGCGATTGCTCTGGGAGAGTATAAGACTGAACAGCCCAGTATTATTGTGGTGCCTAAACCTTTGCGGCATTATCCGTATGGTGCATTAGCCTGTCATGTGGTGGGTTATGTCAATGAGATTGACCGCTGGCGCCTGACTAAATTAGAAGACTATGGTTATAAGACTAAGGATATCGTCGGGTTTGGCGGGGTGGAGGAGAAGTATGATTATTATTTGCGCCAGGAGGAGGGTGGGCTATCGGTTGAGGTAAATCACCGGGGAAAATTTATGCGCGTGTTAGGTTTTGAGCCTCCGCGCAATGGTAAAGATGTGCAGCTGACCCTGGATATTAAGATTCAGAAAATTGTTGAAGAAAATTTAAGCGGTAAAAAAGGAAGCGTGATTGTCATGGATCCGTTAAGCGGAGAGATTCTAGCCCTAGCTAATTTTCCGAATTTTAACCCCGCAGTTTTTGTCAGTAAACGCTCTAAACTTATTTCTGCATTGTTTAATGATCCGGATTCGCCGTTTATTAATCGCGCTATTGAATCAAGCTATCCACCGGCTTCGGTTTTTAAAATCGTACTGGCTTCAGCAGGATTGGAACTAAAAAAAATAAATCCCTCGACGACTTTTATTTGCCCAGGTTGGACGATGGTAGGAGCGCGTAAATTTAGCTGCTGGGAAACACATGGCAGTGAGGATATTTTTCAGGCGATTGCCCATTCTTGCGATGTATTTTTTTATAAAACCGGACTGCTTTGCGGCGCGCAGAACATTCACGATTATGCTTTAAAACTTGGTTTAGGCAGGAACGTGGGGTTTGAATTGGCCGGGGAAACTAGCGGTTTCATTCCTTCTCCTTTGTGGAGAAAAATAAATAAATTTCAGAATTGGTACGATGGGGATACGGCAAATTTAAGTATCGGCCAGGGAGATTGCTTGGTTACTCCTTTGCAGGTAACCAACATGTTGGCAGTGTTTGCCAATCATGGATATATATTAAATCCGTATATAGTTAAAGCAGTAGGGGGAATGGATTTTTCGGGTAAAAAAAATAGGCTCATCGCGGTACCTTTTAAGAAAAATACTTTTGAAGTTATTTCTAATGGGCTAGCCAGAGTAGTTTCTGAGGCTAAGGGTACGGCAAACATTTTATCTTCTTTACCGGTCAAAGTTGCTGGAAAAACCGGTACTGCCCAGGTGCCGCATGGAGCGACGCATGCCTGGTTTGCCGGTTTTTTTCCGTTTGATAAACCTAAATATGTAATTTGCGTTTTTTTAGAAAATGGCGGGCCGGGCCATGCCGCTGCCGTTATAGCTAAACAAATTATCGAAGCAATGAATAATCAGGGGCTAATATGACGAGGAATTCATTTTTTAAAATTTTAATTATAGTTTTGATCGTTGCCGTTTTAGGGGTTTTATCTATTTATAGCAGTACTTATCAGAAGGAGGGTACTCAGTGGCAGGATATTTATAAACGCCAAATGCTCTGGCTGATTATTGGGCTGGCCTGTTTCTTTTTTTTCTCCCGGTTTAATTATCGTAAGCTCTGGGATGCTAATTATTTTATTTACGGCGTGGCCTTATTTTTTCTGTTTTTAGTTTTTGGTTTAGGAGTGATTAGGCTGGGAGCGCAGCGTTGGCTTAAAATTGCCTGGTTTAATTTTCAGCCTTCGGAATTTGCCAAACTGGCAATTATAATATTTTTAGCCAGATATTTTAGCCGTAAATCTATTGATGATACTTCTTTGTTATCCGGTAAATTTGGAATTTTTAGAGGGATAATCCTGCCGTTCATATTTGTGGCCGTGCCGATGTTCTTGATTATTGAACAGCCGGATTTAGGTAGCGGTTTAATGCTGATGTTAGTTTTTGTGGGGCTTCTTTATTTAACCAATGTGCGGCTAAAATATATTTTTGTATTGTTGTCGGCTATAATTCTGCCTTTGCCTTTTTTCTGGCATTTTTTGCACGACTATCAGAAACAAAGGTTGCTGGTTTTTCTTAATCCGAATATCGATCCTTTAGGGGCCGGATATACGGTGATTCAATCGCGAATCGCTATTGGTAGTGGGGGGTTTTGGGGTAGGGGGTGGCTGCACGGCTCGCAGAGCCAATTATATTTTTTACCGGAATCACATACGGATTTTATTTTTGCTACATTTTCCGAACAGTGGGGGTTTTTAGGCAGCAGCCTTTTGATTTTGCTGTATTATTTAATTATTCGTCAAGGTTTTATCATCGCCCAAAGAACACAAGATTCATTCGGCAGATTACTGGCTTATGGTATATCACTATTGTTGGCTCTGCAGGTATTTATTAATATTGCCATGAATATGGGGTTGGCTCCGGTAGTCGGCTTACCTTTGCCGCTGATGAGTTACGGCGGCTCTAGTGTACTAGTTACTTTTATTGCTTTAGGAATTTTAGTAAACATTGACCGCACCAGAAATGTATTCTAGATTATGATTGAAGATTTATTGCTAAATGTTCATCGTCCCGCGCAATCGACGCAGGAGGCGGCGTACCCGCCTATCCAGTTAGGCGGGGTAACTTGCACTAGCGCGGGCTGTAATTTCTATTATTAGGGAGATTAATTGTATGATTGAGGATTTGTTGCTAAATGTCCATCGTCCCGCGCAATACTTGGGCAACGAATGGAATGCCAGCAAGAAAGATTTTAGCTCTTGTCCGGTAAGCTTTGCTTTAGGTTTTCCGGATTTATACGAAGTCGGCATGAGCAATCTAGGCTTACGGATTATTTACGGGATTATAAATAGCCTACCCGGTGTAGTTTGTGAAAGGTTTTTTGCTCCGGAAGCGGATATGGAAGCTGCTTTAAAAAACGATAAGCGGCGTTTTTTTTCCTGGGAATCCCACCAGGAGTTAATTCGTTTTGATATTCTGGGGTTTTCTCTTGGTTCGGAATTAAATTATACTAATGTTTTAAGTATTCTAGACTTAGCTGGCCTGCCTTTAATATCTTCATTGCGAAATCAAGAATATCCTTTAGTAATTGGCGGAGGCCCTTGTACGCTGAACCCTGAGCCAATGGCAGATTTTTTTGATTTATTCATTATCGGTGAAGCGGAAGAGGCGATTGTTCAGCTTTTGAATTTGTACGCTAAGCTAAAGGATGATTATAAAGCGGCCAGATTAACCAAAGTGGATCTTTTGATCCAACTGTCTAAGGTGGAGGGTGTTTATGTGCCTTCTCTCTATAAGCTGGAATATAATTCTACCGGGGAACTGATTAAATTTTCACCTGGTTTCCCCACCCTGCCTTCAAAGATAAAAAAACGCATCGTCAGCGATTTTAATGCAGCGTATTTTCCTTGCGATTGGATGGTGCCTTATGTGCAGACAATTCATGACCGGATTACTTTAGAAATTATGCGCGGCTGTCCGAACCGATGCCGTTTTTGCCAAGCCCGGTCTCAATATTACCCTTTAAGAATAAGAAGTAAGGAAAAAATAGTGAAGTTGGCCGATCTTGCTTATGCTGCCAGCGGTTATGAAGAATTATCTCTGGCGGGTTTATCCGTCGGGGATTATCCTGAAATTGAAACCCTGGTTTCTGATTTAACTAACCGTTTTAGCCAACAGGCGGTTAATTTATCCCTGCCTTCATTAAAAGCCAAGGCCTTGTTAGGAAATGTGTCTACGCTTATTGCTAAAACTAAGAAAACCGGGCTGACTTTTGCTCCGGAGGCAGGCACGCAAAGGTTGCGTCAGGTTTTAGCTAAAGATTTTTCCGAGGAGGAGTTTTTTCAGGCGATTGCCCAAGCGTATCAGGCAGGATATCAGCATTTAAAATTGTATTTCTTGATTGGCCTGCCCGATGAGAGGCCAGAAGATTTGCAGGGAATAATTGATTTTGCTCAAGGAGCTTCGGAAGCAAAAAGAAAGATTAATGGCTCTGCCGCACAAATTAACATCAGCATTAACCCGTTAATTCCTAAGCCGCATACCCCTTTGCAATGGCAAAAAATGGAGACCATCGCAGCTATTCAGGAAAAGCAGAGTTATTTGAGGAGCCATTGTAAAAACCGGAGGCTTAAATTTAATTTTCATAATTTCCAGATGGGTTTTTTAGAAGGAGTACTTTCTCGCGGAGATAGATTTCTGGGAAAGGTGATTTTAGGAGCTTATAAAAAGGGGGCCAGGTTTGATGCCTGGAGCGATTATTTTTCATTTACAAAGTGGATGGAGGCATTTGCTGAATCCGGGATTGACCCGCAAAAATATCTTGATGAAAAGCCGGTTTCTGTACTCTTGCCTTGGGATTTTATTGATACCGGGGTGGATAAAGAATATTTGATAGAAGAATTCAATAAAACTATTGCCAGATAAAGAGTTAAAGGGTATAATTATTCAGTAAATTGCTTTGAGTTTGGAGGATTATGGATAATAAACTGAATCGTTTCTCTTTAAATTCGCGTACCGTTAAACAGAAGCTGATCGTGGCATTTCAGTTGATGTTTATCCTGCCTTTTTTAGTTTGCGTATACCTGCTTTCGATTTATATCTTTCCCAAGTTTGGGTTTAAGCCTGAAATCCTGGTTTATTTACTGGTGAGCACATTTCTGGCGATTGTCGGCCTTTTAGTAATTAAAGAAATCTTTGACCGCTTGACTTCTGTAGTCAACGAAGCCAAATTTATTGTTGCCGGAGATCTCAGCCGTAAGCTGAAAGTGCAGCATGGCGATGAAGTTGGGGAATTAGGCAACACCTTAAATCAGCTCACTCAGCGCATTCGCAGCAATATGGATGAACTTAAAGACTATAGCGAAAAGACTACTGAGATTAATATTGAAATTCAGAAAAAAATAATCATTCTTTCTAATCTCATGCAAATTAGTTCGCTTATTTCCCAAGGGGGAAAATTTGAAGAGGTTATAAAAATTGCTGTTGAGAAATCTAGGGCTTTGGCTAATTCTGATCTGGCGTTTTTACTTTTTAAGGAAGAGTTTAAGGATACCTTCTCAATGAAAGTGGCCGACGGGATAAAATCAGATTATTTGCTGACTGTGGAGGTCACGCCTCAGGAAGATATTTATAATAAAGCTTTCAATTTAAACAATCTCTTGATTCTTGATAAACAGAACTCGTTTAATGCTAATCTTACGGTTGATTTTCTGGCGAAATTTCAAGTTAAAAATTGTTTAGCCATGCCGATATATTTAAGAAATAGTGTTAAAGCGGTATTGGGGATTGCCAATAACCGGGAGGATTTTTCTTATAATAAAGATGATATCGAGCTCTTAGATTTATTTTCTAAACAAATCGCAGTAGCTATTGAGAATGATATTTTAGCCCACCGTATCGATAAGTTGGAAATCAAGGATGCTTTAACCGGGTTATATAACCGTTTTTTCATTGAAGGCCGTTTACAAGAAGAGATTAGCCGGGCGATTGTTTATCAACGGCCTTGCGCTTTTATTATTTTTGATATCGATAATTTTAAGAACTATCGTGAGAAGTTCGGGTTGATTTATGCGGAATCCGCGCTCAAGAAAATTGCTGCTTTGATGCGCGATTGTATTACAGAGGTTGACCGGGCCGGCCGGACGGGGGATGATGAATTCTCGCTTATCCTTCCTGAAAAGAATAAACGTCAGGCTCAGGAGGTGGCGGAAACTATTTGTAAAAGAATTCAAGATTTATTCTATGCGGACCAGGATAAGAGTAAATGCCTTACCTGTAGCGCTGGAGTTAGCGAGAATCCTCTGGATGGAGTTGAGGCCGCGCAATTGGCCGCTAAGTCCAGAGAGTTGTTAGAAAAAGCTAAGGCTAATGGAAAAAATAAAGTGGTAGTTTTTTAAGTGAGGAATTTACTAAAGTGATTAGAAGAATTAATAATAAACCATTAGGTGAGCTGCTGCTTGAGCGGGGGATTATTAGTCAATCCCAGCTGGATCAGGGGTTAGCCGTTCAGAGAGAAAAGGGCGGTTTGTTCGGTGAGATCCTGGTGGAGTTGGGTTTTGTGAAAGAAGATGATATTGCTCAGGCCTTGACCGCGCAATATGGTTTTCCATATCTGCCTTTGGGTAATTATGATGTGGATGTAGATATTACCAGTATTATACCCGGCAGAGTAGCCAGGCAATATTTACTGGTTCCGATAGATAAAATTGGGAATAACCTCACTTTGGCGATGTCTAACCCTCTAAATGTCCAGGCGATAGAGGATGTTGAGCTGCTTAGCGGCTGTAGCGTGCAGACTTTTGTTTCCACCTCTTCTGATATAAAAAAAGCAATCGAGAAGTATTATAAAGATAAAGAATGAATTGGCCGGTAGCCTGTAGTCGATTGTCGATAATAAACCTATCGTCTATCGTCTATCGTGCATCATCCATCGGCTAATATGCTATCACTCAAAGATCGGCTTACTGAAATATTAATTAATAATAAGCTTATTACCGCCGAGCACCTGCAACAGGCACTCAAGGTACAGATGAATAAAGGCGGAAAGCTCAGCGATATTATTGTTGAGCTTAAGTTTATTAAAGAAAGTGAGTTGATTAACACCTTAAGCGAAAGTTTAGGCCTGCCTTTAATTGATTTAAAGCGTTTTAAGATTGACCTGGAGATTGCTAAAATAATCCCGGTTGAAATCGCTCGTCATTATCAGATTATTCCCATATCTAAAATGGGGGATACTATTACTTTGGCGATGGCTGATCCGCTTAACATCTTTGCCATTGATCACGTCCAGTCTCTTACCGGTTTTAAAATAAATCCTATAATTTCTTCAGTTGCCGATATCAATCAAACTATTGAACTATCTTATCCGGATACTTCCAAGGGGATTATTGACGATTTGGTCAAGGAAATGACGGTTTCTTCTATTGAATTAATCAAAGAGGAAAAGGACGTCACTCCTAGCGATCAGGAACTGGACCGCATCAGCCATGAGGCTCCAGTGATCAAGGTTGTTAATATGATGTTAGAGGAATCGATAAAAAAGAAAGCTTCTGATGTGTTGATTGAGCCGTTTGAAAGAAAATTGCGTATTCGTTTTAGAATCGACGGAATGTTGCGGGAACAGAAGGCTCCGCCTAAAACTATGCATGCTTCTATTGTATCGCGCATTAAAGTCATCGCGGAATTGGATATTGCCGAACATCGACTTCCCCAGGACGGCCGTTTCAAAGTGAAGATTCTTAATCACCAGGTAGATTTCCGTGTTTCTATACTACCGTCAAGTTTCGGCGAGAAAGTGGCCTTACGTATTCTGGACAAATCGCAGGCTAACCTGGATATAAAAAAATTAGGTTTTAGTGATTATGCCCAGTCAGCTTTAGCGAAGATGTCGGCATTGCCGCATGGTATGATTTTGGTTTGTGGTCCGACGGGAAGCGGAAAAACTACTACGCTTTATGCGGTTTTAAAATCCGTAGATAGCCCGGATAAGAATATTGTCACAGTGGAAGATCCCGTAGAATTTCAGTTGGAAGGCATAAACCAGGTAACCGCTAAGCCGGAGATTGGCCTTAGCTTTGCTGCTGCCCTGCGTTCTATCCTGCGTCAGGATCCGGATATTATCATGATTGGAGAAATCCGGGATTATG
>Ga0182027_10015675_pt1 | contig 10404 bp, 8 predicted proteins | sample 712E1DmetaG_FD_121300 | JGI IMG/M metagenome (GOLD analysis project Ga0182027, IMG submission 121300) | Permafrost microbial communities from Stordalen Mire, Sweden - 712E1D metaG (Illumina Assembly) | ecosystem: Environmental > Terrestrial > Soil > Wetlands > Permafrost | place: Sweden... | reverse complement strand
TTTAACGGCCTGTCTGCTGATAGAAGATTGATTTTAAAGATTGCTATGCACCCGATATTTTATAAAAGAATATTGTTCATGTTCCTTATTAAAAAAAGGGACTTGCTTTTTTACATAGAAGAACTGAGGATTACGGATGGAAAGGGAGTAACATCGCGCATGAGCCGTCAGGGTTGCGGAGTGGTAACCGGGCAGCTCGATGCGCTTCAAAGATTGTGCGCAGAACAAAAAGAATACAATTTGTTCGATCCGCACGTCTTTGATGCTTTTTTACTTGCCAGGAACGACATTTTTGCAGTTTACAAAGAAAAAAGCAGGCAACAACAAAAAAACATTGGGATTATTTGAGTAAAAGTCTTTTCAGGAAGCTGAATACTCTGTTACTTCGGTGGTCTTTATTTCCCGCCTGCCTGATATCCAGTTATACCATTTGTAAGACATGTCGGCAAGAACCACTACGGCGAGCGCACCCATACAGCTGACCAGAATCGCATCTAAATTAAAGGTAAATGCATCGTTTGCCGCCTTTGCCACAATAGCCTCAGCCCTGAAGAGCTGGGTCAGCTGCCATGCCGCCGTGAGTGTGGTGACGAACATGAAACACATGGGAATAAAGGTTACCCAAGCGTATTTCAATCTGCCGGATTTGATAATAATCGTTGTGCCTATCCCGAGCGCAATAGCCGCAAGTAGCTGATTGGCGACACCGAACATCGGCCAGATGGTGGAAACACTGCCGGTATAGATCATATATCCCCAGGCAAATACCACAGTACCGCTCATAATGATGTTCCCCGGCAGCCAACGGGTCCGTCCCAGCGGTTTAAATACGTACCCCCCCAGCTCCTGCAACAGGAAACGTGCCACCCGGGTTCCGGCATCAACTGTGGTAAGGATGAAAAGCGCTTCAAACATGAGTGCAAAATTGAACCAGTACGGCATTAGGTTTTTCATCCCCGGAATATGGGAGAGTATCGTTGACATGCCGACGGCCAAGGACACGGCGCCGCCCGGCCGGTGTTCGACATTGATGCCAACCATGGCCGACAGCTCGCTTATCCGGTCGACAGGAAAGCCGAGCGCCGCTATCTTATCGAAACTCAACATGCTGTTGATCGCAAAGTAGTCGCCGGGAATAAGAATGGTTGCCGCGATGAGCGCCATGATGGAAACAAACCCTTCGGTGATCATGGCGCCATAGCTGATAAGCTTGATATCTTTTTCAGACATGATCATTTTCGGCGTTGTGCCGGAGGCAATAAGAGAATGGAACCCCGAGATGGCGCCGCACGCAATCGTTATGAACATGAAGGGAAAGAGCTTGCCCGGTATGATTGGACCGCCGCCGGATGCGAACTTCGTCACCGCAGGCATCTGGATGACCGGTGCCATGAATATCACGCCAAGCGCGAGCAAAAGTATCGTACCGATCTTCATGTACGTTGACAAATAGTCCCTAGGACACAGCAGCATCCATACCGGCAGCACCGAGGCGACAAAACCGTAAAGCGCGAGTGCTATGACGATGAATTTCTGCGGATGATTGAAAATCGGTTCAAGTAATGATCCGGGAATAAAATGGCCGGTGCCGACCGCAAAAAGAAGCAGGGGCACGCCGATGAGGCTTACTTCCGCCACCTTGTTAGGCCGCAGCCACCTAAGATAGAACCCCATCAGCAGGGCGATGGGAATCGTCAGAGAAATAGTGTAGGCCCCCCATGGATTCTGCTTCAGTGCGTTGACAACCGCAAGGCCGAGTCCGGCAAGCGCCACGATAATGATGAAAATAATAGCTATGGCCGCGGCCAAGCCGCCCACCGGGCCGATTTCATCTTTCGCGATCTGGGCAAGCGATCGGCCGTTCCGTCTGACCGACGCCGTAAGAATGACCATATCGTGCACGGCGCCGGCGAGCGCCGCTCCGATAAGGATCCAGAGAAACCCCGGTAGATACCCGAACTGCGCAGCCAGCATTGGGCCGATGAGGGGACCGGCCCCGGCTATCGCCGCAAAATGGTGGCCGAACAGCACCCATTTATTAGTTGGATCATAATCCAGACCGTCAGCGAGACGCAGTGCGGGCGTCACACGACGCGGATCGAGCGCCAGTACTTTCGCGGCAATGAACGAAGCGTAAAAACGGTACATTACGATGTAAAAGCATGCCGCGGCAGTGACTATCCAGAGCGCGTTGACTTTTTCAGCCGGGTTGAAGATACGTACCACGAACCCGATCGCAATCGCGGCAATAATGGAGAGCGTGATCCATAAAATCTTACCGGGCGTTTTCATAATGTATGTTTCTCTCTCCTGGTGAAGATCGTCGTTTTAATTTATAATTATTGATAAGGTATTGCTTTTTCACGGTGGGAATATATGAAGAACGATCTTATGTGTCAACTGAATTTTCATCACAAAATACGGGGGTGTGGTGTCGATGTTTGTTATCGGGCGTGCATTATGTTTATTACGAATTGAAATCCTGCATATTCGCGCAAGTTGGCGGTTTGTTGTTTTCAGGAAGGAGTTAACAGGCCTATTGAGACTGCCCGTCTCGGCAAGTAAAACTTCTTTATTCGTGAACCTCCAATTTTCATAACGAAGTGGGGTATAATACCCCGCAGGTTACTGCGGAATCGGTATCCAAAGCTTGTTTTGGTGTACATACCAGTGATTGCGGGAACTTATCTAGCCAGATAGCGGCGTTGGGGTATGCTCCCGCACATCAAAAACATGATCACGCTGAAATTTCTTGAGTAAAAATTTCAATGCTGATATGAATAACCGATTTTTTGAAAATTTATCTTAAGGATGTCGAATATGCAAAACCCCAATTTTAGTTCAGGCCCTTGCAGTAAGAGGCCGGCCTGGAGTTTGGACGCCTTGAAAAATGCAACGGTGGGCCGCTCGCATCGCTCCGCTCTGGGCAAGGAAAGATTGGTCAAGGCCATCAATGAAACAAAAAAACTTTTAAACATACCAGCGGATTATCTCGTGGGTATCATGCCCGCTTCCGATACCGGCGCCTTTGAATGCGCCATGTGGAGCCTTCTGGGATCAAAACCGGTTACTGTCTTAGTCTGGGAGAGCTTTTCCGATGGCTGGGCGACAGATATAGCTAAACAGCTCAAACTCAACCCCAAAATTTTAAAAGCCGATTACGGAAAACTGCCTGATTTGAAATCCGTTGATTGGATTAACGACGTCGTTTTTGTAGCCAACGGAACAACCAGCGGCGTCAAAGTCCCGGACTGGAATTGGATTCCCGCCAACCGCGAAGGACTGTCGCTTTGCGATGCTACCAGTGCTGCTTTTGCCATGGAAATAGACTGGAGCAAGATTGATGTTTTAACTTTTTCCTGGCAGAAATGTCTCGGCGGCGAAGCCGCGCACGGCATGCTTGTTTTGAGTCCCAAAGCAGTTGCCCGTCTGGAATCTTATGATCCGCCCTGGCCCCTGCCCAAAATCTTCCGCCTCAAGAAAAGCGGCAAAATCAACAAGGCCATTTTCGACGGTGACGTAATCAATACTCCTTCCATGCTTTGTGTGGAAGATTATTTGGATGCTCTGAATTGGGCGGGAAAAATAGGCCTTGCCGGTCTGATCAAGAAGAGCAGGGCCAACCTGAAAGTCGTGGAAGATTGGGTCGCTAAAACCGACTGGGTCGAATTTCTGGCGCAGGATGCCAAAATTCGCTCCAACACGTCAGTTTGCCTGAGCGTGACCAGCCCCAAAGTCAACGCGCTTTCGGCAGACGAAAAAGGCAAATTCCTGAAAAGTATCACTTCGGAATTAAGCAAGAAAAATATCGCCCATGATATCAATTCTTACAAAGACGCGCCTGCCGGATACCGTTTCTGGTGCGGTCCGACAATTGAAGAGGCCGATCTAAAAGCAGCACTTACGGAGCTGGAAAAAGTTTTTAATGAAAAGGTCAAAACCCTTTAATTCTGGATATTCAAGGAGATTTTTGTAAAACGACGACATGCCAGGCGTTATCGGTAATCTGGAACACATTGGGCAACAATAGAGTAAACATTACCCGTCTGCTTCTGGTCCACGACGCTCAGACAAAAAAACGCTGGTTCTATTGAACACGGATTTCACCGGTCGGTTCGGACGTTTTAGAGAAATTGTGGAAATGACCACATGTAATTTCCGTTACACCGATTAAAATGTAGGAAAGTATATACTCATGGCCAATGTTGCGATTGTAGGCACCCAGTGGGGTGATGAGGGCAAGGGTAAAGTCGTCGATCTTTACGCCGAAAAAGCGGATGTGATTGCCCGGTTTCATGGGGGAAACAACGCCGGGCACACGCTTGTTGTGAGTGGCAGAAAAACTATTCTGCATTTGATCCCTTCAGGAATTTTACACGACAATAAAACCTGTATCATCGGCAACGGTGTTGTTGTCGATCCGGCGGTTTTGCTTCAGGAAATAGAAGAATTACAAAAAGCTTCTCTTTTACCGCCAGGCACAAAGCTTCTGCTAAGCGAAAGAGCCCATCTGATTATGCCTTACCACCGCAGTATTGATCTGGCGCGGGAGGCGCACGGTTCCGGGAAAAAAATCGGCACGACAGGCCGAGGCATCGGTCCGGCTTATGAAGACAAGGCCGCACGCACGGGGATTCGTGTCATTGATCTGTATGATGAAAAAATTTTCCGGGAAAAACTTCACCGCGCTCTGGAGGAAAAAAACTTTTTGCTCCAGGGATTATTCGGGCAAAAGCCGTTGGACGAAAACGAAATTGCGCTCCAGTATATGGGTTTTGCCGAAAAACTCAGGCCCTATGTTGCCGATACTTCCCTGGTGCTGGATAAAGCACGCAGTCAAGGAAAGAAAATGCTCTTTGAAGGAGCGCAGGGCTCCCAGCTTGACGTTGATTACGGAACATACCCTTACGTGACTTCTTCTAATACAACGGCGGGTAATGCTTCCTGCGGCAGCGGTATCGGCGCCAGCGCCGTGAATAGGGTGGTAGGCATTTGCAAAGCCTACACCACAAGGGTGGGCGAAGGCCCATTCCCCACCGAATTGAAAGATGAGGTAGGAGAATACATGCAAAAGGTCGGGCAGGAGTTCGGCGCCACCACCGGAAGGAAACGCCGCTGCGGCTGGCTTGATATAGTGCTGGTGCGACAGGCGGTAAGGATATCCGGCGTCACCGACCTGGCGATTACTAAGCTCGATGTTCTGACCGGATTGGATAAAATTAAAATTTGCGTCGGCTATAAAACACCGGAAGGTGATTACACGCACGCCGTGCCAGCAAATATGCGCGTGCTTTCCAAGTGCCAACCGGTGTATGAGGAATTTGCCGGCTGGAAAGAAGAAATTCTGTATGCGCGCAAAATGCAAGAACTTCCCGTTAATGCCCGGAAATATTTGAACCGTCTGGAAGAGTTGGCGGGAGCAAGGATTTCTCTTGTTTCGGTTGGTTCTGGCCGTGAGGAGACAATTTCCATGCAAGATCCTTTTCGCGATTGAAGTTGTGTCAATTTCTCCTTGATTTTCTGGCGGGCCGTGCGGTGATTGTTTTGTACAATAGTAGCGCAAAATAGACACTCTATTTAATAAAAAGACATGAAAAGGAACAGGAGGTATTTATGTATCGGATTGATCTGTTAAACAAGATTTCGAAAAAGGGCCTCAACCTTTTTACCCAGAAGTATGAATATCGCACGGATATTCCCGATCCCGACGGTATCCTGGTGAGAAGCAAGGAAATGAAAGATATGACCCTGCCGTCGTCTCTGAAAGCTATTGCTCGCGCTGGCGCCGGCGTCAATAATATTCCGATTGATAAATGTTCGGAGAAAGGCATCGTCGTTTTTAATACCCCGGGGGCAAACGCCAACGGCGTGAAGGAACTGGTCATCCTGGGCATGCTGCTGGCCTCCCGCAAGGTGGTGGAAGGGATTGTCTGGACCAAGGGGCTGATCGGTGAAGGCGACAAGGTGCCAGACCTGATCGAAAAGGGCAAATCCAAGTTCGGCGGCACCGAGATCCTCGGCAAGAAGCTCGGAATGGTGGGTCTGGGAGCCATCGGCACCATGGTAGCCAATGCAGCCGAAGGTCTGGGCATGGAAGTCTGGGGATATGATCCGTTCCTATCCATCGAGGCAGCCTGGCGACTGTCCCGGAATACCAAAAAAGCGCCAAGTCTAGGCAAACTCCTGTCCGAGTGCGATTTCATCACGCTACACGTCCCTCAGAACAAGGACACCAAGGGATTCATCAATGCCGATAAATTCGCAATCATGAAGAAGGGCGCCGTGCTGCTCAACTTTGCCAGAGGCGGGCTCGTGGATACCCCGTCCCTGAAGAAGGCCATCGCCGACGGCATCGTGGCGTGCTACGTGACGGATTTCCCCGATGAAGAGGTCATCAAAACGGACAAGGTCATCGCCATTCCGCATCTGGGCGCTTCCACCGAAGAATCGGAAGAAAACTGCGCCATAATGGCGGCCATGCAACTGATGGACTTCCTGGAGAACGGAAACATCAAAAACTCGGTCAATTTCCCGGAATGCGCACTGGAGAGGTCGGACAAGGCCAGGCTCACCATTTCGAACAAGAACGAGCCCGGCATGATCGAGAAGATCACGCGCATGCTGGCGGACAACAAACTCAACATCGCCGACATGATCAACAAGAGTAAAGGGAACATGGCGTACAACATCATCGATCTGGAAGGCGATATTAAATCGGACCTGGTAAAGAAAATTCAGTCCATCGATGGCGTCGTGACCGTCAGAGTGCTTTAATCATCACCAACACGCTGACACTTACACCGATCACGAATAGATCCGTTCACCGATTGAAAATATTTGAGATTATTCTTGACACTCTTAGAAGCGACTGTTAATAGAGCACGTCCTAAAATAACTTCAAAAGTGGGCCGTTAGCTCAGAGGTAGAGCAGCGGACTTTTAATCCGTTGGCCGCGGGTTCAATCCCCGCACGGCCCACCAACGAGTCCCCCAAACAGAGATATTTTGCCATTATGCGCCCAGAGTGGCGCTGTTGGCGCGGTTCAACTCTGATGTGTTGGCCGGAGAGAATGGACAATAAGCCCGTTTGGGCCAGAATTCGGTTATTCTCTCTATTTGATATTTTGGCGGCCAACTCATGTGTCCTGAGTTATATGGGGTCTGATAACAGGCACTGACAACGAAAGTTTTAATTTACCTCTTTCACCTACTACTGTTCAGTAGTGGGCAGTTACCGGAATTGAGGATTACTGATAGAAATATAGTAAAAAACAAGATTAGGAGTGTAATGCTCACAAAATTACCACCTCTCCAGCACAAGAGGCATATTTATACTAAGAAATAAAAAATGAGGGTATTCTATCTTAATGTACATTTCATGTTTTGAGAGAAAGACACTTGTCTATGTCAACTATAGTTTAGTTCCGGACAGATTATATCAGTATTTCTTCTCTTTATGAAATTCTCGATACTCAACATATGCCGGTGAAAAATTACTTATCGGTAAGGATGATAAAAATCTCTCATACTCGCTTAAAGATTTATATGACCCATGAATTCCTCTCATAAATCCCCAGCCGTTACTCGTGCCATAGTCCATTATGAACAACTTGCCATCCATCATGAAGGCAGTAACCCAATGATTAGATCCTCCCTTGCTGTTTTTAATAAACACTGATCTTGCCTTATATTCATGGTTGATTCTGTTGAGAGTTTCTATTGCAAAATTTGCGGAATCATAGCACGCACCTTTTTTGAGCTTGAACATCTCAGCAGGACTCATAGGAGCTATACGCAGACCTGATCTTGCGAAATCATAAACAAAATTCATTTCAAGCCAATTGTAAACGTCTTTATATGACGTCCATTTCGCCACTGTCGCATCATAATTAGCCGGAGGTGCATGTTCACCCACTGTTGCACAAGAAGCGAGCAGAATGCACAATAGTATAGAAAAACGTAGCAGTTTTCCTGAAGCGAGCTTAATCATGTTTTCCTCCTTTTTCAAAAAATCATATCGGATCACTCAATGATATATTTAGAATTGATATTTGATGAGAATATTATACATATTTTCATGGGAAATAAATATAGAGTAGGCACACTTGTATGTCAAGGAGATATAGACCGCAAAATGTGAAATGCGGTCTCGATATTTGCCATTGAGTGTAATTGTTTATTACCGATTGAAATCTTGCATAAACAGCAAGGATAATGATTTGTTTCTTTCAGGAAGAAGGTGATAGAGGATAACTGCGGAAAGAACATTTGTTTTATCCGCATACAGAAACACTATTTTGAATATGCCGCTAGTCATATACAATTTTTAAGAATTCTTTCATTATAAGACTTATATTGGTTTCTTTCGCTGTTAAGTCTATGCTTGTATCAGAACTAATACTATTTAACTGAAGCTGCTTATCTACTTTCGTGGCTGTAATTTTAATTTTCCCGTCATCAGATAGAGAAAAAGATATTGATGCCTTTTTAGATATGATAGAAGTGCCTCGTGAAGTAGATCGTGGCATAAGGTCTGTGATTAACGTTATAGATGAAATATATTGTTCCTTTACAGTATCATCCATTAATAATCGTTTTTTTATCTCGCATTTATAATTCTCGCTTTGTATATCTTTCTGTGCTTCCAATAATACGGGATAAACTATGGTATTCAAAAAAGCATCACTAGCTTCATATTTAGCCTCTTTTTCTTTAATCGATTTATTCCTAGATTTTTCAATACCTTCATTTTTCTTTTCCATGGCTTTTTCGTGATTAGAAATAATGTCTTTAAATTGCCCCATTGCATAATCCCCCTTTTTATTTGTTATATTCTTTTGAATGATTCTTGTGTTCGATCCAGTCTCACAAGAAAGACGGTAAAGATTTTTCTTTGTGCTGCCCTGCCTCCGATACTTATAACACATGTTAAGTTAGAGTTCAGACATTTTTTTGATTATTTCCGATTGAAATGTTGTGTGAATTGAGAAAACAAGAAAATCAACATTACAGGAAGTAAGAAATAATAGTGATAAAAAGAAGACTCTTGATTTAAAAAAAATAGCCCTCCCATTTAAGCATGTTTTAGGACAATCCCTTCCACGGTGTTGGATACCTTTTCACAAGCGTCTATTGCTTCCTCAAGATGTTCAATGATCTCTTTCCGTTTTACAAGTTCAATGGCGTCTTTCTCGCTTTCAAAAAGATTGGCTATAGCAGTTCTTAAAACAATATCACCGGCATTTTCCAGCGAGTGAATTTCCACACAACCAGCAAGAATCTTTTCGGAGTTTTTCATATCACGCAGGGCATGGATAATGCTTTTTCCTTTTCTTGTAGTATCATTTAGTATTTGAGCCTGTTTTATTATTTCATCAGATGGTTTTTTGACTTTATAAAGACTAATAAGGACAGCAGTGGATTCAATGAAATCCATAATATTATCCATGTTGTTAACAAGTGCGTAAATATCTTCACGGTCTATCGGCATAAGGAAAGTCTTATGCATTTTTTCATATGTTTTATGGGTGATGTTATCAGCTTCGTGTTCAATTTCTTTGAGCTCGGCAACTGTCACATCGGAATAACCACGAGTTTGAGCCATTTCCAGAAATAGTTTACTACCTTCTTCAATTTTTTCAGCCAACTCGTCAAAATAATCGAAAAAGATTTCTTCTTTGGGAAATAAGCGCATGATAAACACCTCCATCCAGTGACATTAAGTTTAGGGAAATAGGTCTTTCATGTCAATGGAATATTAGCCACAAAAATGAGGTGTAAATTGTGTCTATTACTGATTGAAAGCTTGCATATGTATCAAGGTTAACGATTTGAGGACTACAGGAAGAAGTGCTTGTCGATTCAAATACCGTAAGCCCGTTTGGGCCAGAATTCGGCTATTCTCTCTTTTGGATATTTTGACGGCCAACAGATGTCCTTAGTTATATTGGGTCTGATAAGCACTGACAACGAAAGTTTTAATTTACCTCTTTCACCTACTAACAAACAATTTTGGAAAGTCTTGACGTTGTGAATTATGACTTGAAAGATGCAACACTGTCATCACCAGCCAGAACCAGAGCGAGGAACAAGTGTCAGTTTAAAAGTATTCGGAGACAAACGCTTTTAGGCTAACGCAATCGGCGACAAAATATCACAGGACAAAGCTAAACCGAGAGCTTATTCATTATTTATTGAGAGCGATATTTGTGGCAGATGCGTTTTTATAGCAGCTTTCTTTTGGTAATGCGCAAAAGTGATCAAAGAAAAAATGAAATGTGCCGACGTAGAGTCGAGATGTGGCGCGGTTGCCGTAGGTATTGGCTTGTCTGTTTCCGTCCCTTTCGTCTGACGGTGCCCGTTTAGCCTTGCCATAGTTCCGTTTCCACATCCCGCTCATCGAACC
>Ga0182027_10015671_pt1 | contig 10406 bp, 6 predicted proteins | sample 712E1DmetaG_FD_121300 | JGI IMG/M metagenome (GOLD analysis project Ga0182027, IMG submission 121300) | Permafrost microbial communities from Stordalen Mire, Sweden - 712E1D metaG (Illumina Assembly) | ecosystem: Environmental > Terrestrial > Soil > Wetlands > Permafrost | place: Sweden... | reverse complement strand
TGCGCTCGTTTTTCAAGGCGCACACAGCCACACTGGACGAACTGGAGATGCATGTCACTACGCTGAAGCCAGGCATGGCCTCGCACCCATCGCACCGGCATCCGAATGAGGAGCTGATTATCGTGAAGCAGGGCACGGTGGAAACCCTGTCGAATGGCGGGTGGAAGCGGGTCGGGCCCGGCTCGGTGATCTTCAACGCCTCGAACCAACTGCATGGATTGAGAAATGTCGGCGCTGACGAGGCTATTTATCATGTCATCAACTGGAAATCAGCCGCAACGCCGGAAGCACCGCAACACTGAGTCACACAGCCAGGCAGAAGCTGCGCGGCACAATAAGGAGTGGGTTATGCAATATGAGAGTGCGGACAGGCGTTCTTTTTTGAAGACCATGGGAGCAGCTGGCATGTTATCGGCATTGCCTGAGGCGGCCTTTGGATTGCATGCGGGGAACGGGCATATTGCGCATGAGGTTGCAGCGCCCGGAGCCGATGCAGATGCAATGCCTAAATACTCCATCAAGTTTGGAGTGATTGGCCTCGACCATGCCCACATCATAGGCATCACTGCCGCCGTGATTCGCGGAGGCGGGGAGATAGCGACGTTTTATTCGACGCTGCCCAGGGAGATTGCTGCCTTTCAGAAAATATATCCCAATGCCCGGCTGGCAAAGAGCGAGGACGAGATCCTAAACGATCCGTCGATCCAACTCGTCACCAGCGCGTCGATTCCCAATTTGCGCGCGCCGCTCGGCATCCGCGCTATGAAGCATGGTAAGGACTATCTCAGCGACAAACCGGCGATCACGACCCTGGAACAACTGGCCGAGGTGCGCAAAGTTTCCGCGGAGACCGGCAAAATGTTTGCCATCATGTACTCCGAACGGCTGGAGGTGCGCGCGGCCGTGCAAGCCGGCTACCTGGTCAAGGCGGGCGCAATCGGAAAGGTGGCGCAGACGATTAATATTGCGCCCCACCAAGTGAACGCTCCAAGCCGCCCCGACTGGTTCTGGGACCCGGTCCAATACGGCGGCATCCTCTGCGACATCGGATCGCATCAGGCGGACCAGTTTGTTTATTACACCGGATCGACATCGGCCGCCGTCACGGCGTCGCAGATAGCGAATGTGAATCATCCCAGCCATCCTCAGTTTCAGGACTTCGGCGACATGATGCTCCATGGCAACGGCGGAGCGGGATATGTGCGGGTAGATTGGTTTACTCCAGATGGCCTGGGCACATGGGGCGATGGGCGGCTCTTTATCCTTGGAACCGAGGGTTATATCGAGCTGCGCAAGTATATCGATATCGCCGGGCGGCCGGCCGGAAACCATCTCTTTATCGTAGACCGGAAGCAGACCCGCTACATCGATTGCAGCAATGTGGCGCTGCCGTTCGGGCCGCAACTGGTGGCCGATATTGTGAACCGGACCCATGTGGCGCAAGATCAGCAACAGGCGCTATTGGCTGCCGAACTGGTGTTGAAGGCGCAGAAGAACGCCAAGGTTCTCACCTTCACTGCGTAGGCAAGAAGAAAGAAACTATTCACAAAGGCCGGCTGGGAGGACACACGACAGAAATGAACACGAGCGCGGATTGTTCACGGAGAAGATTTATGAAAATGTCAGTGGGCGCTGCTGCCGCGGCCGGCTTTCCGGCGATTGTTCCTTCAAGCGTCTTTGGAGAGAAAGCCCCAAGCAACCGCATCAATATAGGAGCGATCGGGGTGGGCCGCATCTCCCGCGGCCATGATCTGCCAGGGATCTGGCAGTTTGACCAGGCGCGCATTATGGCCGTATGCGATCTCGACTCCAACCGCGTGGAAGAGGGCAAAACGCTGGTCAACGGCCACTATGCCCAAAAAACCGGAAAAGACTACGACGGCGTAACTGGTTACCATGACTACCGCGAACTGCTGGCAAACAAGGATATCGACGCGGTGGTGATCAGCACGCCGGACCATCAGCACGCGATTTTGGCTGTGGATGCGGTGCGTGCCGGGAAAGACGTGTACCTGCAGAAGCCGGCATCGCTGACCATCTCCGAGGGACGCGCCATGAGTAATGCCGTGATGGCGTCCGGGAGGATTCTACAGGTCGGATCGCAACAGCGGTCGTGGAAGCAGTTTCACCGGGCATGCGAATTGGTGCGCAATGGCCGCATCGGTGCGGTCAAGCATGTTGAGATCGGCTTGCCGGGCGACCCCAGCGGACCGGAGGCGCCGCCCATGCCGATTCCACAGAATCTCAACTACGACGCATGGCTTGGATCAACGCCGGAAGTCTATTACACCGAGATGCGCGTGCATCCGCAGAAGGGTTATGAGCGCCCAGGCTGGCTGCGCTGCGAGCAGTTCGGGGCCGGCATGATTACCGGCTGGGGAGCGCACCATGTGGACACAGCCCACTGGGGCATGAATACGGAGTACACGGGGCCGGTAGAAGTGTGGGGCACGGCGGAGTTTCCAAAACACGGTTTATGGAATGTCCACGGCAAGTTCCTGACTCATGCCATCTACGCGAACGGCATCACCATGGACATCAGCGGTGACTTTCCCAATGGCATCAAGTTCTACGGGACCGAAGGATGGATCTTTGTGACCCGTGATGTAGAGGTTACCGCGAGTGATCCCGGCGGCAAGCCGGTTACGCTTCAACCGTTGATGGCCAGCGACCCGAAGATCCTGGAGAGCGTGATTGGGGCGGACGAGGTTCATCTGTACCAAAGCGACGACCAGCACGGCAACTGGCTCGAATGCATCCACAGCAGGAAAGCTCCCACTGCGCCGGCAGAGATTGGACACCGCGCATGCTCGACTTGCCTGTTGCATCATATTGCCATGAAGACCGGGCGCAGGTTGTATTGGGATCCCGTCAAAGAGCGCTTTAAGAACGATGATGAGGCAAACAGCATGTTATCGCGTCCGCAGCGGTTTCCATACATCATGAGTGTCTAGTCGCCGGTCACTCTTGATGGCTAGAAAAGGCAGACGGCTGGACAACCTGCTATTCTAGTCTGCGGCATTTTCGCGTGTGGAGTGAGCCGGCAGAATGAAGCCAACTTCGCGGTCAGCATCCAGAACTCGGGGAATCAAGCGCATTGACCTGGCGTATGTTGAGTTAGCGTCAAGCGAGAGCGCGCGAGATATCAACCGCGATGTCGTACTGGAACTCGTCCGTTCAAAGCAGCCGGTAGCCCGTGCGGATATTGCTCGAGCCTCGGGCCTGCAACCCAGCACAGTCTCCGCGATCGTCGAGCAATTGATCAGCGAAAAGTGGGTCAAGGAGGGAGCCATTGCGCGCCGGCCACGAGGCAGGCGCCCTACGCTTCTTTCCCTCAACGATGAATTGGTGATCCTGACGGTCGATGTTCGGCCGAAACAGGCCATTGTTGCGCTTCTCGATCTGAATATGCGATTTCTCGCGCGTGAAGTAGTGCCACTGGTTTCGGATCCAGGGGTCGCAGTCGGCAAGATTATTCACTGCATGGAAGCGATGCGCGCCAATCATCCCAATCGCTCTTTTGAGGGAATCGGGATGAGCATGCCTGGCCGCATCGATCCCGAGTCGCAGCGCCTTGTTCTTGCTCCCAATCTTAAGTGGGGGAGCTACGACATTAAGGGCACGGTCCAGAAAAAGATGGGCTTGCAGGTTGAGCTGATGAATGCCGCCAATGCCTGCCTGCTCGCGGAGCTATGGTCGGGCAAGTTAGACGGCATACGCAATGCTGTTTTAATCACGGTCTCTGAAGGGGTTGGCGCGGCCATTCTTGCCAATGGGCATACAGTCACCAGCCGGAGCGGTCTGGCCGGCGAGTTTGGACATAGCCCGATTGATCCGACTGGACCCCTATGCGGTTGCGGACAGCGCGGATGCTGGGAGGTCTTTGCGTCTTCAAGCGCGGCGCTTCGATACTATGCGGAGTTGCGCCCCAATGACCCACCAGTCAATATTCACGAGTTGCTCCATATGGCCGAAGAAGAAAATGCGGATGCAATTGCAGCCGTCTCTCGCCAGGTAACTTGTCTCGGTCGCGGCCTGCGGCTTGTAACTGCCGCGCTCTCCCCTGAGGTGATTCTCTTTGCTGGCGACATTACCACGTCGTGGGCACGCTTCGGCCCTGTGATTCAAGCTGAACTGGAGAGCACAATGCTGGCCGGACCTGCCCCGCGATTGGAAATCACCAGCGACGGTGAACTTGCCCGGCTCCGCGGCGCGGCAGCCGTTGTTCTCCAGCGCCATTCCGGTTATCAACGTTCGAAACTTGAGACTGCTCAAACTAAAACCTAGTCTTCGGCATCCTGTACGCATTGTTGGCAATGCCGGGCTCTAAACAGACATCCTGGTGTCCGTGTGAAATATGGGCATGCGCGTTCCCGGAAATTCAGTGACGTGATGGAGTTCTACCAACGGACCACTAGCGCTCGTTTCTGCGGCAGTTCATGTTGCCTTTCCTCCATGCCGCAGATTGCGCAAACCGATTCGATAAAGAGTCTGGAAGCCCGCAAAAGAAACCTGGACGCGACCGGCCTGCCCCTAACGTCTCAGGAGAAAGAGAAGTTGGAGGATGTTGCAAAAGGTCTTGAAGGCTGGCATTGGCATCAACACTACATTAATTTGTACCCCGGATAATATATCTGGCCTCGATGCCTTGATTGGCACGAAGGGCTGAAGCAGGCAGCCGATTTGTCCCCATCGGAAGGCGCGCGTGTTCTGTCCGAGGAAACACCAGCGGAGGTGATGCGTTCTGTTACAGAGATATGGAACGCCCTGGATTAACCGTCACTCCCGATCGTTTCTTGTTGGGAGATAAATGCTCCTTCATGCTCCATAGGAAATGAGATATGCGTTGATTTTACGAGAGGATAAGGCGACGGCCGAGGTTGCGGTCAATGAGGACAGGAAAGCCACGGTGTTCGGATAACCCCAAGATTCTAAAAAACATAGCGTGATGGTCTTTTCGGCCAATCCGCTGCCGCCTGAGAGTGTTTCTTCTCTCTCGAATTAGGCTGGAACAATAACAATCTAATGATGATACGACTCAGGCGAGGCCCTCCTACTGTACAGAAAGACTCTCGTGCCGTTTTGAGGTGATTTACTGAGCAATAAACAATTAAATAAATCGCTTTGCTGCTTGACAATTGCACTAAATCGCCCCTATAGTTCGTGTCGCCAATAAAATTTTCATTCGGGGCAGTTTGAAACTTGAATGCAGAAGAAATTGGCGCAAGGTACATCGGATTGAGCCGCTTTGGTGCATTCAGGGCCGGCGCTCGAGAGCAGATTTGCGGAGCTTGGCAAGAACATAGCGCACTCTCAACTTTCCGGAGGAATTTTATGTCAGGAAGGCCAGATATGAATCATCGAGTCTACACCGGCGCGATCAAATCACTTTTGATGACTGTCGCGCTTTTGGCGCTGTTTCTAGGAAACAGCACAGCCATTGCACAGATACTCTACGGTTCGATTACAGGAACTGTCACCGATAAGACCGGTGCAGTCATCCCCGGCGTGTCTGTAACGATAACCGAACAAGGCACACGCGCCGTCCGCAACACAACGGCCAACGAAGTGGGCAATTACATGCTTCTTAACGTACTGCCCGGAACGTATACCATATCCATCCCGTCCAAGGGGAACTTTGGCGGGTATTCAACAAAGGATATTCAGGTGGAAGTCAACCGCCAGTTGCGTCTGGACGTGACGCTGCAACCCGCGGCCGTCTCCGCACAGATCATGGTCACCGAGGCGCCGCCGGTCTTGCAAACCGAAACGGCGGAAGTAAACGGCGAGATCAGCCAGACGCAGCTCACGCAACTGCCTATCACCTCATCGGAGGGCCGCAACTTCCAGTCGCTGTACACGACGATACCCGGCGCCTCCTACGTACAGGAAAAGAACTCGGTCGGCGGCAACCCGGCGCGCGCCATGAGTGTGAACGTAAACGGCAACTCATATAACGGCAACACGACGCGCATTGACGGTTCGGTAAACGATTACGGCTGGCTGCCGTACCTGATTGCGTACGTTCCTCCGGCGGATTCGATTGAAAACGTCAGCTTCACCACCAACGCCTTCAACGCCGAGCAAGGCCTGGCCGGTGGCGCTTCCGTCAAAATCACCACCAAGAGCGGCACCAGGGACCTTCATGGCAGCATGTGGGAGTACTACCAGGACGCAGCGATCAACGCGCGCCCCTATACAACCCTTGCTGGAGCAGCACTTCCAAAAAACATTTATCAGGAATATGGCTTCAACGTAGGCGGACCGGTCTATATCCCCAGGATGCTGACCGGCAGGAAGAAGTTGTTCTTCTTCTCGAATTTCGACCGCATCACGCGGCGCCAGGCGATCAGCGGCAACGTATCCGTTCCAGACGCCAATATGATCGCCGGCAACTTCTCCGGGGTGGTTTCGTCCACTACGGGCAACACCATTCTCTACGATCCCTTGCCAGCCACTCCTTACTCTGCGACTTCTGGGTGGGGCGCCACAATCAACCACACCCTCTGCCCCACGCCCGCCTACACCAGCGGCTACCTCAATTACTCCTGCCGGCCCAGCTTTACCAATGAGTATGGGGAAACCGGATCGGGCGTAAACACGATTCCGGCGTCGAGATTCTCGAACGCGGCGTCGATCATGATGACAAACCTGAAGCCCATCGCCCAGCTCGTCGGCACAGCAGGCGAGCCAACGGCGAATTACTCAAGCATCCTGGCCAACGATATCTTTGGATCAGGGATCTTTGCCTACAATCGCAACGCATCGGACACGAAGATTACCTACGTTCCAAACGACAATACGCAGATTTTCGGCAAGTACGGCATGTCGCCGTACACCGGGATCGACCCGCAGCAACTGGGAGCGGCGGGCGGCGGAACGTATGACGGCGGCCAGCCGGGCGCAGCGCAAGGCCGGATGCAGAACGTAGGCCTGGGCATGAGCCACGTGCTCTCCCCCAGGTCGGTGATTGACGCCGACTTCGGCTACACGCGCCAGGTGACTGGAGCGCAATCCACACTCGACCTCTCCCTCGGCGACTACGGAACCGGCGTGCTGGGCATCCCTGGCACGAACGGCCCCGGGACCGACTATGTTGGACAGCCGGGATTTGCCTTCAGCACATTCAATGGCTTGGGCAACGTGAATGGCTCCAATCCATTCCTCTTCCGCGACAACCAGTTTACCGGCGACTTGAACCTGAGTTGGGTGAAGGGAAAGCACTCAACCAAGTACGGTTTCACCTACTACCACTTCGATCTGAACCACTTCCAACCAACCAGCGGCGGCGGAGTCAGTTTTCCGCGCGGCGGCTTCCAGTTTCAGGGCGGCATGAGCTGCGGTATCACGGCAACGGCGACCGCCGCTACGTGCGGCGTGAACGGTTACAACTCGATTGCCGACTTCCTGCTGGGCCTGCCCAACAACGGCTCAGGTGCTGGGGTGTCCAAGTCGCAGCAGACCTTCGATCCGGACTCCCTCCGCTGGACCCAGATCGGAGCCTACGCCCAGGATCAGTGGACCATTACGCCCAAGCTGACACTCAACTACGGCGTGCGCTATGAACTATATCCCCCGGCGTACCGCGATAAAACCGGCGTGACCGTTCTCGTTCCCGGACTGCCTCTGAGCTCCAATGTTGAGGTAGGCGGCGTGAATGGAAATCCGGAGAACTCCGGCATCAGTACGGGATACGGATTTTATGCCCCGCGCCTCGGCATAGCCTACCGCTTGACGGAAAAGACTGTAATCCGCTCGGGCTTCGGCCTGACCGCCGACCCGGACAGCATGCGCTATCTGCGCGACGAGTTCCCAGAGGACCTGACGCCGAATTACAGTGGCACCGGGACGGGCACCATCGCGGTCGATCCAGTCAATACCACAACCTACGCGAGCGGCCAGCCGATGCCTCTCACCTACGGCATTCCCATACAGACCGCTCCCAACTACAGCTCCGGCTTTGCATCGCTGCCGGTTTCCGGATCGACGACGACGGTAGCGCAGAACTTCCGGCGCGGGTACATCGAGAGCTGGAACCTATTTGTCCAGCGGGATATCGGCCGTCAGTATGTGGTTAACGTTGGCTATGTGGGAACGCATTTTGTTCGCCAACAGGTCGGCGTATCTCTCAATGCGGCGCCGCTGCCCAGCTCAAGCACCACTTGTATGGCCAATGGACAATACAATCCGGCCTCGGGCCTGACCGGAGCTTGCTCTTACCAGGCCAACACAATCATCAACCAGATGCACTGCAACGCGACGAGCACGGGCGGCTATGCCTGCTACAACACCGGCGGCATCACCATGTCAGAACCGCTCTTCAGCTCGATGTACGACGCGCTTCAGACGCAGTTGACGCATAATGCGGGTAACAATCTCTCGATGGGCGTGGTCTACACCTACTCACACGCCATCGACTATGAAGACAACGGCGCCGGCTCGGGAGCTGAGGGCACGAAGTTCAACTACCCGTCGATGTTCCGCATGAATAAGGGGACAGCGGGGTACGACCAGAAGCAAAACATGCAGGTATGGAGCGTCTACAGCCTGCCCTTCGGGCGCGGGCAGAAGTTCGCAAACCAGGGCCTGCTCAGCGAGATTGTCGGCGGCTTCCAGTTGAACGGGCAATTCAGCCACTATAGCGGCTTCCCGTTCGGTGTGAGTGCGAACAGCAACCTCATCGGAAACATGGCGCCCGGCTATGGCACAACCTATGCCCAGCTGGCCTCCGCTTACCAGCAGATGGGCGGCCACAACAGGGTAGCTGGCAGTTCTACGGTATCCGGCGGCAATCCCTGGTTCAATCAGGCGGCATTCGCGAACCCGGTAGAGCCAGCGAACACCGTTTCCGGGAACCCGAGCAATGTTGGTCCCACCCTGCCCAACACTGGCCGCAACTCATTCCGCGGTCCCGGACAGTCAATTTTCAACACGAGCATCTTCAAGTCCATTCACGTATTTCGCGAGAGCGCGTTCCAGATTCGCTTCGAGGCGTTTAACGTGTTCAACCACCCGTTACTCAACAACCCGAACACGACGGTGCCTACGACAGCCAACGTCACCTCAGGCAACTACGGCACATTTGGTCTGATCACCAGCTACGGCCCACCCTACTCTCCAACACAGGGCGCGCGCGCGCTGCAATTCAGCGGACGCTTCAACTTCTAGATCGCTTGTCCAACCACTGCATGGGCCGGAGTTCCTGTTAGGAACTCCGGCCCATGCATTTTTACTCTCGCCCAGGAAAGCCGTTTTGGATAACGATTTGCACTTGATTGTCTTTTCAAGCAGGCAAGGCCGTTGTTGCCTTAATTCCAAATAATAAACTGGCCAAAGTGAGCCGGTAGGCCGGTATTCGAGAAATGCTAATCCTTAATGCTGGGCTGATATTTCCCTGTTCTTTCCAGTGCATGAGCGGCGAACAGAAAACCATCCGTGAGGATTATTTGTTCAGATAGGGCAGTGGGTCAGTATGATGCCCGATCATCTTCCATTGACCGCTTTCTTTCCGGAAAATATTCGTGGCTCTGAGCTTCAGTTGCTCGACCTTCCCGTTCGCATTGGTGTTCTCTCCCAGCTCGTAATCGCACACGACCGCAAGATCCCGCCCAACGACTACCTGGATTTCGACGGGCTTTACATGACCGCCCAGCTTCATCGCGGCCTGGTCTTCCCAGTCCTTCAGTACTGTGCTCCAGCCATGTTCGAACTGTCCGGTAGGGCCCATGTACGTCACATCGTCCGCATGGGACCATACTGCCTTGATCGGGACGATATTGCCCGTAAACATCTCGTTGATTGCCGCATAGAACTGAACATTCGCAGCGAGAACTGCAGCTTTGTCATCGTGAGAGGTCTGTGCAGAGGCGCTGACAATCGCTAAAAACATAACAATCGACAACGCGGCGACATGAAAGTACGTTCTGCCTGGTTGCTGTGCGTAGAACATGATTTCTCTCCTATCTGGCCTTGAATTTCCATTTCTGGGATGAAATGGCATTGGTTTTACTCTGATGTCCGGAGTTTTGCAAAGGAATCGAGAATTTCGGTCGAAAGCATAGCGACAGTGCTCCGGCCAGGACTCGTCCGCCCAATTAACATCCCTCTTAGTTACTCAATTGTTTAGGTAAGAGGAGTGGGATGCGACAGATTGCCTGAGGCGGCGGTCATTGTCACGGTATGGGTCACCGGCGCCTGGGTGAAGAAGTCTCCGAAGCCGCCCCTTTTTTTTCTTCGCCCATGACAACCTGCAATAGGCATAACGATCGCTAGTTGGTGTAGCGTTGTTCGGATTGGTATTGATCCTCCACTTGTGGACGGCGGATGATTGTTAATCCATCGTGTCCAAGAAGGAATGTGGTTCCTGTTTCATTGCGCGAGAGTGTGGCGTTCACCTGCTTGACGGT
>Ga0182027_10015670_pt1 | contig 10406 bp, 10 predicted proteins | sample 712E1DmetaG_FD_121300 | JGI IMG/M metagenome (GOLD analysis project Ga0182027, IMG submission 121300) | Permafrost microbial communities from Stordalen Mire, Sweden - 712E1D metaG (Illumina Assembly) | ecosystem: Environmental > Terrestrial > Soil > Wetlands > Permafrost | place: Sweden... | reverse complement strand
TGGTGCTGCTTGAAAAAACATCCTGAAAAAATCCATCGCATCGGGCTGGTGGCCAACTGCGGCATGGCGGCCGGTTGCGCAGCCCTCCAGCGCGCCGTGGCCCTGATCACCCGCCACGGCCGCATCGCCGCCACGGAGGAAGGCGCCGCCCGCCAAGCGGGCATCAAATGCCCCACTTTCCCCAGCGCCGCCGCCCTGGCCCGGCACTCTGATCTCCTGATGGTCTTCGGCGGCGACGGCACGATTTTGCGGGCCGTGCGCGAGAGCGGCGGCTGCCAGACCCCCATCCTCGGCGTCAACGTGGGCCGACTCGGTTTTCTCAATGCCGTGGCCGTGGCCGACCTGCCCGGAGCCTTGCGGCAACTTTGGGACAATGACTTCACCATCGAAAGCCGCCCCCTGCTGGCGGTCACCGGCTTGGGCCAGGGAAAAGCAATCCAATCCACCGCGCTCAACGATGTTGTCATTAGCCACGGCGCCGTCTCCCGGGTGGTGGAATTGGAGGTCAGCGTGAACGGCGAAGCGCTGACCCAATATCGTGGCGACGGCCTGATCGTCAGTTCGCCGACCGGTTCGACCGCCTATTCCCTTTCCGCCGGCGGGCCGATTGTCGGTCCCACCGCGCAGGTTTTTGCCATCACGCCGATTTGCCCCCATGCTCTCTCCAATCGTTCCGTCATCGTCCACTCCAACGCCACCGTCAAGGTCAAGGTGTTGAGCGGGGAGTTGGAAATTATTGTGTCGGCGGACGGCCAAATGCAGGGCGCCCTGGGCTGCGGCGATGTCGTCACCATTCGCCGCGCCCGCCGTGCCGTCCGCCTGCTCCACCTGGGCGGCTGGTCCTTTTTCGACACCGTGCGGCGCAAATTGCACTGGAGCGGCTCTTCGGTGTAACCTCGGGCTGATCGAATGGGAAATGATGCGTCAGTCTTGGATGGCAGGGCGGGACTCTGTCGAGCCGAAACTCGATTTCCTGGGAAAAAGTCACGGCTCGACGGAGTCTCGCCCTACCCTGATTTGGAATTCGAGGAGTTGTGAGCGCAGAAGCTGAGAAGCCATCCACCGCGCCGACGGGGCCGCCGCCTCCCGCCCCGGAGCGGGTTGCCTGGCAGCCATGCACTTTTGGCGGGGTGGCCGCGTTTGCGCAGGCCCCGTGGCGCCGGTTGTTCCTGGCGCAGGCGCTCTTCGCCCTCCTGGTCTCCGCCAGCGCCGTCTGGTTTCTCGGACACTGTTATGCCCCCGTCATCACGGAAGAAATCCAAAAAATGCCCGAAGGCGCCAGCCTGACCAACGGCCAACTGGCCGCCATCCCCGGCGTGCAGTCGGAGACCAAGTTCCTGTCCATCGCCGTCGCTGCCGTGGAGGACGCCGAGTTGGATCAAAGCGCAGACCTGCAGATTGTGTTGCGCAGGGATCATATTGATATCTCCACCAGCCTGAGTTCCGCGCTTGGCTCGCTGGCGTTTGGTTACGGCAACCAAGCCGCCTTGGATTTGAGCCGGTCCCATCTGGAGCCGTTGTGGGGCGCCTGGAGGCCAATCGTTCTCGCCGCGGCGGGTCTGGCGGTGGCGGTTTGTCTGTTGCTGCTTTGGTCCGCGCTGGCGTGGATTTACGCTCCGGCGGCAAAAGTGATCGCCTGGTTTTGCGACCGCCAGTTGACGTGGCCCGGCGCCTGGCGGCTGGCTTGCGCCGCGTTGTTGCCGGGAGCGGTCCTGCCGGCCCTGGGCTTGGTGCTCTACGGTCTGCAAATGAAGGATATTTTTGGACTTGCCTTCTTTGGAACTGTCCATTTATTGGTTGGTTGGATTTATCTGGTGGCGTCGCCCGTCTTCGCGCCGCGTTTATCTTCTGCAAACATAAATCGCAACCCATTCCAATCCTGATACTTGCGTGAACATGCAGTTTTCCGGGCCGTTCCAGAAATGAGATTTTCCACGGATGGCATGTTGGTTGCTCCAATTCGTTTGCTCGCAAAATTAACAGCACGCAGAAAACAGCCGATAAAGAGATACGGCTCCGAGCAAAATGAGACAATGTTATGGAACGTAACCTGGAACAACGCAATCAGTACGAGGAACCTTTTAAACAAGCCGCGGCGCACTTCTTCCACCACAGCGGCCGGAGCCTGGAAGAAGTCTCCGCCGAATTGGGCCTCAGCCCGGCCGACCTGCGGATTTGGAAGCGGAAATACCCGCCCGCCCCGGCGCAATCAGCCGCCTTGCCGCAAAAGGCCGCTGTGCCGCTCAACCACGTCGGCCAGCTCCGGGCCGAGAACCAGGCCTTGCGCGATGAGATCCTTCAACTGAAAGTGCAGTGGGATGTTCTCAAAACCACGCTGGGCATTTTGTCCGCCAGCCCCGGCCCGAAGGGCAATTCTCCTTGACAATGTTATGAGAAAGACACCGCGAAACTTGAGCCTGGAGCCTCCTGTTCCATACCTGCCCTTTGCCTTCGGTCCTCCTAAACCGGCCCATTTCACCCTCCTGCTCAAGCAGCACCGGGACCAAACGGGCGCGCCCCGCAAGATTCCGGTCGAGCATCTTCCCAGTCCGCGCAGCGCGATCCTTCTCAAGATCGTGGCTATGGAAACCTATTCCGGCAACGCCCCGCGCCTGAACCGCCGCCGCCAATTCTGCAGCCGGTTCCGCGCCCCCTGATGCGCCGTCCCAAATGATGGCCCGAATTCTGGGCTTGAATATTTTGAATAAGACTGGGAATCGCTGATTCGAGGACTGCACCATACCGAGGCCGGTGGATTTTCAATAACAAATGACAGATTTGCAATGACCAGTTGTCAATGGTCTTCAAGAATGCGCCTTCACGGCGCAACGGCGGTTATGTTTGAATTGCGCCTGATATTCGGAAATTGTTTTTGCACGGGCGCTAAGGTGCCGTCAAGAAATAACCTTCACAAGCTGACTTGTTCTTTTGCAGGCTGGCGGCGTTGCTCGCTCGTTGCAGATCCATGCGGATATGCGCCTCGCTCGCGCCTTGCCAGCCGCCAAAATCCCTGCGTCATCTTGTAAATCTTATTTCTTGACGGCACCTAAGTGGCGCTAGCCGCCTCGGGACAGACTATGACGCCGCGCCTTCGTCGCTCCCCGGCGGCGGGTTGCCGTCCGCGCCACCGCCGTCCAGGTCAATCAGAATGTCGCGCGGCTCCGCTCCCTTGTTCGGGCCGACGATGCCGCGCAGCTCCAGTTCATCCATGATGCGCGCGGCGCGGGTGTAGCCCAGGCGCAAGCGCCGCTGCATCAGGGAGACGCTCGCCTTCTGCTCGCTGCGGATGATTTCGATGCACTGCTGGATCAGTTCCTCGTCCTCGCCGCAGCCCTCGCCCTCGCCGTCCAGGCCGCCGCCGGCCTTCTGCAATTGCTGATGAATGTCCACCTCGTAGCTCGGCTTGCCCTGTTTGGCGATGAAGTCCACAATGCTTTGCAGCTCCCCGTCCGTGATGAGCGTGCCCTGGATGCGGATCAATTTGGCCGAGCCGGGCGACAGGTAGAGCATGTCCCCCTTGCCCAGGAGCTTGTCCGCGCCCATGGCGTCGAGAATGGTGCGGGAATCCACCTTGGCGGCGACCTGAAAGGCGATGCGGGCGGAGATGTTGGCCTTGATGACGCCGGTGATGACGTCCACGCTGGGCCGCTGGGTGGCGACGATGCAGTGAATGCCGGCGGCGCGCGCCATTTGCGTGATGCGGGCAATGGCCATTTCCACGTCCGCCGGCGCGACCAGCATCAAGTCCGCCAATTCGTCAATAATAACGACAATGTAGCTGAGATAATCGGGAATGACGATTTCCTCCTCGCGCGGCACCACGATGTCTTCGTCCAATTCCACAGCGAAGCCGTCGGAGCTGACTTCGACCTTTTCCCGTTTGGCCGTGAGGGGCAGTTCCGGTTCGGCGACCGGAGCGGGTTTGTTCTTGGGCCGTTCATTGAAGGAACGGATGTTGCGCACGCCGACCCTGGCGAAGATCTGGTAGCGTTTTTCCATTTCATTCACGACCCAGCGGAGGGCGAGGATGACCTTCTTGGGGTCGGTCACGACCGGGACCACCAGATGGGGCAGGGTGTTGTAAAGCTGGAGTTCGACCACCTTGGGATCAATCATCACAAAGCGCAATTTATCGGGCGGAAAGCGGTAGAGCAGGGAAGCGATGATGGCGTTGATGCAAACCGACTTGCCCGAGCCGGTGCTGCCGGCGATGAGCAAGTGCGGCATTTCGGCCAGATCGGCGATAATGGGCGACCCATAGACGTCCTTGCCCAGCGCCACCGGAATGCGGGCCTTGGTGGTGCGCCATTCTTCCGATTCGAACAGGTCCCGGACAATGACTTTGGTCTTGATGGCATTGGGCACCTCCACCCCGACGGAACTCTTGCCCGGCACCGGGGCCAGAATGTTGATGCGCTCGGCCTTGAGGGCGGCGGCAATGTTGTTGCTCAAGGCGACGATTTTTTCCAGCTTCACCCCCGGCGCCGGATGCAATTCGTAGCGGGTGATGGTCGGCCCCTTGGTAATGTCGCCTGGGGACACTTCGATATCGAACTGGGCCAGCGTTTGCTGCATCAGGCGCGCATTGGCCATCAATTCCTCCCTGGTTTCCGTCGGCTTGAGCGTGGTGTCCGCCTTTTGCAGGAAGTCCAGCGGCGGCAACTGGTAGTTGCCGATTTTCGGAGCGGCGGCCACGGCGATCCGTTTGGGCTTGCGCGGGGCGGGCATGGGTTTGGTCGCGGGCGTCAGCCCGGAGGCCGCGCCGGCTTCCTCGGCAATCGGGGCCGCCGCGCCATGCACCCCGGCTTCCGGGGCAGCCGCCGCTTCCCCTTCAGGGCGGGGCTTGGCACTTTCCTTGTCGGGCGCTTCGGCCACCGCGTCTTTGCCCAGGATGTCCGCCGTGGTGGCGGCGGCAATGTCCTTTCCTGGAATCACCGCGCCCTCATCCGCCGGCGCCGGCTCCTTGGGCAAGTCCCTCTCCCTGGATTTCTTCTGCGCCGAAGCCGGAGTGGGTTGAGGGACGCTCAGATCGCGCACCATCGGTTCCGGCACCGGCTGCATATCGGCGCCCAGTCCGCTGGGACCGGCCGCCCCGGCCCCTTTGCCGGATTTGTCCAACTGTTCCTGGAGGCGGCGCGCCTGCTTTTCCAGCAAACGGGCGCGGCGTTCGAGTTCATTCTCATTGGTGGCGGCGGCCTCGCCGTCGAAGCGGATGGCCCACCATTGGCGGCACCATTGACCAAGCCGGAAATTGGTCAAATAGAGAAGGCTGATCAGGTACAATCCCGCCAGAACAATGCTGCCTCCCACCTTCCCAACATAGCGCAGGGCGTGACGGTAGAAGAACTGGCCGATCAGACCGCCGCTGCTGGGAATGGCCAGGCTGTGAAGAACCCAGAAATGGAGCCGCAGATCCGTCTCGAACATGCTCAACAGCCCCATGCAGCAAACCAGCAAAATCGCCCCCCAAATCCAGCGCCGCGGCAAATAGGAAAGAACCCCAATCATGTAACCCAGGCCGAACAGGATCAACAGCGCCGGAACCATGCAGGCGGTCAAGCCGAAGGCCCAGAACAGCCACAGGCCCAGCCGCGCCCCCACCGGCCCGATCCAGTTGTTGAGCGGGTTATTGGGCGCCGTCGTCACGATGGCCGGCAGGTCCTTAGGATCGTAGGAAATCAAGGCGCACAACAACAAAAGGCCCGTCAAACACAGCACGATGCCGATGACATCATTGATTCCATGCTGGTGCGATTGCGATGCGTCTTTGCGAGGCATGGGCGCAGTCTAAAGTTCAAAGTGCAAACTGCAAAGCGCAAACTGCAAAACGCAAAGTTGCCGCGCGACTTTCGCCAGCGCGGCAACTTGGTCAACTCGGAACCTTTCGTCCCGTCAAATCACCGTCACCGGCCGCCCCCGGCGCCCGGGGTATCCTTGGAGTCTTTGGTATCCTTCGCGTCCTTTGTGTCCCTGCCTGCTGCCGCTCCGCGCGTCGCGGGTTCCGGGGTTCTCGCGCCGGGGCTGCTGCGGTCCGGCGCAGCGGAAGGGGCAGGCCCCCTGGAACCCCGCACCTCCGCCGCCGGCCCGCGCGCATCGGCCGGCCCGCGCACATCCGCTGGCTTGCGGATTGCATCGCGACTTTCCATGCTCCGGCGCAACGGATCGCTGGCGGGACGCGCCTGGATTTCCTTGACCCGTTCCACGGTGCGGGTTCTTTCCAATTCGCGTCCCCGGTCAATTCGCGCATCGCGAATGACGATTCTATCCACCACCACAGGACGGTGCGAGAAAGTGGCGACGCGGTCGCGGCCCAGGCCCTCCACGACCAAACGGCCGTCCAGAATGCGGTAATCATTCATCACCAGGCTGCCGCGAAACAACACCGCCGCCCGTTCCCGCGGAACCAGGAACGGCAGGTAACCGTGATCCATGAAATGATCGTAGCCCACAAACACGTAGTCGTCGGGCGCCAGGCCAAAGTCCATGTCCACCGCCAGGCCGCCGCGGAACATCAAACCGACACCCACTTCAAAGCGAGCTGCGGGCGGCAATGGCGCCCAGCCGGCAAACCCTTCCGAGTGCCTCCAGGAAACCCAGGCCGGAGACCAGTCGTAGCCCGGAATCCAGACCCATCCGTAACGAAAATCCCGCATCCACCGGCCATAATGAAACACGATGTCCCCGTAAGGAACATCGGAGTGCCAATACCACCCCGCGTCGGTATATTCCCAATATCCCTGGTTGAAATAAGGCCGCCATCCGGCAATTTGGATCGCATCGTTCGGCCTCCAAGCCGGACCATAAGGCGGCGCATCCACCCACTGGCCATAAGGCCCGAGTTGAGTCTGAAAATAAACCAGATTGATATCCGACCCTGGCGGCGCGACGGGCGCCACGTAAGGCTCGGTTGCGACCGGCGGCGGCATCATCGCGGGCGGCGGCTGCGCCGGCATGGTCACCGGCGGCGCGACCGGTGGCGCGGCCGGCGGCGGTGTTGCCGGCAGCACGGGCGCGGCGGACATCGGGGGCGCAGCCGATCTGGATTGTTGCAGCACGGAGATCACACCTTGCGAAACGCCCTGGCTGGTGAGATAAATGATGTCGTCGGCGCTCAACGAGTATGCCGCCCCGGAGTTCTTGATGTAAGAGGTGATGATGTCGTCCGACATGTGGGCCTGGGCCAGTTTAACCACCTCGATCAAGCCCGGCGAAAGGTTGGCCGGGGCGGTTTGGGCGCGCCCCACGTTTCCCCCGCTCCAGCAAAGCCAGCCGAGGGCGAGGCAGGCCGCAACGGCGGCCACTTTGTTCTGACACTTCGATGAACCGATTGTTTTCATATAATGCTTCTATTTGAGAGCCTTCCGCGGCTCTTCGTTCAATTCTTGCGATCCTGGCAGCCGGGCCAGGTCTTCCCACCAACCAATACGCTCCTCTCCGGGGAATCTTGCAACGAAAAAGTTGATTAAAAAAAAGCTTGTAACCTGAGGATGGGCAAGATAGTCTTTATCTGAAGCAAGACTCGTGAAGTGTACACGCCGAGTGTATTCTCTGCGGGGACTTGAAACTAGACAATTAAACGTAATCCTTAGAAAAGTATGAAATTCACATCGAAATCTTTGTTGAAAGTGCTTGCTTGCACGGTAGTTACGCTGGGAGCAGTCAGTCTGGCCCATGCGGCGGCGGGCAATGCGGACGTAACGGGAACCTGGACCTGGACCGGCGGCGGCCGTGGCGGTGGTGGCGGCGGCGGCGGCGGTGGTGGTCGCGGCGGTGCCGGTGGAACCAATGTCCTGGTCTTGAAAGCTGATGTCGCTGCGGGCACAGTGACGGGCACGTTGACCTCGCCCCCGATGGGTGGACGCAGAGGCCGTGGCGCTCCTGACGCTGGCGCAGCCCCTCCTCCTGCTCCTCCTGCTCCGACCCCGGTGGACATCAAGAATGGCAAGATCGCGGGCAAGGCCCTTTCGTTCGAAGTCACACGGCCCGGACGCGGTGGCGGCGCTGACACAACGGTTCCCTACAAGGCGACCGTTTCGGATGACGGAAAGACCCTGACCGGCACCATGACCATGCCGGGCCGCGGCGGTGGCGACCCGATGGAAATGCCCTTCACGGCCACCAAGCAGTAATCAAGTGCATTAGATTCACCGGCGCAGGTCCTCACGGACTGCGCCGTTTTTGTTTTCTTGATGCGTTGCGATCCGGCACAATCTCCGGCTTGACAAGACCCATCGAGCCGGTAGTCTTGCTGTCATCCAATCATACTATGAAATCAACATCATGGAGTCTTTTGAAGGCCGGGACGGCCGCCCTGCTGGCGCTGACGGTGTGCCGGGCAATGGCGTCCGCCGATGACACCAACCTCAACACCCTTACGGCAGAGGAGAAGGCGGCGGGCTGGCGGCTTCTGTTTAACGGCACGAACTTCACCGGCTGGCATTGCTGGCACAGCACTCAAATCCTGCCCGGCTGGGTGATCAAGGACGGGTGCATGGTCTGCGCCAATCCGGCGCAGGCGGGCGATATTGTGACCAGCGGCGAGTATGGCTGGTTCGAGCTGCAACTGGATTACAATATCACCCCCGCCGGCAACAGCGGCATCCTCTATCATGTGACCGGCGAGAACACGCTCCCGCGCATGCCCACCTGGTACACCGGCCCGGAATGCCAACTGCTGGACAACGCGGACGGAATTGACGGCCCCACCAAGGAGGGGCGGCAATTGTCCGGCTGGCTCTATGCCCTGTACGCGCCGCCCAATGACACGAAAACCGGCAAGCCGCTGGACGCCACCAAACCGGCCGGCCAGTGGAACCACATCCGCCTGCTGATCACGCCGGAGAAATGCGAGCACGACATGAACGGAGTCAAGTATTTGGAATACGTGCTGCACAACGCCGACTTCAACGCGCGCGTGGCCCGGAGCAAGTTTTCCCAGATGCCGCCCTTCGCCAAGTCGGACGTGGGGAGCATCGCCTTGCAGGGCGATCACGGGGCGATCTCCTTCCGCAACATCAAAATCCGCCCCATCGCGGCCACCAAATAGCCAGAAGCGATGATTGCCGAGGCCGGGATGGCCGGTCAGGCTAACGGCGGATGACCCGATTTTTATGATCCGACGACAGGACATCGTGAATTGGTGTGAGAGGGTGGCCCGCGAATTTCGACCGGAAAAGATATTTCTTTTTGGTTCCTACGCCCACGGTTTGCCGGATGAAGACTCCGATGTGGACGTTCTCATCGTGATGCCGTTGCCGCGAGGCCGGCGCGATGTGCGCCAGGCGGCGGCCATTCGGGAGCGCGTGCGGGCCTCTTTTCCCATGGATGTGATTGTGCGGTCGCCTCAGCAGGTGGCGCGACGGCTGGCCCGTGGCGATGGATTTATCGCGGACATCCTGCGGCACGGCCAACTGATGTATGAAGGCCAGCACGCGTGAATGGGTGAAGAAGGCGGAGGAGGATTTTCTCGCCGCGAGTTCGCTGGAGCGGCGGCGCGGCAAGCCCCTTTGGAACATCGTCTGTTTTCATGCCCAACAGACGATTGAGAAATACCTCAAGGCCAGGATGGAAGAGGCAGGGTTGGGCGTCCCCAAGACGCACGACTTGCTGCATTTGCTCAATCTCATCGCGAAGGTTGAGCCGATTTGGTCCGCGTACCATGCCGCATTCAGCTTGCTGGTCAGCTACGCGGTTCAGACGCGTTATCCTGGCTGTTCCGTTCTCAAGAGTGATGCCCGGCACGCCATGAAAGTGTGCCGCCAATTCCGTCTGGAGGCGCGTCGAGCCTTGGGGCTGTGATGCCCCGCGCCAATCGGTGCCCCAATTAGAATGCCGATTTCCGTGCCGATTTCCGTTGCTTTCCTGCCGGCAGGGGTTAGTTTGGGCCACTCGTGAACAGCGAATATGTCAAACAAGCACTGGCCAAGGTTGGAAACCCCAACGTTTTGGTGAATATCATCTCCCGGCGCGTCCGCCAACTGACCAGCGGCGGCACCACCGCCCGGCCTTTGATCGAGCAGACCCCAGGCATGGGGATCGCCGACCTGGCCCTGCTGGAGTTGATCGAAGGGAAAATGGACTTTGAAATCTCCAGCGGCACCGAAGAAGAAACGCAGCCCGCCCCCAAGAAACGCCGCCGCGCCTGACCCTGCTCCAGCGGTCCCGCTTCCGGGCGGAAGGGGGCGCAATTGGTTATGGCCGAAATTCTGCACAATTCCAGAGCGCGGCGCGATTATCACATTTTGGAAACCTACGAGGCCGGCCTGGTGCTGCATGGCTCGGAGGTCAAGGCCTTGCGGGCCGGCAAAGCGCAGATCGGCGACGCCTTTGCGCGCGTGGAAAAGGAGGAGGTCTGGCTCTATAACGCCCACATTGACGAATACACCCCGGCCAACCGCTTCGGCCAC
>Ga0182027_10015669_pt1 | contig 10406 bp, 6 predicted proteins | sample 712E1DmetaG_FD_121300 | JGI IMG/M metagenome (GOLD analysis project Ga0182027, IMG submission 121300) | Permafrost microbial communities from Stordalen Mire, Sweden - 712E1D metaG (Illumina Assembly) | ecosystem: Environmental > Terrestrial > Soil > Wetlands > Permafrost | place: Sweden... | reverse complement strand
GGCCGCCGGCCCGTCCCCCCCCCCGTCTCATGGGCATGGCGTTGGTCTGCCCGCGCCGCTGGCCAATTTGCGGTATGAAGGGATTGGATTCGGAGGCTTCCTCCGAAGCCGCTTCCGCGCTGATGGTGCCCGTCACCACGACCATGTTGGTCGCCAGGCTCTCGCCTTCCACTTGGGTCCAGGTCCCATCGGTTAATCCAAGTTTCACCGGCACGGGCCGGACGAAGTTTCCCACTGCCGCCCACAAGGTTCCCGTTTGCACGGGGGCCGCCTCCTGTCCGCCGCTTCCGCGCTCCCCCCCCCGCTGCCCGCCGCCGCTGGAAGCCCCGGCGCCCTCGGCGGGCGCGCCGGAACTCTCCGAAGCCTTGGTCTCTGCGGAAGCCCCGCCGGCCCCATTGCCGGTCTGGCGAAACTTCGGATCAATCAGTTCGCTCTGCGGATGCCAGCGCAACGCCGAGTTCAAGACCAGGAAGGCGTTGGTGGCCTGTCCGGCCAGAAAGTTGACATTGGCTGTCAAGTATGGCAACAGCCGGCCATCCGAGTTGTCCGAGTTGATCTCCACCGTGTAGGTCACCACATTTTGAGTCATGGTCGCGTTGAGCCGCACCTTGTTCACCGTCCCCCGGAACACCCGGTTGGGAAAAGCGTCCACGGTAAAGGTCACAGCCTGGCCGGGATGGATGTTCCCGATGTCCGCTTCATTGACCGAGGACCAGACCTGGATGTTCGTCATGTTCTTGGCAATGAGGAACAAACTGGGCGTGTTCAGGCTCGAGGCCACCGTTTCGCCAATCGTGACCCGCCGGTCAATGATCACGCCATCCACCGGAGAATAAATGGTGCAGTAATCAAGCGTCTGCTGGGCCTTCTTCAGCGTGGCTTGCGCCTGCGTCGTGGCGGCTTTCGCGGAGGCCACGGCGGCCACGGCCAATTCCACCTTCGCCTTGGCAATTTCGTAAGTGGCCTTGTAGAGATCATACGTGGTCGGCGCCAGCGCCTGCCCTTCCCCGAGCTTCTGGGCGCGGTTCCAATCCGCCTCCGCCTGCACCTCCGTGGCTTTGGCCTGCTCCACATTGGCCGCGGCCTGCGCTTCCCCGGCCTTGTCCGACGCCACCACGGCGGCGTCCAGCTCCACGTCGGCCTGGAACAGGCTGGGGTCTATTTTGGCCAGAAGCATGTTGGACTCCACAACGGATCTATAATCAATGGGCTTTCCATTCTTGTCCTTGCCAAACTCCAGGAATTGCCCGGACACCTGCGCCCCCACGTCCACCACCTCCTCCGGTTCCACCGTCCCTGTCGCTGTAATCGTGGCGATGAGGTTTCCTTTGCGCACCGTCCCCGTGCGCCACAAAGGCCGGGTGGCATGGCGCGAGTGCCAGACCCAATATACTCCTCCACCCGCCAGCGCCGCCGCCACCAGCGCCGCGATAATTACAACTCTTAATGTTCCTTTCATAAATTTATAGTCTCTGGGTGGGCCGCCGCTGCCGCCCGGGACCGGTTGACAAACTCGCCCCCCTCGCTCGATTAGACGGCTACACCGCCGTCCAACATCCACCATGGTCTTCCGGTTCTATCGGGCCAATGCTTCCATTTCAACCCCACTCCCCAAAGGAGCGGCCATTTTAATTCACTGCTTAACGCTCCCGCAATTAAAATCTTTTCTAATGGCCCGCTATTTTTACCCGTTCGCCTTTGCGCTAAACCTTGACATTTTTCCCCGCATCCAGCAAAATCGCGCCGTTGGGAAACAATATAATTATGAAACATCATTCTTCCACTTCGCGTAGAGATTTCCTGAAAACCTCGTTGCTCGGCGGCGCCGCCGCGCTGACTGCCTGGCAATTGCCGTCAGTCCAGGCCGCCGCGGACGCCCCGGCCGCTCCGGCCGGCTTCCTCCCCAGCGACCCCGCCAATTCCCCGATGGGCGTCGCCTTCGGCGTCAAGCCGGGCCGCGTCACCTGGGCTTTTGACCCCAGGGCCGCGACTTGGGACGGCTTGAACAACGCGCCGGGCTGGTGGGATGACAGCAACACCCATCCCCAAATCGTCAGCGCCATGCTCTCCGACAGCCTCCGTTCGCTCGGCGATGCCGCCAGCGACAAGGAAGCCTGGAACAAAATTTTCACCGACTTCAACCAGCGCCACGGCAAGGGCGCGGTTGGTTACAAGAAGGGCGAGAAGATCGTCATCAAACTCAATCTCAACCAGTCGCATGACCACGGCAACGGCGCCAATGGCTCCTACATCGCGCCCCAGCTCGTGCAGGGCCTGTTGCGCCAGCTCGTCGAGCAAGCAGGCATCGCGCCGGCCGACATCACCTTTTACGACGCCATCCGCAATGTTCCGGCCACCATTTTCGACCGCGGAACCAAGGAATTTCCCGGCGTCCACTTCGTGGACTCGACCAACACCGATGGCCGCGAGAAATCGGCGCCCGACACGACCAAGCCGCTCGTCCTGGGCCAGGGGGGCGTGAAGCTTTATTTCCCCACCTGCGTCACCCAGGCCGACTACATGATCAACGTCTCCGGGCTGAAAGGGCACAACATCGCGGGCATGACCGTCACGGCCAAGAACCACCTCGGCTCACTGTTGACCGCCGCAGGCGCTGCCGGAGCCAATAGCATGCACCCCTCGATTGCTGCCAAGGTGGACCCCGGCATGAGGGGGAACGCGCCGACGCCCCGGGGCATGGCCACTTACAGCGGCTTGGCGGACCTGAACGGACACCCCCAGACCGGCGGCAAGACCATCCTCTATATGATTGACGGCTTGTATGCCACGCAGCACAACGAATTCCGCCTGGCCCCGGTCTGCAAGTGGCAGAGCGCGCCCTTCAACGGCGGTTGGACCGCCAGCCTGCTGGCCTCGCAGGACGGCGTGGCCGTTGACTCCGTGGCGCTGGATTTCCTGCGCAGCGAGCCGACGCTGACCGCCGTCGTCAACGGCACGGTTGACAATTATCTCCACGAAATGGCGCTGGCCGACAAGTCGCCGTCCAAGACGCAATACCAGCCTGCCGGAGACGGCAAGGTGCTGGGCAGCCTGGGCGTCCACGAGCACTGGAACAACGCCGCCGACAAGCAGTACAGCCGCAACCTCGGCAAAGCTGCCGGCATCGAGCTGGTCCATCTGCGCCCGGCCTAATTGGCCCGATTGGCAGAATGGTGTTTTTGACATGTCTGGAACTGGCAGGGCGGACGAGATAAAAGTGGGGGGGACGCATGCTTTGTCCCGGAGGGACATCGGACAATAGCCCGGCACGCCAGTGCCGGGTCCGTGCGTCCAAACACCGCAAGTCCCGAAGGGACGGCTGAAAAGCTCCGCGTCGGATTTTCGGTTCTCTATGGTGTTGGCAGGATGCGCAAGTGTCTAATGACCAGGGCTTTGCAAAAAACTTCAAAAATCCGCGTTTTTTCCTTGACCCATTGCGCTTATATGCTAAAATAGTGCGCGTGACGATAGATAGCACCTGGCCGGGCGGGGGCGGGACGATGGGGGAAAGCTGGAATCAGAAAATCCAGATTTCTGCTTTCTGCTTTCCCAATTTCTGCTTTCCGTTGTTCCACTTAATTCCACTTAATTCCACTTGGTTCCACTTGGTTCCACTTCCCGCCCCCCCCCCGGGGGGGCATGAACCCAACATCGTTTCTCGTGAAAATCACCAAACCCGCAATCCGCAATTCCATCGCGCGTCGCCCCCATGAATCTGCTGGACTCGCCCGCCGCCAGGCGCAAATATCCACCGCGTACTGAAATGAACTTGCTGCCATTTGACAAACTGACTCCTTATCGCCCCCGCGCTTTTGTGCCCCAGGAGGTTGACCTCGGGGACTTTGCGCCAATCGCCGCGCTGTTCGATGCGCTGGAAGCGCGCGCCCCGCGCTGCAAAACGGCGGCCCAGTTCCATCGCTGGCTGCTGGACGGCAGCGAACTGAGCGCCGCGCTGGAGGAGGAAGGCTCCATCCGCAACATCGCCATGACCTGCCATACGGAAAGCGCCGAGGCGGAAAAGGCCTACATCCATTTTGTCGAGCAAATCGAGCCGCAAACCAAACCCCGGCAATTCAAGCTGGCCGAAATTTATTTGAGGCATCCGCTTCGCGCCAAACTTCCCCGCAAACGCTGGTTCGTTTTCCACCGCAACGCCCGCGTGCAGGTGGAATTGTTCCGCCCGGAAAATGTCCCGCTGGAAACCGAGGAGGCCCGGCTCGGACAGCAATACCAGAAACTCTCCGGCTCGCTCACTGTGCAATTTCGCGGCGAGGAAAAGACCCTGGCGCAAATGGGCCGCTACCTGGAGGAACCGGACCGCCCGCTGCGCCAGCAAGCCTGGGAATTGACGGTCAACCGGCGTCTCCAGGAAGCGGAACACTTCGAGAACAACTTCGAGCAACTGCTCAAACTGCGCGAGCAGATCGCCGCCAACGCCGGCTTCCCCAACTACCTCCAATACGCCTTCCAGGCGCGCGGCCGTTTCGATTACACGCCCGCCGATTGCCTCAAGTTTCACGACGCCGTGGAATCGGAAATCATGCCCGCCGTCCGGCAGTTGCAGGCCGAACGCCGCCGCCGGCTTGGCCTCCAGTCCCTCCGCCCGTGGGACATGAGCGTGGACCCTTTGAATCGCCCCTCCCTCCGCCCGTTCGAGCGGGTCGAGGAGATGGTTTCCCGCGCGCAGAAAATTTTCGACCGGCTCGATTCCAGGCTGGCCGCCGATTTTCAATTGATGCGCGAACTGCGGCTGCTGGATCTGGACAATCGCAAAGGCAAGGCCCCCGGCGGCTACCAATCCACCCTGTCCGAATCGCGCCTGCCGTTCATCTTCATGAACGCCGTGGGCATCCAGCGCGATGTGGAGACGATCCTGCACGAAGCCGGCCACGCCTTTCACGCCCTGGCCACGCGGGGCGAGGAATTGCACGCCTATCGCAGCGCGCCCATCGAGTTTTGCGAAGTCGCGTCCATGAGCATGGAACTGCTGGGCAACGAGTTCATCGAGGCTTTTTATCAGGAGGCCGATGCCCGGCGCGCGCGGCGCGATCATTTGGAGGGGATTGTCGCCATCTTCCCCTGGATTGCGACGGTGGATGCGTTTCAACACTGGATTTATTCCCATCCCGGCCACAGCCGCGCGGAGCGGCGGCAGGCGTGGCTGGCCTTGATGGACCGCTTTGGCGGCGAGGCGGATTGGAGCGGTCACGAGGAGGCGCGCGCCAATTTATGGCATCGCCAGCTCCACATTTTTCTGCATCCGTTTTACTACATTGAGTATGGCATTGCGCAACTGGGCGCGTTGCAAGTCTGGGCCAATTCCCGCAAAGACAAGGCCCGCGCCCTCCATCAATACCGGCGCGCGCTGGCTCTGGGCGGCTCGCGTCCGTTGCCGGAGTTGTTTGCCGCCGCCGGCTGCCGTTTCGACTTTAGAGGCGGCGCCATCAAGCCGCTGGTCCGCCTGCTGCGCAGCGAGTTGCAGAAGCTGGGGGAGGACATGGAGTCGCGGGCTTTGCGCGGCCGTCCCGAAGATCTTCGCGATATTCTGGCCGGGGTTCCCGACGATCCTCCTTTGCCAGGAGATGAACTTTGATTGTTTGACACCTTACGCCGCCGTCGGGAGGATCCACCGCGCGCGCTGGAGCGCGGTGTGGTGCCATTGCCAGAAATCTACTCCCTTGTGATGGGTGCGAGCCACGACACCCATCCGTTGAGCCTGAGTGGCGAAGCGCGGATGTTGGAGAAAACGCCGCGTGAAATACGCGGCGTCATCCGCGCGCACATCCAGCCACACCACGCCATAGGCCGGGTGACGCAAAGCAGCATGAAAGAAATCCCAGTCCAGAGTAAAAAACGTAACACCGCGATGCCTGTGCAGGAGCGGAACGATGTCGTGGTCCTTCACTCCAAGCCGTGCGAAGTCTTGCCCAATTTGCCGGAAGGCAATGCGCCAACCCTTGAGCAACGGCAACTGGTCTTTCGGGAAGTTTTCGTCCAGAAGATTCAAGCGGCAACCAGATCGGCGCTCTTCCGCGTTGGACGGCGCGCGGCTTGGCCGTGTTGTTCGAGCAAGGCTTCCTGCGCGAGCCGGACAGCCTCGGCTATCGCGCCCAGCGGAATGCGTCCCCCCCAGCGCTGGTTGCAGATGAAGTCCCAAGACCGTCCCGCAGCCACATCATCCAGGACCTGCCAGACCATGATGCGCGTGCCTTTGAACGTGGGTTTGCCGTGGCAGATTTCGGGGTCGGCCACGATGTATTCGCCCAACTCAATGCGTTCAGCGGTCTGTTTGCCACTTTTCATAATCGAAGGAGTATCATTCTCGAACGATTCTGTCAAACGATGCGATGCCAGGGCGCAGCTACGCCGCCGCGCGGGAGGCGGCCAAATCCACCTTGCGCTGGTTGAGGCTCTTGAAAAATTCGTAGCCCTCGCGGCAGCGGCGCACAAAGATGTCCTTGTCCTCCAGCATCGTCTTGATGATGCGCAGGATCGGCCGCGGGCGCAGATAATAAGCGCGGTAAAAACGGTCCACCGCCTCAAAAATCTCGTCCTTGCCCAGACCGGGGTACTCGAGTGCGCTCTGCTGGAATCCATCCTGATGGACGATGTCCGTCTTGTCTGGCTTGGCGAACCAGCCGTTTTGCCGGGCCATGTCGTAAAGCTCGGTGCCGGGGTAAGGGGCGGCCAGCGAAACCTGGATGCTGAAGACATCCAGGTCCATGGCGAAGCGGATGGTTTGCTCAATCGTCTCGCGCGTCTCCACCGGCAGGCCCAGAATAAAAGTGCCGTGAATGACCACCCCGGCCTTGTGGCAGGCCTGGGTGAAACGCCGCGCTTCCTCCAATTGGATGCCCTTCTTAATGCGGTCGAGAATCTCCTGGTTGCCGCTTTCGTATCCGACCAAAAAGAGGCGCAGTCCCGAATCCTTGAAGGACTTGATGGTGTCGTAATCCAGAGCGGCGCGGCTGTTGCACGACCACGTCACGCCGATGGGGGCCAGTCTCCTGGCGATTTCGCGCGCGCGGGGCAGATTGGCGGTGAAGGTGTCGTCGTCGAAGAAGAACTCCCGCACCTGCGGGAAAAGTTTTTTGGCGTAGGCCATTTCCGCGGCGACATTATCCGGCGAACGCACGCGGTATTTGTGGCCGCCGATGGTTTGGGGCCAGAGGCAGAAGGTGCATTGCGCCGGGCAGCCGCGGCCGGTGTAAAGGCTCAGATAGGGATGGAGCAGGTAGCCGATGAAATACTTCTCGATTTGCAGGTCGCGTTTGTAGGTGTCCACCACCCAGGGCAGCGTGTCCATGTCGGAAATCATCTCCCGCTCGCGATTGTGGATGATCTTGCCCTCCCGGTTCCGGTAGGAAAGCCCGTCCACCTCGAAAAGCGGGCGTCCCTCGGCCACTTCCTTGCAGGTGAAATCAAACTCCTTGCGGCCCACCCAGTCAATGGCGGCGGAGGCCTTCAAGGTTTCCGCCGGCAGCACGGCCGCGTGAGCGCCGATGAAACCCACGGTGGTGGCGGGTTTTTGGCGTTTGATCGCTTCGGCGACCTTGCAATCATTTCTCAGCGAAGGGGTGGAGGTGTTGATGATGACGTGATCGAACTGGCGCGCCTCCTCCAGGCATTGCCGGACGCCGATGTTATGCGGCGGGCAGTCGAGCAGCCTGCTGTTGGGCGTGAGCGCGGCGGGCTGGGCCAGCCAGGTGGGATACCAGAACGAGGTCACTTCGCGCCGCGCCTGGTAACGCGAACCCGCCCCGCCGTCAAACCCTTCAAAGCTCGGTGGTGAAAGGAAAAGTGTTCTCATTGCCCTTTTGTTTGACTCTTCCTGGCGCTGGCGATCTTGGCCAGCAATTCGTCCCGTTGCGTGGTGTCGCCGGACGCGCAGCTCCCGCCGCCGGCGTTGATGGCGGCCCTGGCTTCGGCCAGGTGGCCCTTGCCAATGGAGAACCCGTTGTAGGCCTTGACGTTCCGGCCCTCGTGATAGGGCTTGGGCTTGGCGCTGAAATTGTAGGACATGTTCTTCCAATTGTCCCTGGCGCTGGCGCTCAAGGCCCCGCTCGGATCGTAGCCGCAATGGACCATGCAGTTTTCGCAGCGCGGATCGCGCGCCACGCCGTTCACCACGCCGTATTTGTTCCAATCCACCTTCTCCAGCATCTCGTGGTAGCCGGCATAATGGCCGTCGGTCATCAAATAGCAGGGGGCCTTCCAGCCGCGGACGTTGCGTGTGGGAATGGCCCAGGCGGTGCAGGTCAATTCGCGCTTGCCCGCCAGAAATTCCTGATAGACCCGCGTGCCGATGATGGTGAAGCGGTCCGCCCATTTCTCGATGTCCTTGAATTTCTCCACGGTCATTTTCCGTGTCAGGAAGAAATCCTCCGGCTGTTTGCCCAGGCGCTTGATCATGTCTTTCTTGGCCGCGTCATATTCGTAGCCCGGCGAAATGGTGTGGGCGTCCACTTCCAAGAACGAGAAGAACTGGAACATCTGCTCAATTTCCTTCACCTCGGTTTCCTTATAGACGGTCGTGTTGGTCGCCACCTGGTAGCCGAGGATTTTGGCCATCTTGATGGCTTGGACGCATTCCTGGAACACGCCCTCCCGTTCCACGATCAAGTCGTGCGTGTATTCCAGCCCGTCAATATGAACGTTCCAAAACATCCAGCGCGTCGGGCGAATGACGGGGCGGGCGTCTGATTTGCCTTTGCGAATGGCTTCCGCCTCCTTTTCCGTGAGCAGCTTTTCGCCCAGCAACCGCTCCAGCACCGTCTCCTGTTTCCGGTCGTAAATGGCGGCCAGATAATCCCGCATTTTTTTGCGCATGAACATGCCGTTGGTGCAGAGATGAACGATGCGGCCCTGCTTGAGCAACCCGGCGGTCAGCTCCTCGATTTTGGGATAAATCAACGGTTCGCCGCCGCAGATCGAGACCATGGGCGCATCGCACTCCCTGGCCGAGGCCAGGCAATCCTCCAGCGGCATCATGTCCTTGAGATTGGTGGAGTATTCGCGGATGCGCCCGCAGCCGGTGCAAGTCAGGTTGCAGGTGTGGAGAGGCTCCAGTTGCAGCACGAGCGCGAATTTGGGCGTGCGCTTGATTTTGTGCTTAACAATATGCACGGCAATTTTTGCCGTCAACGCCAGCGGGAATCGCATAGATTTAATCAGCTAGGGCCACGATCTGGTTGGTTTCTGCCGGGCACAGCACGGGAGGCTGCGGCAAAGCCGGTTTTGCCGGGGCCGGCCGCGCCACCAGGAGCATCAGCGGCGAAAACGAGGGCGAGGCGTAAAGACCGCCGCAGCCCGTTCCGATGACGAGCAGGGCCGACAGCATCACCAGCACTTGGATCCATGCGCCGAACTTCATTTTGGCAGTATAATCCGACTTCTTCAATAGGCAACAATTATTCCGCAACAATTATTCTCGCGAATTATTCTCGCGAAAATCAAATCTTATTCCCGCGCCTATTTGAATCCCAGCAGCCGCCCGCCCTGCCAGGTGGCGAAGGCCAGCGCCCAGGCCAGCGCCCCCATATAGACCCATTGAAAGACCGGCCACTTCCAGCTATTGGTTTCCCGCCGCACCACCGCCACCGTGCTGACGCATTGCAGCGCCAGCACATAGAAGACCATCAGCGACACCGCCGTCAGCGGCGTGTACACCTGCGAGCCGTCCGGCCGGGTTTGCGCCGCCAGGATCTTTTGCAGGTTCTGATTATGCGCCTCCTGGTTCTCATTGGCATGATTGGCCGCGCTATAAACAATGGACATGGTGCTCACAAACACTTCCCGCGCCGCAAACGACGACAAAATGCCGATGCCCATCTTCCAATCAAATCCCAGCGGCGCGATGGCCGGCTCCAGCAGCCTGCCCGCGTGCCCGGCAAAGCTCTCTTGCACCAGGGCGCTGTCCCTGTCCGCCTCCAATTGCTCCAGCGCGCGGGCCTGTTCATTGGCCGTGAGACTCTGCGGGGTCCGGGCGAAACCCGCCAGCAGGGCCGCGCGTTTGACGGCGGCATCCCGCTTGATCTCAGGATGGCTTGGGTAGCTGACCAAAAACCACAGCAGGATGTTGATTCCCAAAATCACGGTTCCCGCTCTTTGCAGGAACAATTTCGCCCGGTCCCATGTATGGCGCAGCACGACTTTTAGCACCGGGCAGCGATAAGGCGGCAACTCCATGATCAGCATGGGGGTTTCTCCTTTGAGCAGCGTCTTTTTGAAGAGCCAGGCCATCCCCAGCGCCACCACAATGCCCAACAAATACATGCTCAACATCGTCGCACTCTTCATCCACACCCCGCCGATGCACGCCCCGATCAGCAGCGTATAGACCGGCAGCCGCGCCGAACAACTCATCAGCGGCGCCACCAGAATCGTCACCAGCCGGTCCTTGGGCG
>Ga0182027_10015668_pt1 | contig 10406 bp, 7 predicted proteins | sample 712E1DmetaG_FD_121300 | JGI IMG/M metagenome (GOLD analysis project Ga0182027, IMG submission 121300) | Permafrost microbial communities from Stordalen Mire, Sweden - 712E1D metaG (Illumina Assembly) | ecosystem: Environmental > Terrestrial > Soil > Wetlands > Permafrost | place: Sweden... | reverse complement strand
GTTTCGTAGCCTGTTGCCGAGATTGCAGCGATCTCCTGCCGGTGTTCAGCAGGCGCGGGCGCGTCTTGGAGGTTCTGGCGAATGGGGAACGTCCCCGCCAGCTTCAGATACGTCAACTTCCGTTTGCAATCCGCTTGGCGACTCTGCTACCATCTAGTTGGCACAGAGTGGAATCCTCCCCTTGAAGCGCCCCAATCCAACCGACGGAGTTAGAATATCAACTGAATGAGCTTCACCGTATTTCTTGGCAATCTTCCCACCTGGGTCACCGCCGACGACATTAAACAGTGGCTGGCCGCCGAGGATCTCGTATCCGATGGCGTAAAGGTGATCCGCAACCACGAAACGCAGGAATCCAAGGGATTCGCTTTTGTCGAAGCGCCCACGGCCGATGAGATGCAATCTATCATCCGCCGCTTCGACCGCGCGCCATTAGAAGACCGGCTCTTGCGCGCCAACCCGGCCCAGCCTCCCAAAGGGAAGGATCTGCGCGGAGTTGCGCCTATCGCGCCAGGACCCACGGGCGCTGCCGGCGCCAGGACCCTCCCGCCCAGGCCGGATCGCAAACGGCGCAGCGGCAAGCCGCGGGATCAGTCGCCGCGCAGCGCGTTTGCCAACGAATTGGCGAAGGTTCTGTAACCAGTCTCGTCCCGTTGCGCGCAAGCCCTGGTATCCCAACCGGTTACACACCTGTGAACCGAAATCACATTCGCCTCTCCCGTATCCCCCCTCTATTCAATTAGTTAGACGTGGCGCCCGGCGTGCAATGCGAGCGCCCATGAGATACACCTGGCTTGGTTGCCTTGTCTGTGGCAGCTTGCTCTTTGCCGGCGCACCCGACCCGGATTCGAACGTCAATTCCCGCTACAAAGTGGAGACGGTAATCGTTGCCGGCAACGGGTGGTCCACCGATTTTGCGTCGGGCCAGGATAGCAAAATCAGTTCCGGCTTGGCGAAGCGGATTACTTCGCTCATCGGGGATCAACTGAATCCGGCGGCCCTCGACGACGTCGCCAAGCGCCTCGGCAAAGAGTTGAACGCCAGCGTCTCCCGTCGCGTGCTCCGCGGCGCGGCGCCTTCTGAAGTCAGGGTCGTGTTCCAGGTCGGCCCGCGCGCCGAGCGGTTCGGCGCCACCGTCTCCAAGTTCATCTACGATTCCAAGCAGGGCTGGACCGGCGCCGTCGAGGGCGCTGTCAACGTCAAGCAGAACACCTTCGCCTTCGGGGTGGTCAGCGATAACGACGACCTGCCGGAGCGCTATGCCGGAATCGCCGCGCGCTATGAAGACAATCACCTGGGCTCCGACAAAGTGCATTTCCAGTTCGAGTTCGATAGCTACCACGAGCAGTGGAATACCAACACTCTCGATCAACTCCCGCCCGCGTCCCCGGAATCGTCCTTCCTCGATGAGACCTCGGACGCCTACCGGACTCGCCAGAACTTCGAGCCCACCGTCACGCTTCTCATCGCGCCGCCCCTTACGCTGATGGTGGGCGCCAGTTTCGAACGTCTGCAGGACCAGTTTCCGTCCGACCATTTTGACGCGGCTAACGCCGTCGTTTCCACCCTCCGCTATCACCGCCAATTGGAGGACTCGGATACCGGACAGGACTTGGAGGCAAGCTACAGCCTGCGCGCCGCCACCAAGGTTCTCGACAGCGATTTCGTCTATGCCCGCCATCGCTGGGACTTTCGCTACAGGCTTACCCGCGGCCGGAATACGCTCACGGACGACGTATCGGCCGGCTTCATCGAGGGTAGGGCTCCGCTCTTCGAGCGATATGTCCTGGGAAATACGAGTACACTAAGAGGTTGGGACAAATCCGACCTCGACCCCTTGGGTGGAAACCGGATGGTCCACAATTCCGTCGATTATCGTTACAGGGTGTTTGAAGCCTTTTACGACGCTGGAACGATTTGGGACGCTGGCGAAGCCGTTGTTTTCAGGCAAGGCGTTGGCGTCGGTCTCCGCGAGGGAGCCTTCGCGATGGCGGTGGCATTCCCGATTCGAGGTGGCAGGGCCGACCCGATCTTCATGATGGGCATGAATTATTGATGGATCCCGCGCGGGACAGGAGCATCAGCCGCAGGTGCTGGCTGCTGGCCGGCATGGCTCTGCCCTTATCCCTCGCGAGCGGCCAGAGCGGCCTCTCGGTCTTCTACGACGGCCAAAGTCTCCGCCCCGTCGCTCCGAACCTGCATTTCGTCACCGGCAAAGCGCTGGAACGGCTGAAGGATGCCGATACCGTGGTGTTCGTTGCCAGCCTCCAGCTTTACGCCATCGACAACAGCGTGCCGCTCGGTCAAAAGGTGGGGAAGTTCGTGGTGAGCTACGATATTTTGGAGGAGAAGTTCAAGGCCGTCATTACCGAGTCCGCCGAGCGTTCCCGGTCGGATATGACCGCCTCCCAAGCCGAGGCGTGGTGCCTGGACAGCCTTGCCCTCAGCGCCGCCGGATTGGCCCCGGACCGGCCATTTTATTTGCGGTTGGAGATGCGCGCGGCCGGCCCGAAAGAGCAGTTCTCCAACGTCATGGCGGACCCCGTCAGGGCTTTCATTGAGTTGTTGAGCCGCAAGGCCGGGCCCGGTGAGCAGCATTGGGGGCCTCTTGACAGCCGCCCGCTGCGCCTCACCGATCTGTTCCGCGTCCCGGGCCCGGGGGCGCGAACCGGGTGAACCGGCTTCGTAACAGGCTGATCGCGATCTTCCTGGCGGCCACCCTGGCGCCGCTCGCGGCCACCATATGGGTTACCACTTTTCTGCTCGATATCAGCCTGGAGTACTCCTCCACGGACCAGTTGAACGCGATCGCCAGTTCCCTCGAAGCCACGGAAAAGGAGTTTTACCAGCGCGCTCGCACCGATCTCAAGCAGCGCGCCGCCTCGGGCGAGATCGACCCGAAGAAATTCGAGCCGGCCGGCCGCGCCAACTGGCCGGATGCCGTGAAGGCCTTCGCCGATGGCGATCAGCCCGAGGAGTTCGTGCGCGCCGGCCAGGAAGGCGACCGCCTGGACTACCTGGTCCGGCGCGGCGGCGAGGTCTGGATGTACTCCTCCAGCCTCGGCGGCGTCAAAACCGAACGGCTGGTGAATCAGATTCGCTCAGCGCGCGCGCTGGTCGACCAGACTGAAAGTCACGACCTTCGGCGTGGGTTCAAGCTCTTCTACATCGGGCTGGCGGTCTCGTTCTGGCTCGCCGCGCTGGTGCTGCTGATCTATCTGGCCAACCGCATCAGCCGGCCCATTCGCCAGTTGACCGACGGCCTGGGCCAACTGGCGTCGGGCGATCTGGGCGCTCGCGTGGAAGAACCCAGCGACGATGAAATCGGGCGCGCCATCCTGGCTTTCAACCACATGGCGGAGAAGCTTCAGGAGAGCACCGAACGCCTGGTCTACCTGCGCCAACTCGCAAGCTGGCAAACCTTGGCGCGGAAGATGGCCCACGAGCTCAAGAACTCCCTGACGCCCATCCGGCTCACGGTGGAAGAAATGTTGGCGCGTTACGACGAAGCCGACCGCGCCTTCATGGAACAGGCCACTCAGATCGTGGTGGATGAGATCGAAACCCTGGGCCGCCGCATCCGCGCCTTCTCCCAGTTCGCCGCCGAACCGCCTGTGCAGCCCGCCGAGGTGGACGTAAACTCGCTGTTGCAGGAGCGCATCGCCTTCCTCAAAATGGCGCACCCGGAGATTGCCTACGACTTTCGCCTGGCCGGCGACGGCCCGTCCGTGATGGCCGACCCGGACCTCGTCAAAGGCATCCTGACCAACCTGCTCGAGAACGCCGCGGAAGCCGCCGGCGAGGGCGGGCGCATTCTGGGCGTGACCGCCGCCGGAAACGGGCGCGTGGTCGTCGAAGTGCACGATTCCGGGCCGGGGTTGAGCGAACAGGCGCGCTCGTCCCTGTTTCAGCCCACCATATCGTTCAAGAAAAAAGGCATGGGACTGGGCCTCTCCATCGCGCGCAAAAGCGCGTTGCTTTCGGGCGGGGACTTGGTACTGGTGAAAGGAGAACTGGGCGGCGCGGGGTTCCGCTTGCTGCTGCCCGTGGCGAACAATGGCCTCCAAACGCGTTCTGATCGTGGATGACGAAGAAAATATCGGCCGTTCCCTGCGCATGATCCTGGAACGCGAGGGCTACGCCGTGAGCGTCTGCCGTTCGGCGGCGGAATTTCGCAAGCACCCCGACGCCTACCGCGCCGATGCCTACCTGCTCGATTTGAAGCTGCCCGATGGCAACGGAATCGAACTGCTGAAGGCCATCCGCGCCAACGGTTCCGTCTCGCCTGTCACCATGATCTCGGGTCACGGCGCCATCGCCGACGCCGTCGAAGCCACCCGGTCCGGGGCGTTCGACTTTCTCGAGAAGCCGCTCAGCCGCGACCGCGTTCTGTTGGCCATCAAGAACGCCATGGAACAGGGCACTCTCCGCCGCGAGAACGAGCGGCTCCGCGAGATCGTGGGGGGCGCCGGAAAGATGATCGGCGCCAGCCCCGCCTGGCTGCGCGCCGTCGAGCAGGCCACCATGGCCGCCCGCTCCGACGCCCGCGTCCTGTTGATTGGCGAATCGGGAACCGGCAAGGAGCTGCTCGCGGCCCATATCCACAACTCCAGCCCCTTCGCTTCCGGCCCATTCATCAAGGTGAATTGCGCCGCCATTCCCACCGAATTGATCGAGACCGAACTCTTCGGCCATGAGAAAGGGTCCTTCACCGGCGCTACCGCCTCGCGCCGCGGCAAGTTCGAATTGGCCGACGGCGGGACCATCTTTCTCGACGAAGTGGGCGACCTGCACGCCGCCTCCCAGGCCAAGCTTCTGCGCGTGCTGCAAGAGGGCGAGTTCCACCGCGTGGGCGGCGAGCAGATCATCCGCGTCAGCGTGCGCGTGGTTTCGGCCACCAACCGCGACCTCGGTTCGCTGGTGTCTCAAGACAAATTCCGCGAGGACCTGTTTTACCGCCTGAGCGTGGTGCCTATCCGCGTCCCCGCCCTGCGCGAGCGCCCGCACGATATCCGCCTGCTGGCCGAGTATTTCCTGGAAGACTTCTGCGTGCGCAACAATTTCAAGCCCAAGATGCTCGACGGCACGGTCTTCCAGCCGCTTGAAACCTACGCCTGGCCCGGCAACGCGCGCGAGTTGCGTAACGTAATAGAGCGCATGGCCATCCTCACCGCCAGCGACCGCATCACGCGCGATTCCATCCCCGTGGAAATCCGGGTGCAGCGCGAAAGCGGCCAGAAGAGCACCATTCAGGAAGCGCGCGAATCGGCCGAGCGCGACCACATCCTCCGCGCGCTCGAAGAGAGCAACTGGAACGTCTCCGGCGCCGCCCGCGCCCTCGGCATGGAGCGCACCAACCTGCACAAGCGCATTAGGGCCCTGGGCGTGAGCCGCGGGAAGTAACGCAGTTCCTCACCTGCTGACCACGGGGCACGGGGATTGCCGGATGATGGAGTAGGCCAGCATGTCCAAACGTCCTAGAACGCCGGACTGGGGCTTCCGGCCGATCACCAGCAGATCCGCTTTCAGTTCCCCGCTCAGATGGGTAATGATTTTCGACACGTCCCCCACCTCCACCCGCAGGGTCGCCTTGCAGCCGGCCGCCTCCTGTAAGCGCTCCAGCGCGCGCCGCGCATCGCTGCAGGCCTGTTGACTCCCGCTAGACGTGACATGAACCAGGGTAAGATCCGCCTGGTATTCCTCGGCCAGGTGACTGGCCCAGTCGAGCACGCAGGTGCTCAATGGCTTCAGATCCACGGCGCACAGAATCCTGCGGCACGCGACCATTTCCAGAGAGGGCGCGTTCTCCAGGTGCACCCCCGTCCAGACCGGGCAATCCGCATCGTGCAAAACTTTGGCGCTGGTCGACCCCAAAATCAGGCGCCGGTAAACTCCCATGCCCTTCGTCGGGATCATGATCAGATCGGCCTGCTGGACGGTCGCGCACTCGACGATCTTTTGCGCCGCCTCCCCGTGCTCAACCAGCGTCTTAACCCGAAGGTGCTTCAAGCTCTTGTCGAAGAATTTTTCGATATCCTCCGGCCGGGTTCCATGCATATCCTCGAGCGCGCTGTTGTACGCCGCCTCGGCCACGTGCAGCAGGATCAACTCCGCATCGAAGCGGCCCGCCAGCGTTTCCACGTAAGCGGCAGCTCCCCGGCAACGGATCGAGAAATCGACTGGGAACAAGATTCGCCGTAGTTGGAACATGATCGTGATCTCCACTCCCTAGTCTAATGCTCGTCAGGCGGCGGGAGCGCATCGTTGGGCCGCGCGAACCACGTATACAGCGCGGGCAGAAGGAAGATGCTCATGATCAGCACCGCCATCAGCCCTCCCACGATCACAATCGCGAATGGGCGCTGCGAATCCGAGCCGATGCCGTGCGAGGTCGCCGCTGGAACAAGCCCCAGCGACGCCACCAGCATCGTCATCAGAATCGGGCGGAACCGCAAGACCGCCCCCTCCCGGACCGCGTCCAGGATACCGAGTCCGCGCGCCCGCAACTGGTTGATATACTCCAGCATGATCACGCCCGTCTGCACGGAGACCCCGAACAGCGCCAGGAATCCAACCCCCGAAGACACGCTGAAATTTGTCTTGGTCAGGTACAGCGCCGCAATCCCGCCGATCGGCGCCATGGCCACGGTAATCAGAATCAGGCTGGCCCATTTTATGGAATTGAACATGCTATACAGGATCAGGAAGATCACCAGCAGCGTCAGCGGAATGATCAGCTCCAGCCGCTTCTGGGAGCGCTTCTGCGATTCGTATTCACCGGCCCACTCCAGACGGTACCCCGGCGGCAACGCTACGGCCTTGGTGACCTTGGCGATCGCCTCGTCTACCGTGCTGCCCAGGTCGCGCCCGCGCACGCCGTACTTGATGGCTACGTAGCGCTGGTTCCCCTCCCGATAAATCTCGGAGGCCCCATCGCGAATCGCCACGTCGCAGAGTTGGCCGAGCGATACGCGCTCGCCGGAAGGCGCCGGCAGCCGGATATCCTCGATCTGCTCGATTGTGGTGCGGTATTGCGGTTGATACCGCACCACCAGGTCGTAGCGCTCTTCGCCTTTCAGCACCTCGGAGACCGCTTTCCCGCCGACTGCCGTCTCGATCGCGTCCTGAACGTCCGACACGTTGATTCCGAAACGCGCGGCCTTGTCGCGGTTGACCGTCAGGTTCATGTTCGGCTGGCCAATAACTCTGAAAATGCCGAGATCCTGCACGCCGTGGATCTTGCTCATCACTCCTACAATGGCATCGGCCTTGTCTTCAAGCAGCTTCAAATCGTCCCCGTAAATCTTGACCGCCAGTTCTCCCTTGACGCCGCTGACCGCTTCTTCCATGTTGTCCGCGATCGGTTGCGAGAAGTTCCAGATGACCCCCGGGACCTTCTCCGCCTCCCGCCCCAGGGCCGCGATCAGTTGCTCCTTGTCCTGATGAAAGGCCGGCCGCCATTGCTCCTTGGGCCGCAAGTCGATGAAGTATTCGGTGTTGAAGAACCCCGTATAGTCCGTGCCGTCGTCCGGCCGCCCCACCTGGCTCACGACTTGGGTCACTTCGGGGAACTTAGCGAACGCAACGCGCGCTTCGTTCATGATGAGCGTGCCCTCGGTCGGGCCCGTACTCGTCGCCAGCGTTCCGCGCGCCCAGATCGCGCCTTCGTCCAGATGCGGCAGAAACTCGGAGCCGATCGTCCGCGCCAGCAGAATCGCGCCGGCCAGAATCAGCACCGATGCGGTTACCGTGGCCCACCGGAACCGAACTGCCACGCCCAACGCCTTGCCATAAGCCCGCGTGAGGAGCAGCATCAGCGGATTGCGCCATTCCTTCGTGCCCCTGGGGAACACGATGCTGGCCAGCACCGGCCCGAGAAACATCGAGAACAGCAGCGATCCCAACAAAGCGAAGGCAACGGTCCAGGCCATTGGCCGGAACAGGCGGCCTTCCACGCGCTGCAGCGTAAAGATCGGCACGTAGGCCGTGATGATAATCAGGATCGAGTAGAATACCGGCCGCTGCACCTCATGCGCGGCCCTCTTGATCTTCTGCGCCACGCTCTCGTTCGGATAGGCGCCGGCGTGCGAAAGCAGCCGGACGATGTTCTCCACCATCACGATCGCGCCTTCCACGATCATTCCGAAATCGAGAGCGCCCAGCGAAAGCAGGTTGGCCGGAATGTGCCGCAAATCCAGGCAAAGGGCGGCGAACAGCAGCGAGAACGGAATGGTGAGCGTGACAATCAGCGCGCCGCGTATGTTCCCGAGGAAAATGAACAGAATCACCGAAACCAGAATGATTCCCTCGGTCAGGTTGTGCAGCACCGTATGCGTGGTCAGATGCACCAGGTCGCTGCGGTCCAGGTGGGGAACGATCGTCACCCCCGGCGGTAGAAAGTGATGGTTGAGGAAATCCACCTTCTCGTGCAGGTTGGTCAGCACGTTGTCCGCGTCGGCCCCTTTGCGCAGCAGGACGATGCCGGAAACCACATCCGCATCGTCCACAACCTTGCTGGGGTTGAAGTGGATCGCCTTGCCGAGTTGGCCCAGCCGGATCTTGGGTCCCTGCCGCACATCCCCGATATCGCGCACGCGAACCGGAATCCCGTTCTGCGTCTTCAGCTCGATCGCCGCAATGTCGTCCGTGGTTTGAACCAGTCCAACTGCTCTCACGTTGATGGCTTGTTCCCCACGCTCGATGAAACTGCCTCCGGCGTTGACGTTGTTATTCGTTAGCGCCGCCTCCACCTGTCCGATGCTCAGCCCATAGGAGATCAGCTTGTTCGGATCCACCTGCACCTGGTACTCGCGCGTCGCTCCGCCGAAGGTCGACACGTCTACCACGTCCGGGACCGATTTCAACTGTTTCTCGATCACCCAGTCTTCGAGCGATTTCAGCGCCATCACGTCGTAGTCCGGGTTGGTGCTCTTGAGCGTATAAAAGTAGATCTGCCCTACCGGACTGTAGTCCGCGCCCAGCGTCGGCTGCAATCCATTCGGCAGGGTGACCTGCGCCAGCTTCTCAAGTACTTTCTGCCGGTTCAGATCGTTGTTCGATCCATCGTCGAACGTCAGGTTGATCGTGGAAAGGCCCGCCAGCGACCAGGAACGCAGCGACATTAGCTGCGGCAGCCCGTTCATCTGCACTTCGATGGGAATGGTGACCTGCTGCTCCACCTCCTCGGCCGCCCGCCCTGGCCATTGCGTGATCACCTGCACGTAGTTGTTGGCTACGTCCGGATACGCTTCCACCGGCAACTGCTTGAAGGCGATCGCGCCCCACACCAGCAAGAGAATTCCTGCGCACAGCACCAGGAAGCGATTTTGAAGGGCAAACGCAACGGATTTCTGGATCACTGTTCGGTACTCTTCTGCACTTCACGATCGAACATCAAGGCGTCCGCGACAACCTGGTCGCCCGGCCGCAGGCCGCTGAGCACTTGTTCCGTCCGGTCGGCATCCACCGGGCCGGCTTGTACTTCCGTTCTTCGGAACTGCCGGCCGCTCAGCTTGACGAAAACCCAGTCGCGGTCCTGCAGCCGCAACACCGCGCTCGAAGGAACCACGGTTCGGGTTTCGGCGCCTTGCGATACGAAATGCACCGTCGCAAACATGTTCGGCCGCAAAACCCCGGCGTCGTTGGGCAATTCGATGCGCACCTTCGCCGAGCGCGTGTTCGGATCGAGCAGCTTGGAAATATTCGTGACGCGCCCCTTTAACCGCCGGTCGGGATAGGCGTTCAACTCGATTTCCGCTGGGTCGCCTAAATGTACGCGCGACAGATCGTTCTCGTACACGTCGCACAAAATCCACACGTTGGAGAGATCCGCGATCGTGAACAGGTTCGGCGAGTTGTCCAGGGATTTGATCCCGGCCGCCGAAGTGACGTTCTGCTCGACGATGGTCCCCGCCACAGGCGCGTGAATCTCAATCAGCGGCGAGACATGCAGCGGATCGCCTCCCAAAAGCCGGATGCGCTCCTCGGCGGTCTTCGTATCGACATTCGCCTTGTTATAGATGTCCTCGGCAACCTCCAGGTCTTTTTGGGGCGCCGCTCCATGGGAATAGAGGAGCTGGCTCCGATCCAATTGGGTCTTCGCCAACGCCGCGTCGGCTTCGAACTTCTGATAGTCGGAGAAGGCCTGCGACATGTCCGGGCTGCTCATCGTGAGCAGGAGCTGCCCTTTCTGCACATCGTCGCCCAAGCGCGCCTTAACTTCCACGACGCGACCCGAGGAAAGAGCGTTCACCGCATAGGACCGGCTGACATCCGCCGCCACTATGCCATTTGCCAGAAGCTGGTCCGATTCGTGGCGCGCGACTGCCGCAGCCAGGGAGAATCGCTCGGGGTTGGCGATCGTCACCACGTTGCGGTCCGGCACGGACTCCACGGTCGTAGCGGCC
>Ga0182027_10015666_pt1 | contig 10407 bp, 9 predicted proteins | sample 712E1DmetaG_FD_121300 | JGI IMG/M metagenome (GOLD analysis project Ga0182027, IMG submission 121300) | Permafrost microbial communities from Stordalen Mire, Sweden - 712E1D metaG (Illumina Assembly) | ecosystem: Environmental > Terrestrial > Soil > Wetlands > Permafrost | place: Sweden... | reverse complement strand
GTCTCGACTTCTTCGCGTTTGGCCTTGTCCTCGTCGGCGTGCGCCTCGGCGTCCTTGCGCATCTTCTCGACCTCGTCCTTCGAGAGGCCGCTGCTGGCGGTGATGGTGATTTTCTGTTCCTTGCCCGTGCCGAGGTCCTTGGCACCCACGTGCAAAATGCCGTTGGCATCAATGTCGAACGTCACCTCGACCTGCGGCACGCCGCGCGGGGCTGGCGGAATGTCGGTCAGATGAAACCTGCCGATGGTCTTGTTGTCCTTGGAGAACTGGCGTTCGCCCTGGAGCACGTGGATTTCCACGCCCGGCTGGTTGTCCGAGGCGGTGGAGAAAATTTCCGATTTGCGCGTGGGAATCGTGGTGTTGCGCTCGATGAGCCGCGTGAACACGCCGCCCAACGTCTCAATGCCGAGAGACAGCGGTGTCACGTCGAGCAGGAGCACGTCCTTGACATCGCCTTTGAGCACGCCGCCCTGAATGCCGGCGCCGATGGCGACGACCTCGTCCGGGTTCACGCCCTGGTGCGGCGGTTTGCTGACGAGCGAGTGCGCCACTTCGACGACTTTCGGCATGCGGGTCATGCCGCCGACGAGCACGAGTTCGTCAATCTTGGCCACGTCGATGCCGGCGTCCTTCAAACAGGCCTTGACCGGCGCGATGGTGCGCTCGAACAGCGCGTCGCAAAGCTGTTCCATCTTCGCGCGGGTCAGCTTCATCGAAATGTGTTTCGGCCCGCTGGCGTCCGCCGTGATGAACGGCAGGTTGATGTCGTACTGCTGCGCGGAGCTGAGGGCGATCTTGGCCTTTTCGGCTTCTTCCTTGATGCGCTGGAGGGCGTCGGGCTGTTTGCGCAGGTCCATGCCGCTGTCCTTTTTGAATTCGTCAAGGATCCAATCCATCAGCTTGTTGTCCCAGTCGTCACCGCCCAGGTGTGTGTCGCCATTGGTGGCCTTCACCTCAAACACACCGTCGCCGATTTCCAGCACGGAAATGTCGAACGTGCCGCCGCCCAGGTCATAGACGGCGATTTTTTCGTCCTTCTTTTTGTCGAGGCCGTAGGCGAGCGACGCCGCGGTCGGCTCATTGATGATGCGGAGCACTTCGAGTCCGGCGATCTTGCCGGCGTCCTTCGTGGCCTGGCGTTGTGAATCGTTGAAATAAGCGGGAACGGTGATGACGGCCTGCGTGATTTTCTCTCCGAGGCGCATTTCGGCGTCGGCTTTGAGCTTGACGAGAATCATCGCGGAAATTTCCGGCGGCGTGAAGGCCTTGGGTTTGCCGTCCACTTCCACTTCCACGGTGGCGTCGCCATTCGCGGCGCGAACGACTTTATAGGGGACGCGTTTCTGTTCTTCCTGAATCTCGTCGAATTTGCGGCCCATGAAGCGCTTGATGGAATAAATCGTGTTGCGCGAATTGGTGACGGCCTGGCGCTTGGCCGATTCGCCGACGAGCCGCTCGCCGCTCTTGGTGAACGCGACGACGGACGGCGTGGTGCGTTTGCCTTCGGAATTTTCCAGCACGAGCGGTTCGCCGCCTTCCATGATCGCCATGCAGGAGTTTGTGGTGCCCAAATCAATGCCTAATACTTTTGCCATAAAAAATTAATAATTGGTTGTCTGCTCCCTATTCCCATGCAATTACGATGCCGCAATTCCAGGAATGTCATGGAAACCTTGCAAACAAAGGACAGGATTGACTTTTACGCCATTTTGAAGACGACTAAAAACTGCGCCAAAAGCGTCACTGTGGCACTGCTGGAGTGCCATTTGGCGCAGTTGGAATTCTCGGAGGGGCGCGTTCCACGAGCCCCAAGTTAAATTGGGGCGTCGCAGCGCTCCACCCTCCGAAAGTTCTGTTACTTGCTCCCCGGCTTGACTGCTGGAATCTCCGCCAGATCCGGCGGCAATTTGTCAGGCTTGAATGCTTCGACACGGAGCGAAACCAGGGCGGCAAAGGGCACGCCGAAGTTCACCGCGCCTTTCGAGCGGTCCACGATCGCGGCGACGCCGGCAACGTGGCCGTCAAGGGCGCGGACAATATCAATGGTCTCCTGCACGCGGCCGCCCTTGGTCACAACATCCTCGACGACGAGGATTTTTTCGCCGGCGGAAATCTTGAATCCGCGCCGCAAGACGAGTTTGCCCTCCTCCTTTTCGGCGAAAATGAACCTCGTGCCGAGCTGCCGCGCCACTTCCTGGCCGATGACGAGTCCGCCCAATGCCGGCGCGATGACGGTAACGGCGCCCAACGGTTTGACTTTGGCCGCGAGCGCGTGGCCGAGTTTTTCAACGACGGGCATTTGCTGGAGGGCGAGCGCGCATTGAAAGAACTGGCGGCTGTGCAAACCGCTGCGCAGGATGAAATGGCCTTCAAGCAGCGCGCCGCTGTCGCGGAAAATTTTTAGGACTTCGTCTTGGGTCATGAGATGAGTTTCAAGTTTCAGCTTCCAATTTTCAAGCCCACATTCAACGCAGAGACGCAGAGGCCGCAAAGTTTCGCAGAGAAAAATGATCTGCTCCTCTGCGTCTCTGCGTTTGAATTCATTTGGCTTTCTTCCGGCTGCTGAATCCTGAATTCTGCCCGCGTGCCGAAGTGGATCAAGTTCATCATTGCCATCCTGCTGTTGCCGGTTTGCGCCGGGGCGGGAATGGCTTTGTGGCGGGTGTTGTGCGCCAGCGGCCGGGCGGACGCGGTCTGGGTGCCGTTGCTGGCCGGAGCGGCGTGCTGGGGCGTTATTTTTCTGCTGCTCCCCAAACCGATGTGGATTTACGTGTTTGGCCACGAACTGACGCACGCACTGTGGACGTGGATTTTTGGCGGGCAGGTCAAAAAAATGAAGGTCACTTCCGCGGGCGGGCACGTGGTCATCTCCAAAAGCAACTTCATCATTGCGCTGGCCCCGTATTTCTTCCCGTTCTACACCGTGCTGGTCTTTGTGGTGTTCGCCCTCGGCCATTTCTTTTGGAATTGGGCGGATTCCCTGGTCTGGTTCCACCTGGCCGTGGGCGCAGCGTATGCGTTTCACGTGACGCTGACGTGGCACGCCTTGAAAACGCGGCAATCGGACATCACGTCGCAAGGCTGGTTGTTTTCGGCGGTGATTGTTTTTCTCGGCAACGCCGGCGTGCTGTTGCTGGGGCTGCCGTTTCTGACCGCCAAAGTCAGCTTTTTAAACGCCTTGGGCTGGTGGCTGGAGGGCACGGGACACATTCTTCACTGGCTGGCGCGGTTATTTGAGTAATTCAGCCGGAAAGATGTCAACAATTCTGTCTTGAATTGTTGCGCGAATGGCGTCAATCCTTAAGCTGCACCGTATGGACTTGGGTGATATTTTAAGCAAACCGCAAATCCTTCCCGATTTGCGCGCCACCAACCGCTGGGAAGCGATTGACGAACTGATTGATAATCTTGTCGCCACCGGCAAAATCCAGTCCGGCGACCGCGACGCCGTGACCGCCGCCGTCAAGAAGCGTGAGACCTCCATGAGCACCGGCATCGGGTTCGGCATCGGCATCCCGCACGCCTCGACCGATTTGATTTACGAAGTGGTCGGCGCGCTGGGCCGCTCGAAGGCGGGTGTCAATTTCGACGCGCTCGACAACCAGCCGGTGAAGCTGGTCATGCTGTTTCTTGTGCCGCAGGGCCAGTTCCAGAAACATCTCCACACCCTGGCCAACATCGCCAAATTCCTGCACAAGCCCGACTTCCGCTCGGCGCTCGAACTGGCTCCTGACGCCGACGTGATGCTCAACATCATCAGGGAATACGGGAAAAAGTAGCCGTCTTCTTCCCTTGGTGGGGCGAGCGTCCCCGCGAGCCGTTTGTAAAAATCCGTGTTCTTCCGTGTCCATCCGTGTTTAAATAATTTCCGTGCTGCCGCACAAACAAATCGAACTGAAGCTCCAGGCCGCCGTCCGCGCGGTCCTGCCGGAGGCGGAGACCTCCGCGGTTCTTGTCCGTCCGTGTCCCGATCCCAAATTTGGCGATTATCAGAGCAATGCGCTCATGTCACTCGCCAAGTCGCGGAAAATGAATCCGCGCCAGCTCGCCACCGACGTGGTCGCCAGGCTCGACGTCGGTGATTGGTGCGAAAAGGTGGAAATTGCCGGTGCGGGCTTCCTGAATTTCCGCCTCAAGCATTCCGTGCTCGCCCAGACGCTCGAAGCCGCGGCGCACGGTGAACATTTGTTTTTTGAAAAGTGTGGCGGCGACGCCTCGTCGCCTTCCCCTGTTGCGACGGGGGCGTCGCAGCCACGCACCGCCGTCATTGATTTCAGTTCGCCGAACGTCGCCAAGCCGATGCACGTCGGCCACATCCGCTCGACCATCCTCGGCGATTGCCTCGCGCGCACGCTGCGGCTGCTCGGCCACCGCGTCATCACCGACAACCACATCGGCGACTGGGGCACGCAGTTCGGCAAATTGCTCGTCGGCTGGAAGAAACATCTGGACTCCGCCGCGCTCAAGGCCGATCCGATTGCCGAAATGGAGCGGCTTTACAAGCTTGTCAACTCCGCGAGCGAAGCCGACGAGAGTGTTCTTGAGGCGGCGCGGCTGGAACTCGTCAAACTCCAGGGCGGCGACGCGGAAAACCTCCGCATCTGGCGCGAGATGATTGTGCTGTCGCAAAAGCAGTTCGACACGATTTATGCGCGGCTCGGCGTGAAGTTCGACCACGCGCTCGGCGAAAGCTTTTACAATCCGCGCCTCAAACCGCTGGTGGACGAGCTTGTTGCCAAAGGCATCGCGCGGGAGAGTGAGGGTGCGATTGCGATTTTCTTCGAGGACGTTCCCCGGCTCAAGGAGCACCCGGCGCTCATTCGCAAGAGCGACGGCGGATTCAATTACACCACGACCGATTTGACGACGCTGGCGTACCGGCTGGAGACGTGGCAACCCGACGAAATCATTTACGTCACCGACGGCCGCCAGCAATTGCATTTCCAGCAGGTGTTCACCGCTTTCCGCCGGTGGCAATCCATTCTTTCGGAGGGGCGAGTTACACGAGCCCCCAATTCTTCCGGAGAAAAAAGTTCGGGGCTCTCGGAGCTCGCCCCTCCGAAAAAAGATGTGAAACTCGCTCATGTCTGGTTCGGCTCGATTCTCGGCGAGGATGGCAAGCCGTTTAAAACGCGCAGCGGCGAGACGGTGAAGCTGGCCGATCTGCTCGACGAAGCGGAAGAGCGGGCCTTGAAAATTGTTTCCGTAAAGAATCCGGATTTGCCGGAGACGCAACGCCGCGAAATCGCACGGGTGGTCGGCCTGGGCGCGGTCAAATATGCTGATCTGCTGCCGAACCGCCAGAGTGACTATGTTTTCAGTTGGGATAAAATGCTCGCGCTGCAAGGCAACACCGCGCCGTATCTGCAATATGCCTATACGCGGATCAAAAGCATCTTCCGGAAAGGCGAGTTACATGAGCCTCAAAAATCGGAGAATGGGGGCTCGCAGAGCTCGCCCCTCCGAAATGGAAATATTTCTTTGTCCGCTTCGGAAGAAATTGCACTGGCCAGGCAGCTGTTGAATTTCGGGCTGGCGCTGGAGGCGGTGGCGGAGGAATTTCGGCCGAACTTCCTGTGCAATTATCTCTACGAACTGGCCAGCAAGTTCACGTCGTTCTACGAAAATTGTCCGGTTCTCAAGGCCGACGACGCCACGCGCGCGAGCCGGCTGGCGTTGTGCGACCTGACCGCGCGGGTGCTCAAGCAGGGTTTGGAAATCCTCGGCATCGAAACCGTGGAACTAATGTAAATTTCCCGGGAGCGCCGGCGCTCCCGGGAACTGTTTCAGGAAATTCTCAGGACAAACGTCGAGCACTTACAAATCTCTTACGGGCAGGTGTCGCTCCGTTTGTTCAACCCTTCGTGTTCGATGGTGAAAGAAAATGATTCCTGTCCCGCATCGTTGGTGATCTTGAACACAAAAATGGTGTCGTAATCGCCTTCCGGCCAGTAAGGAACCTGGGCCGGGTCGCCGCCATGGTGCTTGATCACTTTCCTGGCGAACTCTTCAAGCATGCCGTGCTCCCACGCGACAAACACCGTGGCGTTTTGGTAGGCCGGTTTCTCCAGTTCCTTTTCGAGACCTTTGATTTCCCGGAAGCCGAATTCCGTGTTGACCGGCAGGCCGCAGCGGATGGCCGTCGGCTCAATGGTCGCGAGCGGGCGGACATAATAATAGCCGTTTGTGCTATCCACTTTTTGGGCGGGATTGGGCGCGAAAATAAACTGGGGCCTTCCATATCTGGGCAGCAACACTTCGGGCAGGGCCAGGGCGCGATTAAGTCCACGACAGGTCAACTGGCCTAGCCCGCCGGGCGGTTTTTCACCATGGCGGAAGCAGACCAGGGTTTCCACATTGGTCCTGTAAACCCCGGTCGAAGGAGTCACATTGGTTTGCCCGTCGGCACGGATGGAAATCGTGAATCCAATCAAAAGCAGGAGGAGCCGTTTTTTCATCATTTGAATTTGCGTTCGGCAAAATCGTGTGTCGAGCAGAATGTGGCGAACCGCTTTTGCCTTTGATTTTTTACGTCACAGGCGTTTAACAGGGTCTGGATGTTCTCGGCATTGAAACTGTCTAACAAATGTAGCCTGACGTTTCGATTACATGCGCTCGTATGGTTCGATAATCTGGTCCAGCTTCAAGGTCAACATTCCCCAAAGCGCAGCTGCCTCCGATATCACTCCTTGGTTTTCTGCACGCCGTTCGGCTCGGCGTTCCATCACCGAGCCAAGCCGGTCCCCGAGTTTTCCGCCGCCCCACACGCCGCCAACCAAGGCAACAGAGATAAGCACGTAGGGGATGATGACAAATCCCAGCAATTGCAAAATCAGGTGAAAGAGTCCGAAAAGCACATTCGGGCCCGTAATGCCGCCAATGATCTTCATTATGAGCCTGAGATTCTCCGCCGAGTCGGCGGCCCGTTCGAGAGTCACAATCCTGTTCTCTGCCCTTATTTCATAACAATTGAAAGTGTGCCGCTCTCTGGCGATGTACTTCTCGTTCTGCCCGTATCTTGTTTGGAGGCTTACTACACAAGTTCTGGATTTTAAAGTTACCGCCAAGTTTCCCCTGTCTTCTTTGTCGCTCTCGCTTTGCCAATGGCCCGATCCCTCCGTTAAGCTCGTAATTTCCTCCTTTTTCTGGGCATCGAGTTCAGCTTGGCGTATGCGCCCGCTCTCTAAGTTTTCGCACGGGAGTTTGATTGTTCGGTCGTAAAATTTAAGCGGTTCTTTCTTCGGCACGTAAAGACGTTATAAACACTTTTGTGCTTGTCTCTTCCTCTTCCTGCTCAATTTGATGGCCGCTTCTGACCGAAAAGTTAAAGACCTGGGTTTGTCCCTCTTGATCCTCTTTTTAGCTCAACCGCATGGGCATGACGACGTAAAGGAAAGGGCCGTTGATCTTGAGAACTCCGGGGCTAAGCTCGTCAATCAATTCGAAGAACACCTCGTCCTCGCCCAGTGAATTGAGCGCGTCAATGAGGTAGCGCGGATTGAAGGCGATGGCGATTTCCTTGCCTTTATAGTTCACGGCGAGGGTTTCGCGCGCCTCGCCGACTTCCGGCGAATTGGCCGTGATGGCGAGGTTGTTCTTGCCGAAGGTGAGCTTGACGGAATTGGCCTTCTCGCTGGTCATAATCTCGGCGCGGCGCAGGGCCTGCAGGAACTCCTCGCGCCCGAGCGGCACGCGTTCCTTCACCTCGGCGGGAATCACCTGGCGGTAGTTCGGGTAATTGCCCTCGATCAACTTCGTGATGACGAGCACGGAAAATCCCTTGTCGTCCTTGAGCGCGAACGACGCCTGGTTCTCGCCAAACTTGATTTCCACGTCGCCCTTTTCCTGAAGCAGGCGGTTCAATTCGTTCACCGCCTTGGCCGGCACAATGAATTCTCCGCTGCTTTTCTCGTCAATGTCCACTTCCTCATCCACCAGCGCGAGCCGGCGGCCGTCCGTGGCGACCATGGTCATCTTGTGGTCCTTGAGGCTGATGAATATGCCGTTGAGCACGTAGCGAGATTCGTCGGTGGACACGGCAAAGGAGGTCTTGCGCATCATCGCTTTCACGGTTTCCTGGGGCAGGGAAACTTTCTTGTCGTCCTTGAACTTGGGCAGGGGCGGAAATTCATCCGCGCCCAGGCCGTGGATTTTATAAAAAGAGGAATTACACCGGACGCTTGTGATGTTTTTGTCGTCCGTCTCGATGTCAATTTCATTGCCACCCAGTTCCCGGATGATGCCGAACAGTTTTTTTACCGGGATGGTGGTGCTGCCGCCTTTTTTAATCTTTGCCTCCACCTTGCAGGCGACGGTCACGTCCAAATCCGTTGCCGTGAACTCCACACGATCTCCTTCGGCGCGCACCAACACATTGGAGAGGATGGGCAGTGTTGTGCGTGTGCTGACGACATTCTGGACAGCTTGCAGGCCGATAAGAATTTGTTCCTTGGCAATGGTGAGGTTCATGCGGGGTTAATAGTAATCTTTTCTCTTTATAAATCTCTTATTATTAAAGGCTGTGAATAAGGCAAACAACCTTGAATGTCAAGGCTGCCACTGGGTTTTGTAAAGAAAAGAAAACCAGCTTCGCCGGCGGGAAGAAAAACAAGGTCATCTTTGTCGGAGTTCTTCACCAAGTCACCAATCCATTCACAAGCGTTGCGCACTTTATTTTCCGAGTTGTGCGCGCCGGATGACCTCCGGCAGCACCTTGCCCACAAAATCAACTTCCGCCCTTGTAGAATCGCGGCCCAGGGAAAAACGCACCAGTGAATTCGCCCGCTCGGGTTTTCCCAGCGCTTTAATCACGTGCGACGGTTCCAACGAACCAGCCAAACAGGCCGAACCGCTTGAGGCGCAAACACCTTCCATGTCCAGTCCCGCCAAAAGGGCGATGCTGTCCGCGCCGCGAACGATAAAAGCAACCGTGTTGGCCAGGCGATGTTTGCGCGAACCAACCAATTCCGCGCCTTCAATCCTTGCCACCGCCCCGGCCAAACAGGCCGCCAGCGGTTCCAGTCTGGCCCGGTCGAAAACCGGCGGTTTCACAAACTTTTCCATGGCCCCGACCAAGCCAATGATTCCGGCCAGATTTTCTGTTCCCGCCCGCCGCTCGTTTTCATGGCCGCCGCCGAAAGCGACCGGGTCGGGAAGCAGCGGCGACTTGATGTAGAGCAGGCCGGCACCCTTCGGCCCATGGAATTTGTGGGCGCAGACCGAAACCAGGTCCGCATTGAACTGGCCAATGTCTGCCAACGGTTCCTTGCCAAACCACTGCACGGCATCGGTGTGAAAAAACACCCCACGTTTCTGGCAAACCGCGCCGAGCTCGGCAACCGGCTGGAGGGTGCCGATTTCATTGTTCGCGGCCATGATCGAAACCAAAATCGTGTCCGGGCGGATGGATTTCCTCAAATCGTCTACGGAAACAAACCCTTCCGAATCCACCGGCAGCCGAGAAACCGCAAAACCCTCTTTTTTTTCAAGGTAATCAAAGCAATGGAGCACCGCAAGATGTTCGATAACGGAAGTGATGATGTGTTTTCCCTTCGGTTTGAGCAGGCGGGCCGTGCCGAAAATCGCCAGGTTGTTGCTCTCCGTGCCGCCGCTGGTGAAAATCACTTCGCTCGGCTTGCAACCGAGGACTTTGGCCGTGCGCTCGCGCGAGTCGTCGAGCAACGCCCGAGCTCGCCGGCCAACATGATGCACGGACGATGGGTTGCCCCAAAACTCGCCGAGAAACGGCAGCATCGCCTCGCGCACCGCCGGATCCAGTGGTGTCGTGGCATTGTAATCGAAGTAAATCGTCCGTGGCATCGGCCTATTTTGCGACAATTCGCGGCGGGGCGACGAGTAAAAAAGTTCGCCTCCGCAGCAATCTCAAGCTACAAAACTGGGGACGCGCAGCAGCGCGTCCCTGCCGCGTGTTGGCAGGGCGGAGCTGCCGCGCCGCCCAATTTAAAAAAAAGCCATGAACACGCGGGTAAAAATTTGCGGCATCACGAACCAAACCGACGCGCAGGCCGCCGTCGAGGCGGGCGCGGACGCGCTGGGCTTCAATTTTTACGGGAAAAGCCCGCGTTGCCTGGCAGTTTCCGCGGCCGCCAAAATTTCAAAACAACTGCCGCCGTTCATCATGCGCGTCGGCGTTTTTGTGAACGCGCCGGAGGAATTGGTCACACGCGCCATCGGGGAATGCGGCTTGGGCCTGCTTCAGTTTCACGGCGATGAGCCGCCGGAATTTTGCACGCGGTTCGGTCTGATGAGCATGAAAGCCTTTCGCATCCGCGACACCGAATCGTTGAAGGAACTGCCGAGATACCCCACCGAGGCCTGGCTGCTCGACGCTTACTCAGCCGAAAACCCCGGCGGTACGGGTGAAAAATTCAACTGGGACCTGGCCGT
>Ga0182027_10015665_pt1 | contig 10408 bp, 8 predicted proteins | sample 712E1DmetaG_FD_121300 | JGI IMG/M metagenome (GOLD analysis project Ga0182027, IMG submission 121300) | Permafrost microbial communities from Stordalen Mire, Sweden - 712E1D metaG (Illumina Assembly) | ecosystem: Environmental > Terrestrial > Soil > Wetlands > Permafrost | place: Sweden... | reverse complement strand
TGTTATTTTGATCATGGTTGGACATCTTACCAAAGTTCCCGTTATTGCATTCTTCCCGTTTATCTTTTTAATCCTTGAACGCTTGCGCGAAAAATTCAGAATCATGGATTTGCTGGTGTTAGTACTTCTTATCCACTTTATGTTTTTGCCAGTCCATATCCAAATGATCTTTTATGTCTATTTTGCGATTGGAATCTATTATCTCTTTTTCTTGATCCGTTCGTCGGTGAAAAAAGAAAACTGGGAAGGAGTGGTTCGCTCCGGAGCGATTTTTATTGTTGCGACCGGACTTGCATTTGCGATGACAGGCGACAAATATCTTTCAATACTCGACTATTCTAAATATTCCATGCGCGGTTCCAATCCGATCGTACCATCGCAACTCGCTCAACAAAAAGGAGGGGACTCACCGAAGAACGGCGGCCTTGATTACGATTATGCGACGAACGGGTCATTTTCCCCCGGTGAGATGTTGACATTTTTTGTCCCTTCATGGTATGGCTTTAGCAGCAGTGTCCCATATCGTGGGTCTGAAACGAACAACGAAGAAGCTCGGCTGCCGCTTTATTTCGGCTCTTTGGGTTTAACCGATGCCCCGCAATATATGGGTGTAGTAATTTTACTGCTGGCGGTAGTCGGATTCTGGAAAAATAAAAAGGACCCGTTCGTTCAGTATATGGGAATCATCGTCGTCATCGCATTGCTCATTTCATTCGGGAAAGAATTTCCATTGCTCTATGACCCGATGTTCTTTTATTTCCCGATGTTCAATAAATTTAGAATACCGTCCATGATATTAATTCTTGTGCAGATCATGGTTCCGTTGCTGGCTGGATACGGGGTGGTTTCTCTTATGAATGAAACGGGAAAAACGAATTCCAAGAATCAGAAGATTTTGCAATATTCATTAATCGGGGTTGGCGTCTTATTGATTATTTCCGTAGTTGCAAAAAGTGTTTTCCTTGCTGCCTATGAAGCGTTTATTCCACAGCAGATACTTGCTGCGAGATTTGGCAACAATGCAGGCGCGGCATATACAATCGTTGAATCTATGGTTTCTAGTGAAATTACCGTAGGACTTTTACTGGCAGGTATTGCTTTAGGAATATTTTACCTCTATCAAATTTCAAAGTTAAAACTTGTTCCGCTTGTTGTGATTTTAATTGCCGTCATCTTGACAGATTTGTGGCGTGTAAATTTTAAATCCATGGAGACAAAAGAAAAAACCTACGAACGATCATTTTTTGCGACTCCCAATTATGTCAATTTTATTAAACGGGACACAACATTGTTCCGCACGTTGGAATTTGAGAATGGTCAGCCTCCGTACAGCAATGCACTTGCATATTGGAGAATTCAAAGTGCGTACGGATATCAAGGTGCAAAGATGCGGCAAGTGCAGGACATGTTCGATGTTGCCGGAGTTGGAAACCCACTGATGTGGGGATTGATGAATGTGCGATATATTATTTCCGACCGCCCGGATTCCAATCAAGTACTTCTTCCGGTTTTCCGAGGTGAAAAAAATGTTTTATACAATAAAGCGGAACTTCCCCGTGCATTTTTCGTGAATCGCTACGAGGTTGCAAAGGGAATTGATATCCTCAATAACATTAAAGAGATGAAATTCAATCCGCGCGATGTTGCCTATGTTATGGACGATTTGAAAACACAAATTGAATCGCCACAAGAAGGCGCTTCAGTTCAATACACGCATTACGGCAGTCAAAATTTGGAAGTGAAAGCAACAGCCACCGGTCATAATCTCCTTTTCTTGAGTGAATCATGGTATCCCGGAGGATGGAAAGCCTTTATCGATGGGAATGAGGTGGAAATTCTTCGGCTCGATTATCTCTTCCGCGGCGTTGTTATTCCTCCGGGAACTCATACCCTGACGATGAAGTTTGAACCGACATCGTTTTATCTTGGAAAGGACCTGAGTTTGACAATGAATATTCTTGTCCTGAGCGGATTGGTTGCATTCGGAATAATCAGATTCCGGAAAAGAAATTCTCTTCCGTCCAAATCATCTTCGACGTAACCGTCGAGAGGTTCTTTGCTAAGAATTTGTTTTTGTCCAAAAGAAATGTCTCGTGTTGCTACCCACGGTAATTGATGAAGAATAAGTTCAACTCCCATCCTTCTTCCAATTGAAATGAAGGAGACCCTCTGTTCCATCGTTGATGTAATGAAATAATGATTCGTCAGTTACACACAAAACTTATAGCCTTTATATCAAGCTACCTGTCGGGTCATGTTAGGACTATAAGGATCAAAAAAAATATTCTGGCATTGCTGGTTTTTAAAGGAATCAGTATTGTCACAGGTTTCTTAATGTTTCCGATGACGCTGCATTACTTGAACCCAACAAACTACGGAATATGGCTTACCATAAGTTCGATCATTGGTTGGTTTACTTTTTTTGACATCGGGTTGGGAAACGGACTGCGCAATAAGTTTGCCGAAGCGACGGCAAGGAACGATATTGAGCTGGCGCGGATTTATGTAAGCACGACCTATGCGTTCCTTAGCATGATTATTGGAACTGCATTTATTGTGTTTCTTGTCGTCAATCCATTCCTCAACTGGTCGAAAATACTCAACACATCTTCCGATCTAGCCGATGGATTGAGGCTGCTTGTATTGATTACATTCGGTTTTTTTTGCATTCGCTTCATTTTCGGCCTTATCAGTACAATTTTGATTGCAGACCAGAAACCAGCTCTCAATAGTTTCCTTGAAGTAGCTGGCAATCTTTTGTCACTTTGCCTCATTTGGGTTCTTACCATCACGACAAGCGGTTCTCTGCTGTATCTGGCAATTGCCGTCAGCTTCTCGACAGCGATTGTTCCGATCGTAGCTTCTTTTTGGTTGTACTCGAATAAATACAAGAACGTTCGTCCTTCTAAGTCATATGTGAGAAAGGCGTACGCACGAGATTTGGTGAAATTGGGCTTGAGATTTTTCTTTTTACAGGTGGGCGCGATCATCATTTTCTCAACATCGAACATTCTCATTAGTCAATTGTTTGCGCCAAAAGATGTCGTGCCCTATAATATCGCATTTAAATACTATAATATCGTCTTAATGTTGTTTTCTATTCTCTTAGCTCCATTCTGGTCCGCGTATACGGAGGCATACACTCGCGGCGACATACCCTGGATCGATAAAACTTTTACAATGCTCAAGAGGGCTTGGCTTGTTACTGCATTCGTTGTCGTTATCATGTCATTTTTTGCAGACGATTTTTATAGACTATGGATTGGTAAAGAAATACATATTCCAATTTCTGTCTCTCTCGCGATGGGGGCGTATGTGTTGATCAGCTTATGGTGTAACATCTTTGCGAATTTTATAAACGGCACAGGGAAAATACAGCTTCAAGTCATTGCAGCAATCGTTGTCGGTGTCCTTAATATTCCGTTAGCCGTTCTCTTCTCGCAATATTGCCATTTGGGAATAGCGGGGGTGATCCTGGCGCCATGTGTATGTTTGCTCCCACTGTGCTTTATATGGCCTATGCAGGTTAAGAGAATTCTTTCTGGAAATGCCACGGGTATTTGGATACGATAGATGAGTAGACATAAGGTTCTTTTTATCAGTCAATGAAATGAAATTCCGTTCGCGAGTCATCTTTACAATGAGCAAACCCACATTGACAATAAATCCAAAATTGTATTGCATTTCTTTCACTTTCTGAGATCTCCAATGGCGGAAACTCTAGGTTCCTTGTGCGACAAGCTGACAATCATCAAGCTCAAACAATTCCACACTGATGACGCTAATAAACTGGAGAGTTTAACTGCCCAGGAACAACAAATACAATCAGAGATAGATGGGTTTATCTCTTCGGCGTTGAACGGGGATATTCCTATAGAGCGCTTAACCTTTTCCGCTAATAAAATCTATAAACAATCGGGAAATACTGTCGCGGATGTTTTCGGAAGCCTGGGGGTTACTTTTTCTCAATTGGCGGATGTAAACTGTAGGCTCTGGCATCAACAAGAATATGTCTACGATTTTGAAAATGTTCCCGCAAATAAAAAAAATGATGTTGTAAAACGGTTGGCCCTGCTTAACCTGGAGCGGAATAGATGTATTGACCACATTGACAAACAATTTCAGGCATTCATTCAACGAAAAAGTGATGATCAATAACCTAATCATCGGAGAATACTCATGCATTTGATCCATCGTCATACATGCCGGGTTTGCGGTTCTAGCGCACTTACAAAAGTGATAGACCTTGGTGAACAATTCTTGCAGGGCTCCTTTGTAAAACCGGGAAAGGAAGATCCGCCCCTTCGCAAAATACCAATGACCCTTCTTCGTTGTGATCCTAAAAGAGATGAACGTGCTTGTGGACTCCTGCAAATGGAACACACCGTACCGCCGGAAATTCTTTACTCGGCTTATTGGTATCGGTCAGGAACCAACGATACCATGCGTGCTCATCTGAAGGGAATTGTGGATGAGGCGCTGACAATCTTCACTTCGCCGAAGGGAAAAGTCTTGGATATCGGATGTAATGACGGAACCCTTCTGAAATATTATCCAGACACATTTGAGAAATATGGCATCGATCCATCCGATGTGGCTCTGGAGATTACACCGCCGATTTCTGTCATCCAGGATATCTTTCCTTCAAGCGAGTTGATCAGCAGGCTACAAGGAAAACACATCGATATTATTACTTCCATTGCTATGTTTTATGACCTCGAAGATCCGATCAAATTTTCTAAAGGGATACAACAAATATTATCTCCTCAAGGAATCTGGATCTTTGAAATGTCATATATGCCAACAATGCTCAAAATGACTTCGTATGACACGATTTGTCACGAACATCTTGAATATTACAGTCTTGCCGTCATTGAATATATTTTGAAACTGGCCGGATTGAAGATTTTCAATGTCTCCCTGAATAATATTAACGGAGGCAGTATTCGATGTCACGCCACTCACGTTGATAATTTTACATATAAAAAAGAGCTCTTCTTGCAAAACATTCAAAACTTACATAAGGAAGAGTTTGACCTTGAACTGGATACCGATAAGCCATACAGAAATTTTCAAGACCGCGTGAACGTACACAAAGAAGAGCTCTTAAATCTGCTTAAAAAATTAAAAGGACAAGGAAAGCGCATCCACATTTACGGTGCTTCAACCAAGGGCAATACGATTCTTCAGTGGTGCGGAATTGATGATAAAATTATTGATTATGCCGCCGAACGCAATCCGGACAAATTTGGTGCCCGCACTCTCGGCACCGACATCCCTATTATTAGTGAGGCTGAATCCCGCGCTATGAATCCTGATTTCTATCTTGTTCTTCCGTGGCACTTTAAACAGGAGTTTATTGAGCGTGAAAAAGAAACGTTAGAGCGTGGCATTGGTTTCATCTTCCCTTTGCCAATAATTGAAATAATCAAAAGATAATATCGGAGGGGCGAGTTATTTTTTTTGAGCAATATGTCTAATGTCTTCAACACGATCACCGAGGATCTCACCGGCGTGACTCTACACACTAGAAACTTGGTCGAAAAGTGATTTTATTCTCTGTTGGTTTAATACCCTGACGCTTGCGTCATCATTCCGGCGAAAACCGGAATCCGGAATCTGGATGCCAGCGTACGCTGGCATGACAAATAGCTCGCTGATTGCAGCGAGGACTATTTATTTGAAACGGCACTAGCGAGCAAGCGGTGGTATTCATAAAGATTGTTACTCATATCATCCTTTGATGAAGGATACATTCGACATGCTCACTTCCGAATATACATTGCGAATGAAGTAGAATGGCAAATGCATTAATATTTGGTGTAACGGGACAGGACGGCTACTATCTTACAGAATTATGTAAGGCTCGGGGCATTGAGCCTATTGGTATTTCCCGCAAAAACACAGTATATCAAGGCGATGTTGGACGCTATGAACACGTAGAGTCATTTATTCGAAGATTTCAGCCCTCCTTTATTTTTCATGTTGCTGCAAATTCATCAACGCGGCATGACGTCTTGTTTGAAAATCATGAAACCATCTCCACCGGCACTCTCAACATCTTAGAGGCAACCAAGCGATATTGTCCAACAGCAAAAGTGTTTATTACCGGCAGCGGCGTTCAGTTTCGCAACGATGGTAAGCCTATTTCAGAACAAGATCCATTTGAAGCGAGCAGCCCATACAGCATAGCAAGAATCCAATCTGTGTATGCAGCACGATATTATCGTTCATTAGGTCTACACGCATACGTTGGTTACTTGTTTCATCATGAGAGTCCGCTTCGTAAACCTAATCATGTCAGCCAAAGGATCGCGTTAGCAGTGCAAAGGATCGCTGGCGGAAGCGAAGAAATTCTTGAATTGGGCGACATTTCAGTTGTTAAGGAATGGACTTTTGCAAAAGACGTCGCAGAAGGAATATTCACTCTCCTCCAGCAAGAACGTGTGTATGAGGCGGTTATTGGATCTGGCATCGGATATTCGATTGAACAATGGCTAAACTGTTGTTTTCACGAAATAGGAAAAGATTGGAGACCCTATGTTCGGCTTCAGGAGGCATACAAATCGGAATATCCCATTTTGATCTCCCACCCCGTACTGATCCATCAACTCGGATGGCAGCCCAAAGTTAATTTTGAGCAATTGGCAAAAATGATGGTGCAGTCGAATAGTTATAGGTAATTGATTTATTCAACCGTACATCGATTCAAAACACATTTCGTGGAATTGAACGTCGCGTCGGGAAGAAAAATACTCTTAGGCCAGTTAGGAAGACGGGGAGATTGCCTCTATGCCACCACTGTGGCTCGTCAAATCAAACATGATTACCCTGATTGTACCTTGACCTGGGCGATTAGCTCTATCTATCGATCCGTTATTGATCATAATCCATTTGTCGATAACGTGTGGGAGTTACGGCAATATGAGAATGACTCTGTGAATGATGTGTGGGAGAGGTTCGAACATGAGGCGTGGAAAAGGAAAAACAACGGCGAGTACGATGAAGTGTTTCTAACACAAGTCCATCCCGGCAATTATCAAAATTTTGATGGAACGACTCGGTCCTCATTATTCAGAGGATATCCTCATCCGATCACTGTTCCAATAAACCCTGTTATTTGCCTATCCGAAAACGAAGTTTCGGATGTCTGGCATTTTATGACGGAACATCAAGTAACGAACTCAGACACCGTCATCCTGTTCGAAGCAGCTTCTACCAGCGGACAGTCCTTTGTGACGCCGGAGTTTGCTATTCTAACTGCTGAGCGGGTGCTGCAAAAGAACCCCAAAATAAAATTTATTATTTCATCCAATCGACAGATCGATAATATCCATCCTCATATTATCGACGGAAGCACATTGACGTTCCGCCAAAATGCAGAAGTGACAAAATATTGCACGCTCTTGGTTGGATGTTCAAGCGGCATCTCTTGGCTTTCGACGTCAGATTGGGCAAAACCTCTCCCACAGATTCAATTACTGGCCGGTCGAACAAGAATGTTCGCTTCGATGTTTCATGATGCAAAGTACTTTAATCTTCCGACGGATAACTTTATTGAACTTGTAGACGTTCCGCCAGGGGAGGCTGCGGAGATCGTTCTTCTCTCCGTGCGTGACGGGTTCGCTAAAACATTTTCCCGATATCAAACCACTATTCCGGTCAAATTCGATTTCTACTTTTCTCAGATCTACAATGAATTAATCAGTAAACGGCAGTATAACAAAACCTCGAAAGCTCTGTCAACTGCTTCCACGCGATATCGATACGATGATAGCGCGAAAAAAAGATTTCAATATATCATCCGAAACATACTCACTCCATATTTACATTTATTATGGTGGAACTTGACAGATGAAGACAGAAGAGCATTTATTGCCCTTGGATGCGGGCAACCACATGGTTTATACTGGTGGCAAATAGCGAAAAGCTTCTCTCAATTGTGTGTGTTTTCCTTTTGGGGAGAGAATGTTCAAGTTGCACGGCTGTTTCTTTTGGACAGAATTAGTACGTTTATTAAAATAAAGAGTCCAAAAACAGCTTTGACAGAGCCACCGAAGTATTATTCCTAACACTCTCACATATTGTTTTTGGACTTTAACTTTTTGTGTCCAGTTTATCGTAGTGATCAAACCTCCTTTGCCATAGAGGATCCGTTCAGAATGTAGATAATTGTATGAATATTTATTTTATCTAAGAAAGCAATAATGCTCTTCCTTTTACTCCCGGTCCACAATCGCATCGATATTACGCGCCGGTTTATCGAAAGCCTTCAGGCGCAAACCTATCAAGAATTCCAAATAGTCCTCATTGATGATGGTTCTACCGATGGCACATCTGCGATGGTTCAACGGGATTTTCCTTCTGTTATTATTCTGAGAGGAAACGGCAATTGGTGGTGGGCCGGATCATTACATCAAGGATATTTATGGCTGAAATCTCATGGGTCGCCGCCAGGCACAATGGTTCTTATCATCAATGACGATGCGGTTTTTGGCCCCGAATATTTGCAAACGGCTGTGACCAGGCTGGAAAAGTTAAAGCGGACGTTGTTGGTTTCAAATGCGTATGGCATCGAAACCCAAAAGCTTATCGATGGAGGCGTGCATGCTGATTGGCGGCACCTTAAATTTACGCTTGAACAAGATCAAACTAAAATTAATTGTGCATCCACTCGTGGATTGTTCTTGTTTGCTTCAGATTTTATGGAGATCGGAGGATTTCATCCTCATTTGTTACCACACTATACATCAGACTACGAATTTACTATGCGCGCCTATAACAAGGGTTATACGCTCCTTGTCGATGAACGACTGAAATTGTATTCTGACGAGTCTACTACAGGGTTTGTCGATTTTAGGAATGAAAACTCATATGGTGATTTTTTAAAAAGGTTGTTTTCAAAAAAATATGTTATGAACCCAATTTATTATTCAAACTTTATCGCCTTTTCTTGTCCATGGCCCTGGAAAGTTCGAAATTGGCTTATTATATGGTCAAGCACCGCTTGGAAACTGGTCAAGAATGCCTTTATTTTTGTTGTTTTTAAGAGGCCATCAAATTAGATTAATAAAGCATGAATACTCATTGAGCGAATTTATTTTTAATAGAATATGGTGGTTTTGTAATTCACCATAGAAAATGTCTCTCAAGAGAGAACTGTTTACCACTCATTATGTAGTGAAGCTATATTTCCAGACATCGCAGCACTCAATCGGCATATGATACGTTACAAATAGTATTACAGCATTGAATCATGAATAACAAGCCATTTTCTACACCCATTCTATTTCTCATTTTCAACCGCCCGGATACAACTGCGAAAGTATTTCAACGGATTCGTGAGCTTAAGCCTCGCTATCTTTTTATCTCGGCTGACGGACCAAGGGCGCATCGTATTCATGAAAAAGAGCTATGCGAAACGGCGCGCACGGTTGTTGCGAATGTAGATTGGGATTGTGAAGTAAGAACAAATTATCGCGAAGAGAATGCCGGGTGTAAAATCGGTGTGAGTTCCGGCATTACGTGGTTCTTTGAAAACGTCGAAGAAGGAATCATTCTCGAAGATGATTGTCTGCCGGAGATTTCCTTTTTCCACTTTTGTGAAGCCCTTCTTGAATACTACAGGAACGATGAGAGAATAATGCATATCGGTGGTGCTAATTTCCAGGATGGGATTGCACGCGGGAACGGTAGTTATTATTTTTCCAATATTAATCATATTTGGGGTTGGGCTACGTGGAAACGTGCATGGGGAAAATATGACGTCGCTGTTTCTTCTTATCCGGAACTCTTAAAGGAGAATATTCTGCCTCACTTGTTCGCAAATTCGAAAATAGAAAGATTCTGGAAGAAGAAATTTGAACTTGCTTACAACAATAAGATTGATACATGGGATATTCAGTGGCAATATGCAATGAGTATTAACCACGGATTGGCGATCATTCCGAATAAGAACCTTGTTGCCAATATCGGATTCCATGATGCTGCAACCCATACAATTGATAAATTTAATACACTTGGCAATATACCAACTTCAGCAATTGATATTATTATACACCCATCTCAAATGATTCCCGACGCACCTGCAGATTTTTTTGCTTTTAAAAAGTATTTTTCTCCACCGAAAGCAAAAAAATTATTGCATCTCATGCTGCGAAATATTAATACTCTCAAAATATTTTTTTAATCACTTTATAACTCCTATGATACGAAGACTTTCAAATTTTTTTGAATCATCTCTAGTCGCACTTTTTAATCGGTTGGATAAACCGGCGCATGAAAACCGCCTCTTAATAGGTCAGATTCTTTCTCAACAGGTCCGGACTACACCGCGTGTTAATAATTTATCTGAAGTAGAATTCAAGATATTTTCGCAAAACGGTGAAGACGGGATTATACAATATCT
>Ga0182027_10015664_pt1 | contig 10408 bp, 7 predicted proteins | sample 712E1DmetaG_FD_121300 | JGI IMG/M metagenome (GOLD analysis project Ga0182027, IMG submission 121300) | Permafrost microbial communities from Stordalen Mire, Sweden - 712E1D metaG (Illumina Assembly) | ecosystem: Environmental > Terrestrial > Soil > Wetlands > Permafrost | place: Sweden... | reverse complement strand
TTCCTCCCCTCCTGAAGCTGTGCCACCTACGTATATACACCCTGACTCACGAGGCTTCGGAACATACGGCTTAAGCCCTGAAGCTTATGAAGATGTGCAACGACTGTATCCTTATTTCAAAGATTATGCTTGGCAGGATATCTTATATTCTCAACAACTGTATGAATTAGCTAACCAGGCATTTGCTGATTTATTACTTAAAAACCTGCAAGAATATATACCTGAAGATGCTACGAAGGAACAAGTATTTGATATTATACAAAAGGCTTGGAATCTTGGCTTAACGGGATTTAAAAACGGCAGAGAGACTGTTGCATCAAGAATCAAAAGGGCTGAAGAGTTCAAGGCAATTTGGTCAGGTTATCTGATGAAGGATAAACTAGAGCTGGCAAAATTAGTGAATTAAATATTCTTATTGGCTAAAAGATATACAAATGCACCATCAAATTTTTCTATCTTTAGAATATTAAAATGCTTCAATATCTCTTCAACCGCAGAATACCCCCAACTATTAACACCCTTAAAAGACCAATTAGAGAAAACTAGCCAAATCCGTGGAGATTTATCTAACGCATCCGCAGCTTTGCATTGCTCACTCAAGAATGAAACCGGGTGGAGTTTATCATAATTAAAGACGAGGAGATTCTTCTCCTGGGTAGATTCTGATAGAAAAACCACAGATCCTTTATCTATTTGTTTAAGCAAACCTGGATCGATAGGAATCTTTCTGGCGTAGAGCTTTAATGGGAACACTGTATTCCTACATATATGAAAAACGAGATCTTTATCTTGATAATTATCCGAAATAAACTTAGCCATTGTTTTAATATTCTGTCGCTCTACTTCGCCAACATGCTGATTTTGATAGCTTTGGGGTAAATAATTATCCCGGTAGGCAATAAACCCACAAAGATTAGCCGTAATTATAAAAGCAATAACAGAAAAAGAAAACCACTTCCCTAAATTAAGGATTGCTACGCAAACAAGCAAAATGTAGATTGGAAATACACAGAAAAAATATCTATCGACATAACAGGACTTAATATTAGAAATAAATAACAAAAGCAAAATCGGCATAAACAGACAAATCAGTAGCAGCTTTACCTCAATTCTTTTATAAGTTTTCGTCAGCGCAGATAAGAATAACCAAAAATAAAACCAGGTAGTAAGCTTAGCAATAATGGAATAGTAATCTAAATTATACCCAACTGCGAAGTTCTTGAATGTGAATACTAAACGCAAAAAGTTTATTTTTTCTCCTCCACCCAAAGGAAATTCACTATATCCAGGATAAAAGCGATGATTTAAGAAAAAGATTAAATTTGGATAAATAGTTAATATAATCGGCAAAGATATTAGCAAGATTAAACTGTGCGCAATAATAAACTTTCGTAAGCTCTTGTAATATTTTCTTATATTTATCATGAAAAATACCATAAAAGCTAAAAGCACAGTCCAAGTAGTACTAAGAAAATATATATTCAAAATATTCGCTATTACATAGCCCCACCAATACTTGTTTTTGTTAGTTTTGATTATTTTTAGAAATGAATACAGCGCTGCCAGAGTAGAACAACTTACCAACGCATAAACTCTCAATTCCTGAGCAAAATAAATATGCAGAGGGGAAATCGCCAGAAGAAAACTTGCAAGACGAGCAACTTTAATATTGAATAACTCTTTTGCTAATAAATACAAAAGGTAGATGCTCAAGATTGAAAAAACAACCGAAGAGAGCCTTAAAGCAAACTCTGATGTACCGAAAAACATCTGCCAGTAATAAATAATCCCTCGACTATACAAAAATTTAAGATAATCGTGATTTATAGTTAAAAAGTTGGCGTTAAAAAGTTTATCCAAACCATGTAAATTCTGTAGGCCCCATTTATCTAAAACAACAACTGCTTCGTCATACCAAAAACTGTATTTCCCCAAGTTATATAATCTAAACGCCAAAGCGATTAGCATAACCCCAGCCATAACAATAAAATTACCAAACCAAGGTTTGTTGAATATTTCCTTAAATCTATTCACTAAGAATTTATTTTCCCACATTTTACTAAGCCTCTTTTTTTAAGTCACTTGGGTTAAAAAATGCCCATTTTAACGCCGCCCTCATATATCTGAATAACTCAGATAGAGATTTTATTTTCAAAATACGCCTTAAGACATAAAAAATCCTAAAATAAAAATCCTTATAAAACTTCTTCACATACTTTTCTATTTCTTGCTCTGAAAGTTGCGACCAAGGATTAGGCAGGCGCATTTCTGATCTTTTGCCCAATATATACTCTCTCCAATAATCAATACCAGTAGAGCTAATCAAGCGATCATTTAATTCCGTATTAGGTTTAGCAATAGTACGACATACCTGGATAAAATCTAGCTTAAGTTCTTTGGCAAAATCTATCGAAGCCAATATACTCTCCTTGCTGTCAGAAATATTGCCTACCATAAAAAACCCTAATGCCCCAATGCCGTATTTACGCGTCAGCTCAACTGCCCGCACTGTTTGGTCCCTGTTGATGTTTTTATTGATATCACCCAATACCTTCTGCGAAGCTGATTCTATGCCATAATAAATCTTGCGACAACCCGCCAAAGATGATAATTTTAGGACCTCGTCATCAACAATATCAACCCTTGAACGACATGACCATTCTATTTTTAATCCTTTTCGCAATATACCTTGGCAAATTTCAATTACCCTAGACTTATTTACAAAAAAGTTTGCATCAAAGAAATCTATTTCCCGAACCCCGAATTTTTTGTAGCATTCTTCGATTTCATTAATTACATTGTCTGCTGAACGTTCCCGATACTTAATCCTCACAATGGCGCAAAAAGAGCACTTAAAAGGGCAACCAAGACTAGTAACCATAATAGTATAATTCTTTAACTGTGAAGTAAAGGAATGGTACAGTTGGTTAGGTAAAAGGTGCCTTGCAGGAAAAGGATAACTATCAAAATCTATTATTTCATCAGAGGGCTTTGAAAAAAAGATTTCTCCATTCTTTTTATGCACGATTCCTGGAAGATCATCCAAGCATCCTCCACTTTCCAGTCTCGAGATTAATTTTGGCAATGACTCATTAGCTTCCCCTATTATCCCATAATCAAAACAGTCATAGGATAAAGATTCTCTGGGGTAAAGGCTTATGTTAATGCCCCCTACGATGATTTTTGCAGAAGTATTCTTCTTAAAATATTCTGCCCATTCTCTCGTGCGATGGAACCAATAAGTATCTGCCCTAAAACCTATTATATCGGGAGAAAATTCGTTTATCAGTCCCAAAACTTTATCCTTGCTCAATTTCAATGCATTAGCATCTATAATAATAACCCTATGTCCATGTTTTTCTAAAATGGCTGCAACATATGCTAAGCCAATTGGCGGAGCAAGACAAAATTCTTCATCAACCAACTTTAGATTCTCGGAAAACTTCTTGTGCCCCAAAGAATGATGTATTAACGCAATTTTCACTTTAAAATAACATCCCCATAAGAGTATCTACCTTATACTGACATAGTAAATTAACTTCAATAAGCGGATAATACCAGCATTCATCGCATCCGTGAAAGGATTTCAGTTGTTCCATGCTTTGCTGCACACCTTGCTTTATGATATTTGCCTCTTTTATTTTGTCTATAGATTTCGAACAAAAACTCACCTGGCCTTCAGTATCCAATCTACAAAAAACCTTTCCTGCCTTACAACAAATCCGGCGGGGCACTGGCCAAGAATATAGATGTTTTAATCCTGATAAAGAATTACCTATAGTAGCAGATGTTTTTTTTGCACTCATCAATCTAAGAATTGCCGACTTGTAACGGCTTACTTCCGGGGATATAGGATTTTGCTCATTAGTGAACAGTAGATTTTTTACTGCCGGCTGAAAGAAAACTTTCACCCGATAATGCTCCGCCAATTTCAATACATATTCTAAAGAGTCTAAGTTTATTGTACTTAAAACGGTAGATATTCCAACCATAATCTTTTTTGATTTTGCAACAACCAGCGCCTTTTCCGCAACGGCATAGGAACCTTTCCCCCTTACCGCATCATGCACACTTTCTGGGCCATCTATACTTATATTTATAAAATCTAAATGCTCAATCTGCCTGATTCTTTCTGCAAACATATGTCCGTTTGTGGAAAGGGTCACATACATGCCTAGGTTGTGGCTAAAATTCACGATCTCTGCTATGTCATCGCGTATTAATGGTTCTCCCCCGGTAAACTTCATCACCCTTGTCCCGCAACGATACAATTCACCAACCACTTCTTTTATTTTAAACACATCCGGTTCTCTAGAAAAATGCAATTTATCTACTCCGCAATAACGACACTGCAAATTACACCTATGCGTTATACTCCAACTAACGATAAAAGGACTAATGTTATTGCTAAATAATGCTTTCAAGAATAAAACACCCAATGTTAATTTATTCATTATTCACACTGTCATCAGATAAAAGAAGAGAATATGCGTTATTAATTATCCTGGAGATGTTCTTTATCGCTTGCTTGGATAAACTATCATATATGGGAATTTGCACACTTTCCCTAAGAAGAGTTCGGGTGTTTGAGAAATCACCTTTATCACCATAATAATCAGGGCAACATCGCATTAGGTTTTTACCAGTATCTAAACCTTCACGCAAAAGCAATTTCCTCAACAAGCGGCTCCGCTTAGAAAATATTATATAAAAATAGTGGTTGCTCCCCTCAAAGATCTTTGGCCTAAGTATTTGATTATTCAGAGCCACATCCAGGATCAAAGAATTTTCTTCCATTTTATAATACCTCTTTGAAAAGTTGCTCAAATTTTCTAAGCCAATAGCCGCTTGAACATTAGCTATACGACTAAATTTTTTAGAACTACCTGAATATTTCTTAAGAAAACGAGAATACAGAACTGAATCCTCAATCCCCAATCTATCAAATAAAACGAACAAAGGAAAAACCAAGAATGCAAATCCTGCGCGAGAAGAAATAAAGTACAAGAAGAATCCCATGGCTATCCTATTAGCCACTTCTTTAGTATTTGGATAATCCATCTCTTTTGTGAATTCTTTAAGCCTAAGGTAAAGCTTCAAATCATTGGTTGCAACCATTCCTGAGCCAAAACACATAAGAGTCTTAGTTGTATAAAAGCTAAAGAAAGACATATCACCAAAATTACCAGCATGCTTGCCCTCCACCTGAGTACCAATAGCGTGGGCACAATCCTCAATTATATAAATTCCCCGCCCTTGCGCAAAATCCTTTATTTCTGCCATCGCACATGGATTTCCAAATATATGCGCGACTATGATTACACGGGTTTTCTCGGTAATCTTGCTTACTACATCTTTAAATGCAATATTCTGTGTGTGCGAATCAACATCCACAAAAACCGGTGTCAACCCAATCTCTAAGATAACTTCCGGGACGCTTAAATCTTCATATGCAGGAAGGATCACTTCGCTGCCCACTGGAAGGCCTAATATACTTAATGCGGTAAATAAAGCCGTCCTACCGGATTGAACCGGAAGAGCATACTTTATCCCCGTAAAAACACAAAATTCCTTTATAAACAGCCCCTGCGCTTCTCCGCGGATAAATTTTCCGCTTAAAGCTAATTTTAAAATACTCCATATACATGCCGGATTAAAAGAGATCACTCGCCTACATACCGGAAATATCATATTTGCTCCCCTTGCTAAGATTATTATATCCCTCTTCACTTTTTCTTAGTATACACTTACTAAGAAGGTATTTCAAAACTATTATTTTTAACCCTTATATCACTTTTATTAAAAATAATTATTTAAAATTGCTTTTAAAAAATAATCTTTCGATTATAATGAAGCTATGAATGAAAAGAAATGGTTGATAATCAAAATAACATTTTTTACGGCAATACTATTCTTTGTGCTAACCTGGTATAATATTTTTTTTGTCAAAAATATTGCTAAGCGAGAGAAAAAATATTACTCCCAATTCAATGAGGAACTACTTATCAGAGATTTTTTCAATGACCAGCGCGGTGGAATATTTGTAGATGTCGGTTGCAATGATTACAAGAAGCTAAGCACCACTTTCTACCTTGAGGAAAAGTTAGGCTGGAAGGGAATAGCTGTTGACGCACTTGCCGAATTTGCCGACGGATACCTACTACACCGTCCAAATACAAAGTTCTATAATTTTATAATAACTGATCACTCTGGAACTATAGAACCATTTTACAGATTAGTTAATGACCCCGGACGATCATCATTAAACAAGGAAACTATGCTTAATGGAGCTAAAAAGCATGCGATTGGCCAAAAATACGAAACGATTTACATTCCAACGATTACCCTTAATGAGCTTTTAGAAAATGACAACATATCTGAGATAGATTTTTTATCAATGGATATTGAAGGGGGCGAACTTCTAGCGCTTGCAGGTTTTAATATAGAAAAATTCAAACCTAAGCTTGTATGTATCGAAAGGGGAGAGTCTTCACCAGCCAAAATGCTAGATTATTTCACTAAACACCACTATGAGCGTATCGGGAAATATCGAATATACGATCATTTAAACTGGTATTTTAAGCCAAGGCTTATGGATAAAAATAAGCTTAACCATTAATCCAAGCAAAGTAAGCAGGCAAAGCGTTATACCCAAAACAAAAGAAGCCGGCATATAATAAAAAGTAGCCTCATTATCAGTTTTATTTAACGTAACAGAAAGCAACCCATCGCAAGACTTTACTTTTCCCCTAGATGAATGCCACCCAGGAAAATAATTCTGGTTAATTACCAACGTATCTCTATCTATAAGCCTTAACTTAAATATCAATTTATTTGGAGAGAAGAAAACCTGTCCTAGCTGATTAATACAATTCTTTAGATAATACTCTCCTTTATAGCCTACCTCTTCTTGGGTAAGCACCTTTTTTTGAATCTGTCCTCCTATCGTATCCATAAATAAAATTGCCTTAGTAGATACAGCGCCTCCATTATTATGTATAATCTCAAATATCTTCCCGGGAGAACAGTTGCGTTGAGTAAATTCTCGCGGATGATTATCTAAATGATAGGTTATTGCAGGCCTGGTTTTGAAAATTTCATAAGCAAATGAAAATATGCAAATGGTAAGAATGGTAAATAAAACCATAAGGATAAATCTTAACACCCTATTTACAAATGTGTTTGACTTTAGTTCATTTATTGTTAACCCAATAGATAATGCAAACATCATAAGAAAAACAGCTGCAAACTTTCCCGGCCCCCCCATTGAAGGCAAGAAGAAATGCAGCAGGCCCCAAAGATTCAAAGGACTTTTATCAGCTAAAGATATTGCTATAAAAATAAATCCCGTAATTATTAAGACTTTATATTTCTTCCACAAAAACAGCGGGATTACAACTAAGCTAAATACTAACAGAAATAGCATGATATGGCGTATAAAATCATAATTTGATAACCCGTTTAAGAAATAAAAACTTTCTTGTGGCAATAATAATTCTTTAAGTTCGGCTACGGCGGGCAATAAATTGCCTGGATTAATTAGAAAATTCGACCAAACAGAAACCTTAAGCCTGGGATATTGATTTAATAATTCAAACATGGGTAGAATCTTTGGAGATGCTAAGAATAATGATAGCGTTAATATACCTAACAAGGTCAGTATAAATTTAGGTTTTTTGTTTTCAAAGATATAGAAGATTGCATCGATAGCTAAGATTATAGAAAGCATGACAAAAACATAAGTATACCCGCTATAAAGAATAATAGTTGTAACTGCTGTGGTATAAATAAAATACTTATTATTAGTCTTACTTTTATTGAAGAATAGATACGCCCAGGGAATAAATGCAAAGCTCAACATAATAAAAATTCCTATATACGCTATGCGATTAAAGATACTTAGGGCAAGAATAGCATTAAGTAATGAAAGGTTGTGATTAAGCTTGTAATATCTGGAAAGGAAATAAATCCCCAGTAGCCCTATTAGTGCTTGAAATAAATAAGCAATAATTGTTCCTGAAACCGTTCCAAATAACAAAACAAAAACAAAAAACGGGGATAGAAAATCAGAAACCGGATGCGCTAGCCAAGGTTCTCCGCCAGAAAAAAAAGGATTCCAAAGCGGAAGTTGATGATATTTTAAGATTATTTCTCTTTGCGATTGATGATAACCAAAAACCATATCCCAGTCACTTTTTTCAACTGTTCGGAAACCAGAAAAAGCTACAATAAACCAAAGTAAGGTTATCGCTGCTATTATAAGAATATATGAAATATCCTTTTTCATTATCTTTTGAACGCTCCCTTAACCTTTAATATGAAAAATAGTAGCGGGGAAATCACAAACAATACTAACCCAATTAAAAATGATTTCGGTAGATAATATAACGTGGCCTCAGTTTCTTTTTTATCCAAAGCTACAGCAAGTAATCCCCCTGATGATCCCAACTGCCCTACAGATGAATGCCAGCCAGTAAAATAATTCTGGTTGATTACCAACGTATCGTTTTCAACAAGCTTAAGTTTAAACACCAGCCTATTAGAAGAAAATAAAATCTGATCTATCCGGCCAAAACCACTAAGTAAATAATGCTCCCCCCTGTAAACCTGATATTCTCTGGCCAAAACTCTTGTCTTTATTTGATTACCTATTACATCCAAACGATCATTGTTTGATATCCCCGCGTGTCCTTGATACACTGTTTCAAACATTCTCTCAACAATGCCTTTTGTTTGATAAAATTCACCGTCAGGAGCAACTAAATGATACCTCACGCCCTGATTAATATTAAATGTTTGCCAAGCAGAAAAATAAACATAGGCAATAATTGTGAGCAATAAAATAGATACCAGCTGTTTGGATCTTACACACACGAATCTAATGCCTAATTCATGCAAAGCTAATCCAACTGTTAGCGAGAAAGTAACCATCAAAGCGGGAAAAAATTTATGCGCTCCGCGTATTGATGGTAAAACACAATGTAATAATTGCCACAAGTTAAAAGGACTTTTATCTCCAAGAAGTAAAAGCAGGAAAACAACATTAATTACTACAAGTACCTTATATTTTCTCCAAATAATTATATTGCTAGAAATAAATACGGCGATTATTCCAATGAAAAAAGACAATTGAAAGATTCCCCCTCCAAAGAATCTCGTCAAGTTATAAACATTATAAGTGGTGTCCCGACAAAATAATAAATTATATAAAAGTATAACCCCATTCCAGAAATTATGTGGATTAAAAAAACTTTGAGATACAGAGGTAAGGCGAGGATAATGTCTGAAGAGTTCTAACATGGGAATGAGTTTTGGACTACCCAACAAGAAGGCAAAGAAAAATATAAACACAGCATTTAAAATAAGTCTTGGCTCCCGATTTAAAACCGATAAAAATAGCGTATCCAGAAATAAAATCAACGCAGCAATAAGCATAATATAAACTGATCCACTTAATACAATAAAAGCCAATAATGCTGCGGTATAGAAAATATAATTTATGTGATGCTTGCTTTTATGAAAAAATAGATATACCCATGGTAAAAAAGCCACGCTCAAAAACGAAAATACCCCAGGGAAAGCTAGCATGTTAAAAACATTTAAAAATAAAACCGAGCTTAGCAAGCAGATACTACGATCCACATCATAATAACGGGATAAAAAATACATGCCTAATAAACCTATCAAGGCATGAAAAAAGTAATTTATGATTGTGCCTTTAATTGTACCAAACACCAAGACAAGTATAAATAAAGGCGATAAGAAATCAGAACTTGGGTGGGCTAACCATGGCTCGCCCCCGGATAAATATGGATTCCATAAGGGGATCTGGTGATACTTTAAGATTATCCTTCTCTGTAACTCATGATACGTAAATGTCTCATCCCAATCCCCGGAGCCTGGAAACTTGAATTTAGAAAATAACAAAATAAACCAGAAAAACACAATCAAGCTTATTATTAAAATAAACAAATTATTTTTTTTGTAACGCGAGAGGATACTCATATGTTTACAATAAGCTCCTTAGAATATAATAGCCTGTTTTTATTAGCTTTAAAATTTTTATTTTACGTTTATATAAAAAATAAGTAGCTATTTTAAGAATTCTCCTGGGGACAAGATAACAACTGAGATACGCAACTGAATATAGTTTTTTTAGCTTAAGGGGTGCAACTTCGGAAATTTCAAATGGAAAATTAGTATTAAAATCAAAACTGCTCCAGTCAAACTTTATTAGATCTCCACGGGAATACTTTTGATTAAATATATCTGAACCCGGAAGAGGAACTGCTTGAGAAAATATTGGAAAATCGAGCTTAGAATTTTTTGCGAAATGGATAGTTTCTCGGATTGAATTTTCCGTATCCCCAGGTAGGCCTAAAATAAAAAAACCCATAACTTCTATTCC
>Ga0182027_10015663_pt1 | contig 10408 bp, 12 predicted proteins | sample 712E1DmetaG_FD_121300 | JGI IMG/M metagenome (GOLD analysis project Ga0182027, IMG submission 121300) | Permafrost microbial communities from Stordalen Mire, Sweden - 712E1D metaG (Illumina Assembly) | ecosystem: Environmental > Terrestrial > Soil > Wetlands > Permafrost | place: Sweden... | reverse complement strand
TGGAGCGAGAGACGAGATTTGAACTCGCGACGGCCACCTTGGCAAGGTGGAGCTCTACCAGTCTGAGCTACTCTCGCTTAAACCGAAGGTAAAAGATAGTTTATTCAGGAAAAAGTGTCAAGCCCGGAACAATGTTTTTATCCCGGGTTCCAGGTCTGTACGGTTGTCAGAATCAAGGCCAGGAATATCATCATGCCGATTGCCAGAAGAATATAGTGGCGGGAATTGATGTCGCGCTTGATGATCTTGATTTTGCTTTTGTCAAGAGATGAAACCGCAAGGGAATCCGTACGAACGGAATCGGCACGAACCGTGTCCGCCTTTGCCGCAATCGCCGGACTGTACGTAGACTGGCCCGATGCCGGAAGGCTGAGAAAAAGAAGCGCAACAAGGCAGGAAAAATGACGCATGTCGATTCAGCCCAAAAGTGAGGTTACGAGTTTGCTTATTTCCTTGGGGTTTCCGTTGCCTTTTGTCATCTTCATGACCTGGCCGACAAAATAGGATTCGAGCTTCTTTTCGCCCGCCCGGTACCGTTCGATTTCCTTCGGACTCCGGGATAGCACGCCGCGCACCATGGTCTCCAGTTCGTCGATGTCGGATATCTGCGTCAAACCCTGCTCGTCCACGATGATGTCCGGATCCTTGTCCTGCGTTTCGATAAGATCAAAGACCCTTTTTGCGACGTTGCCGGAGATGGCGCCGGACAGCAGCAGACCGCACAACGTGCCGAGGCGCCGCGGCGTGATCTTGAGCGTTCGTACCGCCAGTTTGCTCTCTTTTGTCAGGCGGAGGATCTCGCCCATGATCCAGTTCGCGACCGTTTTTGCATCTTTACAGAATGCGATCGTTTCCTCGAAGTACGCGGCGATGTCCGGTTCGAGGGTGAGGACTTCCGCCATATAGGGTGTGATCCCGAATGCTTCGACAAAGCGGGCACGTTTGTCCTCCGGGAGTTCGGGCATGGTCGATTTCACCCTGTCGATCCATTCCTTTTCAACGATGAGCGGCATGAGATCGGGCTCGGGAAAATACCGGTAGTCGTGCGCATCTTCCTTAGACCGCATGGCCACGGTGCGGCCGGTTTCCCCGTCCCACCGAAATGACTGTTGCACGATGGCTTCGCCGTGCGTGAGTGCATCCTTCTGTCGCAACGCTTCATATTCCAACGCCTTTTCAACGCCGCGGAACGTGTTCATGTTCTTGAGCTCGGTCTTGGTACCGAGTTTCTCCACTCTCGCGGGGCGAAGGGAGATGTTGGCGTCGCAGCGCAAACTGCCTTCCTCCATATTACAGTCGCAAATGCCAAGGTACTGGAGGATCTGTTTTATGGCCGTAAGGTAGGCATATGCCTCCTGGGCGTTCCGGAGATCGGGTTCGGTCACGATTTCGATGAGCGGCGTGCCGCACCGGTTGACGTCGAAGAGCGAGTCGGCGTCCTGGTCGTGGATGAGTTTGCCCGCGTCCTCCTCGAGGTGGATGCGCGTGATGCGGATGGTCTTCTTTGTTCCGTTTGCCGCTATCTCGATGGCACCGTTTTCGCACAGGGGCATGTCGTATTGGGAAATCTGATACCCTTTGGGCAAATCCGGATAGAAATAATTTTTGCGGGCAAATACCGAACGCCGGTTGATCGTGCAGTTTACCGCAAGCCCCATGCGTATCGCCATTTCGACTACTTTACGATTAAGAACAGGTAGTGAGCCGGGCATACCGAGGCACACGGGGCATCCGTGCGTGTTCGGAGCTGCGCCGAATTTCGCCGGACAGCCGCAGAAGATTTTTGTCGCGGTCAAGAGCTCGGCATGTATTTCGAGACCGATGACGATTTCAAATTCCATGATAATCCTTTGGCACTGAAAATACTATATCCCTCGTCAGGCGACGTTTCGGAGCACGGCACGGGGTGTACGTCGATGCTCCGTCCCTCGTCTGGTCACTCGACCGGCACGTCTTCGACGACCCGGAATTTCAGGCCCTTTTTCGTCAGGGCAGTATCGCCGAATGCCTGCGCGCTTTCTTTGGTGGCAAAGACGCCCACCCGCACTCGGTATAGTGGCTTGTCCTGGACCAGGACGGCCATGACCGATACCGGCGAGTAGCGTTTGCCAAGATCGGCCTTGAGCAATCCGGCATTGTCCGCGGATCCGAAAGCGCCGACCTGCAGCGAGAATATCGACCTGTGCTCAACAGGCCTGACGAGCGGTGTATGTGACGCCTTTTGCACCGCCATCGTATCCGTGGTCCGAAGGCCGATGGTGTCCCTGCTGACAATGATTGCAGGCTTTGCCTTTGCCACCAGGGCTTTCTCAAGGTACTCGGGATAGACGCGCTTGAGGTGCGAAAGGATCGATGCGGCTTCCTCGGATCTTGAAAGCGATACGGCGCTGAAATAGGCGCCGGCAAACGATGCGCATTTCCACCATAGCGAATCGGATGCCCCGAAAGAGGCATTGAAGCGGCCGAGGGCTGCGGCATAATCCTTCTTGGAAAAGTAGAAAAGGCCGAGGAAATAATTCGCGTCTTTTCCATCATACGACGAGGTGTCCTCCGCCTGCCGTTTGAGCGAATTCAGAAAAATGGTGTCCGCGGTGTCGTGGATGCCGGCCAGATACCGCGCCGCGGCGACCGGCTGATCCGGAGACAGCCGTGACGCCTTTTTCAGGTAGCCTTCGGCCTTTTGAAACCGTTCTTTTACATATGCGGCCCAGGCGCATCGCACATATGCGTGGCTGCGGATGGAATCAGGAAACAGGCTGTCCGTCGAGATCTTCTTGAAAAGTTCAAGGGCCTTTACCCCATCTTGTACCGATTTTGCATAGAGCAAGGCAATCGTAGGATCAGACGGGTTTTCGCGGTATTCCTTTTCCACGAGACTACGTGCGCCGGCATTGTCACCGTTCGAAAGCAATGCCTGGGACTCTGACGGCGTTGCGTATGATTCCCGCGTCGTGCCCAGAAATACCACGAGCACGATCGGGAGGAAGGGTGTCGGAGCGAAAAGGTGGTGCATCAATTTGTCGACTTGTCAAGGTTGAGGCGAACTGGTCGGCGATTGCTGCGGTTGGGAACTCAGCGCGATGCTGAGATCTTCTTCGAGTTTCTTTATCTGCCTGTCCCGCTTCAATACCGTCGTCTTGAGGGTTACATAATAATAGGCAGCCAATGAACAACCGACTGCCAGGCCGAATCCGAGCGCCCCGGCGACATACAGGTACAACGGCAAGGGGCGTGTCTGGTAGGTGAACAGCACCGCGGAGGCGGTCTGTCGGAACTGGGGCTGAGAAAAGGTGACGATAATGACAAACGCGAGTGCAAAGGCAACGAGAAACACGACCGCCCATTTTACAAACACCATAATGTCACTCCCGTTTTCCGACGATTGTCATGCCAGAACTCTTTTCCGCTCGTATTGGTAAAATCATTCCTGCCAGCGATTTTTCGCAAGCAACAAGCACACGCTTGCACCCATTGTCCTGTCCCATCCACAAGCCGTCGCCGCCGTCCTGCCTCATGGTGAAAAGTACGGACATCGTCGTGCCGATCATTTCCCCATAGATTTCCTTGGTGATGGCGGTCTGGCAATCGATCAATTCCCTGAGCCTGCCTTTTTTGTCGAGTGCGGTGACATCGTCGTTCATTGCCGCGGCGGCGGTGCTCCCCCGTTTCGAATAGATGAACATAAACGCAGTCGTAAAGCGCACCTGCCTGAACAGCGAAAGGGTGTCTTGAAAATCCTCCTCGCGTTCCGAAGGAAATCCGACCATTGCATCCGTGGTGATGTCTGCGTCGGGCATGTGCTTTCTAATCATTTCGATGAGCCTCAGGTAATCGTCCCGCGTGTACTTGCGGTTCATGCGCGAAAGAATCCTGGTTGAGCCGGACTGGACCGGCAGATGCACGTGCCTGCACACCTTGGGAAGTTCGGCAATGGTCCGAACGAGCGGCTCTGAACAATCCTTCGGGTGGCTCGTGGTGAACCGGATTCGGCGCAGGCCCGAAATGTCATGCAGTCGCAAAAGCAGCGCGGCAAAATCCGTCGTTTCATCCCGGTAGGAATTGACGTTCTGGCCCAGCAGCGTGACCTCGCTTACCCCTTTGTCAACATACGAACGGACCGTGTTTTCGATTGCAGCCGCCTCAATCGACTTCTCGGGACCTCGCACCTGCGGGACCACGCAATAGGCGCAGTAGTTGTCGCACCCGCGCATAATGGGAACAAAGCGGCTGACGTCAGGAATCGAAGCATGAGACATGCCGAGCGCGCCTGACGCTTCGAGGTGCTCATCGAGTTCCAGGAGAAAGGTTTCGAAATTCCGTGCGCCGATGATCCGGTCGATCCCGGGTATTTTCTGTTTCAGCGATTCGCCCATGCGCTCAGCCATGCAGCCGATGACCCAGAGGGACTGGCCTGTCTTGCCGTGACGTTTATGTGCCGCATGCTGGCTGATATGCGACAGTGCGCGCGTCTCTGCATGCTCCCGCACGCTGCAGGTGTTGATCACAATGAGATCCGCGACGCCGCTGGCGTCGGTTTTCTCATATCCGCGGGAGGCCAGGGATGCGGCAAGCAGGTCCGAGTCCGCGACATTCATCTGGCAGCCGAAGGTTTCAAAAAAAACAAACGGCATCTAAAGCAGCGCCTTCACCGAGTGGTATGACCACAGGATGACGATCAGGGTAATGTTGGCGAAAATGCCGGCCGCGAAGTCGTCCATGGTGATGCCCAGCCCGCCATCCAGGGATTCGAACTCGCTGATGGGGTAGGGCTTGACAATATCGAAGAACCTGAACAGGAAGAACCCGAGGATAAGCGTTTTGAGCGAGAGCGGGACGAACAGAAACGTGACGAGCTGGCCTGCGCATTCGTCAACAATAACCTGTCTCGGATCGTCGCTGCCCCATACCTCGCGCGGCCGCGAGGAAACTGCCACGGAAAACGCGGTCAGGGCAAGCCCGGCGGCCCACAGCGTCAGCGGCGAGACGACCAGGTGCGTGCGGCAGCAGAAATACCAGAGCGCCGCTGTCATCGCGGCCGAGCCGATCGTGCCGGAAATAAACGGAATATACCCGAGAAACAGGACCGACGCCAGCGCCCGCTGCATCCATGCGACTAAGGATGTTTTCATGACTCTTTGTCTCCGTATGAAATTTCGTTGCGTTCGTGAAGCGCCTGGTTCAGGGTGAGCTGGTCAATGTATTCGAGTTCGGTGCCCGCGGGTACGCCCCGCGCCAGTATCGAGATCTTGAATTTCCGTTTTGCAAAAATTCTCGCAAGGTACAGGCAGGTCGTTTCCGCCTCCGCACTTGCGCCCAACCCAAGGATAAGCTCCCTGATGTCTTCATTGTCAAGCCTTGCCCTGAGCTGTGCGATGTGCAATTTGTCCGCGGTGATGCCGTTGATGGGGGACAGCACGCCGCCCAGGACGTGGTACAGGCCGCGGAATATTCCCGACTTTTCGAACACGAGAACGTCCGACGGTTTCTCAACCACGCACATAAGCGTCTGATCCCTTTTGGGGGACGAGCAGACATCGCACAGGTCCGCTTCACCGTAATTGAAACACCGTTTGCAGATCCGGATCCTTGACTTTATCGAAGCAATGTTTCGTGACAGATTGTCGAGTTCGTCCTGGGGCCGCTCCAAAAGATATAAGGCAAGGCGAAGCGCGCTCTTTCTCCCGATGGTGGGGAGACGGCACAGCGCCTCGACAAGGTTCTCCAGGGGTTGTATCATGATCAGGAAGGCAGCCCCATGCCGCCCAAATCCATGCCTGAGGTGAGGCCGCCAAACGTGGCGTTCGACTGGTCCTTCACCTTTTCCTGCGCGTTCTTGAATGCAGCCACGATCAGGTCTTCCAGCATTTCCACATCGTCAGGATCAACCACCTCCGGGTTCAGCTTGACGCCCACGCAGTCTCCTCCGCCGTTCACGGTCACCGTGACCATGTTTCCGCCAGCCGTACCGTCAAAGGTCTTCTTGGCCAAATCCTCCTGCGCCTGCATCATCTGTGACTGAAGTTTTTGGGCCTGTTTCAGGATTTTGTTGATGTTCTTCGACATGTCATTGCTCCTTGCCGTACCGTGCCGCTGCCGATCAGAGGAGGCAGCCGTCGAATATGTCAAGCACGTTTTGGATGATTGGTTCGTGCGCTATTTCGTCGTCTATGGAGACAAAGGCTTTTTCCGCCGGCAGGGCCACAGCGCGTTCGGCCTGCTGATCTTCGGTGGCCTCCAGTGTTATGTGCAGTGCTATTTCGCCATGGAAAAAATCATTGATTTCTTTCTGAATTTCGTCCCGGTTCTTCTTTTTGTTGACTTCGGAAAACTGGAAATGAAAAGCCCTGGGGAAACGAAGGTCGATCTTTTCCCGGGACATCGAAACAAGTGACGCGACCGCGAAATGATAGGAAAGATGGGGACGATTTTTCTGCAGATACTCTATGAAATGGGGCCAATCCTGCGTGCCCTGCACAGAATCGGCCGGATCCTGGGATACGGGCTGCAGGGCTTCGACAGGGTGTTCTTCGGGCAAACACGCCTGGCGGGGCTTTGCCGCCGGTTCGGTGCTTACGGGCAAAGATGGCCGCTTCTCTTCTGTAATTACCGTCGCAAACGGGGCCGCAACGGCTAGATCATTTTTTTTTTTATCAGGAAGAACCGGCTGGCTCACCGGGCCTGGGCCAGGATTACCCAGTGCGGAAAGCAGTGATTCTATGGATACTGTTTCGTCAAGATGGACGAGCTTGAGAAGCATAATCTCGACAGAGAACCGCGGAAACGCGCTCCATTTCAATTCGTTCTGGGCCTTGCGGACGATCTCGGCCATGCGCAACAGGGTCGTCTCGGAAAAACTGGCGGCATGTTTTTTGAGCGCATCCGAGGCCCCTGAGGCAAGGTCGAGGCGCGGATTGTCAAGAATATTGGGAATGCGGCAGAACAGCATGGTCCGGAGATAATCGAGCAGACCGTCGATGAATTCTCCGAGATCGAACCCCCGGGAAAGAATGTCCTCCACCACGGACAAGGCCGGTTCAGGATTCTTCGCCAAAACCGCGGCTATGATTGAATCGTATATCTCGTTTGAAATAATGCCGAGAGCGGCGCGCACTGCAGTTTCATCGATGGTGTCCTGCGAATACGAATACACCTGGTCGAGCAGGCTCAGTCCATCGCGCATGCTTCCCTCGGCCTTTCGCCCAACAAGGAGCAGCGCGTGGTGATCAAAAGCGATGTTTTCCGCTTTGCATATATATTCGAGCCGGGCCGTGATCTGTTCGGTCGCGATGCGCCTGAAATCGAAACGCTGGCAGCGAGAGTGGATGGTGGCCGGAATTTTCTGCGGCTCCGTGGTCGCGAAGATGAAAATTACATTTTTCGGCGGTTCCTCGAGCGTCTTGAGCAGGGCGTTGAATGCTGACTTGGAAAGCATGTGAACTTCGTCGATGACGTAAATGCGGTACTTGCCGCCCATTGACGAATAACGCACATTGTCACGGATCTCACGAATGTCATCGACAGAGTTGTTGCTTGCGCCGTCTATTTCCAGCACGTCAAAGCTTGATCCGGCGATGATGTTTTTGCAGGGTTCGCATACGCCGCACGGTTCGGGGGTCGGGCCTTTATCGCAGTTGAGCGCGCGCGCCAGGATCCTGGCTGTCGTCGTCTTGCCCACCCCGCGGGTGCCGGTAAAAATGTAGGCATGGGCAACCCTGTTCTTTTCGATCGCCTTTTTCAGGGTGGCGGTAATATGCTCCTGGCCCACGACATCATCGAAAGTCAATGGCCGCCATTTACGGGCAAAAACCAAGTAACTCATAATAGCCTGTTTTGAAAAAGGGTCAAGTTTACCTGCGGCACACTCAGTATCCGTTTACCGTTGCTCCCTTCCGGGCCTGGCGGGGTTCACAGACTGTCGTTGCGCAGGGCCTGACCCCGATAATGAGAAAAGGAAAAATAATTTGTTACAGGCGTGGAAAGGGATTCGTTTTCTGATGATTTTGTGCAAGGCTCATGATGGCGGGGGTTGCGACGAAAAAGGCAGAAGGGGCATGCGCGACGCCGGGTTTCGTCGCGCCCCCCAATCCGGTATCGAGCGTGACGCCGCGTTATTCCCTTACCTGGGCGGAGAGGAAAACAGCTACTCCCATATGCTTCACCTGGTCCTGCAATTCCTCGATTCCGTCAATGTGCCGGTCCTCGTCCTTGAGAATGGATTCGAGAATTTCGCGAGTGGCGAAATCACCCACGTCACCGGATACCTTGATGACATCATTGTAGGACTTGATCGCTGTTTCCTCGGCAAAGTGGTCGTTGTCAAGCTGCTTCGGCACATCGCCGCCAATGTTGATTTTCCTGTATTCCGAAACAACCGGCATGCCTTCCAGGAAAATGATTCGGGCAATGAGTTTTTCCGCATGCTTCATTTCGTCAATGGAACGTTTCCTGAAATGCCCATGAAGCTTTTGGTATCCCCAGTTTTCGGCAATCTCCGCATGAACCATGTACTGGTTTACGGCCGTCAATTCATCCGCAAGAAGCGAATTGAGCAACTCAATAAGTTTCGCGTTACCTTTCATTACGTCCTCCTCAGTGCAATAGGGTGATTCATTAGCCATATAACATGGCAAATTGTGTACCAATCCCGTCTAGTGCCCGGCAACCGGAGAGAGAAATGGAAGTTCTGAAACAATTTTCTTGTTTTTGACAAAGATTTCTCAATAATAAAAGCAATTTGAAGCTGAAGATGATATCGGTGCCACTATTTCCACTTAAATCACAAAATCTCGCGATATATTGAGATTTGCATCCGAGATTAGGCGGAATCGGCATGCGTATTGCTGAATTAATTGACCTATCGGGGGTAAATTCACAAAAGGAACAAGCATATGAAACAGACTGAAATTGTCGAGACTGAGAATGTTTCCTTGCGGTCTGAAGACTATTTTCAAAGAATGCTGATCAATGAGCGGGAAGAATCTGAAAAAAGCGGGCACCAGTTCATGCTTGTGCTGCTTGATGTCGGCGAATTGCTCAATGAGAAGTGGAATGAAAAAGAGACGCTGTTGCAGGAATTGTCCGGGGTGCTTCACACGGCCACTCGCGAAATAGACGTAAAGGGATGGTATCTTTTTAACACGCTCATCGGCATAATCTATCCCGGGTATTGCAAAGAGGACAAAGATTCGGCGGTTGAAAAATTGAGACAGAAGATAAAATCCAACCTTGAATTCCGGGAAGCGGAAAGCATCAAGATATATACCATATTCTTCTCAAATATCGAAGAGCACAATGCCCCAATTTCCGAAACAAGGTTGAACATGTTTCCTCAGCTTCAAGACCGCTAACCATGAATTTGTCTCAAGGACATTGCGTCCCCTGCAAAGGCGGAACTCCTCCGATGACCGATTCGGAGGAAGACAAGTACTTGAGTGAACTTTCCGGGTGGGTAGTGCTCCGGGAAGGGACGCACAAACTGCAAAAGGAATTCAAGTTCCAGAAATATCTTGACGGCGTCAATTTTGTCCGGGATGCCGCAACAATCGCAGATTCCGAAGACCACCACCCCGACATTCACCTGTTTTATAAGAAGGTGAATATTGAGCTCCACACCCACGCTGTCAATGGCCTATCTCTCAACGATTTTATCCTGGCCGCAAAATTCGACGAAATAAAGGCGTAATGTGTTCATAGGCGTACCGTTGGTGTTGCCGCATGGTCAACAACACAGACCCGCGAATGGGTTCCTTACGACTTAGCTACGGTGACCTGTGAATATAACACTACATTTGCAGCGCCCATTGCAAAGGTAGTAGCTGCCGCATAGGGATTTCCGCTGCGTTTGCCCGCGTGCTCCAACCTGTAAAGACATGCCGGAAAGACGCCACAGACCTGGACGCGCCCGCCCACAATGGCTTATCGGCTGATGAACATGTTTTCAAAAACGCTGCCGTTACCCGCTACGGCGTCGTCGTGAAACTAAATGGATCGGACCACACGCTCGTGCCTCCGGCGTTTGTCGCACTGACTCGCCAATAGTACTGAACATTGTTTGACAACGCCGTCGTCACCTGGGATGTGGTGGTAATTCCACTCAGATCAAATGCTATTGAGGCAAACAATGACGATGTGGAAACCTGGAGCTCGTAGGATGTTGCGCCGGTTGCCGCAATCCAACTCAGTGCCGGGATAGTTGACACGCTGTCTGCGCCGTTGGCCGGTGTGGACAGCGTCGGTGGGGAGGGCGCTGCGACAATTGTAGTAAAGGTAAATGGCGTTGACCAGCCGCTCGTGCCGCCGGCATTTGTGGCGTTGACACGCCAGTAGTAAAGAACATTATTTGACAACGCCGTCGTCACCTGGGATGTGGTGGTAATTCCACTCAGATCAAACGCTATTGAGGCAAACG
>Ga0182027_10015662_pt1 | contig 10408 bp, 6 predicted proteins | sample 712E1DmetaG_FD_121300 | JGI IMG/M metagenome (GOLD analysis project Ga0182027, IMG submission 121300) | Permafrost microbial communities from Stordalen Mire, Sweden - 712E1D metaG (Illumina Assembly) | ecosystem: Environmental > Terrestrial > Soil > Wetlands > Permafrost | place: Sweden... | reverse complement strand
GCGCCAATATGCTGAGTTATACCGCCTGCTTCACCGGCAACAACATTTGTATTTCTGATAAAATCGAGAAGCTTAGTTTTACCATGGTCAACATGGCCCATCACCGTTACGATTGGTGGACGATATTCTAAATCTTCCGGTTTATCAACTACTTCTTCAATTGCTTCCTGAATCTCAATGCTTACAAATTCAACTTTAAAGTTATGTTCTTCTGCTAATAAAACTATTGTTTCTGCATCAAGACGCTGGTTAATTGAAACAAATAAACCCAAACTCATACAAGTTGCAATTAGTTTTGTAGCAGGTACGTCCATCATTGTGGATAATTCGCTAACGGTAACGAATTCAGTGACTTTTATGGTAGATTTTTCAATTTCCTGCCTTTCATGTTCATCCATTTGGCGTTGGCTGACGGCATCGCGTTTTTCGCGCCGATATTTTGATGTTTTCGATTTTCCTTTTGAAGTCAAACGTGCAAGTGTATCCTTAATTTGCTTTTGAACATCTTCCTCGCTAACTTCCTGTCTGAATATCCTCCTTGTTTTTTTCTTTACAATATCTTTTTTTTGATCGCCTGGCTTGGGCTTGTTTTTATCTGCACTAACGCTAATTTTCTGGTTTTCGGTATGAATCCGCCTACGTTTCTTCTTTTTAAAGCTATTGTCCATTTCACTTGAGGAAGCGACAAGTTTTTTACCATCCTTTTCTGCAGGTAGAACTATTTTTCCAACTACAGTCGGTCCTGTAAGCTTTTCAGCTTTAGCACGAATGACATCATCTTCCTGGGGTTCCTGAATTTCAATTTCATCAATTTCAACTTTGGGTTGTTTGCTTTTTTTCAATTCGTCATTAGCCTTTTTCCGCTCTACTTCTCTTTCCTTATATGATTTTTTGGCTGGCCTGGTGCGAAGGTTCATAGAATCAAGGTCAATCTTCCCTACAACTTTTGGTGATTCAAGTTCTTCTGATTCAATTGGAATATCAACTGCGTCTTCTTTTGGCTTTTTAGGTGTTTTTTTCTCTACTTTTTCTTCGGTTATTAACTTTTCTTCTTTAATTTTTTCTTCATCATGAACTTTATTATTAGCTTTATCTTCTATTTTAATTGTTTCTTCTTCTGATTTTAATGATTTTTTATGAGCATGTAAATCTATTTTCCCTACGACCTTAACTTCTATTTTTTCTTTTATTTCTTCAGTATCTTTTAGCGAAACCCTGATGCGTGCATCCTGAAGTTCTTCAACTGCATATATATCTTCTTCATTATGCAGGCCAAGTTTTTCAATTTCGTGAATAGTCAAAGTTTCTTTTTTATCACGAAACCCACGCAGATTAAGTTTTTCTGATTCTTTCTTTACACTTATTTCTGAACTGTACTCTTTTTCAAGAATGGTAACGATTTCCTCCGAAACTTTTGTGTTGGGATTGTTTTCAACCACATGTCCTTTCTTTTTTAGAAAATCGACAATAGTGGTTATACCAACATTGAATTCCTTGGCCAACTTACTAAGTCTTGCTCCTTTTTGATCGCTCATAAAAATGTTCCAGGTATTTATTAATAAATGCTATACAAATTAAATTATTGAAAAATTATACAAATTATTCGAATTCGGCACGTAAAATCCGCATCACATCTTTAACAGTTTCTTCTTCCAAATCAGTTCGTTTTACAAGGTCTTCTATCGTAAGATCAAGAACACTTTTGGCAGTATCGCAACCGATTGCCTTTAATTCTTCAATTATCCAATCTTCAATTTCGTCTGAGAATTCATCCAACGTAACATCTTCATCATCATCTTCCGATTCGCGATATACATCAATTTCGTAACCAGTAAGCTGACTTGCAAGTTTGATGTTTAAACCACCTTTCCCAATTGCTAAAGATACTTCCTTTGGATGCAAATAAACATCAGCTTTTTTATTTGATTCTGTAATTTTTATTGATGTAATTTTTGCAGGACTTAGAGCACGCGTGATGAATAATTGATTATTTGTTGTGTAATTTATTACATCGATATTTTCATTGCGCAATTCGCGAACAATTCCATGTATGCGCGATCCTTTCATACCAACGCATGCACCAACTGGATCTATGCGGTCATCGTATGATTCGACTGCTACTTTTGCACGTTCGCCAGGTACCCGTACTATTTTTTTAATTGTTATTAGGCCATCAAAAATTTCGGGCACTTCTAATTCGAATAACCTTTCTAGGAACACTGTAGATGTGCGTGAAAGTATTATTACTGGATTGTTGTTTTTCATATCTACTTTATAAACAACAGCCCTTATTGTATCGCCTTTTCGGAAATAATCTGAAGGAATTTGTTCTGTTTTAGGAAGTAATAGTTCGTTTCCTTCATCATCCAGTACAAGAATTTCCTTTTTCCAAACCTGGTAAACTTCTCCGGTAATTATATCACCGATCCTATCTTTATATTTAGCGTAAATATTGTTTTTCTCAAGTTCCATTATGCGTGCACTAAGGTTCTGCCGTAATGCAAGAATAGAGCGTCTTCCAAACGTCGCGAGTTTTACTTCATCGGTTACATCTTCGCCCAACTCATAATCTTCGTCAATTTTAGTAGCTTCAGATAATGAAATTTGACTGTTGGGGTCTTCTACTTCGCCATCGGGTACAACTTCGCGGTTGCGCCAAATTTCGAAGTCGCCTTTATCAATATTGATGATAACATCAAAATTGTCGGCATTACCATAATGTTTTAACAACATCGCCCTGAATACATCTTCCAGAACACGCATCATTGTCACCCTGTCAATGTTTTTTAATTCCTTAAACTCCGAAAAAGTTTCTATCAGATTCAAGTTTTCCATATAATATGTTTTCGACTTTTATTTAATTGATATTATTAATTTAGTGCTTTTTATGCTTTCAAATTCAACAAATTTCTTTTCAATAATTTTTTCTTTTTTTTTGCTGCCTTGAGATTTGATATTTTTTTCTTCTTCAATGTCTATCCCATTTTCCGCAACATTTGCAATTATTGCTATTGTTTTTATACCATCATTAAACAGTATTTCGACTTCTTTTCCAATATTTTTTTTATATTGTTGCAATAATTTGAATGGTTGTGTAAGGCCGGGGGATGATACTTCAAGTTCACAATCTTCTTTTTCGCGGTTAAAGTTCTTTTCAATTTTTCGGCTTAAAGCAACACAATCGTCAATCGATAACCCGACAAACCCGTCAATTGTGACGTTTATTTTATTTGCAGCACTAACTGTAATGTCTACAATAAAAAGCTTTGTCGGGTCTATGCTATTTTCGACTATTTTTAAAATTTGTTCTTTATGTATCATTACAAGAAGGTTAACAAAATAGGGGACTGCTGTCCCCTAAACCAAAAAATTGCTATACAATAACGGTCGCAAAGGTATAAAAATTTTAATGTAAAATGCAAGTTTTATTCAACTTGGATGAAATTTGAATCTTTTTTAAAGGAATATTTTTTAATATATTTATTGCAATTTTTGAAAAAAGTATATCTTTGCAAGCCCATAATAAAAGGTTGAAAACGGGTAATATTTTAATATTTTAATAATGAAGAAAGATATACATCCTAAGGGTTACAGGCTGGTTGCCTTCAAAGATATGTCGAACGAACATATTTTTATTACTAAGTCAACTGCCCCATCGAGAGAAACAATCAATGTTGAAGGAGTAGAGTATCCTCTAATAAAATTGGAAATTTCAAATACTTCCCATCCATTTTATACTGGTAAAATGAAATTGGTTGATACTGCTGGCCGTGTTGACAAATTTAATACGAGGTACAAAGACCATTTAAATAAGAAAAAGGCGCAATAAACATTTCATAAAGAATATCAGAAACTCCGGGATACGAAAGATTTTCCGGAGTTTTTTGTTTAATTTTGCTTTGCTAAATTCCGAAAATTATGGTAAACTATATTTTATTCGATGACCATTGGAATGACCTTTTGCCACTAACATTTACAAGGCCGGTTGCAGAACTCCGCATTGGAATATTAACTATTAGGGAAAAATGGGAAAGATTTTTAAAAACTGAAATTAGCTGGCTGGCCGAAAATTTTCTGCAAGAGAAATTTCAGTTAAAGATAAGCGAAGACAATATTTTCATCAATGGAAGTATCCTGCCTGATGATAAATTATTGCAATCTATTCAATCTTTAAAATCAGGTCATTCACTGGCACAGGCAAATATTCTTATTGCTTCAAGATGTAATAATAATGATGCATTATCATTTACAAATGATATTGGTAAAGCTTCATCAATCGTTCAGTTTGCTGGTGAAATATTTAAAATTAATTTCCCATGGGAGATATTTCAATTTAACGGGAAGGCCATTGAAGCCGATTTAAAAATTATTGCAAGTGGGAGAAAATCTGTTTCGATAAATCATTCAAATCATGTTTCCGCGCCTGAAAACATATTCATGGAAGAAGGCGTAAAGGTGGAATTTTCAACCCTTAATGCATCTACCGGGCCGATTTATATCGGGAAAGGTGCTGAGGTAATGGAAGGCTGCCTTATACGAGGTCCTTTCGCATTATGCGCACACGCTGTTTTAAAAATGGGGGCCAAAGTTTATGGGCCAACAACCATAGGTCCGAATTCTAAAGTGGGCGGGGAAATTAATAATTGTGTAATCCAGGGAAATTCGAACAAAGCGCATGATGGTTTTCTAGGGAATTCGGTACTTGGCGAATGGTGTAACCTGGGAGCAGATACAAATAATTCGAACCTGAAAAATAATTATGCAGAAGTAAAATTATGGAATTATCCCCGTGAAAAATTTGTACCCACCGGATTGCAATTTTGCGGAATGATTATGGGCGACCACTCTAAGTGTGGCATCAATACTATGTTCAATACAGGTACTGTTGTCGGCGTTAATGCAAATATTTTTGGGGCTGGTTACCCGCGAAATTTTATTCCATCTTTTTCCTGGGGCGGGCCACAGGGTTTAACAGTATATTCTTTGGATAAATCATTTGAAACAATCAGCAAAGTTCTTCAGCGGCGTTCGCTTGAATTGACTGAAATAGACAAAAAAATTCTGCAATACGTATTTGTAAAGACAGAAAAATCCAGGAGATTTTAATCTCTTTTGGTTTTAATTCCCCACCCCTTGGGGCGAATATTTTAGCCTTGTGCGGCGGTTCTTTGATACCCCGTCTGCTTGCGGCGGGGTAGTTCATTTTGAGTGCTTCTCCCCTTTACATTAACAAAGGAGAGGGATTTGACCCTTTTCCAAAGGAAAAGGTGTAAGGGATAAGGCCTGATTTTTTATGGCATAGGCATTGTTAAGCATGTTGGGTTTTGTAATTATTAACTGGATTTAGCGTAATTACTGTGAATGTCAAAATAATTAAAAAATGTAGAACGACATTCTGTCAGGCAATTTTGCCATAAAATATTTTTAATATATGGATAGAGAAAACCAATACGAGATTCGCATCAATGATATGATGGTTCCCGGTCCAAATGATGAAGACCTGGATTTTATTCCACTTTTACCTGAAGATGAAGAAGAAGGAAAATTGGTTGAATATCCGACATCGCTTCCAATTTTGGCTTTGCGCAATACTGTTCTGTTTCCTGGTGTTTTAATACCTATTACTGTTGGCAGGCAAAAATCTATGAACCTTATTCGCGAAGCCTACCAGACAAATAAATTAATAGGTACTGTTGCACAAAAAGATGCCAATATTGAAGAACCGGCTTTTAGGGACCTTTATAAAGTTGGTACCATTGCACAAATATTAAAAATACTTGAAATGCCTGATGGCAGCACTTCTGTAATTATCCAGGGGAAAAAGCGCTTTGAGGTTGAAGGATTAATTTCTGAAAAGCCCTACATTACTGCAAGGGTAAGTATTTTAACTGATATAAAACCTTCAAAAAACGACAAGGAATTTGAAGCTATCATGGGTTCGCTGAAAGACCTTTCATTAAAAATAATTCAGCTATCTGTTAACATTCCGCCTGAAGCTTCATTCGCAGTTAAAAATATTGAAAGCAGCAGTTTCCTTATAAATTTTATCAGTTCAAACAGCAATATAGCAACACCCGAGAAACAAAAATTGCTCGAAGCAAATGATGTCAGACAGCGCGCAATGCTTCTTATGGAACATTTGGGCAAAGAAGTCCAGATGCTTGAATTAAAAAGTGATATCCAGTCGAAAGTAAAATTTGAACTCGACCAGCAACAGCGGGAGTTTATGCTTCAACAGCAAATGAAGCAAATTCAGGACGAGTTGGGCGGAAACCAGATTGACCAGGAAATTGATGAGCTTCAGAAAAAGGCGAAAAAGAAAAAGTGGGGCAAACATATAAAAGAGGCATTCAATAAGGAAGTTGAAAAATTGGAACGGATAAATCCTGCTGCCGCAGAGTATTCTGTTCAACTTAATTATTTACAGTTATTGCTTGAGCTTCCCTGGAATGTATATACAAAAGATTACTTCGATTTGAAGCGGGCTCAAAAGGTGTTGGACGATGATCATTTTGGACTTGAAAAAGTAAAAGAACGGATTATTGAACATCTTGCCGTTTTAAAATTAAAGGGCGACATGAAGGCCCCAATCTTATGCCTTTATGGACCTCCGGGAGTAGGAAAGACTTCATTGGGCAAATCTGTTGCAAAAGCTCTTAAACGCAAATATATAAGAATGTCTTTGGGTGGACTGCACGATGAAGCTGAAATCCGGGGCCACCGGAAAACATATATTGGTGCTTTGCCAGGGCGAATTATTCAAAGCCTTAAAAAAGTAAAATCATCAAACCCTGTTTTTGTACTCGACGAAATAGACAAGGTTGGAAATGACTTTAGGGGTGATCCTTCTGCTGCATTGCTCGAAGTGCTCGATCCGGAGCAGAACAGCAACTTCTACGATAATTTTCTTGAACTGGAGTACGACCTGTCGAAAGTTATGTTTATAGCAACTGCCAATACCACCAACTCCATACATCCGGCATTACGGGACCGAATGGAATTAATTGAAATGAGCGGTTATATTATTGAAGAGAAAATTAACATTGCCAAACGTCACCTTGTTCCCAAACAGCTTGCAGCCCATGGAGTAAAAAAAGGTCAGATAACATTGTCGAACGAAGTAATTGAGAATATTATAGAAAATTACACGCGCGAATCGGGTGTCCGCGAACTCGATCAGCGTCTTGCAAAAGTTATCAGGCATTTTGCCAAAAAAATTGCACTTGAAGAAGATTTTTCAAAAGAAATCAAATCGGATGATATTGCAAAAATTCTCGGTGCCCCGATTTACCTGAAAGATAAATATGAAGGCAATGAATTTGCCGGTGTAGTGACAGGCCTCGCTTGGACGGCTGCAGGTGGTGAAATATTGTTTATTGAAACGAGCCTTAGTAAAGGAAAAGATAAGAAGCTGACAATTACCGGGAATTTGGGAGATGTAATGAAAGAATCCGCAATAATTGCACTTGAATATATCAAAGCTCACTGTAATCTGCTTGACTTAAAGCCTGAAATATTTGAACACTGGAATGTTCATGTTCATGTTCCGGAAGGCGCAATTCCAAAAGACGGGCCTTCAGCAGGTGTTACTATGGCAACTTCGCTGGCATCTGCATTTACGCAACGAAGGGTAAAACCAAATCTTGCCATGACAGGTGAAATTACTTTACGTGGTAAAGTATTGCCTGTTGGAGGGATTAAAGAAAAAATACTTGCAGCAAAACGTGCCGGTATTACAGATATTATTATTTCGGAAGACAACAAAAAGGATATTGGTGAAATAAATGAAATTTATCTCAAAGGCCTGACATTTCATTATGTTCGTGAAATAATAGATGTATTCAGGCTGGCTTTACTTGAAGAAAAAGTCACAAATGCAATTGATTTATCTATAGTTTCTTAAAAATATTTGTTATAATTTTTAAACAAGAATTTTGTTTTTTATTTTATATTTTTTGGCCCTAATTCGTTCTCTGTCCTGATTCTTTGCTCTTTTATCTTTTATTCTATCTTTGCAGACTGGAAAATATTAATATTTAAAAATAAATTTGATATGTACAAAATAGTATTGGTAAGGCATGGTGAAAGTATATGGAACAAAGAAAACCGTTTTACAGGTTGGACCGATGTAGATCTTTCAGAAAAAGGAATTGAAGAGGCAAAAAATGCAGGGAAAATTTTAAAAGCCGAAGGGTTTGCTTTCGATTTGGCATTTACTTCGACTTTAAAAAGGGCAATCCGTACATTGTGGCTTGCAACTGACGAAATGGACTTGTTATGGGTTCCTGTAATTAAAAGTTATACACTCAACGAACGCCATTATGGGGCTTTGCAGGGTTTAGACAAAGCAGAAACTGCTGCCAGGCATGGTGAAGATCAGGTTAAAATCTGGAGGCGCAGTTACGATGTTCCACCACCAGCACTGGAAAGCAATGACCAACGCCATCCAAAATTTGATGTTCGTTACAAAGATGTAGACCCAAAAAACCTTCCGGCTACTGAATCTTTAAAGGACACAGTTGCACGTGTTGTTCCATTTTGGGAAGATACCATTGTACCTGAAATAAAAAAAGGAAAAAAGATTATTATTGCTGCACATGGTAATAGTTTGCGTGCATTGGTAAAATACCTCGACAATATTTCTGAAAAAGACATCGTAGAGCTAAACATACCAACCGGGACACCTTTAGTTTACGAACTCAATGCCGATATTAAATCAATTAAAAGCTATTACCTCGGCGATCAGGAGGCAATTAAAAAAGCTATGGAATCGGTAGCCAACCAGGGAAAGAAAAAATAAAAAATATTAAAGTTTTTGAAATAGAAGTACATTCTCAATAACCCTATTTTAAAGGAAAATCGAAAGGTTTTCCTTTTTTATTTCTATTTTGCCGAATCCCACCAACCAATTTATTCCAAAAAATTTATTAATTTTCAATAATCTGATTCAACCCCAACATGGTCATGGAAAATAGAATATCGGAATTTTATGATGAATGCGTTCACTTATTAAGTCAAAAAAGTGAGCTTACTATAGAAAATTATCTGAGTGAACTTGAATCGAATTTGTCAAAATTTTGTCAAAATTATGAAGAGAATTATTCATTTCAGTTTGATGGAAAATATATAAAAAATTTTGAAAAATCCAGCGATGGTATCAGTGTAATATCTATTCCAAAAAACTCTGGTCCCGCAAGTTATATTGAAGTAAACAATCAGTATTGTACTTTGGTTGGTTATACCCAGGAGGAATTATATCAAATACCGGCTCAATACAATATTAAAGAACAGCCCGATATTTTAAAAACAATTAAAGAAGAGTTGCTGCTTAAAGGCGAAGCAATTTATGAATTAACGTTAATAACAAAAAATGGACACGAATTGCCAGTTGAATTTAATTCCAGGACAATTGAAAATAAAAATGAAATTATTATTCTGTCAGTTTTACGGGATATTTCACAAAGGAAAAACATCGAGAGGGCATTGATTGAAAGCGAAAAACGTTATCAGCACATAACAGAATCAATTACCGACTACATAATTAAAGTATTTGTTGAACATGGAAAAGCCATAAAGACTTTACATGGTGCAGCATGCTTACTTGTTACCGGATATACTATTGAAGAGTACGAAAGAGATGAATATTTATGGTTTAAAATGATTTATGAAGATGACCGGAAAAATGTTAAGGAAAAATTGGCAAATATTTTAAAGGGAATTGACAATAAGGCTTTCGAGCATAGAATTTATCATAAAAATGGTTCGATACGCTGGATTCGCAATAACCCGGTTATTTTCAAAGATAATGATGGGGAAATTTGTGAATATGATGCCATAATAAGCGACATTTCTGATTTAAAAGCAGTTGAGCTAAAAGTATTGGAAAATGAAAAGCAGTACAGGTTATTATTTAATGAAATGAACAGTGGCTGTGCCCTTCATGAAATGATATTTGACCAAAACGGGAATCCTTTCGATTACAGGTTTATTGAAGTTAACCCGGCTTTTGAATCCATTATAGGTTTTAAAAAGGAAGAAATTATATCAAAAACAGTTAAAGAAATAATGCCGGAAACGGAATATTTCTGGATTGAGCGATATGGATCTGTCGCTCAAACCGGTCTCCCGATAAAGTTTGAGGATTATTCTAAAGTTCTTGATAAATATTTTGATGTCACCGCATATTGTCCTAAAAAAGGCTTTTTTGCTATTGTAGTGAATGACATTTCTGAAAGAAAACAAACAGAAGCAGGATTAACTGAAAGTGAAGAAAAGTATCGCAAATTGGTGGAACTTTCCCCGGATGCTATATGTATTTATTCACAACGAAAATTAATATATGTAAATAAATCTGGTATCAAACTAATTGGGGCAAGAAGTGCTGATGAAATTATTGGCACCGATATAT
>Ga0182027_10015660_pt1 | contig 10408 bp, 11 predicted proteins | sample 712E1DmetaG_FD_121300 | JGI IMG/M metagenome (GOLD analysis project Ga0182027, IMG submission 121300) | Permafrost microbial communities from Stordalen Mire, Sweden - 712E1D metaG (Illumina Assembly) | ecosystem: Environmental > Terrestrial > Soil > Wetlands > Permafrost | place: Sweden... | reverse complement strand
GTCGGGTATGTAGAATTTTATCATTTTTGAATTTTTTTTGTTTATATTGGTGTTTGCAAAATACTATAATATATACTTATTCGGATTAGGTGATAAAATGGTAAAAATTGCAATAAACGGATTTGGAAGGATTGGAAGATGCGTTTTTAGGCAGGCGTTCGGCACGAAGAACATGGAATTCGTAGCCATAAACGACCTCACCGACGCAAAGACACTGGCGTATCTGTTGAAATATGACTCAGTCCATGGCATATATGATAAAGACGTAAAAGCCAAGGCGAATTCTATAGTCGTCGACGGCAAAGAGATACAGATCGTCGCCGAGAAAGAGCCTGAGAAGCTCCCCTGGGCCAAGATGGGCGTAGACGTCGTTATCGAATCGACTGGAAGATTCACAGACAAGGCAGGCGCAGGAAAGCACCTGACGGCAGGCGCGAAGAAGGTCATAATATCAGCGCCCGCAAAAGACCCTGACGTGACAATAGTCATGGGCGTAAACGAAAAGACATATGATGCAAAGAAGCACAACATAATATCAAATGCTTCATGCACGACAAACTGCCTTGCTCCGATGGCAAAGGTCTTGAACGACAAATTCGGGATACAAAAAGGGCTGATGACGACGATCCACTCATACACAAACGACCAGATGCTCCTAGACCTGCCCCACAAGGACTTAAGAAGAGCAAGAGCCGCTGCCTTATCAATGATCCCGACGACGACTGGTGCGGCCGCAGCCGTATCGCTTGTTCTGCCCGAACTGAAAGGAAAGCTTGACGGAATGTCCATAAGGGTTCCGACACCTAATGTATCAGTTGTCGACCTTGTCGCAACGCTGAACAAGGATGTAACCGCAGAGGACGTCAATGCTGCGCTGAAGAAAGCGGCGGAAGGCGAATTAAAAGGCATACTCCAATACACCGAAGAGCCCCTTGTATCGATAGACTTCAATAACAACAAGAGCTCCTCGATAATAGATGCGCTGTCCACCAAGGTCATAGAAAAGAACATGGTAAAAGTGTTATCCTGGTATGACAACGAAACAGGGTATTCGCAGAGACTTATAGACCTTGCGGCGTACATATCGAAATAAGCTGTATTCGGGGTTTAAAGCCCCTATTTCTATTTTTTTTATTCTTTATCCTTTCTATAACTCCATACTTCTCTTAATGCATCTGCGACGATCTTTTCATGGTCAAAAGCTAGAGGCGGCAGATCCCTGATTGAGAACTCTTTCACCTCTTTTGCATCCGTATCGGCTTTCAGGTCCCCGTCAATTCTTTTGCAGATGAATACGATCCCGACCGTCGGACCTCGAGGGTCTCTTTTCGGGTCGGAATAAACGCTTAACAGTCGTACAATCTCAATGGTCAGGCCAGTTTCTTCTTTAGCCTCGCGTATGGCGGCCTCTTCAACTGTCTCCCCGCATTCAACGAAGCCACCTGGGAGGGCCCACATGCCTTTGAACGGCGGGTTCCTTCTTCTTACGAGAACTATAGCCTCTCCCCCTGGCAGTAGGATAACTGCGTCAACCGTCGGTTTGGGAGATGCTTGGGGCATTTTAATGTCTTATTAAAGAAGAAAATAGTGGGCTCAACCGGATTCGAACCGGTGGTCTTCGCCACGTCAAGGCGACGTCATAACCGAGCTAGACTACGAGCCCATGTATACTCTTATTGTATTTTGCGGACACATTAAAATATGTTTTGGGCCTTTTTGGTGTAGCAAATAACCGAGCAGACTTTTTTTAGCCCATATTCGATCTACTGACGTTTGTTTTGAGTGGTCGAGCGTTTTTTTATTCCGACGGGTGTGTCTTGCACTGTAGCTTGGCGCTTTTTCCGAATCCGCATGATGCGCATATCTTCTGCCTTACGTGGAAGGCAGGTTTTCCGCAGCGGCCGCACCTTATATGGGTGTGCCTTTTGCCCATCTTTCCGAAACTTCTAGTTCCTTTCATTTTGCTTTATATAGGGTATTTATAAGGGTTTTTCCAGGTTATAAATAAATAATTAATAAAAAAAGAGAAAAAGAACTCTTTTAGGATATGAATATCACCATATCTCCTCTCAGGAACATATGCTTGAATTTCTTCTCCAGATCGCCGTCCTGGAAGGACGCGTCTTCTAGTACGAGGTTTATGTGAATGTCAAAGGCTTTTAATTTCCCTGTTATCACCAGTCCGTTTTTCAGTCTCACCATAACCTGATTGTCCAGTAAATCGCTTAATACATCCAATGGTTTCATATATAATCACCTAAAATATTAAAAGATAATATTACTAAGGAGAAAGCAAATAAAAAACAAACAACCGAGCTGATAATATGATAACTGCCTCAGAGATAGAAAAGAGAGTAAAAAAACTCCATGCGCTGATGGAAGAAAAGGACATGGAAGCGCTCCTAGTGACTGCTTCGAAGAATACGACGTATCTTACCGGAAGAGATACCGGACGGCTTCTGCTGACAAAATTTGGAAATTTCCTCTGGACCCGCGATATCTACAAAGAGATATACTTCGACTTCTATTGCGACAAAAAATATCCGATGGATGTAATGATCTATGAGAAAGACGCAGTCAAGAATCGCATTAAGGAGCTGGGAATAAAATGCTTGTATGTAGATAACCCGCATGTTCTGGTTTTTGAGAGCATGAAAAAGGATATGGGAATAGACCTTGCGGCAACGGATATAATAGAACAGCAGAGGGCGGTGAAGACTGCTCTTGAGATCGAACTGCTTCGCAAGGCCGCAGGGATCGCGGTCATCGGCATGCGAAAAGCGTATGATGTTGTTTGCGCAGGCGTAAAAGAGTTGAATGCGCTCGCGGAGGTGGAGTACGCCATACGCAAAGCAGGGTCGGATGCACCTCCATTCGATGACGGGATGCTATTATCCTCAGGCGCGAACAGCGCCGACATACACGCCCGTGCCAGTTCCGGGAAGATAAAGAAAGGCAGCACGGTAGTAGTGGACCTTGGAGGGCGATTCTGCGGGTACTACTCTGATATGACGCGTACGATCTCTGTCGGTTCCATCGACTCCAAAGCAAAGGAGCTTTTGGAATATGTGGACCATCTGAGGGCGGAAGCAATAGATATGCTGAAGCCCGGAGTGGTTGCCGGTGATGTGCATGCTTTCATTGAGAATGATATGGAGCGCAAGGGCTACAAGTTCTATCACTCCAGCGGCCATGGCGTGGGCTTGAATATCCATGAGAACCCCAGCATAAGCAGGGATTCACCGGATGTGCTATGCGAGGACATGGTATTTACAATAGAGCCCGGGATATACATAGCGGGCAAGTATGGGATAAGGTTCGAAGATACTCTTCTTTTAAAGAAGAATGGTGCTGAGATATTGACCAAATACAAGAGATGAAAAATACGCGCAGGAGGGCAAGAGCCGAAGGAGAGAACATTGCGGATGAGAGGATAAAGATACTGTTCTCCCTTGCCGACAGGTCCGCCCTCGCAGGCGATCTCGAATGCGCTTCCAAATACGTAGGCAGAGCACGTGACATAGCGATGAAATTTAACATACGCCTGGGAAAGGAGTATGGAGGCTCGTTTTGCAGGAGCTGCGGCGCATATCTTCTTCCAGGGAAGACATCTGTTATTCGCATAAATTCCACCGAAAGGAGGGTGGAGACAAAATGCCTATCCTGCGGGAGAAAAAGATATCAGCCTTATGCAAAGGAGATCAAGGAACGCAGGCGCAGGCGTTATTCCAAACTCAAGGCCTGAAAATGTTTGATATATTCAATGAGTCCCTATAATATCCTATAAAGGTAGATCAAATGGAAAAAACAGAACCCGTAACCGAAGTAATGGTCGTCCAGCTGGGCAAGGCCGGAATCACTGATTCATTCATCGAAGAAGTACGTGATCAGGTAAAAAAGAAGAAGACCGTTAAAGTAAAGATACTGCGCTCGGCGAAAGGCGAAAAAGACAGAGAAGAGATAGCAGCAGAGGTCGCCAAAAGATGCAACGCGGTCCTGGCTTATGTCCGAGGCAATACTTTTGTCCTGACTAAACGATGAGCGATGAATTGAAGGCCAAACTGGAAAAGTATCTGTCAAAGGCGCGGCCGCGGTTCGAAGGGCTAGTAGAAGAAAAACCGGCATCAGTCGACCTGGAAAAAGCCACAGAAGAATTCCGAACGATGGCGCTCGCATATTACAGCGATGCAAAGCATTTCTACGATAACGGCGACTATCTGAATGCGTTGGCCGCTTTAGAATATGCAGAGGGCTGGCTTGATGCGGGACGCGCTCTCGGTATATTCAAAAATAAGTGACATTTTAATATAATCCGTCAGTGCCATCTTCGATGGCACCTTTTTGTCCCAATGGGACATCCTTGCGGATTTTGGGGGTGAAACTGTGGTTTCACATTATCGGCGCGTCTATCTTCTCCAGTATCTTCTTAATTATGTCGTCCGGGGTTACGCGCATTTCCACGAATTCCGGGTTGAGTATTATCCTGTGACGCAGTATCGGGTAGGCGAGTTTTTTTTTGTCCGCTGCCGTTACGTTCTCTCTTCCTTCCAGGAATACTTTGGCTTTGGCGGCTTTCATGAATCCGATCGACGCTCTTGGGGACGCTCCAGTTTGCAGCTCCTTTCGGTGCCTTGTCTCGTCCACTATCTTGACTGCGTATTCTATCATGGAGTCGCTCATGTAAGCGCTTTCGAATGCTTCTTTTCTCATGATGAGTATCTCCGGGGGCGTCAGTATCCTTGCTACTTTGTCTTCTTTGAATTTGGTCTTGACGATTGCTGTTTCCTGTTCCTTTGTAAGGTACATCATCATGACTTTGAATAGGAATCTGTCCTTCTGTGCTTCTGGGAGCGGGAATACTCCTTTTTGCTCCAGGGGGTTTTCCGTTGCAAGGACGATGAAAGGCTTAGGCAGTTCGTATGTTACGCCGCCGACGGTTACTCTTTTTTCTTCCATTACCTCCAGGAGCGCGGACTGTGACATGGGCGGTGCTCTGTTTATCTCGTCCATCAGGAGGATGTTTGTGAAAACAGGCCCTCTTGTAAATACGTTCCTTTTGCTCGCTTCGTCGTATGTTATTTTTCCGGTTATATCTGTAGATAAGAGGTCTGCCGTTCCCTGGATCCTTTTGAAGTCCATGTCCATGGCATCCGATATGGCCTTTGTGAGCATGGTCTTCCCCATGCCGGGAACGCTTTCCAGGAGTACGTGTCCGTCGCAGAGGAATCCTATTAGCACGCATTCTATGATTTCGTCGTATCCTACTATCTTTTTTCGTATCTCGTCGTATAGTCTGGATATCTGCTGATAGACGTCCTTATCCTTCCTCATAGCTGTTGCCGCTGATGGTTCGCCCGTAAATGGTTTTGTTGCGCCGATTCCGGCTCCAAGTCGTGCTCCGTCTGTCTCTGTCATTCTTCTGATATTCCTGTCTCTGTATACTATTATAGAAAAAGGGATATTTAATCTTTCACTTTATTTCCAGGAGTATCTCATTGCTAGCCTTCATATACCTGTTACCGTCCTTGTCTTTGTAGAGTACTTCCATTGGGGCGAAGTTGTAAGTTTTCGCAAGATCTGTTTTTGCCTCTATCATAAACTCTCGTGTCTCCCCCGGGTTCATTTCTGCTATTTCCTCATATTCTGTTACCAAAGAGAGCTCGTAAGGGAGATTCGGAAGGAAGAATACATTGTTTATCTTGTATCTGCTATTGTTTGATATCCTTCCTCTTAGAGTTATCTTTCCGATCTTCACTGCCTCCTTAGGCATGTCCACTGACATCTCTATCTGGGGCTTAACGTCTATTTTCTGGATTATCTCCTGTGCCTTTGCTTTGTTGTGTTCCAGGAACTCGGCATATTCAGGGGGCCATTTTCCTTCAGTGTGCGCTTTTTCCAGGAGGACTATTGCCTCATTCAATATCTTATACGTTTTATCATAATCCCCGACTTTGAGGCTCAAGTCTGCGTCTATTATCCTTGAAAGGGCTTCTACTGCCTGTATCTGCCTTAGGTCTTTGTTCTCGTTGAAATATGCAAGCGCCTTATCCATATACTCTTTTGCCTTGGGGCTTTCATCTGTTTCAATAAAGCATTCTGCTATCTTTTTTTCTGCGTTCCCCAGATTCATCTCAGGGTCAGTGGATTTTATATATTCGGCGTTCTGGAGATATTGTGAGTAGTCGTGTATGGCTTTGCTGTACGCTTCCCTCATGTCCCAGCTTTTTTTAAGCCTCCGATACGCGTCTCCTGCCTTTCGCCATCCGTCTCCGGCGTAAAAGAACTGGTTCTTATTCAATTGCTCTGTTGCGTAGTAAGAGTAGTGTTTGGCTGCGTTCAGGTAATCCTTCGCAAAGACGTATGCAGTCGCTGCATTGGTATCATCCCCTATCTTCGTATATCTGTTCGCAGCTTCAAGATAATATTTCATGGCGTTGTCGTAGTTACTTGCGTACTCCATCTGCGCCATATTGTAATAGATATCGGCTGAAGTTTTTACCTCTCCTACCTTGTCGAATCCTTTTGTCGCCTCCAGATAGTATTCGACTGCTTTATTTGGGTTTCCTTCATCTACCTTCTTCTTGGCCATCTGTTCGAATAATTTAGCCGCTTTCCCGTACCCGTCTTTTGCTTCTTTCAGTTTCGCGGAAGCGCCGTATTCAGCGTATTGGAAATAGTAGCCGGCTGCTTTTTCCATGTTTCCTGTCCTTTCGTAGATCTGCGCTATGTCGTATGATGATGCAGAGGCTTCAGCGTATTTTTTCATGTTGGCCCTCATCTTTGTCGACCTCAGGAGATATTCTACAGCCTTATCATATTCTTCGGTCTTAACGTAGCATCTTGCCATGTTGTCGTAGTTGTATGACGCTGCAAGATCGTCGTTTCCTTTGTTGAGTTCTGCCGCCCTAAGATGATAGAATACTGCGTCCTGGTAGTTTTGCATGTTCTCATAGGCTTTGGCTACGGATACATATCTTTCAGCAACCTCTGTGTATCTCTCAACTGTTGACGAAAGCTCGGCGGACTTTATATAATACTGTATAGCTTCAGTCGGCTTGTTAAGCTTGTCATAGCATTCGGCCGCCTTCTTGTAGCTGTTCATAGCTCCGTATATATCTTTTATGTCCAGGTTCCGGTCTGCGGCCTTTAGATACGCTTTAGATGAATTGGCATAATCTTCCGCTTTTTCGTAGAACTCAGCGGCTTTAATGAATGCCGTGGTGGATATCATTTTATTGCCCGTCTTGTAGTTCATGAATGCATCGTCCATGAATGCTCCCGCAGCCAGGCTGTAGTTCTCCGCCTCCGCGAAGCATCGTGCGGCATTCTCGTAGTGTTTCTGGGCCTCGTCATATCTCTCCATGTCTACAAACATCTCAGCCGATTTAACGTAATATCGGCCCGCATTCTCCATGTCCTTTGCCTTGCCCCCTGCGCTGGTGTGAGTGACTTTCTCATAGCAGTCGGCTACTTTCAGGTAAAAAATTACCATTTCCAGGTATGCGTTAAGCGAGGCGTGCGGGTCTATGCTGATTATTTCCAGTTTCCCTTCTATGAACTTCAGATACGATTCAAGCGCTTTCTGATAATCGTTCACAGCTTCGTGGGCGTGGGCTTTTTTTAGCCAGTTGTTGACGTCCAGCTTGTCCTTTGTCTTTTCGATAAAACTATCAAGAGCTTTTTCTTCCTCGCCTATCAGCGCTTTTACACCTTTCTCCCCTTCTCCTACTTCCTTTTTTACTGCGAGCAGGTCTTTGAGGGATTTCTTATCATCCATAATCGTTAATAATTTATAATACGACCTATATTAATCTCTAGATCCAGGGAGCCTGATTGATATCCTCCTGTTTTTCAGTCTACCTGCATTTTCCTCCAAATCCTGTTTTTTTAATTCCATTTCCTCGTCATCTCTTTCTATTTTTTTGGATATCCTGGTCAGTTCATCCCTCGCTGTGAATACTTGTCTGCGGGCTCTGTCAAGCTCTTTTTCATTCGCTGTTTTTTTCTTTTGGATATGTGCGCAGCTGATTTCAATAGACAGCTCTGAAGCATGTTTCCTAAGAGCGATTATCTCTTTGTGTATCCTTTCCAGGTCCGTCCCTTCGATCGCGGATATCCTCTGTGTAATTCTGCTCTTTTCTTCCGCTTTTATGTCGAGATTATCGTCTATGATATTTTTGAGCGAAGTTAACTGCTTCATAAACTCTTTTGATTCTTGGGAACAAAATGAATTAACTGGGTCGTCTGCATATCGTTCTATCTCTTTGAGAGAGGCATCAGTCCCTTTCGTTTCCTCCAGTGATTTGCGCAGGATCTTTAGCGGTCTCTTGAGGGGCGTGAGGAGATTGTAGACTAAATTCTCTTTTTCCTCTTTTTCGCATTTTATTTTTTGAATCAAATCTTTTTTCTCTAGATATCCTACGTACTCGCTTCCACCTTCTATATTCATGTTTTCTTGCTCAAGGGATATTTTCTCTTTTTCCAATTCTTTCAGCTTCTTTTCAGTGACTCCCCTTTCTTTTTCCAGCAGATTTTTGTGTATCAGGCGCTCTTTAAAATATTTTATTTCCTCAATCAAGTCCTCAGTAGCGGTATCTCCTGCGAAGGTTTGCTCCAGTTCCTTTTTCTTTACTGCGAGATTTTTCAGTTCCTTTCTTATTTTATCTATGTCTTCAGCGTATGCCATATGCAGATACTTGCCCGGGCCCATCACGGCTTTAGCCAGCGTCTCCATTGTTTCTCCTATATCTGTTTTTTCTACTTCTAAGTCCTCTCTTATACCTTCCTTGCGTTCTTTGAGCGCTTCAAGGACTTCGCGGACGAATTCGGGTTTGGCAGTGCGGATAACTGTTTTTATTCTGGGATTGACCTCTTTTGGGCATTTCAGCTCATTTATTTCCATGGCAATGCGCCGTATGTTATCAAAGCTTGAATATACGTCTTTTAGAGCGGGCATGGCTTCTTTATAAGCCTCTTTCTCTCTGTGTGAGCAATCATCCCTCAGAATATCGTCAAGCTCTTCAAGGCTGTATTCAGTGACCTCCTCTCTTTTTCTGAATTTCCCGAGGATCCTTTCAAGGAGTTTCAAGGTCGTCTATTATCTTTCCCTTAAGTTCCTTTACGTTCCGTGAGCCGGTCAGAAACATGCATATCTTAAGTTCGTATATGAATACGTCAAGGAAATCCCGTACTCCCTTCTTTCCGTCAACGGCCCAGGCAGTGAGGACTGGCAGAGCCATGCCAACGCACTGCGCCCCGAGAGCAAGCGATTTGGCGGCATCTATTCCTGTGCGTATGCCTCCGGAAGCGATAACTGGCTTTCCTGTCAGCGCAACCTCTCTTATGGATTGCGCTGTCGGTATCCCCCAGGAAGAGAAACTCTTTCCGATCTCTTTTTCCATTCCTGCAGACCTGTGGCTTTCAACAAGGCTCCAGGAAGTTCCCCCGAAACCGGCTATGTCAAATGCGGAAACGTTCAATGCCTTAGCAGTATCTCCGGATATTCCGCAGCCTGTCTCTTTGACAATAACCGGGCAAGAAAGCTTCTTTGAGACGTCATTTATCTTCTTTGTCAGGCCTGAAAAATCCCGGTTACCCTCTGGCTGTACCGCTTCCTGCAGTGGGTTCAGGTGCAGTGCCAATGCATCTGCTCCTATCATGCCGACTGCTTTTTCGCACTCCTTAATAGAGTATCCGTAATTGAGCTGTACACCGCCGAGGTTGGCGATCAATAAGACGTCTGGAGCGACATCCCTTACCCTGAACGTCTCTTCAAGCAATGGATCCTCTATCGCCGCGCGCTGGCTGCCTACTCCAAAACCGAGGCCGTATTCCTGCGCGACAGACGCGACTCCCTTGTTTATCCGCGAGGCCTCATCTACGCCCCCAGTCATGGCCTCGAAGATTATTGGATACTTGAGGGTTTTTCCAAGAAATTTAATGCTCATATCAATAGCATTGAAATCGATTTCCGGGAGCGCTTTATGAACCAAGGTGATATCCTCCAGCCCGGTTTTTCCAGTCTCTACGTTCTCTTCTATGCAAATCCTTAGATGGTCAAGCTTCCTATCCTTGATTTTCATGTTTCGTTTATCCTTATGAATCCTTCTTTATTATAGTCCCTATTCCGCGTTCGCCGCGAAGAGTCCGCTTAAGGTCTCCAGGCACAAATCCGCTTATTATCTCGGACTCTATGTCCCTGTCGGCAAGGCGCAGGAGCTCGTCAAGCTTTCCTTTCATGCCACCTGTTACATCTGTTCCTTTTGCGGAGCCTATCTCCTTTATCAGGTGGATGCTATTTCTACTCAGCTCTTTTATTATTTTGGCATCCTTGTTTTTCTTCGGGTCACTGTTGAATATGCCTGGAACGTCTGCGACTAATATCACTCTATCGGCCTTCAGTTTATCG
>Ga0182027_10015659_pt1 | contig 10409 bp, 9 predicted proteins | sample 712E1DmetaG_FD_121300 | JGI IMG/M metagenome (GOLD analysis project Ga0182027, IMG submission 121300) | Permafrost microbial communities from Stordalen Mire, Sweden - 712E1D metaG (Illumina Assembly) | ecosystem: Environmental > Terrestrial > Soil > Wetlands > Permafrost | place: Sweden... | reverse complement strand
TATTACCTCATAGAAATAGGTGCATTTTCCCGTGTTAATTACGCGGAAACTTATCCAAAGACAATTCTAAAACGTAATGTAGTGTTGAAAGTAGAGAGAAGTGCGTGCCCCCGCTACAAAATCAAAATCCCTCCTCGTGGGGATTTTGTATTTTGTACTGGATCAGGATGAAGGACCACGTTCGCCTGTCCCGCTTTAACGAAGTTAAAGCGGGAAATCTTTACCCGCCGCAGCTCCAAAGGAGCGAAGGCGGGCCTCCCCCGCTACATCCCGAACTCAGTCCACTTAGGACTGAGTTTTTTTTCATCATTTCGCCAATTTGAGGGATTGCTGCAGGAACCGGTTGAAAATAAAAGCGGACCATCTCCGTTTTCCTATCTATTGTAATAGTCTTAATACACTTCTGAAAAACAATCTTCTTATTATATAGAGAAGCCGTATCGAAATACTTTTCGAAATTCTTGATAAATGAATATACAGCATCTTTGACCATTTGAACTTCCTGAGCACTATTCGCATTCTGTTTTTTCGCATTCGACTGTTCCATGAGTTCCCTTTCTTTGTCTTCAAGATCCTCAAGGCGTTTCATTAATGTGTCAATCTTGACACCGTCAGACCTGGACTCGATGGCTTCAACAATATTTTGAATCTTTATTTTTATTTCATCGAGCTACCTCTTCTGATCTCTACGTTCTGAGCGTTCAACCTGAGGCTCTTTTTTAAATATGAGATCAAGGTATTTTTCAATCCGCTCAAGATGATACAGAAAAACATATCTATTTGGATACTAATAAATTTTTTGCTAATTTTATTTTTTTAAGAGTTTTTATTGCTTTTATAAGGAAAAAAATGACCGGCGCTAACGAAAGTCGCGTATCTGCGAAGATTCTTGTTTGGATTCAAGAATGCATAGTTTTTACGGCATGTTTCCTCTACTTCCTTTTCCGGGTCCATCCTAAGCTTATTCTTGAATTACAGTCTCCGGCTTTCTTGATGGATATCAATTTCTTCAAAGAGTTCCTTCAAATTCCGGGCGGACTGATTGATTGGCTTTCGGCGGCTTTCATGCAATTTTGGACGTCCGATTTATTCATAGCCATTTTTTTAACACTCTGTTGTTGGTTTATTGCATTCCTCACTAGAAAATGGTTGGAAATCCTGACAGAAAACCGTTTGATCCACACTTTCCATCTGATTCCTGCTGTTCTTCTGGTTTTTCTCCACAGCCAATATGATTTTAATCTGAGTATAACGTTAGCATTCATCATCAATCTATCTTTATTAAATATCTTCATCCGTTGGACTCCGAAACGACCTATAATACTAACAGTAGCCGGTATAATCGCCTTAGTTCTCTTGTTCTGGATAACGGGCGGTGCTTTCCTGATATGTGGTGTACTCTTTGGATTCAATGAGCTAATTGTTAAAAAACGATATAAAAACGGTGTGTTCATTCTCGTCTTTTCGTCTCTTCTGCCATACACAGCATTATCGTCGGTTTTTCTTGTCACTCTCAAACATGCATATCTGCACAATCTCATTTCAGAAAATCCAGATAAATTTTTGTCTATTGGTTCCATCATCCTTATATACTATTTACTAGTACCCTTCATTGTTTCTCTTGCGAAGATAGATATGTTCCAAAAATCATCAAAAAAAATTTCACGGTTTTTTCGATTGGTAAAATTGAACATTCGCTGGCAATGTGCTCTTGGAACACTTCTCATCATCTGCGGAAGCATTCTACTAACTGAAAAGACATACGACAACAATCTACGTCTTGACCTTGAAATTAATCAATTTATGAAAGAGGGACGTTGGGATGATGTAATTTATACGGCGAGGCAATGTACTATTGCAAATCCTTTTCTCTTCCACCAAATCAATCTCGCTCTATTTCAATCAGGTTATCTTCTTGATAAAATGTTTTCCTTCCAACAGTATTTTGGATCTTCTGGTCTTTTAATGGATTTCAATTGGCGCTCATACTCGCCTGCAAAAACGAGCGAGTTTTATTGGGAGTTAGGATTACTCAATGAATCTCTTCACTGGGCACACGAAGCTCTCGAATTAAAAGGCCCAACTCCTGAGATTTTAAAACGACTCGGCATGGTTTATATGATAAAAGTTGATCATACGGCTGCCAAGCGATTTTTTCTAAACCTAAAAAACGTACCGTTCTATGAAAAAACCGCTGATGATCTACTCCGGCTGAATGATTCACCTTCGGACCTCGCCCAGAATAGTGAAGCTCAACACATTCAATCTTATACTCTGACTAGAGATTATATCCATCTTAACTCGGTTTCATCCGTTGAACTGGAATTATTATTGCAGCGGAATCCTAATAACAAAATGGCGTTTGAGTACTTGATGGCCTATTATTTATTGACCGGTAATATCAACGGAATTGTATATTATCTTCCGGCATTTGAATATTTCAAATATCCCCGAATCCCTCGATATGTCCAAGAAACGCTACTTCTCGCGTCACTCGAATCAAACTTCGATCAAAACCAATTGAACGGTTTAGTTCAACCCATCACGCGCCAATATTTTTTTAATTATCAACAAATCCTGAATAAATACAAGGGGAACGTTTCCGATGCAAGACCGGAATTACATGCACAATTTGCCGATACATATTGGTATTACCTGATGTACGTGAGGCCGGAGGCCAGATTATCGGAGATGAAAAATGATTTTCAATAATTACCTAAAGATTGCGAGTTACTGGATTCTACTCATTTTGATTATTTTATTATGTGTTGGTTGTTTAAATCAAAAAAGTGTTCAGGATGCAAAACCTATTGGCCGCCTGCCTATCATCCAACCGGACTATTCCGGTATTGTCATTCCTCCTAATATTGCTCCGTTGAATTTCTTCATTCAAGAAACGGGTGGGGAGTACATTGTCCGCATACATTCCAAAAACGGAGATCCGATTCAGATCGAAAATAACTCAGGGCTTATCCAGATTCCTATGAAACAATGGAAGCACCTTGTTTCAGAAAACCTTGGCGAAGAACTCTTGATAGATATCAGCTTGAAAGATCAGAATGGTCGATGGATTAGCTTCAATCCCATTGTAAACAAAATTGCGCAGGATTCCATGGATGGTTATTTATCCTTCCGAAGATTTAAACCACTTTTTAACTTATGGCAAAAGATGGGCATCTTTCAACGTTGCCTTGAAAATTTCGATGAAAAGCCGATTCTTCTTAATCGGTTGACACAGGACAATTGTATGAATTGTCATACTTTCTGGCAGAACGAAACCAACAAATGGCTTCTTCATTTACGCGCCGGACCAGGGACCTCTATGCTCTTAGTTACAGATGGCAAAGCTCGGAAAATTTATACAAAAACTAAATTTAATGGCCATGCCGCTTATACTGCTTGGCATCCATCCGGTGAATTGATTGCATTTTCAGTAAGCAAACTTCTTCTCTTCCATCATGAAACGGGAGAAGACCGTGATGTCCTCGATCGAAGTTCAGATATTTATTTGTACGATATATCGTCGAATATGATTACAACTACACCGCAAATTTCCAATCCACACCGGATGGAAATCTGGCCTGCATGGTCACCTGACGGTAAGTATCTTTATTTTTGCAGTGCTGCTGAATTAGAAACTTATGCCGATTCTTCGAAATCGGGTGAAGTGGCATTAGATAAAATCAAGTACGACTTAATGCGAATTGCATATGATCCGTTGAAACACTCCTGGGGAAATCTCGAAACCGTGATTTCCTCTTCAGATATAGGATTGAGTATTACAGAACCAAGAGTTTCACCCGATGGTCATTTTGTTCTCTTTACTGCAGCCAGCTATGGTCAATTCCCAATTTATAATCAAACTGCTGATCTGTATGTGCTCGATGTAAGAACGAATCGATGGAATAAGTTGGAATTGAATAGTGATAAAGCAGATTCATTTCATTCGTGGTCAAGCAATGGCCGATGGATTGTGTTTTCGAGCAAGCGCGAGGATGGTTTATTTACGAAACCGTACTTTAGCTATTTCGATTCATTGGGCCATACAACCAAACCATTTGTTCTGCCGCAGGAAAATTCTTTATTGTATGAGACAAGTTTAGATATATATAATGCACCGGAATTTACAAAAGAACCTGTCCATATAAGTCCACAGGATTTGGCTAATGCAGCTTTTTCTGAACAGGATGCTTTGAGTGCAAAATTCGATTTGAATTCGATCCCAGAAAAAACCACCAATAAGACAAATTCTGCTAAACAATTACACGTTCCCTTGAAATAAAGCAACAAGGATGACAAATACATGAAACATATATGATACAGCGTTCGGTTAAGACATATCCCGCTTTTAAGATTTATACTACATCATCGAATAGCCAATTATTTATCATTGCATCGGTAACACAGAGTGATCCACATCCAGAACAAACTGCAGACGAAATATACAACGAGATCGCGGATATCCTATCTGCTTCTTCAAGTCAAATCGTCTGTGAACGGTGTTTTGGCGATATTGAATTTCAAGCACAGCTCCTTGAAGCACGGCGTTCCGCTTTCCTTAAACATACCATAGAGATAAATACACCTCTCATGTATATTGATGGAAAATCTGGTTATGAAAATAAATTCGCCGGAATCCAGATCAGAGTTTTGAAAGCTACACCAGAAACTCGAATACGGACTATCATGGATCAAGGAATTCCCAAAGGTCGCATTTGGAATATTGATGATTCTCTATTCTTTATGCTTCATAATATTGATGGTGGAAAAATAGATGAGAGTCGTAATCCGGATCGGAAAATCCAGACCGAGGCTATGTTTCAACAAACAAAAAGGATTCTCCAAGCCGAAGGTGCCTCATATCAAGACGTTGTGCGTACATGGATTTATATATCGGAAATTTTAGATTGGTATAACGATTTCAATGCAATAAGAAATAAATTCTTTGCGGAAAATGGGTTTCTCCAAAAAACAGATTCTAAAATAGAAGCTGAGCAGATATACCTTCCGGCAAGCACCGGCATTGAAGGCAGGAATCCTTCAAATAGTGCTGCGGCGATGGACGTATTTGCTGTTCATCGTTCACCAGAAAGTAACATTAAAATCCGCACCCTGTCCGGCAACATGTAACATTCTCCCTTCCGCTACGGATCCGCCTTCACACGCGCTATCGTAGTTGAAGAATCTAAAAGCAAATTGATTCTACTATCCGGTACAGCTTCTATCAATGAACAAGGTAAAAGTGTATTCATTGGTGATCCGGAAGCCCAGATTCGGCATACACTGAATGTTGTTTCTTCGTTGATCGCTTCAGAAGGTGCAACCCTTAAGGATATTTGCGAAACAACGCTGTTCTTTAAACGAAAGCAAGATATTTCTCTTTATCAGAAAATAACTGAACACATGGAAATTGCGAATATACCATCAGTGACGGTTATTGCAGATGTGTGTAGAGATGAATTGTTGTTTGAACTCGACGCTGCTTTAATTTTAGAAAAGGATAGAATTTAGTGATATCATTATCGCGTTTTTATGACTAATGTTAGCGTACTTCAATTTCTTTAATGGAAAAGCCTGTTTATTAAAATGAACAGACTTTTTTGTTTTTTAATGTACCGATCTGAATAATTTGACTTTATGAGCTGGGTAGGCCGCCGCTATAAAACAAATTTTCGCAAAGATTTGTATTAGCTTTGAATAGATGTTGCCAGCGAAATTGCAGAGGACGATAAAATAATTATATCGATTTTATGGCTAACGTAAGAAAGGTTTTCGTATATTTTTATATTAAAAATTTACAACGGTATTCGTACCCGAGTAATGGTTTCATAAGAAGCATCTGCTTTTACTTTCAAACCGCCTTCATACTTCTTCCCTGTCGGCATTGCAATCGATGAAGCGAAACAGTATACACCAAAAATCCGTGAGGTCATAAGCAAGCACAAAGAAGTAAACGTAGTATTAACCCAGCTTGACAGGAATGATGACGGCACAGACCCGTTTCGGAGACAACTTAAAGGTTAATTTTCATTTGCCTGACGAGGACAAACCTCTTTTTGTAGAACCGTTGACACTGCAGATCCTATTGGAGAACGCGATCAAACACAATAGTATCTCGAAGAGCGGACCCCTTTCCATTGAAGTTTTTATTGATACAGGTCATTGGCTTGTAGCAAAGAACAACCTTCAAAAGAAGAGTTCCGTTGAAGCGGGAACTCACCTCTGACTAAAGAATATTGTCAACCGATATCATGAACGTTTATATCGATGCTCACAGTCGAGCATCGACCTGGTTAGCCAATATTTAACAACTACCGGAAAGCGCTTCGACTTGCTGAATGTGATAGAATAGTATTTATGACAGATTGTGATGGTGTCCGTTTCCCGGTAATTGACCTGTGCGGATAATTGATCTGAGCTAAGAAAAAAGCATATACATATTATTATCCATCGAGTTTGGATATTCAATATTACGACCGTTAGATTTCATAAATTCAATCTAAGGCACTTTAAATTGTAGAATATTGTCATACAGACCAGTCTAATTGCGTGAATTTACGTCTAATGGCATTTCTATGATGTAATGCATTGTTGAGAGTAGAGAGAAGTGAGCACCCCCGCTACTTTAGGAGTAAGAATCTTCACATTTGCCCATTTAAACAATCTTTAAAATGTTTTTCTTGAACATCAGAAGAGCAATGAAATTCAATACGGTTCCGATGGAAAATAAAACGAAGACTCTTGATAAGAATGTAATATCTGTTAATGGAAGGAGCCTCCAGAAGATGTCATAAAAACCCTGAACTCCCCAATAATTAACTGTAAAGACAGAAATCTTTTGCATAAATTCTGACATTATAAATATAGGAATCATACTACCTCCGATACCACTCATGACAAGAACAATGAGCTTTGAAAGTCCCTGAACCTGTTGGCGTGATTTGGAAAATGACGCAAGAAATATACCAAAGCTGGAACAGGCATATGCTGTTACAAAAATCATGAGCACAAGAGAAGGAAGATGATGCAGAATGACCAAGCCAAAAACCAGCCAGGCGTAAACAAATATGATTGACAGTTGAGCAATGGAAATGATATTTGCAAATATCATTTTGCCATAGAGGATATTGTTAGGATGCATGGGCGAGCACAGTAATTTCTTTAACATACCTTCCTGCTTTTCTTCCAATAGACTTTCTCCTATCTCTGCAACTGAAAATAAGAGCATAAAAATTGCAGTACCTGCCACAGAGTGAACAAGACCTGGTGAATTATCTCCATTGGTTTTATCAATTTCTCCGAAAACAGAAGCAAACAGGGTAATAATGATAATGGGCAATATGAAAGTTAGCAACATATCACGCTTGTTACTGGAAAACAATTTCAAATCTTTCTTTACGAGTTTTATCATTTGTCTCTCAGTTGTTTACCGGTTAAACTTAAGAATATGGTTTCAAGGTTTGTCTTTCGGATATCAATATGCCTGATGTCAAGACCGGCCTCACTGCACGTTAGTATTATTTTCGATAAATCAACTTGAATGTTCATGGAATAAAAATGTATTGTGTCGTCGAAACGCTGGAGATCTTTCCAATCATGTGCGATTCTAGTGAAGCGCTCATCCGAAAGATTAGTAAAAGAAATTACAACGGTTTCTTTCATCGAACCTGAAGTCCTTAATTCATCCAATGTTCCCTGAGCAATGATTTCTCCGTTGTCAATAATTCCGATACGATCGCACAAACGCTCAGCCTCTTCCATATAATGGGTGGTGTAAACAATTGTCATTCCATCTTTATGCAGTTTTTCTACCACTTCAAAAATCAAATTCCGGCTCTGAGGGTCAATACCCACAGTAGGTTCATCCATGAAAAGGACTTTAGGTCTATGTAGCAATGCAGAAGCGATATTAATTCTGCGTTTCATTCCACCGGAATAGGTTTTTATCTTATCATTCTTTCTGTCGGTCAGTCCGAGCAGGTTTACTGTTTCATCAATACGTGCTAATAATTCCAGTTTCGGAACATTATATAAGCCTCCCCAAAATTGTAAGTTATCATATGCCGTGAGCTCATTATAAAGTGCTATTTCCTGTGTAACAACGCCAATGTTTTTCTTACATTCCAACGGATTCTTCTTCATATCATATCCGGCAATACTCACCTCTCCTTCATTTGGTTCTACTATGGTACTCATGATAGAGATGGTCGTTGTCTTACCTGCACCATTGGGACCCAATAGTCCATAACATTCACCTTGCGGAATGTTGAATGAAATACCTTTCAGTGCCTCAATGGTATCGAATGTTTTTCTTAGGTTTGATACATTAATCATGTGGTCTCTTTTTTAATATTTTTCTTTTACAATTCTAAGACTAATTCCAGCACCCCTGTTTGCCGGAGGAACACCAACACGGCTGGCTGAGCGACATTCCTGCGCCGATACCCAAAACCCACCACCACGGAGAACTTTTTGTCCGCCGGTTTCCGGTCCTTTAGGATTTGATGTATCTTTTAAATCGTATTCGCCATACCAATCACTGCATAATTCACCTATATTACCGTGCATTTCATATAAGCCAAAGGCATTAGGCGGAAAACTTCCAACTGGGAGAGCTTCTATCCTTAATTTGTCATTTTTGCCATTTGCATTATATTCTTCGACACCAAAATATGCCTGTTTTGAAGTAAGGCTATCCCCTGTATTAAAAGGAGTAGTTGTATTTGCACGGGCAGCATATTCCCACTCCGCTTCTGTAGGTAACCTGCAGCCCATCCATTTGGCAAATGCATCGGCATCGTACCATGTTATTTGTGATACTGGCATATTACCGCGTTTAAATCCCCACGGTTTTTTTCTGCCGGTAGCTTCACAAAACTTATCGTACTGATCATAGGTTATGCAATATTTACTCATTTTGAATGCGCTCAAAGTAACTTTATGCTGCACTTCATCAGCTTTTCTTCCTATTTCATCATCGGGGCTTCCCATCATAAATGTTCCTGCGGGTATATCAACAAATTCAATATCCTGGTTATTTTTTGAAGTATTTTTAACTCTCGGGTCGTTTTCTGATGTTTTTGTATCAAAATTATGAGAGAGCAATGAAGAGACATCGAATACAAATTTCTTCGTAATTTGAATTTGAGGTGTATTGTCATAAATCTCTTGTAATTTCGAAAGATTTTCAGCGTTGAACGATTTCATTAATTTGCTGATCCTGTTTAAGATTTCTATTTGATCTTCCGGTAATTTTTTATTGTTATCGAAAGCATAATCAACAATTGGTGCATATTGATATATTGTATATTCGTTCCCTAATACAGAGGCTAAATCCAAGCAAACCATAGTTGCTATTGTAACCAATCCGTTATTTTTGCCATAGTCGCCGGGTATCCCATACAGTTCGGGATTTATTTCCCCTTTTTGCATTTTCAACCATGAATCGTTGCCAAAAGCAAATTTTTCTCTGCCGAAATCAATCATATTTGTGCTTGGATCCACAAGCATCCAACGCTGATTATTTTTGTTCCATACTTCACAGATAACGTGATTCGTATGAAATCCGGGTATTAAATACGCAGCGTTTCCGTAACGGACCCTGGCCGGAATACCACGATATTTAAGTATAGATGCCAGTAAGAGGGAATTTTCCCGGCAACCTAAAACTAATCGATCTTCAGGTTTCCGGTCTTTCACAAAACCCCTCGAGTCATAGGATAGAAGTCCCTGCAGAACCGATTTAACTGTTGTATACTTTTCTGTCTCATTCCATCTTTCTTTAGGAATTTGATCGCGATATTGTGGTAATTCTACGATGGGATGAATAAACTGGGATTTTACTAAACTGCAAAGCTCAGGTAATGAATCAGGAAGGTTTTTATACAAATATTCATATTCTCCCGGAGCAGTAAATGAACTGTATTGACGATAGAAGTCTAATACCGAAATGCTGTCTTTGTTAAATGTGTTCTTCAGAATCTGCCCATCAGATTTTTGAGAGCTATTTTGAGCACAATTGAATTGCATCAGGATGGATATTGTTAAGATAAATAGTGTAGTTTTCATGTTTAATCCTATTAAGTAGTTAATATTATTAACTTAATTGACAAAAAAAATTATTATTTGGGATTTATATATTTTTTAAGATTGTTAACATAATCCTCAAAAGCTTTTATTCCTTTACTTGTCATTGATATGGTCGTATTTGGATAATTATTTTTAAAAGTTTTTTTAACTTTAACATATTCCGCCTCCTGTAATTTTTTTATCTGGATACTTATATTGCCTGCCGCAGCTTTTGTAGTTTCTTGTATAAAAGTAAAATTGGCTTCATCAACGGTCATTAAAATAGAAACTATTGATAAACGAAGCTGCGAGTGTAATATGGGATCTAAATCGTTAAACAT
>Ga0182027_10015658_pt1 | contig 10409 bp, 8 predicted proteins | sample 712E1DmetaG_FD_121300 | JGI IMG/M metagenome (GOLD analysis project Ga0182027, IMG submission 121300) | Permafrost microbial communities from Stordalen Mire, Sweden - 712E1D metaG (Illumina Assembly) | ecosystem: Environmental > Terrestrial > Soil > Wetlands > Permafrost | place: Sweden... | reverse complement strand
ACGGCCATAACCACGCTGCTGCGCATGGGGGCGCAGGTCCGCATCGACGAGTTCGGCATTGCCGCCTTCGCCCCGGACGGTCTGCGCGCGGCCGCCGTTTCCACCGACGTGCACCCGGGGTTCATGACGGACTGGCAGACGCCCCTGATGGTGCTTTTCACCCAGGCCGAAGGCATGTCGGTGCTCCACGAGACCGTCTACGAGGAGCGCTTCGTCTACGTCCCCGCCCTCAAGGCCATGGGCGGCGAGATCGGCCTGTTCGCCACCTGCCTGGGCGGCCCGGCCTGCCGTTTCCACGACACCAGCTACCTCCACTCGGCCGTCGTGAGAGGCCCGTCGAAGTTGCAGGGCGCCGAGGTGGACGTACCCGACGTCCGGGCTGGGTTCTCCAGCGTCATCGCCGCCGCCGCCGCCTCCGGCCCCAGCGTGCTGCACGGGGTGCGCCACCTCGAACGCGGCTACCACCGTCCCGCCGAGCAGCTGCGCTCCCTCGGGCTCCTGCTCGAACAACGCTGAGCTTGTGAGTGGCCGAGGGCTCCTGCTCGAACAACGCTGATCTAGAGAGGGGCGGCTCAGGAGCCCAAGCGCCCGGGCGTGCCGCTGCGCTGCTGCTCCCGACCAGGTGTTTTCCCATGTCTGCCGAGCGGGAGCTTAACGACAAAGGGGCCGGCGTGGCCGGCCCCTTTGTCTAGCTCAAGGAGCGAGAGGGGGGGCCCGCTCCGAACAAGGTCCTTGTGTAGCAGGGGGAGCTACGAGGACATTTAAAACATTACCGGCCCGAGGCGGAACACTCCCATAGGTATGCCGAAAAATCGGTATCGCTATCAGAGATAAACGCCCACGAGCACCGGTTCGGGCTCCAGCAGCACGTCAAACCGGGCCCGTACCGCGTCCCGGACGGCCCGGGCCAGAGCCAGGAGGTCGGCCGTGGTCCCCCCTGGGCACGCCGTCAAGGCCAGGGCGTGCTTGGAGGAGATGGCGGCGCCCCCCAGGCGTTGGCCCTTAGCGAACCCGGCCCTCTCGACCAGCCAGGCGGCCGGCACCTTGGTGCCCGCCGGGGCCGGGAACGTCGGAGCCCCGGGCGCCACCTCCAACAAGCGGGCCAGTTGGGCCTCGTCGAGGACGGGGTTGGTGAAAAAGGACCCCGCGCTGCGGGTGTCCGGGTCGGCCCGGTCGAGCACCATCCCCTTGCTCCGGCGCAGGTCCAGCACGGCCTGGGCCGTCAGCTCCAGGGGAGCGTCCTGGCCCAGGTCCCGGCCCAGGTGGCGGGCGAGCTCGGCGTAGCGCAGAGGCCGGCCGCGGTCGGACCGCGCCAGGCGCATCGTCACCTCGGTCACCACGTAGCGGGACCGGCCCTTGAAAATACTGTTGCGGTAGACAAAGCCGCACTCGGACGCGCCCAGTTCGCAGCTGCGGTGCTCGGCCCGGTCCCAGACCTTGACGGCCACGACCGTCTCGGCCACCTCCTGGCCGTAAGCCCCGATGTTCTGCACCGGCGCCCCGCCGGCCAGGCCCGGTATACCGCTCAGGCACTCGATGCCGGACAGACCTTCGGCCACGCAGAAGCTGACCAGTGCCGACCAGTCCTCGCCCGCCCCGGCCCGGACCAGCGCCGCGGCGCCGTCGCGCTCAACGGCCACACCTTTTATGGCCACTCGCACCACCGTGCCCGGGAAGCCCTCGTCGGAGACGACGAGGTTGCTGCCGCCCCCGAGCACGAGCACCGGGCGACCGGCGCCATCGGCCTCGTCGAGGACGGCCGCCAGCGCGGCCACGTCTTCCACTTCGACCATCAGCTCGGCCGGCCCCCCCAGGCCCAGGGTCGTCCACCCCGAGAGGGGCACGCCCCGCAAACCCGCGTTGGGCGTCCCGCTGCTCGTCCCGGTCATGGCAGGTCCCGCGCAGCCTACCGCCCTGGCCCTGCGCAGCGGGCCGCAGGGCCCCGCCCGAACGGGCAATGGGTAACCTGGCTCATTGTGCAACAGCTAGAGCAGGAGGTAAAGCTCGAGGTCGAGCCGGAGTGGAGCCTGCCAGACCTCGCGGGTCTTTTCCCCGGTGTCAAGGCGGTGCCGCTACCCGTTCTCTCCCTCGACGCCGTGTACTACGACACCGCCGACTCACGCCTGGCCCGTCGCCACATAACGCTCCGGTTCCGCCGTGAAGTGGCCGCCGGCCATATGGAAGGCATCTGGACGATAAAGCTGCCTTCCTCGGCGCCGTCAGACGGGACGGTACTGGTGCGCACGGAAGTGACGTGGCCGGAGGTGGAAGCCGGCGACGGTGGTGGGACCGTTAATTCAGGTCGCCAACGAGCGCGACGCCGGTCACCGGCGAGCCCGGCTCACCTCCCGCCCCACCCCGAAGCGGTCAGGTTCCTAAGGGCCGTGACACTTGGAGCGCCTCTGGCCCCGGTGGCGGAACTGAAAACGGTCCGGGAAAGGACCGAGCTACGGACCTCCGACGGCCGCAGCCTCGCCGAGATAGACCGCGACAGCGTTACGGGCCGGGCCCTGCCGCCCTCCGCTGCCGGCACCGGCGCCGGCACCGTGGGCGGCGCCGGTACCTCCGGCACTGCTGGCACCGCGGCGGACCAGGAGGTCCGCTTCGTCGAGGTCGAGATCGAGCTGGCCGAAGGCAGCTCCCAGGAGGTCCTCGATGCGGTAGCGCACAGGCTGCGCCTGGCCGGGGCGCGACCGAGCGACCGCCAGAGCAAGGTCGCCACCGTGCTCCAGATGGCCGCCGCCGCCCGTGGCCCGCAGGCCGGGGCCGACGCGCCGGCGGGACGGGAGGCACCAGCACCAGCCCTGGACGGCGATGCGGCGCCCGGAGGGCCGGGCCGCACCGTTCGCCGCGCCCACGCCCTGATGTCCGACGCGCTGGCCGAACAGGCCGGCGAGTGCCTGGGCATGCTCCTGGACCATGACCCCGCCCTCCGGCTGAGCGACCCCGATCCCGAACACGTGCACCAGTCCCGGGTAGGCGTCCGGCGCCTGCGCAGCGTCATGCGCTCTTTCGCTCCCTTGGTGGCCACTCCCCTGGGCGAGGCCGACGACAGCACCGAGATCTGGTTCGAAGATCTCGCCGAAGAGCTGAAATGGCTGGGCGGGGCACTCGGCGCCGTCCGCGATACCGATGTGCGCCTCCAGGGCCTGGTGCAGGAGTGCTCGACCTTGCCCCACGCCGACAACCTGGGGGCAGCAACCTTGCTGGCGGTGGCAGAGGACGAGCAGCGCCAAGCTCACGAGGCGTTGCTGGAAGCCATGGCGACCGACCGGTACGTGGGGATATTGCGCGCTCTCGAAGCGCTCGCCTCACGGCCCTCTTCCCCATCGGTCAAGGTCCCTGACGGGCAGGGCCCGAATGGCCAAGTCCCGGGGGGGCAGGTCACGAAGGGCCAGGGCCCGAAGGGCGAGGGGCCGGGCACTCGAGACCTCGATGGCCCGGTACCCACGGGCCTGTCGGTGGTCCTGGACCGGCCGGCCTCGGTGGGCCTTCCCGCACTTGCCCGGCGGCAGTGGCGGGCCATCCGCAAGGAGGTGCGGAAGTTGGACGACGAGCCGCCCGACACGGCCCTGCACCGGGTACGTATCCAGGCCAAGCGCCTGCGCTACCTATCCGATGTGGCTGCTCTGTTCGCCGCTCCCGCAGGTAATCGCGCCGCGGCAAAGGCGACGTCCAAGGCGGCCGCCCACCTTCAGGACGTCCTCGGCGAGCTCCACGATGCCTCCGTGACCGAACAGTGGCTGCGTGACGCGCCCAACCGTCTACCGAGCCCTACGAAAACCGCAGTCGTTTTCGCCGCCGGCCTGGCGGCCGGAGAGCTGGCCGCCCGCGCCCAGGAACGCCAGCGGGCCCTACGAAAGAAGTGGCCGGCCGCGTGGGCGCCGGTCCAGAGCCAGAAGCTGCGCCGCTGGATGACGCCTTGAAGGCGGCTGGATGACGCCGTGAAGCCTCCCTGGCGGTCAAGTCCCAGGTGTTCGGCGTGGCCTCGGGGATGCTGAGGACCTTCGCCAACATCGGTATGGTCTTTTCCTTCAGCATGGCGATATTGGTCGCCTCGCGGTCCATATCGCGGGGGTTGGCGTTTGCCATATTCGTGGGGACGGCCAAGATAAAGGGTCACCTCGCAGTCGCGTTTACTGCCGGTTTGCACACCGCGTTCTACACCTCCATGGGCGTCATGGCTCTCGCCGCCGCCTGCTCGGCCACCAGGGCAGCCCGGCGCCAATCGAATGCAGGGTCGGCAGCAGCTACCGCACGCTAACCTCCCGGGGTCATTGCGTTACATGGCGAGGGTTTTTGAAGGCAGGCCCCTCTCGCCCTGCCGAACAGCTCCGTTAGAAAGTACTGAGTTGCTTCGTCTCCCGCCCGCGTGTTTGGTAGTTACGCGCCAGCGGTGCCAGTCTTTTGCATTTCATGCCGGAAAACGGAAGGAACTGCCAAGAGCCCTCGCGCTTGATGTAATCAACTGCCAAAGACAGCGAGGAAATGGGGGGTTAGCGAGGAGTTTTGCGCGTCTATATGCGAGAGACTGGGTTTGCGCCTCCGCTACCTGGTAGGTGTGCCCCACCGGCAACCCTGGACGCTGGGCGCGAAACTTCGTGCTCTGCCCCAAGTCGTGCGGACCAGTAGCGTTGACGGACGACCGTCCTCGCCACCTGGCCATCGGCCAGGAGCCAGGCAAGCTGTACGAGTTGCAGACGACATTCCTGTTTCACTGGTGATATCATCAGTGAAGTGAGAACGTCAGCCCCGGGGTTGCTCCCGTTGTTCCGGTCTGAAGCCCAACTGCTCATTCTCGGTACCCTCTTCACCGGGGGTGACCCGCGCTGGACTATCTCAAAACTGGCGAGTCACCTCGGCCTTCCCATCTCTACCGCTTCCCGGGAGGTCGCCCAGTTGGCGTTGGCAGGGATCGTTACCACTATCAAGGAGGGCCGCAACACCCTCGTCTCGCCGAACTGGGACCTGCCCTGGGCAACGACCCTAGCGGCGCTGCTCGACAAGACCATCGGTCCGCAAGCCCTAATAGCCCAGGCCCTCGAAGATGTGAAAGGGGTAGAAGAGGCCTGGATTTTCGGGTCGTGGGCTGCCCGTGAGGCAGGGCAGGTCGGCCCCGCACCCCACGATATCGACCTACTCCTGGTGGGCGACGATATCAACCGCTTCGACATCGCTGAAGCCCTGGACGAAGTCTCACGCCGCATCGGCGTAGAGGTCAACCCCTACGCCGTCTCAGTCTCAGAGTGGCAACACCCCGCCGCCGGCTCGTTCGTAGAGGACATTAAGGGGGAGCCCCTCGTACGGCTCTCGCTGGTGCCGGTCGGTGTCTAGCGCTCCGAGCGGCCGAGGTCCTGGGCCCACCCAGCCCGAAGTCGAGCCTGCCCGACCCGCCGGCGCACCGCCGCCCACGCTTCGTAACCGCACGGACCAACCCGGCCGGCCGAGCGGTGGCGTGGAGGCCATGGTGACCACGGGAGACCTGCGCAAGGTCACCCCGCGGCCCCAGTTCCAACAGCGGCTGATGAACCAGGCGGGCGAAACAATCGCAGGAACAACAACGATCCTGGAAATCAGCCCCAGCTATGCCTTCACTGGGGCCTATGACGCGGCTCGCCATTGCATCGACGCGTGGCTCAACCACAATGGCTTGAGGGCTAAAAGTGGCGACGGCGCACATCGGGTGAGAGTGGAGTATGTCCGGCTCGCCATGACAGGGCTTGTTACAGACGAGGACATTACCTGGTACTCGCGGGCGCGTACCCTGCGCAACCAGGCGGAGTACCCAGAACCCGAGAAGCCGAACGCCGTCGGCGCTCAGGAGGCTCGGGCGATGATCGAGCTGGCAAAGAGGTTCCACAAGGCGGTGTCGGTCGACTTGAAGCAGGCTCGAGGCCGAGGCAACTAAAGCGACAACAACGGAGCTTCACGGTTGGGACGGCCCCCCAGCTGTCGGCCTTGCTCGTGAGATCTTCTGATGCCGATGGCGTTGCTGCCTTCCAGGGTGGGCTGCGGGAGGTGTAGCGACGGGACAAGCGCCAGCGTGACGAACCACGCGTGCACCCGACCGACAGCTAACGTGGCGCGTCGGCTCAAGACGGCTGCCGCAGGACGGAGGTGAGAGATGTTCTTCCTGATCCGCAGACTCGTGCGGATAGCTTCGCCGGTGTGAGCTGGCTATCGCGTTTCAGCCAACCCCGGGAGAGGGTGACCGGCGCGCCCACCTCGTCCAACGGTGCATCCTCTTTCCACCTCTGGTGGGACGTGCCGGGCGGCCCCTTCCAGGAGGTCAGCGTGGTGTTGGAGGTCACTCGCGCCCCCGCCGTCCGCAAGCTCTACTTCTGGGCGCTGCAGGTCTCTTTCGTCGACCGGGGCCGGGACCTGGGGGCAGGGCACACGGGCCTGCAATGGCACCCGGGAGCGCCGGCCGGCGCCGTCAACTGGGGCGGCTACCACGCCGGGGGCGGGGTCCTGGACGGTACGGGGTCGGACCTCCCACCCGTCGATGGACCTCATACCCGCCATTTCCCGTGGTCTCCTGGCCGTCCCTACCGCTTCCGGGTATGGTCCCCAAGCCCCGGCGCCTGGCGTTCGGAGGTCACCGACATTGCCACCGGGCAAGCCACCGTGATCAGGGACCTGCTGGTGCCGGCCACCGGCCTGGCCAGCCCCGTGGTGTGGGCGGAGGTCTTCGCGGCCTGCGACGACCCGCCCACCGAAGCCCGGTGGTCGGAACTCGAGGCCCGCGCCGCGCGAACCTTCACTGCCAGTTCGGTCCGCCTCACCTACCAGTCTCATGCCGACGGCGGCTGCGCCAATACCCTGAGCTATGCCGAGGGAAGTTCGTTTGTGCAGGCCACCGGGTTGCCGGCCGCCCGGGCACCTGGCCCCGACGTGACCCGGCTGAAAGCTTGAGGGCGCTTCTATCCCTCGCCCGTGACAGTGCCGCCGGAGACGGCGGTGGAGGTGGGGTGCCGGGAGGCATAGAGGGCCTGGATCTCGCCCAGGCTCCGCGCCAGGTCGTGGCCTTCGACCCACGCCTCGGCCGCCCCCTGCATCGTGCTCAGCAAATCGACGTCGGTCCGCAACCGGCGGATCTGCTCGACGAGCTGGGGCACGTCGCTTGCCTCGACAGCTAAATGGCGGCGCACCATCTCGGTCGTCGACGCGGTACCGTGCCCTACCAGGGGCGAAAAGGCGACCACCGGCCTTGGGGTCCGCAACGCCTCCAGTACCGTGACACCGGCGCCGTTGGTCACCACCACGTCAGCCGCGGCCATGAGCTCGGGCATGGTCGAGACGTAGCCGAAGACGGTCAGCCGACCGCTATGGGCTGCGGCCAACGAGCGCAACCCTTCCTCCAGGGTGGCGTTTTTCCCGCACACAGCGACGGCGTGGACCGCCGGCTCCAGCTTCACCAACGCTTCCACTCCCGGGGCGATGTCGCCCAGGCCCCAAGCGCCACCCGTCATCAGGACGATGAAGTCGTCCTGCGGCAGCCCGAGGAGCCGGCGCGCTTCTTCCCGGCTCACGCCGCCGAAGCCCCGCCGCACGGGGGGCGCCCCCAGCCGCATGGTCTGGTCGAAACCGGGCAGCAGGGCGTCGGCGCCGGCCGTGTCGTACATAACAAAATGGAGGTCGATGCCGCGGTAAGCCCACAACGGATGGACGTGGAAAGCCGGGCAATACGTGACCGTCGGGGTCGAATAGCCCCTTTTTGCCCTGAGCCAGTCCAGAGCGGCGGAGCCGAAAGGGTACGTCGATATGACAAGGTCGGGGTCATCGCTGGCTACCGCCTTGCCCAACCGGCGACCGAAGAAAGCGCCCACCGAAGCCCGGGCAATGTCGGCGAACCGCTGCGAGCGGGACAGGCCGTCGTAAAAGACCTCGTAGCTCCAAGGCAAGGCGGAAAGCTGGAAGCCGTAAGACCAACGGGCGGCCCGGGCAAACCGCGCGCCCCGCAGTTCCATCGTGTCGAGCCTGTGCACCGTGCATTGGGGCCAGCATTCTTCTATGGCCTCGGTTAGAGCGGCGGCGGCGGCATTGTGGCCTTCGCCCATCTCAGCCGAGATGATCAGGACGCGCCGAGGGACGTTAGCGTCTGTAACTGTCATACGCGCTTTCGTGCCCTACTTTCACGGTCTCTCCAATATCTCGCCGCTAAGCCATGGTTGTCGTCGGTAGCCTACTCGCGCTCCTCTCGGGGATGCTCAATGCCACCGCCGCCTGGCTGGAGAAACGCGAGGGCATGCGCACGGCCACCGCCCGCTCGGGGATGCGCCTGTTGGCCGCCCTGGCCCGGCGGCCGGCGTGGCTGGCGGCCATGGTGCTGAGCGCCCTGGCGTGGGTGGGGGAAGCGGCCTCCCTGGCCCTAGCCCCGGTCCCCATTGTGGCCACCCTGCGCAACGCTGGGCGGGGCCTGCTCGTTGTGGGCGGCGGCCGTTGGCTGAACGAGCGCTTCAGCCGTCTCGAGATCCTGGGAGTGGCGCTGGCCAGTGGCGGCGGGATCATCACCGCAATTGGCGCCGCCAATAGCAAGGTCGTGCGCAAACCGCTTTCCAACTGGACCGAAATCGCCGTGGGCGCCTCCTGCATCCTCGCCGCGGGGGTGGTCTCCGGCCTCTCTTCCCGGCTATCGCCTTCCGGCCTGAGCGCTACCGGCGGCGACCACCGGCGCAAGGTGGCCGGCATAGCCACGGGAGCAGCGGTGGGCTTGCTCTACGCCGGTACGGGCGTGTTCACCAAGGAGATCGGCGACCGTTTTGCCATATACGGGATAGGCGGCTTGACCGCCGTCCTCTCCAGTGCCGGCCTCTGGCTGATGGTCCTGATGTCGGTGTGGGCACAGAGCCTCCTACAACAGGCGTTCCGCCGGGCCAACGCCGCCAGCGTCTCGGCGGCCAACGCCTCAGTGGCCTCGCTCGGCCTCATCGGCGCCGGTTTCGCCCTATATCACCAGGGCTTGCCCCGAGGTTTTGGGGCCGCCTTGCTCCTCGGGGGCATCCTCGTCTCCTTGGCCGGCACGCTCCTGCTCGTGGGCTCCAAACCCGTCCAAGGTGCCGAGCCCGTCGAAGATGGCGAGCCCGTCCAAGCTGTCGAGGCCAGAGAGGCCCCGGGTACGCCTGACCCGGTGCCCGGGCCAGGCGCGGCATAGCGCCCCTTGCCGCCCAACCCGAGCCGGAGGACATCGAAGCCCCGGCCCGGGAGAGGTCAGCTCGCCGTGGCCGCTCCCCCGGTCCCGCCGCTCCCGCCCGCCCCGGCCGCAGAGACGACTTGCGACTTCAGGGCGTCAATGGCCTCGATGATGTCCTTCACGCCCCCCTGAGTATGGGCGTCCAGCAGGTCGATAATGCGCTCTACGTCCTCGAAGGTCTTGGCCGAGCGGGCGTCGGCGGCGACGTTCTGGAGGTTTTGGCCCACCATCAGGGCGGGCAGCAGGACCAACTGGATGAAGCTCTGGGCCGCCCATTCGACGAGGATCACGAAGCCGGCCTCGCCGATGATGCCGATGGTGGGCGTGATGACCTTCGCTTCCACCAGTGCCGCCGGCAAGGCCAGCAGGGCGATGACACAGAAGATCCAAAAGCACGTCATGGTGCCGACATTTTCGGTGATCCACAACGCCACTTTCTTGTTGAACCGGGCGTACGGCGAGTGGTCCGGCAGGTGGTCGGTGACGTGAGCATGCACGGCGTGGCCATGTTTGGTGAACCCGAACGCAGGCATATGGTGCGCCTTGTTGGGCTCCGGGGCGGTAGCGGTCGTCGTGGAGGGACTAGTGGTCGTCATGGAGCCAAAGCTTCGCGCGCTACACCTTGCCGGACGCGCCTTTCAGTAGTCCTTCAGTCTTTCCACCCCTATGTAGTACGCGCTCCCGTCGGCGAGGGCGACTTCCTCGGCACCCGGCGGCGGTTGATGGACGAAGTGGATCTCGCCCGCCAGCGTCTCCCCCGCCACCATTTCCTGGTGGGCGCCCACGGCCTGGCGGAGCTCGGGCGCATGCGTGAAGTCGAGGCTCAGCTTTATGTGGTCGGAGACGTCAAGGCCCACCTTCTTGCGCGCCTCTTGGACCTGGCGGACGAGGTCGCGGGCCAGGCCCTCGAGCTCCAGCTCCTCGCTGATCTCCAGCGAAAGGCTGACCACGAGGTCGTTGCCCGGCAACGCCCGGCTCGAGTCCTTGTCCCGCGGCACGAGCGAAAGAAAGTACTCGCCTTCGGCCAGGACGTGCCCGGCCACCTCGACCTCGCCTCCGGGCAAGCGCATCCATTGGCCCCGGCGCACCGCTCCGATCACGTGCTGAGTAGCAGCCCCCAGCCGGGGACCGAGGGCCGACGGGTTGACCTGGAGCACGAGGTCGGCCACATCGTCGACCTCCTCGACCAGGCGGACCTCCTTGACGTTGAGCTCGT
>Ga0182027_10015656_pt1 | contig 10410 bp, 9 predicted proteins | sample 712E1DmetaG_FD_121300 | JGI IMG/M metagenome (GOLD analysis project Ga0182027, IMG submission 121300) | Permafrost microbial communities from Stordalen Mire, Sweden - 712E1D metaG (Illumina Assembly) | ecosystem: Environmental > Terrestrial > Soil > Wetlands > Permafrost | place: Sweden... | reverse complement strand
TCCATGAAGCGGCGCTGGCGGACAAAGCCCCCTCCGGCACGGTTTACAAGCCCGACGGCGTCCCGCTACAGAGCCTGGGCGTGCATGAACACTGGAACAACGCCACGGACAAGAAATACAGCCGCAACCTCGGCACCGGCAACGGCATTGAACTGGTTCCCCTTGCCTCCGGCGCTGCCGCGGCTGGCATCAATCTCAACAACCCTGTGCAGTCCATCGCCATCAACAACAATAAGTAATACCAATGTAATGCGTCGGTCACCATCGGGAAAGGTAGGGCGAGACTCTGTCGAGCCGAAACTTGATTTCTCGGGAAAAAGTCACGGCTCGACAGAGTCTCGCCCTACCGTCAAAGACAGGCGCATTACAAATCCATCAGTAAATCCACATGAAAGACACATTCCTGAAACCAGCCCTGGCTGCCGTCTGCGCGGCATTCGCCTGCAACGCATACTCCGCCGGCGCGCCGGCCCCGGGTGATTTCCCCAAAGCGGGCCTGGAACTATGGCTGACCGCCGGCCAAGTGGAGCAGGCCGATGGCGCCATCACCGTGATCAAGGATCTCAGCGGCGCCGGCAACGACGCCAAGCGCAACGCTCCCGCGACGACCCCGGCCAATAATCCCACCGTGTCCAAGGATGCCGCCAGCGGCCAGCCGCTTCTGCGCTTCACCGGTTCCAATGTGGCTTATGTCTTCCAGCGGCTCACCAACATCCGCACCGCCTTTTGGGTGGTGAGCAAAGACCCGGCTTCCTTCGGCCAGCGCAGCGAGAAGTTCGTGCTGGGGGACCCGGCGGGAAACGATTTCCACGCCGGTTGGACCGACGACACTATCTTCAACACCGACGTCAATCCCGGCCACCTTTCCAAGAACCTGAAGGACGGCAAGACGTGGCTGAATGGGCGGGCCATGGATGCGACCAAGACCCCGTTTCCCAAGCAACTGAGCCTCATTTCCATTATCAGCGCTGGTCCGGTCAGCGCCGGACAACTGGCCCGGGACCGCAACATGTCCGGCCGCAGTTGGCAGGGCGACATTGGGGAAATCCTGCTTTACAACACGGAACTTTCCGACGCCGACCGGCTCAGTGTGGAGAAATACTTGGCCGCCAAGTATCAGATCCAACCCGGCCCGGCCCCCGCCTCCGGCGCCGCGGCTCCGGCCCCACGGCCAAGCTCCTACAACTCGTTGCGTGAAGGCTCCCCACAAGCCCAGGCTGCCGCCAAAGCCCGTCCGATTCCGGTCATGGCAGCGGCCATGCCAGCCAGCTCCGAGGCCCTGCCGGGCAACGGCCTGGCCCAGCATCCATTCCTGTATGCCGGAGAATGGGACACGCGCAAAGCCCTTCAATCCATGTTCCTGGTGCGCGACGGCAAAGTCGTCTGGCATTATTCCATTCCCCTGCACAATGGAGCGGGCGGCATTCAGGAATTCGATGACGCCACCTTGCTCTCCAACGGGAATATCATTTACTCCTGCATGTCCGGCGTGGGAGAAATCTCCCCCGACAAGGATATCGTCTGGCAATATCAGGCTCCGGCCGGCACCGAAATGCACTCCATCCAAGCCATCGGCAAGGATCGCGTGCTGGTCATGCGCAACGGCAATCCGGCCGCGGCCATGATCTTCAACACCGCCAGCAACAAGCTGGAGAAAACCATCCCCATCCCGACCACTGTCACCGGCACGCACGGGCAGTTCCGCCACATTCGCATGACCCCGGCGGGCACCATTTTGGTCGGTCACATGGGCGAAGGCAAAGTGGTCGAGTATGATCAGGACGGCAAGGAAGTCTGGTCCTTCAAGGCGGAGCACGCCTGGTCCGCCATCCGGCTGAAGAATGGCAACACGCTGATCACCGGCGACGCCGCCAAATATGTCCGCGAGGTCAATCCCAAGGGCGAAACGGTCTGGGAATTGACCCAGGCGGATGTCAACTTCAAACTCGGCAACATCCAGTGCGCCAACCGGCTCGCCAGCGGCAACACGGTAATATGCAACTGGATCGCCGGCGACAACGACACCTCGCACTGGCCGGGCACGGTCCAGGTCTTCGAGGTCAACCCCGCCAAGAAGGTTGTCTGGGCCTTGTCCTCATGGAAGGACCCCGACCTGGGGCCGGCCACCAGCATCCAGCTTCTCGACGAACCCGGCGCGCCGGAGGATCAGCAGCGTTGATTTTCTCGCCCAATCCCATTGAACATGAACACCATGAAAATTCTTCACCACATTCAATCCGCGTTCCCGGCAGGGCGAGGCTCCTGCCGAGCCGCTGCGAGAGGCATCGCCCTGCTGGCCCTGTTTTCCTCGCTGCTCCCATGCCGCACAACCCATGCCGCCCAATCCCCGCCGCTTCCCGAAGGCTGGGTGGCCATCAAGACCAAGGGGCAGAGTTTCCAGATGGGCCAGGAATTTCCCGGCCGGCGCTGGACTTACACTTTCCCCGCCCATCAGGTTTCCTTCACCTACGATTTCATCATGTCGGCCACGCAGGTCACGCAAGCCGAATACAAGAAAATCGCCGGCGTCAATCCCACCCTGCATCCGGGCAACGAGCAGCGGCCCATTGACAACGTGTCCTGGTTCGACGCCGTCCTCTACTGCAACGCCTTGAGCAAGCGGGACGGGCTGGACGCGGTCTATGCCTATTCGGATGTCAAGAAGAATCCAACCAACAACCAGGTGACCGACCTCCCCGGACTGGCCCTGGACATCAAGAAAAACGGCTATCGCCTCCTGACCTCCGCCGAATATGAATTCGTCCAGCGCGCCGGGACCACCACCACCTGGTTCTTCGCCGACAGCGACGCGGACCAGAAAAACGCCACCAACTACGCCTGGTGCGAGGTCAACGCCACAGACAAACACACCCATCCGGTCGGCCAGCTCAAGCCCAACAAGTTCGGCGTCTATGACATCACCGGCAACCTCTGGATGTGGTGCAACGATTGGTATGTGGACGCCCCCTATCCCGCCACGCCGCAGGTGGACCAGACCGGCCCGGCCAGCGGCAGAGACCGCATCGCGCGCGGCGGCGCCTTCAAGAACGACATCAACCACGAGCGCTCCGCCTACCACTGGCAATGGGCCCCGCAGGACCACAATTATGAGGTTGGCTTCCGCATCGCGCGGACAGTCCAATAATATTCCAACCCGCAACCCGCAACTATTCGACCAATGAAGCTTGCATTATCTCTGTTCCACCCGTGCAGATCGCAATCCGCCGCCGTTTTCATGGCCATCTTGTTAGGCGGCCCGCTGGCCTTTCTAGTGGCGGCGCGGCAGCGCCGCCCTACCAGGGTTTTCACCGCCATCGTGTTGGGCGGCCTGCTGGCCGCATCCGCCGCAAAAGCGGATATGAAGCCGTTGAGCAATCCCAACGCCTCCAAAGAAGCCCAGAACGTCTATCGTTATATCTGCGGCATTTCCGGCAAGGCCATCCTGGCCGGCCAGCAGGAATCCACCTGGGTCAATAATAATCCCGATGACGAGATGGATTACATCAAGGCGAACACCGGCGGCAAATTGCCGGCAATCCGCGGTCTGGATTATATGGCTTACAATGGCGTGACCGAGCGCGCCATCGCCTGGTGGCAGAAGGGCGGCATTCCTTCCATTTGCTGGCATTGGGGCGCGCCGACCCTGGGCGTCGGCTATGAGGCCAGCAAACGGACCATCAGCCTGGATGACGCCTTGACCCCGGGAACCGCCTTGAACAAGGCCATGATGGCCGACCTCGACCGCACCGCGGCGGAATTGGTCAAGCTCCGGGACGCGCATGTGGCCGTGCTCTGGCGTCCTTTTCATGAGAACAACGGCGGTTGGTTCTGGTGGGGCAAGGGCGGAGCGGAGAACTTCAAGAAACTCTGGAAACTGGAGTACACCTACTACACCCAAACCTACAAGCTCAACAACTTGATCTGGGTTTTCGGCTACTGTGGCAAACCGGACGCTGACTGGTATCCGGGCGACGCCTATGTGGACATTGCCGGGGCCGACACTTACAGCCCGGGCACGCAACACGCCTTGTATGAGAAAGTCATCAGCATCGTGGGGACTAATCTCCCCGTCTGTTACCATGAGTGCGGGTCCATCCCCGATCCCGACGCGTTGAAGGCCGACAGCACCAAGTGGACCTGGTTCCTGACCTGGCATACCTCTTATATCAAACGGCAAAACACCCCGGAGAATCTCAACAAGATCTACAACCACGCCTATGTCGTCACCTTGGATAAATTGCCCAATTTCAAGGACACCGGCGCGGACACGGGCGCGGCGAACGGTCAAGCCGGGGGGGCCGACAACGCCTTCGTTCCGCCCTTTGACGCCGCGGCGGCTGGATTGACTTCATTATTCGACGGCAAAACGCTCAACGGCTGGGTTGGAGACCCAACGTGTTGGAAGGTCATGGACGGCGCCATCGTCGGGGTCAAGGGCAACCAGAACATCATGACCGTCGCCGACTACGACGATTTCCGCATCATCCTTTGCACCCGGCAGGTCAAAGCGCCCGACAACCACCAAGGCGTCGGCTTCTGGGGCGAGCACATGCCCGAAGGCAAATACGGCTATGGCAACTGTGTGGATGTCATGCCCCCGATGAATTGGACCTGGGATTACACGGTCAACAAGGGCGCGCCGGGCAAATTGTCCATCAGCAAGGACCTCGGATTCAAACGCTCCGATTGGACGCAGGCGGAGATTCTGGTCAACCGCGCCAAGGGCACGATCCGCATGGCCGTCAACGGAACCGAGATGCTCTATTACACCGACGACAATCCGAGCCGGTTGAAGAAAGGCCCCATCGGCTTGCAGGCCCATGCCGGCAACCAGGAGGTTCGTTACAAGGACATCTTCATTGAAGTGGCGCCCAAGGAAGACCGGTTGATCACTTTGAAAAAGTAGCTCATTAAACCAACCCGCACACCCTGACTGAATGTGGCCGCGGCGTCCCGCCGCGCATTAAAAACACAACTCGTTGAACCAACCCTCACATCTTATGAAAAACATCAAGCAATGGATAGCTCCCATGACGGCCTCAGCCGTCCTTATTAGCGCGCTCTGCCTCTCCGCCCAGGACTGGCCGCAATGGCGCGGCGTCAACCGCGATGGCAAGACCGGCGCGTTCGCGGTCCCCCCGACCTGGCCGACGAACCTGACTCAAAAATGGAAACTCAACGTCGGCAAGGGCGACGCCTCCCCCGCGCTGGTCGGCAACAACCTCTACGTGTTTGCCCGGCAGGAAGCCGATGAGGCGCTGCTCTGCCTGGATGCCGCCACCGGCAATGTGAAGTGGAAGTCCGCCTATCCGGCCGACTATGTTGTCAAAGGCCCGTCGGAGACTCATCCGGGACCCAGAAGCTCGCCCGTGATCGCCGGCGGCAAGGTCTGCACCCTCGGGATCGGCGGCATCCTCTCCTGCTTCGACGCCGCCACGGGCGCCGTCCTCTGGCAAAAGAAGTCCACCAACGATTTCCTCGGCATTCAATACAGGGTCGAATCCGCCATGTCCCCCCTCGTCGAGGACGGCCGGTGCATCGTCCATGTCGGCCCTTCGACCAACGGCGCCATCATCTCCTTCGATCTGGCCGGCGGCGCGCCGAAATGGAAATGGGCCGGCGACGGCCCGGCTAATTCCTCCCCGGTCATCATGACCGTCGGCGGGAAGAAACAACTGGTCATCTTCACAGCCAAGATGCTGGTGGGACTGGACCTCGCCGAAGGCAAATTGCTCTGGAGCGTGCCCTTCGAGGCGAACCAGGGAAACACCGCCACTCCGGTCATCGCCGGAACGACCGTGTATTACGCGGGCCAGGCCAAGGGATTGTTCGCCGCCAACATCCAGCCACAGGGCGACGGCTTCACCGCGACGCCCCTGTGGAGCGACCCGCAGTTCGGCGGGCGCTTCACCTCGCCGGTTCTCAAGGACGGCTTCCTCTACAGCGCCCACAACGGCCACCTTTTCTGTGCCAATGCCCAGACCGGCGCGGCGCTTTGGGACGAAGACGCCAAACTGGGTGACACCACCGTCATCGTGGACGCCGGGCCGGTAATGTTCGCGCTGGGCGGCCGCGGCCAACTGGTCGCCTACAAGCCCGGAACCCAATATACTCCGTTGGCGCGATACACGGTGGCCACGACCGAAACGTGGGCGCACCCGGTCGTCGCGGGCAACCGCATTTTCGTCAAGGACAACGAAACCATTGCCTTGTGGACCATCGAGCAGCTCCCGTCCAGCCTGTAGCGCAATGTAGCGGCGGTCTATGACCGCCGCATACTTGACTGGATGCCTTCCTCGGCAGGGCATGTGTTCCGATGTGCGCTGGCCCTTGACCTTGGCAAGGCGCCAGTCTTGGATGGTGGGGCAAACTGTGAGCGAAAAACCTCTTGCCTCCAAAGCGAACATGGTGGATTCTTCAGCAAATCAATGAAGTCCATCGAACTATTTGCCGGAGCGGGCGGGCTTGGTTTGGGAATTGAGAAGGCGGGATTTGATCATTCGGTGGTCATTGAACGGGACCCGGATGCTTGCGCAACCGTGCGTTTCAATTTATCTCGGCGGCGGAACGGACATCCATCCTGGCCGCTTCATGAGAGCGATGTCCGCCATTTTGATTTTTCGACATTCGCAGACAAAGTGGAATTGGTTTCCGGTGGTCCACCCTGCCAGCCCTTTTCCATCGGAGGAAGGCATCGGGGTTTCAATGATTCACGCGATATGTTTCCTGAAGCGGCGCGGGTCGTCCGCACAGTCCGGCCGAAAGCCTTTATTTTTGAGAACGTCCGGGGTTTGCTGCGCCGTTCGTTCGCGAAGTATTTTGAATATGTCCTCCTTCAACTGACCTACCCTGAGCTTGTTTCCGCCAAGCACGAGGATTGGACAGGGCATTTGGGGCGCTTGGAACGCCATCATACCAAGGGTGAGTATCGGGGACTCCACTATCGGGTGGCTTTTCGGTTGGTCAACGCGGCAGATTATGGCGTACCCCAGAAGCGCGAACGTGTGGTGATCGTGGGTTTCCGTTTCGACATTGGCGAAGATTGGAGTTTTCCGTCGGCAACACATTCGGAGGACGCGCTGCTTTTCTCGCAGTGGGTTACGAACGAGTATTGGGACAGCCATCGCATCAGCCGAAGATCTCGTCCTCTGATCACGAAAGAGACAGCCCTACGGGTCATGAAGATGCCGGAACCGAAAGGCATGGAACGTTGGCAAACGGTGCGCGATGCGACGACTGGCCTGCCCAATCCGGGTGTCGCCGAAAAGGAAGGTATTCTCAACCATCGCTTTCAACCTGGTGCGCGAGTTTATCCTGGACACACAGGAAGTCCATTGGATTTTCCCGCAAAAACCCTCAAGGCTGGCGATCACGGCGTCCCTGGTGGTGAAAACATGCTGGCCCTGGCGGACGGCTCGGTTAGGTATTTCACTGTGCGGGAAAGCGCAAGGCTTCAAACCTTTCCAGACTGGTTTGCGTTCCCGTGTTCCTGGACGGAAAGCATGAGACAGATCGGTAACGCCGTGCCTGTGCGGCTTGCCCAAACCATTGCCAAGAGCGTGGCGGACGTTCTTCAACGGCATCAAGAACGGATAAACACTTGCGACTGATGGAAATTCTAGAGCCATTCAATCCGTTGCACAAGAGACATCTCGGCTTCAGCGTCGCCAAGGCGATGCTGGGCAAACCCGTCGAACCCTTGCCACCTGAAAAGCCCTTTGAAGGCGCGGGCATTTACGCGATTTACTATACCGGTGATTTTTTTGCCTACAAACCCATCGCCGACAAGAACAAGAATAATAGATATGGTTGCCCCATATATGTCGGAAAAGCGGTTCCCGCAGGGGCGCGAAAAGGAGGCTTAGGTTGGGACGCTGCGCCGGGATTGGTCCTGTACCAGCGGCTCCGCGAGCACGCAAGGTCAATCAACCGGACGCAAAACCTCAAAACCGAGGATTTTCGCTGCCGCTATCTGACGGTGGATGATATTTGGATTCCCCTCGGTGAGTCGCTCTTGATTGAAATGTTCTCTCCATTGTGGAACAGAACCCTGGATGGTTTTGGCATTCATAATCCGGGGGGCGGACGTTACAATCAAAAGGCCTCCTCGTGGGATATTTTGTATCCTGGGCGAAGCTGGACACCCAAACTCAAGCCGGGCCGAAAAGCGGAAGAAATCATTCGGGCGGTGGAAGCTCACCTCAAATCCGAATGAAGTGTTCGGAATTGTATGGCCGATGTCTGGACGAAAAAGAAACGTTCGGAAGTGATGTCTCTTGTGCGCGGTCGGGGCAACAAAGACACGGAACTGGTTTTACTCCGCCTCTTGCGCCAGAACAAAATCACTGGGTGGCGCCGACACGTTCCGCTCGTCGGAAAACCTGACTTCACTTTTCGCAAGAACCGGTTGACGGTCTTTGTGGACGGCTGTTTTTGGCATTGCTGTCCCAAACATGCGAGGCGTCCCAAAAGCAATCGTGCGTTCTGGCTGCGCAAGTTTTCGACGAATAAAAGACGCGACAAGTTCGTGAACCAAACGTTACGGCGCCTGGGTTGGCGTGTGTTGCGGATCTGGGAACATGACCTCTCGCGCAAGGGCCGAACGCAACTTGTTCGCAGGATTCAAAAGGCATTGAAAAGCTGATGGATGCCGCGTTTGACGCCACAAGTTCAGAGTTAAGCTTGGTCCATTGTGAATCGTAAGTATCTGCAATGCAAGTGCTTACAGTTTGCGTCCATTGCGCTAGACCAATTGTTTCGTCACTGGGATGGATTGACGGCCGGCGGGTTCTTCCTCCCTCTGGCTGCGCGAACAACCATTGCCGTCAAACCAACCACCATGCCGGCATACAACCCGGCATGGGTCCACCAGACCCGCAGAAACCGGCTGACCCTTGCGGAGTCAACCAGAATGTCCAGTTTTTCGGAGAACCGCGCGGGATCAAATCCGGAAAACCCCAGCGGCAAGACAATGCCGCAAAGAATCGCTCCCGCGACCGGCATCCAGAGCATTCCAAACAGGCGCAAAAATGGGACGGGCGGATGCGCTGATTTTCTCCGGCTGGCATACAGGCAAACGGCGCCGCCAATGACTCCGGCGGAGAACCCAACCCGCAGTCCGAACAGCGCCGCCTGGATTCGCAAATCCGGGCCTTCCTCCAAACCCTTGCCCAAAGTGAAATAGTCCGGCGAAATCCCCGAGGTGATCCAATCATTGCCACATCCAACCACCGCTCCAACCGCGCCCGTGATGAGGATGAAACCATATTCACGGAACCTCGCCGCCCGGGCGCCGTTCCGGCAAAAATCCACCACGGACACCCCCAGCATCAGGCCGAGCAGCAGGATGACTCGATACGAGAATGGAATAGGATCGGGCATACGAACCGCCGCGCGAAATGCTCGCGGGCGCCCTCCGGCAAGTCCAGCATATTCGCGGTTCCGGCGACTCGCTGCTTGTCACGGCGGGGGTTTCTTTGTATGGTGTGCCGGTGAACACGGTTTTGGAAATCAAGGATTTGCGGGTGGAGTTTCCCAGCCGCGAATTGGGCGAGCGCACCAAGCTGGCGGTGGACGGCTTGAATTTGAAGGTGGAGTCGGGGGAGGTTTTTGGTTTTCTGGGTCCCAATGGCGCGGGGAAAACGACGACGATGAATGTGTTGCTGGGGTTCGTCAATGCCGCCAGCGGGTCGGCCTCCATTTTTGGCGTGGATGTGCGGCGGCCGATTGCCCGGCAACGCATCGGCTATCTGCCGGAATTGACTTATTATTACAAGTTTCTCAACACCGAGGAGCTGCTCCGCTTTTATGCGCGCATTTTTCGACTCGCCCCGGCGGAGCGGGAGCGGCGGATTGACGCGGTGCTCAAATTGGTGGGGTTGGAGGCGGCGCGCAAACGGCTCATCAAGACCTATTCCAAAGGCATGCAGCAGCGCGTCGGACTGGCCCAGGCGCTGATCAATGATCCCGATCTGCTGATCTTGGACGAGCCGACGAGCGGATTGGATCCTGTGGGCCGCATGAAGGTCCGCCAGATCATTCAGCACTTGAAGGAGCAGGGCAAAACGGTTTTCTTCTCTTCCCACGAACTGGGGGAAGTGGAAACGGTCTGTGACCGGGTCGCCATTTTGCACGAAGGCCGCCTGCGGATGGAAGGGAAGGTGGGCGATTTGGTGCAACAATACCAATGTCATCTGGAGCAGATTTTCCTCAAAATCATCGGCTACCAGCCGGAGTCTTGATATGAACAATGTGTTTGCTCTCGCCGGGGTGGTGATCAAGGAGATGTACCGGCGCAAGGATTTCTACGTGCTGTTTGTCATGACGGCGCTGATCACGCTGTTGCTCGGGTCCATGCGCTTTTTTGACAATGCGGATATTGTCCGGTTCCTCAAGGAAATCTGCCTGGTG
>Ga0182027_10015655_pt1 | contig 10410 bp, 7 predicted proteins | sample 712E1DmetaG_FD_121300 | JGI IMG/M metagenome (GOLD analysis project Ga0182027, IMG submission 121300) | Permafrost microbial communities from Stordalen Mire, Sweden - 712E1D metaG (Illumina Assembly) | ecosystem: Environmental > Terrestrial > Soil > Wetlands > Permafrost | place: Sweden... | reverse complement strand
TTCTTGCGGGGTATTGCCTGCTTCCCAGTCGGGACCGTTCATGATCTCGAACATGCTGGCGTCCACCCAGACCATACGAAACCTACTCGGATTCTGGGGCGGGTCGGATGGAACAAGTTCGTGTGGCGAGGGTTCAAGTTCCCAGCCACCGGAAGCAAGAACGCGCTCCTCGTCTTCGGATAGAAAGCCGACGACGTAGGCCATCATCCACCGCCCTTCTTGGGCCTGGCGATTTGGGCCACCTCTTCGAGGGTTTCAGAATTCCATTCGTGGTCCATGTCGCCGCCTGGCCACAGGACCTCACGGATGGCGGCCAGCTCGAGACTGCCTGTGCGTGATGGTTGGTCAGGGATGGCGATGCCATAGATCATCGCCCACGCGGCTTCGAGCAGCAGCATCGCAACCCGGTTGAGTGGCAGCTCGGTGGTGAGCGTGAGCTGGTTGATTTCTGCCAGAAGCCGACGCGCCACCGGATCGTTGGCAATGCGCTCCACCATGTTGTCCTGCCGGGCGGTAAGAAGGCCATGCTCGAAGCCAGCGTTGAAGTACAGGTTCTCACGGATGGACTGGTACTCGCTGCATGCGTCCACGTAGGCGATGAACGCCTTGGGTTCCTTGACCGTGAGGCGCAGGTTCTCGGACAGCTTGAACAGCCGCCGCTTGAGTTTGATGATGCTTGGCAGGTTGCCGATGACGATGTCGGCGGGATGGTCTTTGCCGTCGATCCTTGTGCGTTCATAGTGGTCGGGGAAAGGGGATGAGGACATGGGGATACCTTTCTGGCGGGATTGGAACCATCGAGGCACACGTATCCCGTCGAGAACGGGTGGCCAGCGACGGGACAGGGCCACCCGCAAAGATTTCCCTGCATGATTCTTATACCCGTGAATGGGGGTGGATTTGCGGACGCAAGGCCGTTCGGCCATGCAGGGATAGACGGTATCCGGGATTCAATCGGGTTAGGCCCGTTGCGATGAGCCGACCTTCCGAGATCGGCCACCATGATCAAGTTCGACGACCCGAACCCGAATGCGTAGCAGGAGCCACGGGTCTCCGTGTAGGCTCCATCCCGGTACCATGGCCGTTCAACGACGTGAATCGAGAGTTGTATCAAGCCCAACCACGGCGACGCGCTCGGCGTCCGCAAAGCGGCTGCCCTCGCCTCCCTGGAAAGCGCCGAGCAGGGTGAATCACCCTGTCATCTGGACAGTCGGATACGCGGGGAAAGCATTCGATGAGGTTGTCGAATTGCTCTCTGCGGATGGGGTAACGCGCCTAGTCGATGTACGTGCTCTACCCTTGTCCCGCCGGAGGGACTTCTCAAAGACCGTCCTCTCCGAACGTCTAGCAGCAAGTGGCATCGAATACGTTCACATACGCTCGGCGGGCAATCCATTCCGGCACCTCGCTGATGACCTTCCACGGTGCCTAGCCCTCTACCGAGCGCACCTAGTCCACAGTCCCGATGTGCTGGCCGAGGTTGCACACGTAGCAAGCGAAAAACACAGCGCCCTGTTTTGCGTGGAATCGGAGGCCAAGGAGTGTCACCGGTCGGTCATTGCCGACATGCTCGCCGCAAAGTTTGGCTTCGGCGTGCGGCACTTGTAGGGCGGGGACGACGAGCTAGGTCTGGAAGAGACCGAGCTGCTTGGCGCTTGCCATCTCTTTTCCTCGTGGTGGACAGAAGAGGCCGACGACCATGAAACTGTTCGGATGCGCAGCCATGTTGCCGAGAAAAAAGTATGAATCAGCCCGACTCTCGTCGGCGGTGTGCGTGAGTTTGTCGAGGACACCCTTGTCAGCCTGCGGACTGCCTCGCTCAAGGAACAGTTTCCAACTTAGAACGTACACGCCCCAATCCAGGATGGTCATGTCGTGTTCGGTCGTGCAGCTGGCGTCTGCGCACAGGAACTTCGCCCTGTATCGCACTGGAATGAAGTGCAGTTCCTTCGTCACCGTGTCCGCATCGACGAACAGGTCTTTCTGGCGACGCGCTTCTTCCCGCTTGGCCTCCCACTCGGTCCTTTCTTCTGGGGCGCAGCGCTTGGCGTAGAACCGTATGCTCCGGGGCTTCACTAGCCCGAGCGACGTTCCGTGCTGGGCCTGCGCTTCCAGCAGGGTTGGTACCGAAGGAAAAAGGCTGGTGGGCGAAAGAACGAGCTTTGCTCGTTCGGCCCAACCCTCGTGCTTCGTGTCGATGTGCCCCACGACCTTGATTGAGTCCTGTTGAATGCGATAGCTCTCCGGACGTGGGTCACTCGGGTTGCGTTCGACGTTGGCGTCAATCCAGTCGAACACACGAAACGGTTCCTTCATGTATCGCAGCTGAACGGGATAGATGCGGAGCAATCGACCGGTGTCAGCATCCAGCGCACCCGTACAGACGGTCTCATAGTACTTTTTGGAGAATTCCGGGTACGTCTTGCCCCAGATCAATAGTCGCTTTTGTTCCCACACGACCGACCTCCGGACTCAGGATATCATGTCCTGCTACTAGGATCCCTGTTGGATTTGGCGTCACGTGAACAGGTCGGAAACCCGTTTGGCGGAGAGCAACTTGGCGAGGCTCGTGTACCGTGGGCTCTGCATCGAACCGGCGGAGGCGTCTGCGAATGGTATCGGTTGGGGAAGCGGCTTGGCTGGACCGGCGAAGATCAGCTTGTACTTGCCATCGTCGCCGTAGGGCTCGATGCGGTCCACCTTCGCATAGTAGGTGATCGCAGAGATCGGGTTCGATTGGTAGACGGCGATGTGCTTTATCTTTGGCAGCATTCCTCCGCCGATGCGAATGGCGTACCAGCAGTTTTTGCCGAGAAAGACTTCGTCGAATCCGTCTTGCTGGGCTGGCACGATGACCGTATCTCGGATGTCATCACGGTTCTCGACGGGCGCTGGGGTCACCAAATCGCCGGGACGGACGACAGCAGTGGGTTTTTCGAAGACGCGGACGCCGAGAAGCGGAAGGATGCGCAGCATCTCTCGTAGAAAACCTAGGGTGTCTGCGCGTTCGGATTCCGAAAGACCGGGCTCCTTGGGTTGGGTCGCATTGTCGAGGTGGCAGCGCCCAGCCTTGGTCGCTCGGTCGATGAGTGCATGTTCGAGCCAGGTGATGTGCGCCCGGTTTAAGGCGTTGCCGCTGGAAACGAAGGCATAGCCCCAGTCCCAGAAGTCCTTCTTGCCATCGTGGGATTCGATGCGTGTGCCGATTTCCTCGCCTTGGCCGATGTAGACGGTTGGCAACTCATCGTTGGTGCCCTCGGCAGCGCCGGTCAGGACATAGACACCGCTGCGCTTGAACTCGGCTCGTCCGCTCAATCGTGACCAACCCGAGCGTGGAAACGCGATCCCGACCCCGGTCCAGTTCATCAGCTCGATGATTTTGGCCCCTTCGGGGTCACCGTCGGGAACGAAGATACGTATGGTGTAGGGCTCGCTCATGCTGTTCCTCTGGGGCGGACTCCGTATTGGCCCGGCATCGCCAGCTCCGAGATGTAGCATCGGTCCTCGGGTGACAGGCGCAGCTCGACCACATTCGGCACCCAGTTGGCATCGGAAGGAAGCCCGAGGCCGACGAAGTACGGTTCAAGCGCCCGCCTTGCCTCGGCGACCAATTCCTGTTGGAGATCAGGAACGACGACTTCCACAATGGCATAGGCCAACGTCCACGCTCGAGCTTCCTCGTCCAGAATCAAACCTCTGCGAGTCCTATCCAGCGGGCACGAGAGTTTCAGAGCCTCTTCCCGAAAAGACCGATCCCAGGTCTCCCTTGGGACGTCCCCACCGTTTGCGTAATGCTGCATGTCGGGCCTCTTCATGATTCTGCGCCCGATTTCCTTCGTCCAACCTCTCCAGAGAACGACGTCACCTCCGTACTGGCTTCCGCGTCGCTCCACCGTAAAAGACCAGAAGTGACCAATCTCATGGAGAAGAGTGAAGAGCGTCTGCAGTGGCATCCGCCCCTCCAGCAGATCAATAGCATCTGGTGGCCGGAAGTAACCCGGCGGTCCTTCAGCCACATCCTTCACGTGAAGACCGTGACCACGGAGCTGAACCGACTCCGCCCGAGCCCTGACCAGCAGTGCGGCGTCTTCGGCGGTCATCATCGTGGGTCGGTCCTTCTCAGGCTTCGTATTGCCCATCTAGATGTCGAGGGCGGGAAGGGATGCCACAATCTTCAGGGTTGCCAGACTTACGGTGATCACGCGCTGGAATAGCTCCAACGGGTATTTGGGGTTCTTCATCGTCTCAGTCGCCCAGTCGTTGGCGTCGTTCACGATCCCGGAATCCTTGTCCGTCTTCACGCACTGACGCTCTACCACCCAGTCGAGAGCAGCCTTGCCGTTGACCACGTAGTCGTAGGCTTCAAGCGGGATTCCGGTAAGAGTGATGTGTTCGTTGTAGACGAGTGTGGTCTTGTCATCTACGTTCTTGCCGTCCACTTTGGTCTTGCCGTAGCGCATTTTCTCCACGCGGTAGGCGCTGGCTGGCAGGTTCTTCTTCATCGCCACGGCAACGGGGTACGGATCGACGGTTTCAAAGCCGACGTGCAGTGCCCCGAGCTTTCGTCCCGCTTTGCTGAAAGCCCAGAAATCCTTCGCTGTCTTCACGCACGGAATGCGAGGCAACTCTTTGCCCAAGTTGTCGGCGTACTGGCTTCGGTAGTCGGGCGAGTGGAGCAGCCCGTACAGGTAGTAAAATATGTCTTCCTTGGCAAGCTGCACGCCGGGATAGGCGGATCGAAAATGAGTCAACCCTTCGTCGGTCAGGGCATCACGCCGAGTTCGGGAACTTCTCTTCGACTGAGCAAAGAGGCTTTGCTGAGTTTCGTCAACGTTTTCGTCGTAGAGATAGAGCGGGAAGTATTGTGTGCCAACCATGTCTACCGCATGCAGGCTTGGGAGGGTGTCCGAAATCAGCACGGAAAATTTGGAACGGTCGCTCGGTGCGGAGGTGCCGATTACCAGATTCTCAGCCGTTCCATCCGGAAATATGCGGGGCATTTGGTAGACCATTTCATTAAAGTCACGGTTGAAATACAGCCAGGATTTGCTGAAGGGCCGATAAAGACTAGGGGTAAGGCCAGTAGGCTCGAACTCGAACTGATGGCCTTTGACCAAGTCCTGTTTGATCGCCCTTGTCCAGCTAATCTTCCTGGGATCGGCGTCAATATAGCTATCAACCGCGTCCTCCCTTGCTTTCCGGTCGGCCCCAGAATGAGCCTTCTGAAACCGGGTAACCTGCGCGTTGTAGAATTGAATCATACGGTGCATGTTGTCTGAGACGGCGGACTTGGATGCGTTGTAGCACCATGAATCACGGTTCGTCACCACGCCCAAGGAGAAGTTATCAAACAACCTGGGTCCATCACCTTTCTTGTTTCCCGTTGCAATGAACGCACCAAAGCCATCATCACGCTGCCTGAGCCAGTCTCCATGAGCATCAGGAATGATCGTTTGCCAGGCATTGGCAGTAGTAATTCCGACTACGCTGCCCAGGCTGGTGATCTTCTGCAATTTCTCCTCCCGCGTAAGATAGCTCCCAATGTCGTAGAAGTGGATCTGCCCCTGGCGGGGGTCGCTTCCGTTCTTTACTAGGAATGAGATGGCGATAGGGGCACGGCTGCCGCTGCCGAATATCTTGCCGCCTTCCTTGCGAGATTGCTCACCTTGGGTGCGTTGGTTGCCACGCAAGTGAATCACATGGACACTGGAGAATTCTTCGGCAAGGCATTGGCGTAATCCATCGGCGGTATTGGACTCAATGAATCCCGCGTTGGTGACAAAGCCGACAACACCACTGGTCCCGACGCGGTCCGACGCCCATCGGATGGCACGAACGTAGCTGTCATAGAGTCCCTTGGACAACATTGCCTTCGAGCGGGCTGCATAAGTGGAGCGTATCCGATGGTCAAGATGGGGGTAGGCTACATTGTCGTTGTTGTCATTTTCGCTCCTTTGCCCCACCGAATACGGTGGGTTCCCGACAATGACTCGAATATCTAGCTTCTTCTGGCGAGTTCGTCTGGCACTATTATCCACCAAGATCCGGCTGATGAGGTCTTCCTTCTCGTAGAGTTGGAAGGTGTCGGTCAAACATATGCCTTCGAAGGGCACGTATTCGCCACCGACGATACTGTGATACACCGCTTCGATGTTGATGGCAGCGAGGTAATACGCCAGAAGCACAATCTCATTGGCGTGGATTTCCTTGCGATACTTGTGGGCCAGTTCCTCCGGCCTCATAAGCCCGCTTTGCAGCAGGCGCGTGATGAACGTGCCCGTGCCAGTGAAGGGATCGATTATGTGTACGCCTTTGCTGCCCAGGGTTTGGCCGAACTCGGTCTTCAGCAGGTGGTCAACGCTGTGAATGATGAAGTCCACTACTTCTACAGGCGTGTACACGATGCCCAAACGCTCGGTCATCTTGGGAAAGGCGTTCCGGAAGAACTTGTCATAGAGTTCTGCCACGATCTTTTGCTTGCCCTCGGCATTGTCGATGCCCTTGGCCCGCTCCCGTACGCTCTCGTAGAAAGCCTCAAGCGTATCGGCTTCCTTGTCGAGTCGGTGCTTTTGCAAGACCTCGAGAACACCTTGCATGGCCTGCGAGATGGGATTCTGGCTGGCAAATGCATAATCAGAAAACAGCGAGTCGAAGACCGGTTTGGTGATTAGGTGCTGCGCAAGCATCTCGATTATTTCGGCATCGGAAATGCTGTCGTTTAGGTCGTCTCGGAGTTCTGCGGCGAAGTCGAAGAAGGCTTTGCGCTCCTTGGTATTGGCTGTGTCTTCGACGACAGCGGTGATGCGGTCGATATGCGTGTGGGCGATCTTGGCGATATCATTGGCCCAGTCTTCCCAGTGGTGTCGATTGCCGCACTTCTGCACGACCTTGGCGTAGATTGCCCGCTCGATTTCACCGATTTCAAACGGCAGCTCGTGTTGAACGTTTTGCGGAGCAGCGGTCTGCGGCTGTCCAATCGTGTTGCCGCCCCGACCAGCTTGGCCTTCGGTGACGCCGGTGGCTTTCTGCCGCTTGGCTGGAATCTTGTCGGTGATCGAGATGACCTCCATCTTCTCAAGCATCTTCCGATTGAGATCCAGGTCCATCTTGTTGACCATGGCGTCGAAGCGGTCATCGTGTGAGCGCAGGGCCTGTAGAACCTGCCACACCACTGCGTATGTCTTGTTGTCGTTCAAGGCGTCGTGGGGTTCGACACCCGCCGGAATTACCACCGGCAAAATGACGTAGCCCCGCTTCTTGCCCGGCGCATTTCGCATTACTCGACCAACGGACTGAACGACGTCCACCTGGGAGTTGCGGGGGGTCAAGAACAGCACTGCATCCAGAGCCGGAACATCCACCCCCTCGGAAAGGCAGCGGACATTGCTCAAAATCCGGCATGCTTTGTCTGGGATATTGGCTTTGAGCCAGACGAGCTTCTCTTCTTTCTGACTGGCGTTCATCGTGCCGTCTACGTGCCGGGCTTCGCACTGTAGGCGGAAGAGTGGTTCGACCTCTTCATGTTCCTGATAGGCTTCGACAACCGCCTGAAACATGGAAGCGATGTTCTTGGAACTCACCTTGTGTGTCTTGGCGTTGGTCCCAGGCTCAATGACTTGGCAGAAAGCGACCGCCCGTTGCATTGGGCGCGTGTCGTCCATGATCTCCTTTAGCCCCTGCTTGGAAAGAGCCTTCCAACAGCCGACGATACGGGCCGCGTCGTCAACCTTGAGCTGATTGTTCTCGTCGGCCAGAAGCTTTTGAAGGCGTCGGTTGACGTGGGTTTCTTCGATTGAGAGGACAACCACTTTGTAATCGACCAACAGCCCGGCCTTCACAGCGTTCGAGAAAGTGAGCACATGAAGAAGCTCGCCATAGAGAGCCGGATCATCCATTGAGCAAAGCGCTACGTTGTCACGCTCGGCGACCGCCTTTGCGCTGTCGGCATAGATACGCGGAGTTGCAGTCATGTAGAGGCGCTTGTTCGCATGGAGGTAGTCCGCGTCGTGAACCCGGACAAACGCACTTTCCTCTTCGCTTTCGAAAATAGCGCCGGTCGTGCGGTGGGCTTCATCGCAGATGATGAGGTCGAAATCGTCGAGCCCGTGCTTCTTCTGGGCCTTGCTGATTACGTCGATGGAGTGATAGGTGGAGAACACCACGCTCATATGGGAACGGTCGTGGCGCTTCTCCATCGCGTTCGCCAGGGACTTTGCGTCCGTGGTTGCCGGATACCGCAGCTCGTGGCTAAGCACGGGCACAAGGTCGTCATTCGACGCACGCCTTTTCCCCACGTCGGAGTCCGAGCAAACGGCGAAGCAGTGCAAGGGGATCTCGCTCTCTTGAGTCCACTCGGTAAGGGTCTGGGAAAGAAGGGACAGACTTGGCACGAGAAAGAGAACTCGACCGTTCTTGCCTGCCATGGCTTCTGCGATCTTGAGGGCGACGAGCGTCTTGCCCGTGCCGCAGGCCATGATCAGCTTTCCACGGTCTGCGGTTGCCAGCCCTGATTTCACCTCCCTGAGAGCAGTTTGCTGATGCTGGCGAAGCGTCTTTTTCGCCTTGAGCGCCACTGGCTTCTTGGGCTGGTAGCGGCTCCAGTCGATCTGGCTCGCCTCCAGGTCGTGCAGGTCTATCTTAGTTACTGGCGGTTGCTGGTCCCGCAGTGCCTCTTCGGCATGAGGGCTCCAGGCGTTCGTGGTGCTCACGATGATGCGGCGGCTGAAGCACTTCTTGCCCGAAGCGGTGAAGAAGCTGTCGATGTCACTTTTCTGCAGCTTGTAGTCTGCGGCGTACAGCTTGCACTGGATAGCGTGCAACTCCCCGTCACGCGCTCGGGCGACCAAGTCGATGCCGACGTCCTGGGCGTTCGTCCCTTCAGACTTCGCCCAGTCCGCGTACATCCATACGTCGCTGTAGAGGTCGGCGTAGCAAGGTTCGTGTTTCAGGTAGCACTGAACGAGCTGCTCGAAATAGGTGCCCTTCTCCCGTTCGTTTTGGGCAAGGGATCGGTACTCGTTTAGCAGCGTTTCCAGCTGGGTCATGGCGAATCCTGATTTCCTGGCTGGGTACCAACATTGTCCCGTCCGCCTGCGAATCCGATGCTCGTTTCGGATTCGGAGAGGTCGTGGCGGCAGAGGCGGTGAAGCATGGAGCTTCCTGGGCGCTTTGCGCCATGGTTCGGGCTCTGGGTTCGGTGTTCAGGGATCATCGGGGCGGCATGTTATCACCGGGACTGACATTGTTGGCTCTCGTCGTAAGCTACGATGGCAGCGCCCCAGGGCGAGCCGGGGCGTACCGTTCATGTCCGCCCCTGGCGGTCGTACCGTACACGGCGGAGGCGCAGATGAAGGTCAACCCAGATGGCTTAGCCGCCGTCATCACCATGTTTACCGAGATACCAGCCCGCGTCGCCGCCGTGGAGCGGGCCTTGGGCAACCAGATCCACGCTGGTCACTCCTTCGCTGCAAACTCAAGCGAAGCATCGGCCTCGTCCAAGCTCTGACCATTGATCACATCTCCGTTCGGGAGCCTCCGTCGGACGGGCAAAGCGCGTGTGACCGTTGCAGCGATTCCCGTCGAGAGATGCGATCAATGGTGAGGTCCAAGCGGCGTGCTGCAAGGGCCGCATAGTCCGTGTTCTGCTCGCAGCCGATGAAGTGGCAACCCAGCCCCAACGCAGCTACCCCGGTTGATCCCGAGCCTAGAAATGGGTCGAAAACCAAATCCCCAGGGTCCGTTGTTGCACGTAGACATCGAGCGATGAGAGCAACCGGCTTCTGTGTAGGGTGGTTTCCAAACTTCTTTTCTTCCGTGCTCGGCGGTGGGAAGCACCAAACGTTTTTCATCTGCTTCCCGCCGTTTTCCTCTTTCATCGCAGCGTAGTTAAATTTGTATTTGGCCTTGCCACCCTTCTTCGCCTTCGTCGCCCAAAGGAGAATCTCGGTTGAGTGCGTAAAGCATCGGCAACCGAGGTTGGGCGGCGGAGAAGGCTTTTGCCAGACGATGTCATTTAGGATGCGGAATCCTACCTGCCGCACCGCCAACCCGACGCTGGGATAGACGTGTACAGTGCCGCTTACCCAAATCGAGCCGCCCGGTTTCAAGATACGATGGCATGCCGAGAGCCACATGCGATGGAACTCATGGTCTGCTTCGACTCCTTGGCTGCGATCCCACTCACCCTTGTTTACCTTGACCATCTGTCCATTGGCGCACGTGAATCCATCGTTCGAAAGCATGTAGGGCGGATCGGTCCAGATACAGTCGATGCTGTCGGCTGGGATGCTTTCCATGAAGGCGAGACTGTCTACGTTGTGTACGCGGGACTGCCCGTCAGCGCTTTGCCAAAGGACGTGGCTGCGGCTCGTGGCGTCGAGCCTTTCTCGTCCAAGTTTCTTCGCTTGAGCT
>Ga0182027_10015654_pt1 | contig 10410 bp, 8 predicted proteins | sample 712E1DmetaG_FD_121300 | JGI IMG/M metagenome (GOLD analysis project Ga0182027, IMG submission 121300) | Permafrost microbial communities from Stordalen Mire, Sweden - 712E1D metaG (Illumina Assembly) | ecosystem: Environmental > Terrestrial > Soil > Wetlands > Permafrost | place: Sweden... | reverse complement strand
TCAGACGGCCGAGCGACCATAGCGTGACGTACAGGGCACCGGCCGCATGTCCCTTGGAAAGAATGAACTGGTCGTCGTGCCCCATGACTCGATGGTGCAAGGTCAGCAGCATGTCGAGCGCGGAGAGGTTGCCTCCAATGTGACCCACGCCGCTCTCGAAGTGCATCTTGAGCAGTCGCAGTCTTGCTTTTCGCACGAGGTCCTTCAAAGCCATTCTCGCTTACCAGCCCGGTTCACCGAGTAGATTGCATGTCTTACAAATATCGGGCGGCTCACGTCCAGGGTCGAGCAGCGCCTCGCGCATGGCCACCAGAGTGGGATGGTTGAAGAGGGCATCAGGGGCACTATCAAACAAATTGCTGTCAGCGCCCTGCAACGTCATGTCAGTGCCGCAGCAGATCGCCATGTTGCCCGCAACATCGCAGCCGATACGCTGCCAGACCTGTGGGCAGCGCTTCTGAAATGGCGGCTTCTGAATGGCGGCTGGCCAAAAACAGAAACCGGGCAACGCCTCGTCCATTCGCCGACGGAATTCAAGATAGGCAGGAAGGGCATCGTCTATGATTTCATACGCGCGCGGGTCCGCGCCCAGGGGACGATACATCCAAAAGCGAAGGCTGCGGCATCCTACCTCGCGAAGAAACTGCGCGGTCCTAAGCAGCGCATCCGGCTCGCTCTCCAGTTTGCTACGCAAGAGCACAATGCTCATGTGCACAGGAAAAGCGCGGTTGATCTGCGGAAGATCGCGCTCGAGGAGCGCTTGATTGGTGTCGTACAGGGAAACATTGATCCTGGAAATGCCAGCGCGCTTGAGTCCGGCTACGCGTTCAGCCAACAGCAAACCGTTGGTCGACGTGTTCACGATGTGCCCCCGCCCAACCAGATAGGAAACGATGGCGTCGAGATCGTCGACCAACAGCGGTTCGCCACCTTGCAAGTCGATCAACAGGCAATTGTCAAACAGGGGGCTGGAGAAGATGCGCTGGATCTTGCCCAGGGTGGCCTCGTCCTCGCGCCAGGCAGCCCCTTGCTTGTTGACGATGTTCCTTACGAAGCAGTATTCGCAATTGAGGTTGCAGCGCTTGGTCACCAGAACCCAGGCAATCTGTGGCGTGTACCTGCGAATTGACGTGTGAACCGCCTTCGCCAGCGCACGGTACTTGACGTAGTTCCAGATCTTTGGGACCGCGTGCAAGGGGCGGATCTTGCGGCCCATCTCGACGTAGTAGTCCAGCTTGGACTTCAAGCGTCCGCCTTCCCACCCAGTTGCGCATCAGCCTTTCTGGAAAACCTGTTCCTCCGGAAAGGCGGAATCAAGAAGCACCCGAGAAACACCAGAAGAGAGGCGCCGGACACAAAGAATCCCGCCAGAACGCTTGCCGGCCGAAAGCGGAATCTGACCTCGTGCTCGCCAACGGGAACAACCACCGCCCGCTGCGTGAGGTTCGCGCGATAGATCGCCGTGGGGCGTCCGTCGACCTCGGCGGTCCAGCCAGGGTAGTAGGAATCAGAGAACACCAGAATGGCCTCCCGCAAGGCCTGCACCTTCATCTCGGCTTCATTGGTCGTGTAATGCACCATCTCCACGCTCCCAGCGGCGCCCTCAGCCGGGTGATAGTTGGACGGCACAGTTTGGAGGATAACTGAAAGTTCTGGAGCAAACGCGTCCGAAATAAGCGTCGTGAGCGCAACGGCGTCGTTAACCACGGGCAGGACGTCCGCGACCAGATAGGCCCGCGGTAGAAAATCGTCATTTTGATAGAAATAGGCGCCACCGTAGATTCCAAGCGGTCTGAGGTTGGGCGCAGACGTGAAGGGCCAGAATGAAATGAGATACTTGACGTTGTGCATGCGCATGAGTTTCCAAAAGGCCGGCGTCGGCTGAAAGGTGTCGCCCTGGGTTGACGCCACTCGTGTAATGATGCCGGCGCGATTCTGGTCGCCCCAGATATCAACGATGTAGTTGGGCGTCAGGTTGGCATAGCCGGCGGGCGAAGAAATGCCATACAGGACATTGCTGCTCGGTTGTAAGAATTCGCGCTGCTCGACAAACGGTCGCAGATCGCCCTCCCAGCCTCGGGCCTGCCTAAAGGCCCGCTTGTGAGAGTGGGTTCCGCCCACGCAGAATACGCGAAAGAGGGACGCATCCTGATTGACAATCTCGGCCGTCTCGGGCCGCTTCATCCACTGGGCGGCATCGACAATGGGATTCTGCCGTAGCTGGAAGTACAACAGATCAGCAACGACAAAGAGCAGCAGCACGCCCTGGACTATGAGGGAACGACGAGAATGCCGCGACGCTGCCGCGGGCGGAGAATCGAAAAACCGCTGGACCAATGTCGTCAATCCCAGTGAGGCCAGAATGGCGAGGCAGCCGTCGGTTATGAAGAGAAACCTGGTGGGAAAACGAAAGTAGGCCATGCCAGGAAGATAGTCGAACACGAACCTATACAGCGGTGTGGCCGGGCCCAGCACAAGCAAGTAGGACAGCAGCGCGCAGAACGAAAAGAACCTCACATGCCATCTCTTCCACCCGCGTAGAACTGCAAAGACGGCGAGAAGCAGCGTGACGACACCGGCGTATCCATAGTCCTCCCAGAAAATGCCCTTGCCCGTGTAGGTGAGATCGCCCTTGTCGCCGTTGAGATAGGGATAGAAGAAGGTCCAGAAGTCTTTGGGATCGTAGGCGTACCTCGATGCGTACTCAAATGTGACCCCGCCAGATCGCTGGGAAAGAGACACCATCTCGTAGGTAGGAATGAGCTGAATGGCCGCAAGCAACGAGCCAAGAACCAAAACTCCAACAAAGGACCACGCGAGCTTGTTCTTGAAGAGATCCCGCAGGGAGGTGAAAAGGCCCGGCTTGCGCGAGCCGACCGCGACGCTCCGCTGACTACTGAATAGGCGAAAAGGGAAATAGAAGAGATACAGGAGCCCGGAGTAATAGGCTGTCTGTGCGTTGCCAGAGAGATGCTGCAGTCCGAAGACAATTCCAAACCAGAGAAGACAGCGATAGTGACTGCGGCGTACGGCGCGCTCAAGCAGAGTCAGCGCAAGCGGCATCCAGCAAGCTGCGTTGACAAGGCTGGGGTGCTTGAGGTGTGAAACCATGTATCCGCTGAAGCAGAACGCGATTCCTCCGACAATACTGGCAAGCTGACTGCTGCCGATCTCACGTGCGTACAGATACATCCCGATGCCCGCGGTAACAATCGTGAGCAGGATTGTGAGGTTGAGGGCAAGGTAGGGCGGAAAAAAGCCGAAGAGGATAAGATTGAACGGGTAGCACACGCCCGCGTCTGCGCGCGCGAGGAGCGGAAACCCCCCATAGATTTCCCGGACCCAAAGGGGCAGATGGCCCGACTGAAGAGCACTCCCCAGCGAAAAGCGGTAGGGGAAATTCTCGTTCATGAGGTCGCTCGCGAAGATATCGTCGGTGATGAGCAAACCCTTCATCAACGCCAGCTTCCAAAATGCGGCGAGAACCACGGCCACGATAAATGCGACCGCAACCCGCGTCTGGAACTTTTCGTCCTTCGCGATGCTCGGCGGAGGGAGACGGGATCTCATGTGCGCGGACCTACGATGAGGTTAGCGGGCAGCGCCAGGTGGCGCAAGCCGCGTGGGGGCACCGGAGTCGGTGGCCGGCGCCGGCGCCGGATTCGACGTCGGACCCGGTCCCGGAATCGGCAGCCGGAACCAAGCACGAATCTTCCACAATCCTTCTAGTTCTCCGACCGGCCGGTGTCGCGATATGGGGCACCAGCTTGATACGCTGCGATCTCCGCCCGTATCCGATTGGCCAAAACGTCTCTTTTCTGAGTGGCCGCGACTTCGAAAGCCTGCTTGCCTGTTGCTATCGCCTCCGGAAAGCGCCTGGCTTCGGCATAGGCGGCCGCCAGGGTTGCGACCAACGTGGGATTGTTTGTGTCCGAAAGGCGCAGGGCCTCCTGGGCCAGCTCGACCGCGCGGACTCCGTCTCGCACCGACGCCTCCGGGCTGGTCGACAGCACCCACGCCAAACTGCCACGCGCCTCTGCGAAGTCGGGTTGGATCTCTAGCGCCTTCTGGTAGTGCGCGATGGCCTTCTGCGCCTGTCCCTCTTGCTGGAGAAGCTTGCCAAGGTTGTGGTGGGCAAGTGCATAGTCGGGGCGGAGGTCCAGCGCCTTCTGGTAGTGCGCGATGGCCTCGCGCCGTTTTCCCTGTTGCCATAGAACGCCGGCGAGATTATTGTGGTCCTCGGCGCGGTCGGGATGGATTTCCAGCGCCGTCTTTAGATGGGTGATTGCCTCATCCACCCGTCCCATGCGGAGAAAGACCACGCCCAGGCCATTGTGTGCCTCGGCGTAGTCTGGGCGGATCTCGACCGCCCTTTGAAAATGGGCAATTGCCTCACTTAGTTGGCCTCTCCGACGGAAGATCTCGCCGAGCTGGTAGTGAGCCATTGAATAGTCTGGCAGGATTTCAATGGCTCGTTTGAAATGAACGATCGCCTCATCGACTTGGCCCTTTTCATTGAGAACGCCAGCCAGATTGTACTGGGCCCTGGCATATCCGGGTGCGATTTCCACAGCCCTCTTGAAATGGGCCATTGCTTCATCCACGTGACCCTGCTCAAAGAGAAAGCTACCGAGATTGCTGTGGGCCTGCCAGGAATCGGAATTGGCGGCCAGCGCAGCTCGCCAAAAGGTTCCGGGATCGGCATAAATCTCGCTTTGCCGCCAGGTCAATGTACCCAATACCAGCAAAAGGGCCCCGCCGAGGACAACCACTGGGAACAAAAGTGTTGTGCGAAGCGATCGGCAGGCCATGGTAATTGCTGCGGCTGCCAGTGAAATGGGACCAATGATCGCAAAATACTGCCAGTGGTCGGCCACCAGGGACATCGCCATGAAGCCAATGTCGAGAAATCCCAAGACCGGCAAAAGCATCACGACAAAGTAACTCAGGACCAGCAGCGGGCCCTTGCCCCAGCTTTCCCGCTGGCGCCAGCATGTGAGAAGGACTGCCGCCACGAGAAGCACCGGCACATACGACCACCACTGTCCCCCATCGATTTGCCAGCGCGGATAAATGGTGCTCAGACCTACCGGCAGGACTGCCTTGTACAGGTAGAACCAGACTGCCCATCCTGCGCCGGCCAGTCGTGCCCAGAAGTTGTCGGTGCGCACGATGTCGCCGCCAATCGCCCGGTGAGACTGGAACCAATGGGAGATGAGACCCACAGCGACAGCCGCGGCAAAGAAGGGCAAACTGCGCCACAGATCCCTGCGCTCCATCCGGCCGCGGCGCCACCAGGCCAGTCCTAGAAGCAGCAGTGGCATGGGCGCCACCACGGTCTTGCTCAGTAGGGCGAACAGAAAGGCGGCCAGCGAGAGCCAATACCAGCGGCGCTGAACTCCGGGGTCTTCGGGTGCGTCGGCCGCGGGGGCGGGATCAAAGCGTAGGTAGCACAACAGACTCAGCAGGTAGAAGACCATGGCCAGTGCGTTCTTGCACTCGGCAATCCACGCGACGGATTCCACGTTGACTGGGTGTACGGCAAAGATCGCCGCCGCCAGCCAGGCCCCGGGCAGCTTCAGCCGCTGCAACATCCGCCACAGCAGCACGGCGCTGAGTGCGTGCAAGAGCACGTTGACTACGTGGTAGCCCAGCGGATTGGCGCCCCACAGTCGCCATTCCACCCACAACACGGTCGAAGTCACGGGGTAGTAGTCGACGGGTTGGGTACTGAACCAGAATTTGAACAGACCATCTGCCCGGTGAACTAGCGGATTGTCTATTACTAGGCTGCGATCGTCCCAGATGAGACCAGCATGCCAAACCGGCAAATAGGCAATAATGGTGCCGCCAACCAGCAACAGGGCAACCAACCAGCTTCGATTGGCCAGCGAGTGCAGCAGTCCCGCCATTGTCTCGGCCAACGGACGCTTCGGATTTTTGGCAGCGGCCTGGCCCCCAGCTCCCGCAGGCTTGGCAGCCTGGCGATTTCTTGGCCGCTTCATTCAATGTCAGCCTACCTAGGCGTCTGGTGAAGATCAACGCTGCAGGCTGCTGGTCACACCGAGGAAGTCGTCGCACGCTGCGTTCGCCGGCGGATCAATTCGAGCTGGCCGTCGGCGTGGTAGCTGGAACGCACCAGCGGCCCGGATTCAACGTGGGCAAAGCCCAGGTCCAGTGCCTCCCGTTTGAGTTGGGCGAATTCTTCGGGCGGCACGTGGCGTGACACCGGCAGGTGTTGGGGCGAAGGGCGCAGGTACTGACCCAGGGTCAGGATCTCCACGCCGATGGTTCGCACTTCGCGCAGAACCGCGCGCACCTCGTCGATGGTTTCGCCCAGTCCCAGCATCAGCCCGGTCTTGCTGAGCAGGCCGCGCCGGCTGGCATGGGCCAGCACCGCATAGGAGCGAGGATAGCTGGCCTGCACGCGAACTTCGCGCGCCAGCCGCGGCACGGTTTCCAAGTTGTGCGCGAACACGTCCGGCGCGGCGTCGAGCACTTGGTCGAGCGCCGACAGGTCGCCGGCAAAGTCGCCGGTCAATGCCTCCAGTACGAGGTCCTGGCAACGCTGTTTGACGGCGCGGATGGTGGCAGCCCAGTGGGCCGCGCCCCCGTCAGGCAAGTCGTCGCGGTTCACACAGGTGATGACCGCATGGCGCAGGCCCAGGCCAGCCAGCACGCTGCCTACCCGTTCAGGCTCGGCTGGGTCGGGTGGCTCGGGGCGACCGGTGGGAACGTCGCAAAATCGGCAGGAACGGGTACACACGCCGCCCAGGATCATGATGGTCAATGATCGCTGACTCCAGCATTCGCCGATGTTGGGGCACGACGCGCTTTCGCACACCGTGTGCAGCCCCTGCGCATGCACCTGCGCGCGCAGATCGAAGTAGGCTGCGCCGCCGGGAAGCTTCATGCGAATCCACGGCGGATGCCTGGGCAAAGCGTCCCCGGCCGCGCGGTCCGAGCGCGCCGCGCGCAGGCGGCGGGATCGCGTGTCCACGGCGCGGCTCATGCCGGGAATCTGGTCGAAACCCGCGCGGGCCGCAAGTACCGCCTTGCAAAAGTTCGAACGGTTTCGCACTTGCTTGTCGAACCGTTTCCATGGCCTATGATGAGGGTGTCTCATGCAACGAACTATCGTCGTCGGTGACGTTCACGGCTGCCTGGACGAGCTGCAGGCCCTTCTGCGCGATTGCGGCGTCGTGCGCGGCGATCGCGTGGTGCTGGCCGGCGACCTGGTGGCCAAGGGGCCGGACTCGCGCGGGGTTGTGCAACTGGTGCGCGAAATCGGCGCGCTGGCTGTGCTCGGCAACCACGATGACTACTGCATCGACGTGTGGCGCAGACACCACCAGGGCGAGGCCCGGCGTCCTCGCCGCTGGTTGCTCGACACACTGGACGATTCTGATTGGGCCTTTCTTGAGAGCCTGCCGCTCTTCCTGCGGCTGGGCGCGGAATACGCAGGCGGCCCGGAAGTCGCAGTGGTGCACGCCGGCGCGGTGCCTGGTGTGCCGCTGGAGGAGCAGGAACGCGACAACCTGCTCAGCCTACGCAGCCTGGTCGGGGGTAGCGCCCCCAGCCGACGGCTGCTGATGCGATGGCCCTGGGCCGCCGCCTGGCGCGGCCCCGAGCACATCGTGTTCGGGCACGATGCGGTTCGCGGTTTGCAGCAATACCCACTGGCGACCGGCGTTGACACAGGCTGCGTGTACGGCCGGGAACTTACGGCGCTGGAGCTTCCCTCGCGGCGCATTCACAAGGTGCCGGCCCGGCGTCGCTACGCGGGCGTTTGAGGGTGCTAGCTTTGAGGTCCGCATGATTGTCGAGCTGAAGAAGCAGTTTCTTTTCGAGGCGGCGCACCACCTGCCGCATGTCCCGGCCGGACACAAGTGCGCTCGCGTGCACGGACATAGCTACCGCGTCGAGGTGGTCTTGCGCGGGCCAGTTGATACGCACACGGGTTGGCTGGTGGACTTCTCGCTTATCGACGACGCCTGGTCGGTGCTGCAGCGGCGTTTCGATCATCACATGCTGAACGAAGTGGAAGGGCTGGAGAATCCCACTTGCGAGAATTTGTGCGGCTACATCTGGATGGCGCTGAAGCCGCTTATTTCCCAGCTTTGCGCCGTGACGGTGTGGGAAACTGTGGATTCCTGCTGTACCTTCCGGGGAGAGATGGGGTAAGCAACCCATCGTGCGTCCTCTTCGTTGCCTGACCTTGAATTTGTGGGGAGCAGAGCCGCCCCTGCAGCGCCGCATGGAATTGGTGGCCGCGGCTTTGCGCGAGCTTCAGCCCGACGTGGTGGGATTGCAGGAGGTGCGCGAGGTGCCGGGCGAGCTCCCCAACCAGGCCGCGACCTTGGCCGCGGCCACTGGCTACCATCACGCCTTTGTGCCCGCCATTCCGTTTGCCGGCGGCCATGAAGGCCTGGCCATCCTGTCACGCGAACCCATCCTGGAGCGTGTGGCCTTTGGCTTGCCCCACGCCGAGCCCAAGGAGCGTCGCATCTTGCTGTCGGCGTGCGTGTCGTTCGAGGGCGCCTCGGTTTGGGTTCACACCACGCACCTCAATTATCGCTTGGCGCATGGCAAGCAACGCGAGGATCAGGTCCAAGCCATCGATTCCATCGTCGCCGCCCGCGCGGGCGACGTGCCGTCGCTGTTGATGGGCGACTTCAATGCGCGGCCCGAAGCCGATGAAATCCGTTGGCTGCGCGGACTGGTCACGCTTGGCGGCCGGCGTACGTTTTACCAAGACGCCTGGGATCGGCTGCACCCCGACGAGCGGGGCTGGACCTGGGCCAGCGCCAACCCCTACACCAAACCGTTGACCTTTCTCGAGCCCGACCGCCGCATCGACTACATCTTCGTCACCCCCATGCGGCGCGACGGCCGCGCGACCATCCGGTCGTGTCGCATAGTATTGGACCGGCCGGCCGCTGACGGCGCATTCGCGTCTGACCATTTTGGGTTGTTGGCCGAGATTCAGATGGATGGTGGTGAGGTCTGATGTTCCGACTAGCCCACGTTACTGACCTGCACGTCCGCAGCTTCGCCGGTGCGCGGCTGCGCGACTTTTTCGGCAAGCGAGCCGTCGGCGCCATCAACCTGGGGCTGATTCGCCGGCGCAAGTACCGCATGGATTTTCTGGAGGAGCTGGGCAAGGACTTGCGGGCGCGGCCGCACGATCATCTGGTGGTGAGCGGCGATTTGGGCAATGTCTCATTGCTGTCCGAGTGGCGCGCAGCCCGAAGCTGGATCGAGCGCATCGGCGCTTCGGCCGAGAACACCACGGTCATCCCTGGCAATCATGACGTCTATGTGGAAGAGGTCGTGGTCAGTGGGGCGTTCGAGCAGATCTTTGCGGCCTACCAGCGCGCGGATGCACGTCTTCAGCCAAACACCTATCCCTTCGCGCGGCTGCGGGGCGAGGTTGCCTTGGTGTGCGCCAGCAGCGGCGTGCCCACCGGAGATCTGGGCGCGTGGGGCCGTTTGGGCGAAGCCCAGTTGCGACAGGTCGAGGCCCTGCTGGCCGCGCCCGAGGTGCGTGCGCGCTTTCGTGTGTTGGTCCTCCATCACCCGCCGGTCATGCACCGGCCTCCGGAGAACCGCAATCTGCGCGACCGCGCGCAACTGGCCGAGGTACTGGCGCGGGTGGGGGCCGACCTGGTTCTGCACGGCCACGACCATCGCGACGAATTCGCCGAGCTGGCTGGGCCCGACGGCCGCCGCATTCCAGTGGTGGGCGGCGGCTCCGCCTCCTATGTCGGCCCGGTCGAGAGGTGTTCTCGCTACAACATCTACGAGATCGATGGCCCGCGCTTCGACCTGATCACCTACGCACACGACAGCGCGACCGGCGCTTTCCGCGAGTTCCGTCGTCGGACTATTAGTTGAGCACGTAGGCGCCCAGGCCGATGCCTTGGTCCTTGAGCGCCTTGACGATCACTTGGGCGATCTGCTTGGCCCCGGCTAGCTCGAAGTGCGTATGATCCTGGCAGAAGAACTGACCCACCTTGCTGGTGGTCGAGGTGTAGTCGGCACTGTTGGGGCAGAGGCCGAGGCTGTTGTACAGGGCCACGCTGAGCGCGCCCAAATCAATGACCGGCGCGTTGTTGGCGGCGCCGGCATTGTTGGTAGCGGTCGTGAAGTATGGGGTGCGGATGTTGATGGCTGTGTTGCCATCGGTGCTACAGCCGATGGCGCCAACTGGAGGCATCAGGATGGGCTCCACTCCCAGGGCCTTGGCGGCCTTTGCCATGAGGTCAAGGTCGGCTTCGTACTTGGCTTCGCCCACGTGCTTGGGACAGCTGGAATCGCCGTCGTTTATTCCAAACGAAATGATCAAGTAGTCGCCGGCCTTCATCGCGTTCGTCCCACTGAGCATGTTGGTCCAGCGCGACTGGAAGG
>Ga0182027_10015653_pt1 | contig 10410 bp, 10 predicted proteins | sample 712E1DmetaG_FD_121300 | JGI IMG/M metagenome (GOLD analysis project Ga0182027, IMG submission 121300) | Permafrost microbial communities from Stordalen Mire, Sweden - 712E1D metaG (Illumina Assembly) | ecosystem: Environmental > Terrestrial > Soil > Wetlands > Permafrost | place: Sweden... | reverse complement strand
GGCAAAAAACCTAAACCCGCAGCGAGTGTAATCGAGCCCGCGAGGATTTTGGAACTCGGCAACGGCCTGGAGCTTTGGAAGGTTCATCCCTCGTCTTTGCGTGAGCAGGATGTGAATGCCCGCGCGATGCCGAAGGCCATGTTCGAGAGGCTTTCGCAGACCATCGCGCGCGACAAAAGACTAGAAAGCTTGCCTCTATGCGCAAAGACGGAGCGCGGCCTTGAAATCGTCTCGGGGCATCACAGAACGCGGGCTGCGACTGCCGCAGGACTGCAAGAAATGTTCATCTTGCTGGACACAACTGGCCTCAGTCGTAGCCAACTGTTGGCTAAGCAACTAGCCCACAACGCCATCGAAGGCCAGGACAACGAGCAACTGTTGGCCGAAATCTACCGGCAGATCGAAGACGCGGAGTCGAAACTCGAAGCCTTCATCGACGAGAAGCTCGACGTTGAAATCCCCAAAGTAAAGATCGAAGGGCTGGATGTCGAGATCGACTTCAAAACCGTGCTGTTGATTTTTCTTCCGCGTGTGAAGGAGCGCCTGGACCGAGCCGTTGAATACGTGCGGTCCAGCGGCCAAAGGCTCGACGGAGTTTACATCGCGGCGGAGTCGGACTACGCCCCGCTTGAGAAAGCGGTGCGCACAATCAATCGAGAGTGGGACGTGCGGGTGCTCGCAGACATCTTGGGGAAGATGGCAGACCTTTCTCTCCAAGCATCCGGGGTCTCGGTCGAAGACCCGGAACGGGTTCACGTGAAAGACCTCTTCGGTTCGAGCTGGTTGCCGAAAGAGGCCGCGTCCGTCATCCGTGATGCGGTTCAGAAGATGGTCAAGGCCGGTGACATCGGCCAAACGAACCGCTGGCAGGCCCTGGAGTATTGGGCCGCGGAGTACCTACAGCAATGAGCGACGAAGAAAAACACGAATGGGATCGGCAAGTGGGCGAGTCTTCAAAGGCTTACGCACATTTTTGCGTTTACCGGGACGCAGGTAAGGAGCGGTCACTTCGCAAGCTGGCGGCAGACGCCAAAACCACGTCGCAGCTACGCCAGTTGCAGCACTGGTCATCCAGATGGAAGTGGGTGGAAAGATGTCAGGAATATGAGGATCGTCTTGAATATCAGGGCCGGTTGCAGCAAGAGAAGCAACGCCGCGAAATGAACGAACGCCACGCGAAAGTCGGGCAGTTCAGCCAAAACGTAGCTCTCCGGCGGCTGGAAAAGCTCGTCCGTGATATTGAGGAAGGGAAAAGCACAATGAGCGCAGCCGACACCGCGCGCCTCTTGGACATCGGCGTAAAGATCGAGCGTCTTGCACGCGGCGAGCCAACTGACGTTCAAGAGAATGTAGGCTCGGACGGTGGGCGAATCGAAAGCGACCGCCGGGCCTTTATCTTCGCCGTTCGGGCTGCGCTCGGCTTCAACGACAGTCCCGAAGTTGGTTACCCAAAGCGGTATGCTCGTCAGGTATTCGAGCCCTCCTCGAAGCAGATGAACCGACTGGTTCCCTGACACAAAGCTGATGGCCTTCCTGCCTCAAAAAAATATGCATGATATTGCTTGCTGAGTTAATGGCCTATTGGAGGAAACATGCTCGGTAGATTGCTAAGCACTGGCGTCCCGTGTGGCATGGAGCGGCACAGGAAGATCGTGCACCTTTTCCGCGAAGGCATGACCATCCGCGAATTATCCCTTCGGTTTAGAGTTTCGTACTGGACTGTGCGAAATGAACTTATCGCGGCAGCCAATGGCGGGTCGCCGAAGGAAGAAAAGAAGAAGGCCAAGGATTGGCGAAGCGTGGCCGCAAACCCCTGAATGGCAGTTAGACCTCTTACACCCTGTGGGCCTAGCGTCGTACGAGAGAGATGCTTAAGTCCAGGTGACTGATCTATTCTCAGGAATCACAAGCCTGCCAATACGATAACGACCCTTCCAAGCGCGGTCCCTCTTCCCCCGGCTTGAAGCCCCGCCACACCGAGCGTTTTCGACGTTACGCGACCTCGCTCACCACCGGCTACACGTTCCGATAACTGGCAAAGCAGGCCACTTCCAGCGATAATGAGCTTGTCGGCTAGGGTAGCTCCCGAACGGCGGGCTCTCCCGGCCCGCCCGCCGACCACCTCTAACCGGGAGCCACACGGGAGGTGGCAGGATGACCGACGGCCAGCAATACGAAAGGTGGCTGGAAAAAAGGAACCAACTCGCGCCCAAGCCCTGCAAGCGCGCGTAGAAGCCGAGCTAAAGGCACTGCGACCAATGTCCCCATAACCGGAGGCCAGGTGATTGGCCGCATCACTTCACGGAGGGACAAATGGAAATTCCCAACGAAAAAGACGAGTCAATAGCAGAAGGAGCGCCCGCGCAGATTGGAGCTCGGCGCTGGCGGGATCGACAGAGGTACAAAGGCGCGCGGGCTGAACAGCAGCGGCAAACAGCGGCGGATTACTATGCCTCGCACCGCGACGAGACACGCCAGAGGCTGCGCGATAAATATCGCGCGGCGCTACAGTTTGTCACAGACGAAGAACAGCGCAAGCAGCTCCTCGCCGATCCGCGTCGAGCGATCGGAAAGGACTTTGTGGTTTGCCTGGAATGCTGGCAAAGGGTGCCCGGTATGCTGAACAACGCGCACCTGAAGCAGCACGGGATCACGGCAGTGGAATACAAGGGGATCCACGGCTACTCCAAGAACACCGCACTCGTGTCGGAAGGGATGGCGGCGAAGCTCAGCGCGCGGCGGCGCTGCGATCCTCAACTTCTTGCCGCACACGGACGCGAGGCCCTCAAAGAGTTTCGAGAGACGGGGAAAAGCCTCGGCGGTTTGAAATCGCTCGAAGCCCAGCTCGATGCGAGTGACCGTATGCGAGGCGTCGCCCGGCCCGATCTTACGGCCGTACCGAGCGCGGAGATCGTGGCCCGGTGGCTGCTGGAAAACAAAACCACTAAGCAAATCGCCAAAGAGACGGGGTTGACAATGGACGAAGTGCACGTACGGCTGCGGCGTATTTTCGGCCTTCACCCGAGAGCCGACATGCGGCGGGTGCATGGTGAAATCGTCGGCGATGTATGGCTGGACAAACTGTTGCGGAGATTTGGCGACGTTTATAAATCCGAAATCGCGCGGCCCATGGGCGTATCCCGTAGTCGGCTTTACTCAATCAGCAAGCGGAGGAAGAGTCTCGCGCTGGTGGGTCAATCCGCAGAGCGTCTGATTCGGCTCGAACGTGACATGCTCGTCCTTCTCTTTCATGACAAGGGGAAGCAACCGCAGCATTTCCGGGCGGCCGTGCCCGACTTGCCAGAAAAATATGAAGCGGCGCGTGACGGGATCGCCTTGCTCCGTCCCTTCGTGGAGCAGGACGATCAATTGAAGCGCGTCATGAATGAGCTTTGCACCGAATCCCAACTCGCCACCGCCAAGGGCGAAGAATCGCGCGCACGCACGATCCTGCTCTGGGTGCCGGAGATTCTGTCCTGGCTGGCGCGAAACCAGACGAAGCTACATCGGAAGGCGAGTGCCCTTACCCTGGAATTTTTGGCTGAGGACTATTACACGAAGGGGTGGGTTGTTCAAAGATCTTTGTCCGGCACGCATGGAGAGCCCACGGACCTGGCCACGATTCACTCCATCGTCGCTACGAGCCTGCGGACGCGCGGCCCAGCGCGAAAGAAGCGCGGTCGGCCACGCGAGGCAGGGACAACAAACCGAATAGAGGCAATCGCGGCATTCCTCCGCTGTGGAGAGCGACAAAAAGATTTTGCCCCCTACGTGTACCCTGACCGACCGGCCTCAGCCTACGATTCCCTGCGGCGGTTCAAAAATAAGCATGAAGACAGGATTGAAGCAGCGATTGCAAAACTTACAATCCAAAAGGCTGAAACCCTCGTCAAGTCATTGAAAATATTGCCCAAATCATAGGCCCCCAAATTCTTAATTTGGGGACGTCCCCCAAATCCGGAATTTAAAAAACATGACAACGCCCGTGTGCGGGGCTATTCCTGTTTGTGGCGCGAGGAGTTCGCGCAGGTGGACCATGGGCAAGGTTGCGAATCGGAACGAGCGAGACGATGCGCACGGCGGGGGCTGCCACTATCGGCGGCACTTGAAAGGTGCGCCGCTCAGCATTTTTGAATATGCCTTAGGCGTCTCAAGCCGCTCCAATGGGCTGTTTTTCGCAGGTATTGACCGGGTGTGCCTGGAAACTGGATATGGCAGGGATACGGTCAGCGAGGGCTTGGCGAAGCTGTGCCGCGAGGGATGGCTGAATCCTCTCGGGGGGAATAGGAGCCTGGTCACGTCGGGCGGGCAGTTCCAGCCCAACAAGTACAGGGTCGTGGAGCACGCGGAATGGGCGGGCTTGCACCCTGGTGTGTGTAGCGCGATCGCCCGCGGGGACAAAACCCCGTCACGGAAAAATCCCGTGGCGGCAAAAGTCGAAAATTCCGTCACGGAAAAATCCGACAATCCCGTGACGGAAAAATTCCCTCACATAACAAGTAAGAGAGAACAAGAGAGAGATGGCAAGGCTACTTCTTTGTTCGAGGCTCCCGCCTTGGACGCGGAGGCGCCGCCAAAGCCCCAACCCTCCGAGGCTGGCTGTCGCCTATCTGAGCGCCTATGCGATTTGATCTTGAAAAACAACCCCAGCGCGAAGATCACGGCGTCGCAGGTCAAAAGTTGGGCTCGCGACGCGGACCTGATGCTCAGGCGCGACGGAAGGACGGAGGGCCAGGTCCTGGAGGTCATGGATTGGTCCCAGGGGGACAACTTTTGGAAATCCAACATTCTCAGTATGGGCAAACTCCGCCAGAAATTTGACCAGCTCACCTTGAAAATGGGGGGTAGGAACAATGGAAACGTCGTCGTACGGCGTCGCATGGAAACAGCCAGGGCCCTCGAACGAGGGCTCGCCCGACTACGAGCGCCAGAGGATCCTCATTGAGTCCCTTGCGGTCTGGGACTCAATTTTTCCCGGTGCCGACAAGCGCGATTTGGAACTCATAGCCGTCGCCTACGCCAAAGTTCTCGGCCGCGTGTCCCCAGAGCAACTGGCTCGTGCCTGCTCCCTGGTCCTGGAGCGGTCGCGGTTCTTCCCGACTCCCGCCGAAATTCTCGAGCTGGCTGGCGAGCCCCTTGTTCAAGGGTTAGAGCTGGAAGCCCAGCGAGCTTGGGTGGGACTGCTCGACGACGTGGAAGAGTGGGCCTCGTACCGGGACGCCAAAGGTGAGCCGCTGCCCAGAAAGAGAACTATTCGCACCAAGCCAGCGAGCCCGGACTGCTCACAGTGTGAGGGGACGGAGTGGGCTCACGTGGACCCGCGAGATCGCGCCCAGGGGGTTTTTCCGTGCCCCTGCACGGGACCGAGGCAGGAGGGTTCCCCGCAACTGCCCTCCGCGACCCTCTACGCGCTGAGTAGGCTGGGAGGTTATAGAGCACTTTCGGAAGACCTCTATGGCGAGAGGGCATCATGGCTGCAACGGGAATTCGTCGCGGCATACGTGTACTTCCAAAAGACCGGCGGGCTCAAACACCTTCCCGCCGCCAAGACCGATGCGGCCCTTTTGGGCGAGATCGAGCGCAAGAGCGGAATTCGGTTGCTGAAGAGATGATCGTGAAGACCTCGATTCAACTCGCCGACCTGATAGCTGATCCTAACAAGGTGAACGATGTGTCGCTGGAAGCGGTTGCCGCCCTGCGAGGAGAGTCGGCGACGCTGGACACGGTGCTGTTGGCCCGCCTGCTTTCCGGGGGTAATGGCCAGGCGGAACTTCCCACACAGGGGGACCGGCGCCTCGGCGAAGCGCTTGAGTTTCGAGGAGGGGACGAGGGAAGCAGGGAGGCCCACGCCAGCCGAGTTTCTACTTCGACCGCCAAACGCAACGAAGTCGATTTGAACTACGGTTAGTGTAACCGCAATACATCACTAAGTGACTGAAAACATGAGCACAGAAACGTCAGATGTCCCATTGATGTCCCGAAACGGCGGGAATGGCAATTCCGAGATCATTGACTCAGCGGAATTGGCGGCGCGATGGCGCGTGCCTGAGTCGTGGGTTCGTAATCACACTCGCGCCCGCACCCCGAAGGAAGAACACATCCCTTGCGTTCGCCTTGGGCGCTACGTTCGCTTCGAGTGGGGATCATCCCGACTGGTGGAATGGCTCGAAAAAAAATGACACTAGCTTGCATTTTTCTCTTGACTTGCTTAGCGTAAAGCAAGATAATCGTAGGCATGGCTCACAAGAAAAACCCGAACGCACAAGCGCTAGGCAGACTTGGCGGAAAGGCGCGGGCGAAGAACTTGTCCGATGCGCAAATCGCCAAGATCGCAAGCAAAGGGGGCAAGGCAAGGGCTGCGAAGCTCAAGCCTGCCCAACGTCGGCGGATCGCGAAGTTAGCTGTTGCGGCCCGCGAGAGCAGGAGAAAGGGGAAAAGCTAATGCGAAACCGGAAACAGCACGGGCAAATCATTCGTATTGGAGATCGTTGGTACGTCCGCTATTGGGAACGCCGGAACTCTGGCGGGAACATCGAACGGAAGCGGGTCACACATCAGCTTGGCCCTGTTACCACACGGGGCAAGCGCCCGCCCGCAGACATCGAGAGCGAAGTCGAGCGCCACATGGCGACGATCAACAGCGGCGCGATCCCTGCCGAGCGAATTGTCACCATCGGGGACTTCGTGGAGGGGGTTTACTTGCCCTGGATTGAACAGCACAAGCGGCCCTCGACGGCGAAGGGCTATCGGGACATTTGGGAAGATCACCTTAAACCGTTGTGCGAACAAGTTTGGTTGAGGGACACGCGGACATTCCACGTCCAAGGCTGGCTGAACCAGATCGGGCAAGGAACGTTAAGCCGGAATACCTTGAAACACGTCAAGAGTGTTGTGAGCGGCATTTTCACGCTGGCGAAGCAGCAGGACTATTTCCAAGGGGGAGAACCCTGCCCGCGACACGGCGATCAATCCTGGGGCCGCTGAGCCTCAAGAAACCTATGCGTACACGCTCGACGAGATAAAGAGCATCCTTGCCCTGCTCCCCGAGCCTGCCGCTACCGCCTTCGCGGTTGCATCCTTCATGGGCCTGCGGTATGGTGAGATTCAGGGTCTCGTGTGGGAGAACTACCGCGATGGCGAAATGTACATCTCCCGGTCGATTTGGAACGGTCGAACCACGGAGCCTAAGACACGCAAGGGGCGTGCGCCTGTGCCCGTGATTCGCCAACTGGCAGAGCGGCTGGAAATGCATCGGTTGCGTTGTGGCGATCCCCAGACTGGCCCGATATTTGCCAATGTTCTTGGTAAGCCGCTGGCCCTCAGCAATACCGTCCACCGGGTGATTCTGCCTGCGCTGAATCGCTGTGAATTTTGCAGGAAGGCAGAATCAAACCATCGCAAGGCGGACCACGTTTTCAAACGTGATGGCACAATCCCTGAGTGGCACGGCTGGCACGCTGCCAGGCGTGGTCTCGGGAGCAATCTGTACCGGTTGGGCGTGCCCGAGATGGTGATTCAGCGAATCCTTCGGCACGCTAATGTCAGCACTACTGCCACCTACTACATCAAGACTGCGGCGGATGATGTGCGGGAGGCAATGACGATCCTTGAAAACCGAATCGGAGAGCCGAGCAAAACACAATCGGACACCTCGGGGACATTAGGCGGTAATGCCGGCACCCCGCCGACCACGATTCAGTGACGTGTAAGCGACTGAAATACATAAGCTTCAATAGAAAAGGCAAGTTACGGGCCTGTAGCTCAGACGGATAGAGCAACGGTTTCCTAAACCGTGGGTCGGGGGTTCGAATCCCTCCAGGCCTACCATCTTTTCAAGGACTTAGCGGCAGCCCTCGATTTGGCGTCACAGATAGCGTCACAGATAAGAGCGAAAGCGGGGCTTGTGACCCCGCCTTCATCCTCTCCAGTTCCTGCTTCGCTGCCTGTAGTCGTTGCCAGATGGCATCTGACGCTGCCTTCTGTAGGGCAAGATCAGCGTGACTGTAGATCATGTTTGTTCTCACGCTGGAGTGACCTACGCGCTTCATGCGGACCGTCGGGTCGATCCCGGAATTGAGCATGGCTGAGTTGTTCCAATGCCTCAGCGCGTGCCAATGGATTTCCGGAAATCCCAACCTCTCTGCAATCGGCTTGATCACTTCCCTCATGAACCATCCGGCGTCTATTGGGCGGTTGCGCTTACCCGGAAACACCCAGCCCTCCGGCTCAGCGTCGGGATAGTGCTTCTGCTTGTACTCTCTCAACTCGGCTAGCTGCGCTTCATTGAGCACCACCTCGCGTTCGCCGGCTTTGGTCTTCGGCTTGTTTGACTTTCCTTCGAACAAGCTCTCTGCCACGATGACCCTGCCGGTTTCCCAATCAATGCATTTCCATCGAAGGGCGCGCGTCTCACCGATCCGGTTTCCCATCCAAAGATTCATGTTCCACATTATCTTGTGGCGTGGGTCTTCCAGACTTTCTGCAATTTGCTGTGTTTGCAGATCGTCGAGGACGAACGCGGGCTTTGCTGATTCCTCAACGGTGAGCCTCACGGAACGCACCGGGTTCCGGATGACGCCAGATTCCAATCGGCGAACAAGGGGCGACCACGCCCCGGTGGAAAGCTCTAGAGACTCTGGAGAAGCTTGCTCAAGAAGGTGGCAAGGCCGGAACAGAGGCTCGCTTCCTCTTGAAGCTCAGGACCCTTTTGGTGCGCATCGCCGAGACGGATCGGAGGCTCTTCCTGTCTTTCGTTAAGGGATTGGCAACGCGCTGACTAAACCAAGAATCGTTTGATGGCCTTCCAAAGCCACCGTACCGCCAATGGCGGCGCAGGTTGCTAGATTGCGTAGGATCCCCAAGATGGCCGCCTTGCTTTGTGGGATGGTCCGGAATCGCGCCCTATCGCTCCGTAGAGCTGTTTTTTGGGCCTAGTTAATGGGCTGCTGGGCCTTCGAGCCACAGAGTTGATGGCAGATAAGGATGATGGTGTTCAGCTTTCTTGACTGAAGAGAACTGCTTTCTCCACTTCCGCAAGTTTGGTAAGCAGCCGTTCCTGGCGGTCGACCGATGGGGAGCCTTTCATCGTCCAATAGGCCCGAAGCTTCTCCTCGGCCGAGTGCGCGGCAGCGATAGGAGCAGGCTCCGCCGGAAGGTCCGCATCGTGCTCGATCTTCACCTTCAGTTCGGCGGGGTTGGCAGCCAGCAACTTCTCCCTGAGATTGTCCTGCTGCTCGCGGCTTAGCAGGCGATCTGGTCCGTTGGGGACCGTCACCACGACTTTCACCCGAGAGTCTTTCAAGGTGAGTGGATCCAAGTTGTCGGGTAGCCGCAGCTCTCCGTTTTCGTAAACGGCGTGAAGCTCAACCATCCGGCGGGTGGGGGACACCCTGAACTCAACGGTCAGGTCAGACAGGTCTGGGCGGAGATCGCGAGCGTTCAGTGTCACCAGGTGGTAGCCTTTGTCTTCAACCTCGCTGTAATCGCAGCGCGATAGTGACCCGGCATACCAAATACGCGCGGCGAGCTGCTGACGGAGGTGAACGTGGCTGAGCCCGACATACTGGGCCTTCAATCTACGTAGCGGATCAAGGGGATACTCGGCGCATCGGCCGACCAGGGGCTGTCCGCTGCTCACCCTGGCGCCGGCCACCCCGAAATGCCCAAAGAAGAGCTTGTAACATCCAGGCCGCTGCTCGAATCGCTGGGTGAACTCATGGAGCTGCTGTGCGAAGGCCTCACCCAGACTGTGCTCGTTACCAGCCATCACAGCTTTGCGAGGATACGGGAAGACCGCAACAGCAGCCTCACCCAGTTCAATGAACTCCGGCTCAGTGCAAAGGTGTATCGGGTGCTTCCCCTTAGCCCGAGCAAAGACATACAAATCGCCCTCCAGCTCCGCTCCGTGATTTCCCGCGACCAGAATCACCGGCGCGTGGTTGGCCATCTCGACCAGCCTGTCGACCCAGAAGTTCCGTTCTTTAATCGTGGCCTTGTAGGTCGTGAGGTCGCCGTTGATCACAAAAAGGTCAACGCTGGCACGGATGGCATCTGCGACAAACCATTCCAGACACTGCGCGGTGTCAGCGAAGTAGCGGTCTTCATCGAGGTGAAAATCACCGGCGTGAGCGAATCGTAAGGGCATGTGTGGCATCCTTTCATGTCAAGACATCAATGCATCCTTCTGTTAATGGAGAACGGTGAGGCGAAAGAGTATCGTCAACTTAAAGGGTAGCCTTCTGCACGCTATCAGGGCTGCTGGAGCTCGGTCTGACTAACAGGAAACGTCCTCGAAGGGGACTTGAACGAAGCCGCCCGTGCGGCGGACGCTACGCGTGCGTGTTGTCAGCCGGACTGCCTGAATCAAGGTATCGTCGGGTCATAAGGAGGTTCCCTATGACCCGTTTACGC
>Ga0182027_10015652_pt1 | contig 10411 bp, 9 predicted proteins | sample 712E1DmetaG_FD_121300 | JGI IMG/M metagenome (GOLD analysis project Ga0182027, IMG submission 121300) | Permafrost microbial communities from Stordalen Mire, Sweden - 712E1D metaG (Illumina Assembly) | ecosystem: Environmental > Terrestrial > Soil > Wetlands > Permafrost | place: Sweden... | reverse complement strand
TGTACACGAACTTGATGCTGTACCGGGGTTGTTGCAAGTATAAGTAATGTAGTTTTGATAGACATTGCCTGATTGGCAAAAGGGACTTCCTACCACTCCATTAGTTCCGCATTGAGAGTTTGTTGAACAAATAATTTGGCCTACAACACTAACAGAACAACTGGCCGATGCCGATGATGATTGATTTTGACTATTAGAGGTGACTGTTATTGCAGCTGTTTGCGTACCCGGATTTGTAAATGAATTTGAACAACTTGTGTCTGATCCCGAACACGCTCCCGACCATGAATAGGTATATGAACCTGTTCCTCCAGAAGCTGTGGCAGAAAAAGTTACGCTTTGATTAATGCCAACCGAACTGGCGCTGGCGGAGCAAGAAGCGCTTACAGCCGAAGAGTCTGCGCTGGAACCGGCCGGACCGCCCAACAGAAAAACCATAGACATTATAATGAAAATGGCAATTCTTATTCCTAAAATATTTATTGTTTTCATACTATTTTGTAGTTATAATTAAAACGATAAAAAATAAATTACTCTTGTTTAACGTTGTTATTATAATAATGTATTTATAAAATATTTTTTGATGAAAATTATGTAATAACTAACCCTACCATATCAAAGAAAAGAAGTCAATAGCCAGCGCTGTCGGCCGTCTTATAAAAAACGTACTTGAGTACCCCCCCCCACTATTGACAATATCAAAATTATTTGTTAAGGTTAGTGTGTTCTAAAGTTCATTGAAAATAACAGCCGGTATTATAAAACGCTTACGCGTCGAAGAGACTGTTTACAGTGAACTTGTGAAAGGAGCATGCATGAAAATAAAAATATTTTTGACGGTTTTGATAGTAATTATTATGTCTGGTCTTTCGGGATGTAGCCCCAAAAAAGGAGACAACATCTCCGAAGGGCAACAGCAGATCGGTGATTTGCAACTACAGCTCGGTGATTTGCAACAGCAGGTCACCATCGATGACCTTAAACTACAGCTCGGTGATCTAAAACAGCAGATCGCTAATGCCGAAAAAGACGTTAGCGCCCAAGTCGTCCAAACGAATGCGCAAATCGCGCAGGCAAAGGACAACAATCCCAAATATGGGATTGAAGCCAATAACCAAACCGATAAGGCTCAAAAATTTGTGCCACAAGCCGATCTTACAAATGTTAGCGCCCCTGCGCGCGTGAATATCCTTCTCGTAGACGAGTTCGGTCGTGTGCCTGATTGTTTTAAAGGAGTGCTTGTGTCAGACGTCACGCAGAACGGCAAGCACACGCACTTTATGTTTGATGGCAAGCCCATCGACTGGAATCAAAAAGTTATGTTTAGTTATTCTTACACTGACAATGAACCGCCAATTACTGGCGCGATTGTTTGGACGCCGAAAACCGGCGAAGCAAGCAAAGTGATAAACATACCTCCTTGTAATATTTACCAAGACAGCGACGGGACAATCCGCTACGACGACGGCGCCGAAAAATACCCTATTGCCCCGGAAGGCTCTGCTTACATAACGACACAGAGCGTCTTGCGAACCCAGCCATAATTAACGCTGGGTCAAAAAGAAACAATTCCCGCGATTCACTAGTTTACTAGTGTCGCGGTTTTTTTTATTAAATTTATAAAAATTTTCTAAAAATTGCCGATACTCTTGACAATATCAAAATTATTTGTTAAGGTTAGTGTGTTCTAAAGTTCATTGAAAATAACAGCTGAAATTCCTAAGACGTTAACGCGTCGAGGCTACTGTTTACGATGGACTTACGAAAGGAAAAAATTATCAATATGAAAAAAATATTATTCAAGATAGCCTTGCTGACGATTATCTCGTCCAGCCTCGTCGGTTGTGCCACCCAAAAGTTCGTTAAAATTGACAAGCCGATTGACATCGGTAACAAGTCATACACTGCATTACTCACGGAACGCGTGAACCCCTGGGGTGGGAACGCAATTAGTCTCAACCTCGTGGAAAGTCAACGCAACACAAACCAGCTACAAGTTCAATCAACCCCACAACCGGCACCCACTGCGCAACAACCTACCGAACTGTTAACGGAGACCCATGTGGTCAACAGCAACAACCAAGGAAGCATCGGATTGATCAATGGCGCCTTCCAGGGTTCCGTCGGCGACGCAATTATGGGAGGGGGCATGATGGGAGCGGCGGCACTAATCCGCCCGTCAAGAGTTTCCGCGAATGGCGGCAGTGGCGGCCAAAGCTCATCTATGAGCGCAGGCGGTGCAGGTGGAGCCGGCGGTTCGGCAATAAGCGGATCATCAAGTTCCGCTTCATCTTCATCGTCTGCCGCAGCAAATGCCGCAGCAAATGCCGCATCAAATGCCGCATCAAATATCCGATAATTTTGGAACAAAAAAAGTTCTCGCGGTGTACTATCTTATTAGTCCCGCGTTTTTTTTTACAAATTGCAAAAAAAATCCACTAATTAAATACCTTAATCAGTGGATAATTCTGCTTCAACCGCGATTCTTTGATAATCTTTTCCCGGTGGCCAACAGCTGATTAACGTCAAAACATTATTATTGGCGCTCGAACTGTCTGCCGGAACATCAGCGCCTCTTTTAATTATAGTTTTTTGTTTAACTATATATGTATATTGTTTGTTGTTAAGATCTATTAAGATTGTATCTCCCGGCGCTAACTTGTCCAAGTCTGTAAAAACCCAGTCGTGTTTTATCGTCGGCCAGCCGGGCGGAGCTGAATGACCTAAAATTATGGCTTGTCCGATTTGTCCGGGATACACCGATCCCGGATAGTATACCGTGCCCAAATCAAGGTCTTTGGCAAGAGCAGTTTTATCGGTGCTGGTTGCAAAAACTATTGGAACAGAAATAGATATTTTAGGAATCTCCAATGTATTTTGTTTGTCGGTATAATTTGTTTTAGCATCTATCGTGGCAATCTGGACTTGTCCGCCTAAATTTTGCCCTTGCAAAATTTTGGCGGATGAATGATTTGGATAAAAATAAACGGCATCGATTGTTGAAGCATCAATTGACGGATAGGGATTAAAAAAATCGCTTACCAAGCCCGAAACTTCTTGATAATTAAAAATCCAAGAAACATCGTTCCAGTTTATAATTAAAAAACTTACTAAATATATCAACACCGCCACTTTCAATATTTTTTTTGTCCCGATGCCCCGACCTGATTCGTGGGCATCGTGGATCCTCGACGGCTTCGCCGTCGGGACGTTTTTATTTTTTATATTCATATTTTATTATTTAAATAAATATTTGATGCGGAATAAACGAAATTATTGCTCCTTTATTTATTAATGTGGCCGCAGATAATAATATTACGATAAGAACCGCCCTAAAAACAAATTGCTTTTTAAAATTGATATTAAAATTAAAGAATATCAATGTTAGCAAAATGCCTATCACAACCAATGATACTCCATAAATAATATCCTGCAACCACGTATTATAATTATATAAAATAGAATTTAATAATTTTGAAGATAAATTGTTAACGCCGTTTCCGTTTGAAGGTTTCAACAAATTTTGCGATTCGGTTGATTGCGATAAAACTTGCTCATTTGGTGTTAAGTTTTGTGTGTTAGTTGCCAAAGCCGGCTCAGTAATTTTAGACGAAGTATTTGTCCCGACCGCCGGTAAAGGTCCTAAACTTTTAGCCGGGGTTGTTGGTTGAGTCGCGACTAGTTTTGTATTATTGTTTTTTACTGCAACTGTTTTCGCTGGCAACTGGCTGCCGAATTCCTGCACAACTACAATGGTATTATTTTGTCCAAATCCTCCCAGCACGGCCGTGCCAACTTCTGTATAATTAGAATCAACAATATTTGCTTTATGCGAAGGCGAATTTAACCATGCCTGATAAACCTCTTCGGAATCATAAAATCCAATAGCCAAATTTTCACCGGCGTATTTATAGTTATATCCTGCCTGTAAAAACCAAAACCATGGCGTAACTCCGCTGGGGCTGGTGTGGTCAAAGTATTGATCTTGCACCATATTTTCTGCTTTCAACTGAGCCGCCTGGTCTAGCTTTTGATTATCCGCCAACGGCTTAAGACCGTCGGCTTGCCTTGTTTGATTAACAAAATTTTCAAGGGCCGACTTTGTTATATCAGCAAAAAATATATTCTGCGGAATATTGATTGAAACTAAAATTGTAAAAATTTTTAAAACTAAAAGAAAAACAACGCAATAAAGCAGCACCCTGCTCTGCAAAAACCTTGATTTATAATTATTGCTTTCCGAAGGCACGATTAAATTCTTTATCTTCTCAAAAAAGTATTCAATTGCGTCTTCTTCCAAGGAGTAGTCCATACATTATTTATACATTGATATTATCATTATGTCAATAGTTTAGAAAACATTTCTTATTACAATTCCGATAAATTTTATATATCATATTTACAAATAAAAAAAGACCCCTTTCGTTTCCTACTCGGGGCTTGGACTTTCATCCTTGTTGTAATTGGTTTCAGCCAAAAATCCATTTTTCGATTCTAGCTGAGCCATGTTCGGGCTTTGCCAGCGTCTCGAACCCTGGCTGTGGTTTGCCGTAGTGATCGTGAAGCCAGAAGACATCCGTGCCGCCGTTAATAATAACTGTGTCAATGTTCTGCGACAATCCGACGATTTTACCGCTGTCCAGCAGTGCATCCATTTTGGTCCGATAGACAATCGTGTTACGGGTTGCAACGCGGAAAACGCGAGGGTCGTATTTGTTTACGACGTAAACGACTTGGACATATTTCCACCAGTGACGGATATAGCCAGAGTCATTTGGATCACCCACCTTGTAGACCACCGGAGCGTTCGCAGGAATGTTCATTTGGTGAAGACAGCCGGCCGGAGTTTGATATACCCCCGGTGCTACTTCCTTGTAGTTAATACCGAGGCTGTTCGCCTCGATGCCAAACGCAGCAAAGAAGTATAGCAACGCCGCGGAAACACATAATACGATCCATCCAGGCTCTTTCTTCTCGGCGCGCAGACGGCGAACCATTATGTATAGGTAAATAAAACCAATAAGACTACACGCAACCGACCAGAACACCAAACTGATTTGTATGTTTGCTAACATAATCCACCTATCCTTTCATTTTTGTTAGGCTGTTTAATGTGCAGACTCGCTAAAAGCGAGATTACAATAACATATTGTAATCTTCAAATTATATCATATAAACAAATAAATTGTCAATGGCAGAACACCCTTCTTTTCTTATCCCCCGCAAATAGAGGAGTGTGGGTTTCGCACTAAATTATTTTAGCGTAGCGAATTAAGGCAAGATTCAAGGCGCGAGAAGTGGACACGATGCCTTTGCGCATCGTCCGCGACGAGAAACGAAGAAGATTGCCTTAATTCGCTGGGTAGGAATTTTCCGCTTCGCGGATAAATCTCTCGACCCTACGCCCTTCGGGAAGCCAAAAAATGGTTGATTTCTACGGGGGCTCCTCGTCGGCGTAACGCAGAGGTTACAACCTCCTCGTCGCGCCTTGAAATCATCTCATTTTTTGGCTTCTAAAATTTAATTTAGTGCGGAGACCCACACTCCATGTTATCGCAAACAATTGCCCTGTCTTTAGGCCTCAAATCTATATATCGTAAATTTTTTCTGCTGTCTGCAGAAATTTGACCACTCAACAATAAATTTAATTTTGTAAGCTGTGAATCTATGTCGGAATCTGCGCTCAAATCAAAGTAAATCTGCCAATTTTCATTTGTTGTGGCATTCAATCTTGATAAACTTGCTATTAAAGCCGTTTTTAAATTAATTTGATAATTATCTTTTAAATCCTTCTCAAGTTTTAAAATTAAATCCATTATATTTTGTTGCACAACTTCTTTACCGGTAAAAATTTGTCCGTTGTTCGTAGCTTGTCGCACAATAATATCATCTGCGGGCAAAATTGCCGATGATTCAAAAGCAATTCCTTTTTCATCAATTGAAAAACAATCGTCATCAGTTTGTTTAGGACAAAAAACGGCAACCGGAGCCCTTTCTCTTACCTGTAATTCCAATGTCTGCATAAATTCTTTATTTATTTCTACGCTTTCAATTACCGTAAATTTATTTTGTATTTCTTGGTCCAGCCGGGCGGAATTGACTAAAAAAATACTTTTAGAATTAATTTCCCAGTCGCCAATACTTAAAATTTTATTATTAATATTATCGGAAATTAAATTTTCTAAATCTTTGCTCGCAACCTTATGATTGCCAAAAATTATAATATTTTTAACTTGAACTCCAGAATAAAATAAGAAAAAATAAAGAGCGGAGAAAACAATAATTAAAGACAAAAAAGTAATCCAAGGCCATCGCATCTTAAATATGGATTTTTTCGGCTTTATTTTATGAATCTTCCCTTTTATATGTTTTTTTCTGTAAGACATTCCTCAAATCTTGAATTTAGTATCTTGTATTTTGAATAAAATTTAGAATATATAATTACTTTGAATTACGAAATACCGTTTTTCGTCATTGCGAGGAGGACAGCAGTCCAACGAAGCAATCTACGTGCGGCAGAGATTGCTTCGCCTTTTGGCTCGCAATGACGAGAGTTTTATAATTTCGTAATTCAAGGTAATTAAGTATTCTTTATTCCGTATTCTATTCCAGCTTCCAGGTACCAAATTCGGAAAATTTAAAGACCGCGTTTAAATTTTCTTATACTTTCTATAACATAGTTTATCCAATATCTTGAAGAAATAATAAAATCCTGCGTTTGTATATATTCTTTTTTATATCCGCCAATACCCATTTTAAATAAAGTGGGGCCTGACCAAGGATGTTTTGGAAATTTTTCCGGATCGGTAAAACCCCAAAAATCATAAATCCGGCACCCTCTTTTTTTCGCTTCCATTATTGCTTCCCATTGCAACAAATAAGGTATAGAAAATTTTGCGAATTTTCCAAGCGAAGCAGCCTGATGATAAAAAGCTATGCCGGACCAGAAAATAATCATTGCCCCGGCTACAATTTCGTTTTTATAATTTCCAAAAAGAAAAATAATCTCTCCATCCCTCGCAAAAGTTTCGAATTCGGTTTTTATAAAATTGGGCGAGAAGGGAATAAAATGCTGTCTTTTTGAAACTTCTTTATTAAGTTTTTGATAAATTTCTATGTCTTTAAGGTCTGTGCTTATTTTAATTGAAATATCGGAATTTTCCAAAACTTTCTTTATCAAATATCGCGTTGTCTTGCGCATATTTCTCAAAAGCTCATCCTCGCTTGGATAAATATCTAATTTCCAGGTTGCTTCATAGGCTGAAGAGTGCATTGGAGCATTTCTGAATCCCAAATCAATAAAAATATTTTCGTTCGCTTCGTTCCTGTCAAAAAGCGGGGAAACTCTTATAAAACTTGCTTTTTCTTTTTTGGCGATTTCACTTAATTGAATTAAAATTAAATCTAAAATTTCTTTTTTGTCTTTGACTGTTAAACCTTCCATAACAACGGGTCCATGTGGAATAAACAAAAAAGTTCCGCGTCTGGCTGAAATTTTTATAACCAAAACAACAGCGATTAAATTTCCATCGCTGTATGCGCCAAATCTCCAAATTTTGCTGCCCATTTTTTCATTAAATTCCCCCCAATTCCAAGACTGTAAAAAAGTTTTATCCGTGCGCTTTGAGATAAAACCCTCCAATTCGTCTTTATTTATAATTTCTTTAATTCCCATTTTGATATTAAAATGCCAGCGGTATGTTTATTTTTTCCGCCTTTAACGGAAGCATATAAATTCTACCGAGCATATTTCTATTTTAGCAAAAAAAAGCGTCCTCTGGAAGAAGACGCAAAAAATAGAGATCCCCGCCGACGGAACGACGGGAATGAATGCCACAAATTATAGAAAATAAAACCTTTCTATCCTTAAATAATTGGAGTTTCCCCATCAATATTTCCATCAGAAGTCGCCTCTAACTTCACTCCGGCGCCCTTGTCTGAATGTTTCAGAGATTCTTCCGCTAAATACGACACGGTTTTTAATTTAGCTTGCCAGTATTTCATATCATCGTCGATTCTTTTTATGGCCTTATAGTCTTCAGAAATACTGTCATTCCATGCTGTGATTTTTTCTTTTTCTAATTTTAGCTCAACAATCTTAGCGTTAATAAGGGCAGATTTTCTTAATATTTTAGTTACGGGCTTTCCTTCTATTATTTTTACGACTCGAAAAATTCCGCACCCTAAGCTTTTCAAAATAGTCCATCCTTCTGAATCAACCTTCCCTCCGCTTCTTATCACTGGAACGCTTTCACCGTCTTGGAATGGCTGTAGTTTCAATAATTCTTCTACCGAGACAGACTTTTCCAATTTCCTTCCGGGACTTTTTATGATTACGCGCCCTTCTTTTTTCTTGTCAGGACCAAAAACTTCCCAGCCGCCCTCCAACTCACCGTTAGTTCTTTTTATCGTAACCTCTGCGTCTTCGGCTTCAAAATTTTCTTTGGGTTCTACAGCCTCCGTGGTTTCTGAATCTGCCTCTATATTATCGCTTGCGTTTGGTTCTCGATTTTCAATGTTCATAAATTATTTCTTAAATTATATTATTATACTAACAGATTATTAATAATTATCAAACGATTTCAAAAAATTAACAATTCTTTCTGCGTCTTTAAGCGAAATGTTTATATGGGTTGGCAAATTCAATGTTCTTTTCGCCAATTGTTCGGCATTTTTGCAACTGCCGGGCGTATATTTTATTTCTTCAACTTTCGTGTCAAATGGAGCTATAGGAGTTGTATACCAGTCTCCAAGCAAAATATTCTGTTTATGCCAGGCATTATAAATTATTTCATGAGCCTTTTTGTGTTGTACAGTAAAACGCAAAAATATGTTTTTTCGGTTGTCAAACTTCTTAGGTAACTGAAATTTTCCCTGGCCTGCCGAAGCTTCAGCGAAGGCGGCAAAATAGTAATCAGCAATTTTTTGCCTATGACTATTAAATTTTTCTAATTTATTAAATTGATTTAAGGCCATTGCGGCCAATGCATTCGGCAAAGCTTTAGGAAAATAATCCGGGCGTTTCCCCTGCTTCTCCTGCCAGCTTACTGCTTTAGATAAAACGTGAAACCACTGGGATAAAACTAAAAATATCTTTCCTAAATCCAAAAAATTATAAATTGGTAAAATAATATAACTTAAAAGTATCGGATGCAATAATTGTTGGCATATCCAAAACGAACTTGGCATACCAAATTCGCCCTGAGCCTGCCGGAGACTTTCTCCAATATTATCATCGTTGGTTACGGCCATACCGCCATAGACAGAAGAAATAATTTTATCTCTGGAAAAACTAAAAAATGCGGTTTTGCCGAATGTCCCAACTTTTCGTCCTTTCCATTCGGCGCCCAATGAATGCGCGCAATCTTCTATCAAAATTAAACCATTTTGTCGCACAATAGAAATTACCTCATCCATGTTCGCCGGCAATCCAAACGTATGCTGAACAACCAATACTTTAGGAAGTTTGCCCTGAGCCTGCCGAAGGCTAATTTTATTTTTAAGGTCTTCAATATCTATATTAAAATCTTCTTTGTTGCAATCAATGTAAACCGGCTCTAAGTCGGCCCATAAAACAGGGTTTGGCACCGCGTTGCAAGTAAAAGCTTGTAACGCAACTCCGGTTCCCTTTTCTAAATTTAAAGAATTCAAAATGGCGTAAAGCGCAGACCTGCCACTATTAAAAGAAAAAGCATATTTTACTCCCCAATATTTTTTAAATTCACTTTCTATTTTTTCGATTGCGTTGCCCCTCTTCCACAACCATGGACGAATAATCAAATTTAAAGCGAGCTTTAAATCGTCTTTTTCCACATTTGGAGATAAAGATATTGATATCGGTTTGAAATATTGACACATATTATGAAACACTATATTATCTATATATTATTGATATTTGAAAATATTTATTGGAAAGGATGGCTAAAATGAAAAAAATCAACCATTATTGCCCGTGTTGCGGTATGACATTTATGATACAGGAAAATGAACCAGGGGAATCGAAAGATTGTCCATATTGTTTCAGGAGACTTCTTGTTGGAAAATGCCCCGAGAATTTTTCTCATGTCTGTTTTTGCGATGAAGCCTCCGCGAAAGATTTACTGAGCAGGTTGAGCAGATAGCCATAAGCTCAAAAAATTGTTTTATTATACGATACCAAATTTTCTAGAATGCGGTATCTTTTTTTTACAAAAAACTACAAATTTTTATCGCCGGCTAATAAAGTGATCAATCCGGGCGGAACTCTGCCTTCTAGTAAAACAGCATCATCGGATTTACAAAATAGTGTAATCATCAAATAAATATCCTTCGGACTGGCGCATAATATAATATTTTTTTCTTCCAACCCGGATTTTATGGCTCCGCGTTTTAAATCATCAAATTTGTCTTTACTTGTTATTATGGCTAAATC
>Ga0182027_10015650_pt1 | contig 10411 bp, 11 predicted proteins | sample 712E1DmetaG_FD_121300 | JGI IMG/M metagenome (GOLD analysis project Ga0182027, IMG submission 121300) | Permafrost microbial communities from Stordalen Mire, Sweden - 712E1D metaG (Illumina Assembly) | ecosystem: Environmental > Terrestrial > Soil > Wetlands > Permafrost | place: Sweden... | reverse complement strand
TGAAATTCCCTGCGCCAAAGTTTATGAAGATGATAATGTTTTGGCTTTTGACGATATTAATCCGATGGCGCCAACGCATGTTGTCATCATTCCGAAAAATCATATTCCTACCCTGATGGATGTTGATACAAAGAATATCGGTATTATAAATCATTTAATTACTGCTGCACAAAAAGTGGCCCGGATCAAAGGCATTGACGCCAGGGGTTTTCGCACGGCGATTAACTGCAATGTTGAAGGAGGACAGGTGGTGTTTCATTTGCACGTTCATGTTCTCGGAGGCAGAAAACTTCAGGATGAATTAGGATAAATTATAAGAAGGTGAACTATTATGGATATAAATATTAAGTTAAATGAAGAAATGGTTACAGCCGCTAAATCCAAGGACAAAGTCAGGCTTTCGGCAATTCGTATGCTAAAAACAGCCCTGCATAACAAGGAAATTAATTTAATGCAGCCGTTAAACGAAAGTGAGGTCTTGCAGGTTCTTTCTTCAATGATCAAGCAAGGAAAAGATTCTATTGAACAGTTTGCTAAAGGAGGGAGGGCTGATCTGGTAGAGAAAGAAGAAGCGGAATTAAAAGTTATACAGGAATTTATGCCGGCCCAGATGTCGGAAGATGAAGTCGATTCTTTGATTAAAAAAGCGATTGAAGAAGCAGGCGCTGTTTCTGTCAAAGAGATGGGGAAAGTCATGAAAATTCTGATGCCCAAGCTTACGGGAACAGCCGACGGCAAGATGGTAGGCGAAAAAGTTAAGGCGTTCTTATCTAAGTGAGCGGTTGCTTTCGTTAATAAAATAAAGGGATTATTAGTATTTTGGCGGGATAGCTAGTGTACGTTGATAAAAGCAAGATTGAAGAAATTAAAAACAGAGTAGATATTGTTGATCTTGTTTCCGAATATCTTACATTAAAAAAAGCAGGGAGGAATTTCACGGGCTTATGCCCGTTTCATCAGGAAAAAACACCATCATTTTCAGTCAACCGCGATAAACAAATATTTTACTGTTTTGGCTGCGGAGAGGGTGGCAATGTTATTACATTCCTGATGAAAATTGCCGATAAAACTTTTCCGGAAGCAATTGAATATCTGGCGGAAAAAACAGGAGTTGTTTTACCCCCTATGTCTTCTGGTAAAGAAGGCAGGAAAAAGGATTCACTAAAGGATGGTATCATTAATTTAAATTTAAAAGCGGCGCAACAATTCTCCCGTAATCTCGCTTCTCCTGCAGGCACTGCCGCCCGTAAATACTTGCAAAACAGAGGTATCGCTGAAGAAATTATTAAGCAATTCCGTTTGGGATATGTGCCCGACACGTGGCGTTCTTTGACAGATTATATTGAAGGCAACGGTTTTTCCATGAAATTGGCCGAGCAGGCGGGTTTGGTAATCGCCGGCAAAGAAGGGAGTTTTTATGACCGTTTTCGCGGTCGTCTTATTTTTCCTATAGAAAATGTTTTTGGTGAAATAGTGGCTTTTGGCGGTAGGGTCCTGGAAAAAGGCGAGCCGAAATATCTCAATTCACCGGAATCACCGGTTTATACCAAGGGGAAGAATTTGTATGGTCTGAACAAAGCAAAAGAAGAAATTCGCAAAAGAGGCTTTGCTCTCATTGTTGAAGGCTATTTTGATTTGATTTCTCTGTGGAATGCGGGTATCTGCAATGTCGTTGCTACTTTAGGCACAGCGTTGACCAGAGAGCATATTGAACTCCTTAGGCGTTATACGGTAGAAGTTGTCGCTCTTTTTGATCCGGATGAAGCGGGGATAAAAGCGCTTGACCGTAGTCTGGAATTATTTTTAAGCACACAGATGCGGGCGAGGGCGTTAATTCTGCCGGGAGGATATGATCCCGATGATTATGTAAGGAAGTTTGGTAAAGAAAAAATGGAAGAATTGATTTCCCGTTCACAACCACTGAGTGATTATTATATTGAAAATGTATTGGGTGGCGGCAAAACTTTTGAAGATAAGCGGGATATGATAAAAACCGCCATGGAATTTATTGATAAAATCAGCGATAAAAAGGAAAAGGATCTTTTTATTAAACGTATAGCCGAGAAAACAGGCATTAACGAAGAGTTGCTGATAAAAGAAACTTATAAAAACGCACCACAAGGGGAACAAAAAAGCGGAAAGACAAAACAACCTGTTAATATCAATAATGATGTGGTTGAATTGCATTTAATCCAACTTATGCTGGAGTATCCTCAGAAAATCATACGGGTGGAAAACGAAAGCATATTAGATTATTTTTTACAGCCTGAGCTTCAAAACCTGGGCAAAAAAATTATTGATGCTTATAAATTATTAGGTTTTATTGATATTGGTGTAATTTTATCGGCAAATGAGAATGCATCTTTACGCGAAAGGATATTTCAATCAATGATGAAGGCCTTGCCTGCCGATGATACGATGCTGGAAAAAATATTTGCTGATAATGTGCGGCAGATTAAAAGAAAGTGCTATAAAGAACAGCACCGTCAAATTAAATTAAAATTGAGCAAAGCTCAGGAAAACGGCAATGAGGATCTACTCAATAAGCTTCTTTATGAGAAAGAAAACATACTGATGAAAGAAAAAGAATTAAACTAAACAAGCTGGATAAATAAAATATTTGGAGGAGATGCCAAATGGCGAAAGAAGTACAATCTGATGAAGTTAATAAGCTAATTTTACTTGGTGAAGAAAAAGGTTTTTTGACTTACGATGACGTCAATGATGCCTTGCTGCCGGACGTAACATCTTCGGAACAAATTGATGATATTATTATGCTTTTTGGAGAAAAAAATATTGATATCATTGATACTGAACAAGGTGAAAAACTGACCGTAAAAAAATCAATGAAAGATATAGGTGATGTTATTCTCAAGGATACGCTTGCGCTTGTGCCCAGCGCGGAGAAAACCGGAGATCCGGTAAAAATGTATTTGCGCGAGATGGGATCGGTCTCTCTTTTGAGTCGTGAAGGCGAAGTGGAAATAGCTAAAAAAATCGAGGAAGGTGCGCGCGAAACAATGTCGGCTATATTTCGTTTTTCCGTTTCGATCAACGAAGTATTAAGTATCGGTGAAAAATTGCTGACGGGCGAAATTAAAAGTAAATATGTTGTCGATAATATTGAAGATGAAGAAGGCTTTATGGAAGAGGATGAACATAAAGAAAGAATCCTCAAGCTGATTGCCAGAATTAAGCTTTTTAACGACAGAAATACGGTTTTACGAACTAAGCTCAAATCCGGTACTTTACCGAGTAAAAAGCGTGATCTCTTAAGCGCTGAACTGGAGAAAAATACAAAGTACATCGTTACGCTTTGCCGTAAGATTCGTTTCAGTAAAAAACAAATTCATCGTTTTATTTCACGTCTGCGGCGTTATGCAGAGGAGATAGAAGCATCCGAGAATATAATTGCTCAATATAAAAAAGAAACAGGATTGACTCTCGCGCAGATGGAAAAATCCTGGGCGAAGATGAAAAAATCCACAAAAGATGAAAAGAGTGTGGCGAAAGAAAATCGTGTTTCTATTGAACTACTTAAAAAAAGTAAAACAGCAATACACGAAGCGCAAAAAAAGATAAAACAAATTGTGCACGAAGTGGGAATACCGACGGCAACTTTGAAAGCAATTATTAAATCCATTGAAGAAGGCGAAAGAAAAGCGGAGATAGCTCAAAGAACGCTGGTAGAGGCAAATTTGCGGCTTGTTGTGAGTATTGCCAAAAAATACACTAACCGCGGTTTGCAGTTCCTTGATTTAATTCAGGAAGGCAATATCGGCTTGATGAAGGCAGTGGATAAATTTGAGTATCAGCGCGGATATAAATTTTCCACTTATGCCACATGGTGGATCAGACAGGCGATTACAAGGGCTATTGCCGATCAGGCACGTACAATTAGAATTCCTGTTCATATGATTGAGACAATCAATAAATTGATTCGCACTTCCCGCTATCTTGTGCAGGAACTTGGTCGTGAGCCCACTCCCGAAGAAATCGCCAATAAAATGGAATATCCGCTGGAAAAAGTCAGAAAGGTATTAAAGATCGCCAAAGAACCTATTTCTCTGGAAACTCCCATCGGCGAGGAAGAGGACAGTCATTTAGGCGATTTCATTGAAGATAAAAGAGTTATGTCTCCTTCGGAAGCAACTATCAATATAGATTTGGCGGAGCAAACACGAAAAATATTGACAACACTAACTTCGCGGGAGGAAAAGGTTTTGCGAATGCGCTTCGGCATCAGCGACCGTTCGAATTTTCTAACTACGGATGAGAACCTGTCGGTGGATGCAGTTGAAAAAATTACTGAAGTTACTGAAGTTACAGAAGTAATTGAGGATTCACAGTTAAAGAAAGTCAAAAACAAATCTAAGAAACGTTACGCGAAACCGTAAAATAGTATTGACAATCAATATGTTTGTGTATATCAAAACAAGTTCTTATATATGCGGTAAAAAATAAAATGGCGGGCCTATAGCTCAATTGGTAGAGCCACCGGCTCATAACCGGTAGGTCCCTGGTTCGACTCCAGGTGGGCCCACCAAATATAATTAGAAGAAGAACTATGGTTGAAGGGAAAAATATTTTTCGTACGACAGGAGAAAATTTGACAACAGGCTCTATAAATGCCGTGGTGAGACTAACAATGTCATCATTCCACGGCGAAGATGATAAGCTTATAAAGCAATTTACTTACAAAAATGCACCCCTGAAAGGTGCATTTTTTTTATATTAATATAAAGAAGGAGAAAATTATTGAAAGAGAAATTATTGTTATTAATTAAGCTTCAGGATTGTGATTCACAACTGGTTAAGTTATCCGCAAAGAAAAAAATACTGCCGGAAAATATAGAAAAACTGGATAAAGAATTCAACTTGTTTAAAGAAGGAATAGAAAAGAATAAAATAAAATATGATGAGCTTAAGTCTCGTCATACTGAAAATGAAAATAAAATTAAAAAAGTTAACGAAGGCATTGTAAAAACAAAAGAAAGGATGCTGGAGGTTAAAAACAACAAGGAATATCAGGCCATGCTCAAGGAAATTGAGATTGCCGAATCATCACGCGGCGAAATTGAAACCCAAATAATTTCGCTATTGGACGAATTGGATAAACTCTCTGTTTTAGTGAAAAAAGATGAGGATATTTTGAAACAAAGCAGGAGTAAATACGAACAAGAAAAGAAAGCAATGGAAGATGATTTGAATGCTGTAGATACCGATGTTGCTAACTGGGAGCAAAAGCGAATTGATTTGCAAAGGGATGTTCCCGATGAGCTATTGGTCAGATATGAAAGAATTAAAAAAAGGAATAAGGGCGTCGGTGTAACTTCTGTCTGGAAATCTGTTTGCAATGGTTGCCATATGAATATTCCACCGCAGCTTTATAATGAATTGCAGAGATCAGATGATTTGCTTAGTTGTCCCAATTGCAACCGGATAATGTATTTTCAGGATATGGAGAAACCGGTTTAGATTCTATGGCGGGAAAAAATTATAAATTATTCAGCGATGGCGCTTGTCGCGGCAATCCCGGAGTTGGTGGAGCTGGCGCTGTCATAATGAATGCCAATGAAAATGTTGTCTGGGAAGGCAAGGAGTATCTGGGACACTGCACCAATAACATTGCTGAATATAGAGCGCTTATTTTGGGATTAAAGGGAGCTTTAGCTCATGGTTATAAGAATCTGGAAGTTTACCTGGATTCAGAGCTCTTAGCCAAACAAATCAACGGTTCCTACCGGGTAAAAAACGAAAACTTGAAGGTCTTAATGAAAGATGTCCGCAATTTGCTGGCTACTTTTGATTCTATTGGGGTTAAACACGTCCCGCGTCTTCACAACAGTCATGCCGATAAACTGGCCAATTTGGCCATTGATGAAAAATAACCGTTTATACCATTTCTAATTCAAAGCGCTATTTTTGTTGGCGTTGTTGTCGGCTCAATATAATCTTCGTTTTAGAAATGGTATTAGACTCAGGCTTGTTTTTATTGTTTTCTGCTTTTGTAATTATACTTTGTGACAGCCAGGTTGTCTCGGTGGATAACTTCATCATAGTCTTTGTGCCCCAGAATCTGACTGATTTGATTTGTTTTTAACCCTTTGATTTTGCTAATTTCAGTTGAACTGAAATTAACCAGTCCTTTAGCTAGAATTGTGCCGTCACGGCCAACACAGTTCACAGGGTCTCCCAGATCGAAATTTCCTTCGACATCAATAATGCCTGAAGGGAGCAGGCTTTTTCCTTTTTCCAGCAATGCTTTTTTTGCGCCATCGTCAATAATTAATTTGCCGCGGGGACGTAAGGTGAAAGCGATCCAGTATTTTTTGCTGTTTAGACGATCAGCCATAGGCAAAAATAGTGTGCCGATTTCTTTACCCGCCATAATATCTATCAAAACTTTCTTCTTTTTCCCGGGGGCAATAATGCACGGAATACCGATTGCGGCTACTTTCTTGGCGGCCTGAACTTTACTTTTCATTCCTCCCGTTCCTGCGGAGGATGTTTCATCTGTGGCCGCTGCTTCAATCTCCTCTGAAAATTCACCGACAACAGATATAAGCTTGGCTTTTTTAGATACCATTGGATTGCAATCATAAAGCCCGTCAATGCTCGTTAGGTTGATAAAGAGATCAGCTTCAATTATATTGGCGATCATCGCGGCAAGATTGTCATTTTCTCCAAACTTGATTTCATCAACGGCAACGGTATCATTTTCGTTTATAATGGGAATGGCTCCCCATTCCATTAGCGTTGAAAGAGTATTGCGGATATTTAAATATCGCTGGCGGTCACTAACATCGGAAAGCGTTAGAAGGATTTGAGCAACGTAAAGGCCGTTTTTTTCGAAAGATTTGGAATAGACACGCATTAATCTTCCCTGTCCGATGGCGGCCGCGGCTTGTTTTTCTGGAATGCTTTTGAGTTTTTCGGTTATATTCATGCGATGTTTTCCCGAAACAATCGCGCCGGAAGTCACCAGTACTACTGAATATCCATTTTGAACTAAATAAGACATATCCCGCACAAGAGAATCAATAATTTTGATATCCAGACCGTCATTTCCGGCCAATACCGCTGAACCGACTTTTATAAGAATTCTTTTCGCGTGTGCCAGGACATCCTGACGAATATTTTTCATGACTTTACTTGCTTCCAATTAATTTAAATTTTCGATTATTTTATTTAGTACTTCCTTCATCCCTTCGCCGGTAAATGCGGAAAAAAGATGTAATATTATGCCTTTTTTCTTGAATAGCGCAACTGCTTTTTTGGCGTTTTCTCTTACATAAGGCAGGTCGATCTTATTAAGAGCCACGATTTGCGGCCGCTCTAGCAACTCAGGATTGTAATGCTCTAGTTCCTTATTGATTACGGTAAAGTTAGACCATGCGTTAATATTTGGTTCTATTGAAATATCAATAATGTGGAACAACAGAGAAGTTCTCTCTATGTGTTTTAAAAATCTGATGCCCATGCCCAGACCGTCATGCGCGCCGAAGATAAGGCCGGGTATATCGGCAATAACAAAACTTTTATTGCCTGAATATTTAACAACCCCCAGGTGAGGTGTAAGCGTGGTGAAAGGATAATCGGCAATTTTGGGTTTTGCAGCGGACACGCGGGAAATAAAGGTTGATTTACCGGCGTTGGGAAAGCCAAGAATGCCCACATCAGCCAGCAATTTCAGTTCAAGCTTAAGAGTAAATTCTTCGCCTTCCATGCCGTCCTGTGCAAAACGGGGTGTCTGATGGGTTGATGTGGTAAAATGAGCATTGCCTTTGCCTCCGATGCCGCCGCGCGCGGCGATAAAAGTTTGTTCCGGTTTCGATAAATCTGCAAGTACTTCTCCGGTTTCAAAATTTTTGATGATTGTTCCCACCGGTACTGAAACCTCAAGATCTTCAGCACTTTTACCGGTGCGATGATTGCCCGAACCATGACCGCCGTTTTTAGCAAATTGATGTTGTTTGTATTTTAAATCCAATAGGGTGTGATGGCTTTCCGTCGCTTGAAAGATAACATCGCCGCCTTTGCCGCCGTCTCCTCCGTCGGGTCCGCCGCGCGGCACAAATTTTTCCCGCCGGAAACTTACACAACCGTGACCACCATGACCGGCCTTGATATAGATTTTTGCTTCATCAACAAATTTCATGTTAAATTATTCCTTGAACAGAAAGATTATACCAGCTTTAAAGAGAAAATTTTCACTATATACTGGCGAAAATTCTCGGCAATGTAAAGTTCTTTTATTATGCGCTCTCCTAAAGGGAATGCGCTGCCGGTCAAAGATGATATCGAGGTGGCGAGGAGGAAGCGACGATGTGTATTATTAATACGCTAAGGAAACCGACAACCCCGGCCTGCCCTATGGCAGGCTGTGCCAATAATAGAGAGCGCTTTGATTTAAAATTGGTATCCAAAATAAAAAGGCGCTTATTGCAAGCGCCTTTAAAATCAAAAATATCTAGTGATAATTTTTTATGATGCGTAAACACTCACTTTTTTTCTGGTTTTATCAAGTCTTTCATACTTTACCACGCCGTTAATCAGGGAAAAAATAGTGTAATCTTTGCCCAGTCCCACGTTATTGCCCGGGTGAATTTTTGTTCCTACCTGTCGTACAATGATAGAGCCTGCGTTAATTTTTTCTCCGCCGTATACTTTGATTCCACGCCTTTGAGAATTGCTATCTCTGCCATTGCGGGAGCTTCCCTGACCTTTTTTATGTGCCATGACTTCCTCTTACATTGAAATTTTTGTTATTTTCATGCTGGTTAAACTTTGACGATGCCCTGTCTTTTTATGAAAACCCTTGCGCCGTTTCATATGGTAAACGATAAGCTTCGGGCCTTTCTTTTGAGCGATAATTTGACCAACAACTTTGGCTCCGTCCACAAAAGGTTTTCCAATTTTCACTTCTTTATCGTTGGAGAGCATAAGAACTTCATTAAAAACCACTTCGTCGCCTTTGTTACCGTCAAGTTTTTCTACAGATAAAACATCACCTTCGGCTACTCTGTGTTGTTTTGCTCCTGTTTTTATAATTGCGTACATAAACGTATCCTTACTTGAATTAGAGTTAAGACTGGTCCTTATAGATAAAAAGTTTCTTTTTGTCAATAAAATTTAAGTCTTAATGGGAAATATTTTACAGGTGGCTTTATGAATGGCTAAATTGTTGAATTAATATCAGAAAAATAATTAAGGAAGATTGTAATTATAAAAATTTAGTATTATATATCTCTCATAGATGTCTTTTCGATGAGAGAGTGACCTTGCATTGTGCTGCAAGTTTTAGCTAAAGACGCAAGATAGTTTCGATAAATAAAAATTGTACTTCAAAAATGTGGAGGTTTGCCATGAATGCCAATGCTCCTGTCGTACTTATAAGCGGATGCTCAACCGGTATTGGCCGTGCGCTCGCGATAGAATTTGCCGCACGTAACTGGCGGGTATTTGCCACCGCACGGAAACCGGCGGCTGTCAATGATCTGAAAGCCCTGAATGTGGAAACTGCCGCTCTTGATGTGACGGATGAAAAATCAATTACTGCCTGTGTGGATTCAATAATGGCAAAAGCCGGTCATATTGACATACTGATCAATAATGCGGGGCTTTTATTGATCGGCCCTTTTATCGAACTTGAAGTCAGTGAATTGCGGCGTCAATTTGAAACCAACGTAATCGGGCAGGCAGCCCTTATCCGTGCGGTCGCGCCGCATATGATTATGCGGCAGTCGGGGAAAATAGTAAATATGAGCAGTATTTCCGGGGTACTGCCCACGCCTTTTGCTGGTGCATATTGTTCCACGAAAGCGGCGTTTACCGCTTTTTCCGAATCTCTTCGCATGGAGCTTACGCCCTTCGGTATCACAGTTGTCATTGTGCAGCCGGGCGGCATAAAATCGAACCTGTCTGACAATGCGGGGCAAGATATTGAGCGTTTTAAAAAATCTTTTTACGGCCCGATACAAAGTTTTATCGTTTCGCGGGCGAACGCTTCTCAGGAAAACGCAACACCGGTGGAAGATTTTGCGAAAAAGCTTGTTGATCAACTCGTGAAGAAAAAAACTCCGGTATTCATTCGTCTGGGAAAAGGTTCGAGACTCCTTCCATTTATCGCCAGGTTTCCCCGAGTGCTTATAGACGCGTTACTTGGCAAAAAGTTCGGGCTTGATCGGCTTCGGACTGGCCGGAATTAAGAATATTATAACAGGCTATAATTATCACTATTATTTCCTTAACATACATAATCATGCAACTCATAGTTTGCCAAATCTATCGGAAGTTTTCGCTATGCTGGCGAAAATTCCCGGCAAAGTAAGTTTCTGTTTTGATGCGTTCCATAAAAGGGAATGCGCTTTAATTTAGATTGGTGCAAGGATGGTTTTTGTTTTAACTA